>OGWH01000080.1_pt1 | contig 12221 bp, 15 predicted proteins | sample 1575971 | NCBI WGS metagenome assembly OGWH01 (sample SAMN07581554, study PRJEB24739) | freshwater metagenome
TTTGTGGCAAATGTTAATCTTACAACTCTTCGCAAAGAACAATCTACATTAGAACCAGAATATACATATTCCGATCTTGCCGGTTGCTTAATCGAGGGTGAGAGGGCGGCCTGTGAAGCTGCGGGCCGCCTTCTTTTAGGAGGCCATCATGGCAGTCGTGCGAATGCTGAAGGCTTACGGAAGCAACGTCGCGGGTGAAGTCTGCGGCGTCTCGGATGAATTGGCGCAGGTGCTTGTGTCGCGAGGCATCGCCATCATCGCCACCTCGGCCCCTGTCGAGGCGGTGACGAAGACGATGGCGGTCCCGGTGGCGCACGTCGAGTCGCCTGTCATCGTCGAGGAAATCGAGGACAAGAGCTTCATCAAGGGAAAGAAACGAAAGGGCTGAGTCATGGCGCTGGCGGCGTATGCTTTGACAACCTTGGCGCAGGCGAAGACCGAGCTTGGCGTCACTGTGTCGACGCATGATGCCGTCCTCGAGTGGCCCATCGACACTGTGTCGAGCGCGGCGGCTGAATACTGCGAGCGCAGCCTGCATTACCAAACAGCCATCGCTGAGAAGGTGGCGGGCTTTGGCGGGCAACTGCTTTACGTCTCGGTGACGCCCATCGTGGCCATCACAAGCATCGAACTGCTGCCGTCCTCCCTTAGCGCGGCAGGCACGGGCACGACGTATGCGGCGAGCTCCTACACCATTCGCAACGCAGCGGCAGGCATCATCTTTCGTCTGGATGGTTTCCAGTGAACGGCAAACTATGCCGAGCGGCTTACCTCGGCCCCTTTGAGGCCAGGTACAGAAGACAGGCGCTTCCTCGTCACATACAACGGTGGCTATGTCACCCGTGCGCAGGCAGGGACTCTAAGCCTTCCTCCGGACATTGAGCAGGCCGTCCTCTGGGGAGTGGCTAACCTCTGGCGTCATCGGGGCCGGGAGATTCACGGACAGGTAGAGACGGAAGACATGGCAGCCATAGACTGGAAGTCCCAGGTGCTGCCACCTGCAGCGAAGCAACTTCTCAACCCTTACCGCCGGGTGCGGTGATGGGTAAGCCGCCGATGCAGCTATCGGGACTTAACCAGGTGCAGACGCTGCTCAAGAAATACGGAAAGAAGTACCCACTCGCGACAGCGCACGCCATGTACACCGAGATGCATGAGGTCGAGGCAGAAGCTACCAGGCGGGCACCCGTTGAGTTCTCAGTCTTGAGGACGAGCGCCTACACAGTGCCGCCCACCTCCAAAAGCCTTACCACCGAAACAGGCTTCGGGACGGAATATGCTGCGAGACAGCACGAAGAGGTGACTTGGAATCACCCTAGGGGTGGTGAAGCAAAGTATCTGGAGAATGCCGTCAAGCACAGGAGCGCAGGCATGCTCAAAAGACTAGGCGACTTCATCAAGAGACTTGTCGAGCGAGGCGTGGACAGCGAGCCGCAGCCGATTGGAAACACCTTCCCAGTTGTCAGGCCGCAACCCAAAAGGCCTAAGAAACAGAAGGTCCAGGCACGCTCGAAGGCAACTCCAGTCAAACGCCAGAAGCCTAAAAGGAAGGGCTAGGCCATGGCCTCCGTCGACGCTGACGTGGTTTCGATGCTTCAAGCGACTGGCACCCTGTCAGGCATCAGCATTTACCAGGGGCCAGTGCGTGAGATTGGGGCGCTTGTCACACCCACGGCCGTCTTCGTCCTCCAGACTGGCGGCGTCGCACCCATCCCTTACTTGGGGACCCAGACGGACGTGAGGCAGTCTAGCATCCAGGTGCGCATCCGTTCTGATGTCACCAACGGGTACAACACGGCCGTCGAGCTGACACAGACTGTGCTCGCTGCCCTTCAACGGAAAACCCCTTCGGGCCGCATTACCTGCTTCGTGGATGAGTCCGAGGCCACCTATCTCGGACAGGATGCCTACAACAATTACGAGTTCAGCCTAAACGCTCGCGTCGTCTGGGTTGGTTAATTGGAATCGACAGCGCAACACTAAACGCAAGGAGAGAAAGCCATGGCATTAGCAGCCCACAACCTTAAAGTCAGGATTCGCACCTCATCCGGCCTCGGCACTGACTCAGACAATATGTCGGGCGTGCATGACGTGGGCCTCTCGCGTATGCGTGATGAGTTGGAGACGACCGACTTCAACGACACGTCTAAAAACTTCATCTTGGGGTTGAAGGGCGCTGAGGTGACTTTCTCTGGTGCCTACGAATCTGGCGACACGGCATACGGCCGGATTGAAACTGCCTTCGGAGACGGCACTTCTGTTTACGCTGTCATCCTCTGGAACGGCACGGCTGGCCACAACGTCGAATGCAAAGTCGTGACGCTCGACATCTCTGGCGCTCGTGATGGCCTCGTGGAAGTCTCTGGCACTCTCCGGGCGACTGGCGCTGTCTCCACTGTCTGATGAGGTGAGTCATGGCTGTTGCTGCGCATAGATGCGTCCTCAAATATGTCAGCGGAACATTCTCTGGGGCTGCAGATGCGACCCTTGTTTCTGGAAATACCTATGCGTTCAAGCAGATATTGTCGCCGGGACCCAATTTCAATGTTGTAATGAATCCCACACAAACGCTAGCGCTGACTGACGGTGGAAGTCCGTATGGAGGCACTTTTACTGTTAATCATCTCGCTGGGCAGGTTACTCTGTCGGCGCCGCCTTCTGGCACCCTTGGAACGGCAGCTCTTTATTATCTCTCGCTGAATGCTGCAGCAGAGGTGCGCGAGTTTAGCATCAATCTTTCCAGGGATGAGCTTGACTCGACGGTATTTAACTTGAACGACAAGACGTATATCACTGGGCTTTCTGGGGCCACTGGAACGATTAGCGGCCTTGAGCTAACCTCCGCACTGTTTCTTACTGGAGCGCAGGCCAGAAGTATTGAAACAATTTTCGACACCGAGCCGTTGTTTGTTCTGGATATCTATCTCGACAGAGATACCAGGCGAGGCTTCCGGGCGTTCGTCAAGATTCCAGCGCTTGACCTCTCAGGCGCTCGTGATGGCCTCGTGGAATCCAGCTTCAACTGGGTGATGTCTGAAGTCTCTGCGAACCAATCCGTCACAGGGAAGGCATCGTATGCCTTCTTCACGCATCAAACATAACCGACAAGAGGAAAAGAGAATATGAGCGACAGCGCATTGAAACAGTCAGCACTCGAAGCAGACGACATCGGCTTCATTGAGTTTGAGCACAAGGGGCAGAGGTACGGCATCAAACCGCCCACCTTGCTGCAACAGAAACAGGCGAAGCTGGCTGCGAAGACGAAAGACGGCACCGACGAGACGCTCATGGGTGTCCTCCTGCTTGTCGTTTGCATCGTGGACCCCACGACAGGCCAGCCCGTATTCACCAGGTTGGATGTGGACTCCCTCCTCGGCCAGCCCTCGACGCCTAACAGCTTCCTTGGCAAAGCCCTCTCGGCATTCGGCAAGCTGTCTGAGCAACAGGAGAAGGTGGAGACTTTTTTCGGGGAAACCGGCAGCGCCAGCTAGTCTACGCAATCTCGCGCGAGCTGGGCATCCTGCCGGACATCCTCGAGGAAAACCTGACAGGCTTCCACCTTCAAGAGTGGATGACACACTTCAAGATGGAGAAGGAGGCCCACGACGAGGCCATGAGGAAGGCCAAGATGAAGCGGGGCCGGTAGCCTTGGAATGTGAGGAGGTAGACTGAAGCCATGGCCTTGTCACTCGGTACCCTCTTCGTCAAGCTAAGCGCAGACCCTTCGCAGTTGACTAAGGGCATGAATGACGCTGCCGACAAGGTGGCGAAGTTTGGCAACAAGATGAATGAGGTGGCTGGGAAGCTTGGTGCCTTGGGCGTCTCTATGACTGCCCTCGGTGCCGGCGCCTTGAGGCTGGCTGGGCAATTTGACAGCCAGGTGAAGGCCGCAACGGATGGGCTTGGGAACGCCTTCGCTCACATCTCCGTCGAGATTGGCAGGGCTTTGCTTCCTGTCGTGCAGGCCTTGACGGCCGCCTTCTCGTCATTCGCTGCCTATTTGAAAGGCCTTTCACCCGAGACGAAGGAATTCGCCGCTCAAATCGCGGCGGTGGCTGCCATCAGTCTGACGCTGGTTGCCGGAGTGGCGAAGGTTGCCGCTGCATTCACCTCGCTTGCGCCGGCCATCACTGGGGCCTTGTCGCCCATCATGCCTGTGTTGCTTCCTGTCATTGGCGTTATTGCCGCCCTAATCGCCATCGTGCCGCTTCTCTGGCAGGCGTGGAAAAGCAACTTCGGAAACATTCAAGGCTTTACTGGGGCTGTTGTTGACTTCGTGGTGGACAGCTGGAAGCGGTTTAGAGACTACTTTAGCGGCACAACTACCTTCATCGGCAACGCATGGAACAAAGTCTCCTCCTTCCTGTGGGATACTTGGTCCACGGTGATGAAGAAAATCGCCAGAATGGCATCAAGCGTCGCGAAGGTATTCGGCGTTGACTGGACAAACGAGCTCTCGGCTTTCGAAGAAACCATCGACGACATGGCCTCGCGTGGATTCCAGGGGCTCGTCGACGATGCAACAGACAGCATCGGGAAGGTTGCCTTCCAATGGAAAGAAGGCATCTCCGACATCGGAAAAAACATAAAGGAAGTCCTTGGAGGTGCCTTCAAAAGCGTAGAGCTCGGGGGGCTCACCGCCATTCAAAAGCCAGGGACAGCAGGTGGCGCAGGAGAAAAAGCGCCTCGGGAAGTCATGCGAATGGATCCGATTGAAGTAGTCGGCAAGGTTACTGACCAGGTGTCAACCGACTTTCAAAACGGAATGAGAGCTGTCGGTCAGAAGATGGTTAATAATCTGGGCGAGCTTGGAGGCCTCATTCAATCAGCCGTCGAAGGCCTCGGCACGGGTGGCCCGATTGGTGCGCTAATCGCTGTCGCTGCTGACCTCTTGACGAAAACAGACTCCTTCAGAAAGCTTGTTGAGAAACTCGGCAAGGTAATCGAGAAAATCGTCGAGATTAACGACATGCTTTTCGGATGGGTGTTTGACTTGCTCGGATATGTGGCCGAAGGGATTTCCTATGCCCTTGATTGGGTGACTGATTTGTTAACTGGTCCTGTTGGCAAACCACTCGACACCTCCAACTTCAAGGAGATTGATTTTCTTAGTTCATCAATTCTGAGCGTGATGAAGAACTTTTACGGCATCTCGCTCAGTGCATCAGACCTCACTGAGCAGATGACTCAAGACACAGCGGCCTTTTTCACGGACCTGTTTAGGACGAATCGCGGTGAGTTTGAACGCATCATCGCCGCCTCATTTCCTGAAGGCTCGCTCCTCAAGGATGAGTTTGTCACCATCATCTCGCGAATGGCGCAACGAGCAGAAGCTGAGGCAGCTGTCGCAGCCATCGTTGGGGATACGGCAAAGGAGTTTGAGAGGTTGAACGCAAGCATGACGAACGTTCCTGCAGGCTTCCGGGTGGCGCTTGCCAGGTTTAACGCGACCAGTCCCTCTCGTGTTGGAGCTATCGACGTGCCGGGCCTCGGAGGCCGCCAGCCCATCGAGGTAAACGTCTACATCGACGGCAAGAAGGTGGCGAAGTCGGTGCAGCTGCGCAACGCTCGTGACTGGTACGTCAAGACAGGAGGCACGATGCCCTATGTGCCGGGCTGGGTGGGTGACCTCTAATGCCATTTCTTAAACTGAGCGGCCTCGAAATCCCTGTCGCTGTCGATACTCTCGCAGAGTCCGTGCGCGAGATTGGCCAGACTGTGCAGTCATTCTCCGGTGCCCTTGTCAGAAACAGGCAGACGACGAAAAGGGACCTCGAGTTTGAAACCTCTTTTCTGCAGCCTGTCCTGTCTGGCCAGTGGGAGAGGTGGGTGCGCGGTGAAGGTGAAATGTGGACCTTCTCGACACTTTACGGCAGTAGAGGGACGGCCCCGGAGACGAGCTACTCGGGCAGCATCGAGGCGTCGACGGGTGTAGGTGGGAGCTCTTGTTTGCTGGTGTCATCAGGGACTCACGCCTACCGTGTCGCACCTTCTGGCAGCTCGTGGACGATTGCCTTCTATTATTCGACCACCTCGCCATCCTCATTCACCCACTATGTCATCACCTCGGCCGGGAAGAAATGGGTTGACGGTGTCCGAAATGACTCGGCGTCGACCACCTTCGTTGCTGTCTCCTCTGGCATCATGACGCTTACAGGTGGTGCTAACAGGCGCATGGACAACCTCTTCGCCTTCCCTGCCACTGTTGACGACTCATGGCCTCCCCTGTTTTACGGCACGGCCGGCAACGGCATCGTCGCCTCTGGGCTGGCAGCCATGCCTAACCTGTACCTTGAGGGAGATGTCATCCTCGAGACGACGCGCACGGCGCTGGGTGAGGTGACAGACACCACGGTGACAGCAGCCGAGGGCTCTACCAGGCGGAAATTGTCCGTGAGGCTCAGCCAGTCATGAGGACAGTTTCGGCAGCCAAGCAGGCGATTCTCAACGGTGGAAACCGGGCGCAGCACGTTAAGGTTGAAATCAAGGACGCTGGCGGCTCGTGGCGCGACATGGCCACATACCCAGGCTTTGACTCCGTCGAGGAGGTGAGCTGGACCGAAAGCCTCGACGATGGCGTGGCCTCTGCTGAGTTCTCCTTCATCAAGGAGCTCGATGGCCTCTCCCTTGCGCCTCTCATGGATTCCGGACCGAACAAGGGCTTTAATCCAGGCGCAGCCACGTCCCCACTCATCGCCATTAACCGGGAGATTCGCATCAGCAGCGCCACAGTGCCGGGTGATGTCACCCCTGTCTCTGGTGACTTTGAGGTGTTTTTCCACGGCCGAATCGACTCTTACGACGCCAGTGGGGAAACCGTCTCTGTAGCAGCCAGAGACCTCGCCGGGCAGATTCAAGATACATGGATTGAAGTCGAGCGCGTTTACTCTGCAGGGTTTGTCTCAGGCTCTACCGTTGGCATCAGGACATGGGAGCCTGCGACGACGTATGCGCTGAATGAGTACATCATGCCGAGCGAGACTCGGAAAAACATCAGCGGCTCGGCAAGATTCTACAAGGTGACGACGGCCGGGGCTTCCGGGAATACCGAGCCGAGCTGGACAACTTCAGGCACCGTCAGCGATGGAACGGCCGTTTACACCTACGAGGGCACCTTGACGCCCACGGCCGGGGCCACGGTGCAATCTGTCATTCAGGAAATCCTCGATGACAACGGCTTGTCATCCATCACCCTGTCGACGCCTGTGAGTCCCGGATGGAACATCACCGTTTACGTACAGGCCCGGATGTCAGTCTGGGAAGCCATTCGCGCCCTTGCGCTTCAGATTGGCTGGGATTTGCGCTTCCTCTGGGATGGCGGCACGTCAACCTTCAAGCTGTCTCTGGTCGACCCTGACAGAGCGAAGACGACATCGAGCTACACCTTCGACGCTGGCGACTATGAAAGCATCGACACACTTAGTGTCGACAAACAGAACATCCGCAACGTCGTCAGGGTTGTCTACGAGAATGCGGCTGCGCTTGACCCGTCAGGGAATCCGATGCGCGATGTCTATGAGACATCAGACGCGACGAGCATCTCGAAATATGGTCGCCTTTTTGTTGAGTTTGCAGAGGAGGCCGTCAACAACATCGACAGCGCGGCAGAAGCCCAGGTATTCGCAGACGCTGCCCTTGCCGACCTCAAAGATCCGACTGTCACCCACGACGTGACTCTCGCGTGGGGCTTCCCTTGGGCAGAATTGAACGACCTCTACACCTTCAGCGCCAACGGCCGCCACTATTCGGCCGACCAGAAGCTGGCCCTCTATGGCATCACTCACACAGCCAGGGAAGGGCAGCTCGTCACTCAATTGGCCTGTAGAGGGAAACCATCCATCGGCCGAGCTGCATGGGCCTCTAACTTCATCATCCCGAACGGTGGCATCGTAAAGGAAAACCATGCCTTGACGATGGTTTCTAGTCAGGCCGGCACCAGTTTCGCAGCGACGCCGACACCGGGCGGGGTGCGAATCAAGGTGACAAACAATCCACTCGGGCAGCCCGTTTATTTTGAGAATGAGCTGCACATCAGCCCCACCACGGGCTTCACGCCTGACAGCTCGACGCTTATCGACCGAAGTCCTGCGTCTGAGATTGAGCTCTCCAAGCTGAATCCAGGTCAGACCTATTATGCGAAGCTGGTGCCGTGGTACCGGAACGCCTCGAAAATTGTCCGAGGATACCCATCCACCGAAGTCTCCTTCGTCGCAGGCAGGACGCGGGCCTCGCACCTCGCGTCGGAGGTCGACTACAGTCTGCAACCGCTTAACGCTCGCCTTGATAATCGATTCGATGATGCAGGCCGCAAGGATGAGCTCCCAGACCACTGGACTTTGAAATACGGAACGCTGGGGACTGAAGTCGTCTCGAAATATGATGGAACAGGGCAGGCCGGAAACAGTCGCTCCGGGACTTATTATGTGCGCCTGACGACAAGTAACTCACGCGGCGGCATCGAGTCCAACCTCGCCATCGTCGAGCGCGGTCTCCGGTATTGCATCCGAGTCCTCGCAAAGAATGTCAGCGGCACGGGCAATTGGGCCATCAAGGCCAACTGGTACGACTTTGATTTGACGGACATGGGTGACGCGACAATCTGGAACCAATCAGTCACGACTGAGGTGGGGACGTGGTTTGAGCGCGCCGAATACGTCACAGCGCCCAATAACGCACGCTACGTGAAGCTGGAAGTCAGCACGCCTGCGAGCTCGACGATGGCCGTCGACATCGACACGGTGCGGATTGAGGAGGTGCCTGAGATTGCCAGGTACTACCACGATCCAGACGGTGGAGCCCAGGCGATTGCCACGGCAACCGATACCATCATCGATTTTTCGGACGCCTTCGACAGCCAGACAAACAGCAACGTCACGACAGGCGCTGCGTGGAAATACACGGCACCGAAGCGAGGCTATTACTTACTGCAGACTGCCGTGACGATTGTTTACGGAAACAATGACAGTGGGACGGCATACATTGAAGTCTGGAAAAACGGCTCGGCCCACAGAAGAATCTGGAGACAGTCTGGACACGTTCTCCGTGAGGAAACTCAATACATGGCCAGCTGTATGCTCTACCTCAACAGGGGCGACTACATCAGCGTCAGCATTTACCAGGCAACTGGACATACCAGAAGCCTCGAGGCAGGCACCCAGACTTACGTTGAAATCATGCAGGTAGGGTGAGTTTTTGGAATCGTGGCGCATAACTTCACAAGCGGAGGAGTCATGAGGAAAATCATTCCGGTAGTCTTCGCAATTGGTGTCGCTGTCTGGGCTTCACTCTCTGTCAGTCATGGGGCCGACAAATATGTGGGCACCATCGAGACGACGGCGGCGAATATCAGCAAGTCAAACAGCACAACCTCGGCTACTTTCGAGCTGACGAAGGGCGGCCGCTATATGGTTCAATGCAACGTCGAGTCATGCGTGGCCTCTGCGAAGTCTGGCGCGCAATTGTTTCGGTGTGCAGGTTATGCAGACCCAGGTGATGGCGGCAGCGTATGGTTAGGCGGGGCCGACGCTGGTGTAGCAACTCGCGTGGGTCAAAAGATGATTTATGACCTGACCCTCGCGGCCTCGGATGAGTTCATCTCGGTGGTGGCGACGACGGGTGCAACCATCTGTGACGTTTATGCGGTGACGCCATGAGAGAGTCCCTCAAGGTAGCAGCTGCTTTCGGTATTGGCCTTGCTGTGGCCTCTGGCGCAACATTGGCCCAGTCTTACGGACGAGGCCGGAACGTACAGTTTGTCGACGGGGCCACCATCTCGCCCACGAACGTGACAGCATCCGGAACGGCAGATCAATTCGTTTGCACCTCCACAACGGCGACTTGCGAAGTCGAGTCCTCTGCCAGCGCCACGACGATGACTTCAACGGTGCCTGCTTTCGACATCGGGCCGACCGCAACACCAGGTGCGAATGACAGGCTTGCGTGTTTCTCCTATGGGCCTTCGGGCAGTAAGACACGAATGGCGTGCGTGGATGCGGAAGGTGATGTCACGGCCGGAAGCGTAGTGTCAAATGGGAGCATCAGCGTCCCAGCAAACTCAAATGTTTGCTTGGACGGAGTTAACTGCACGTCATTTTTAAAGGTTAATGCGGCAAACACTGTTTTTGAGTTTAGAAAAGGGAACACTATTATTTGGGATATTGGCGCAACAAACGTGAATTATTGGTATCGCGAAACAAGTTTTGGATCAATCGCTCAAAGCAACGTGGCCTCAGGCGCAAATGCTTATACTTGTCTTAACACCGGCTGTCGGCTAAGTCTCGGAAACACTGGCCGCTACCTGTACGACACCGGCTCAACCCTCGCCTCAATCGGCGGCCTGAGTGCTGACACCTTCACTGCTACCACAGCCACCGGTAGCGCGCTCACGGGCGGCGGCGCAAGCGGGGCCTTGGAAATCACCAGCAACACCACCGACGCAGCCACATCGGGCACCGTCCCTGCGATTCGACTGAAGGCCAGTCAAAACATCACCGACGCGGATTTGCTTTTGTCAGTGGAAGACTCGGCAGGGAATAGGCGTGTGACAATAAATGAGGTTGGAACCATTGTTGCCTCAGGAAATATCATCACGGCAAACGGCCTGATCAGCAATTTTATCAACATGAATGGTTATGTGTCGCGGACTGAGACAGCGGTGACGATTGCTGACAACGGGGCTGGGACGCCAGCGGCTTACACATGGCAACCGGGCACAGGCCGGACTTTGTTTTTATTTACCTGCAACGACGCCGATGGATGCGACATCACCATGAGCGAGACTGGAAGCTTTACTGGCGTTTACAACATGGCCGTCAATGTCTCCGCTAACAGCATCACGTTTACAGACACGGCGGGCGTAACTGAAATGGCGGGCAACTTTACGGCGGGCCAGTGGGATATGATTCAGTTTATTTACATCACCGACCGCTTTGTTGAAACCGACAGGAGCGACAACTAATGAAAAACAACACCGTTTCCGCCTCTATTCTCGCCGCCGGAATTGCCCTTGGAGCTGGTGGCACCATCGCTTCACAACAGGCAAGCGCCGACAAGATTATCTCAATCAAAGCCGAAAATACCTTTCACAAGGTGGCCAATCTCACCCAGGTGCAGCCGGGTGAATGGGTGCTCGTCGTCTGTGGTGTCATGCATGACAACGATGGGAATGCGCTGCCGGAAACCTGCCACCAGTGTGACGCGAGCTGGCCGCTCTCCCTGTCTGATGTGCACGACTGCCACGCTAAGGGCGAGGGCCTGAAGTAAACGCGAGGAGGCTGCGATGGATTCGAGCGTCTTTCAATGGGCCATTCCTGTCGTGGCAAACATCAGCGTTGCGTTGACGATGTTGCGGGTTATTTCGTCGCAGTTGGAAGGCATCAAGAAGGAGTTGCACGAGCTGTCGAGGGAGTTTCGCGACACTCGCGAGGACGTGGCAGCACTTCAAAAGGCCGACGGGTACCAACAGGCGCAGATTGAGAAGCTCGACGAGCGCATCAACCACCTCGCTGAATACTGGCAGAGACGGGCCGAGAAATGACGCCCGAGCAACTCTTCGCCAAGAAGTCGAAGCGGCAAGCCTTCTTGGACTGGTGTTACACCCAAAAGGGAAAGCCGTACATCTGGGGCGCTGACGGGCCCAATGGTTTCGACTGTTCCGGCCTCATCTGCGCGGGCCTTCTCGCCGTGGGTGGGCCAGACTGGCGAGCCACTCACAACAGCGAGAGGATGTTCCGGGAATTGTCCGAGATTCATAGCCGGGCTGCGATGGCTGGGGATTTCGTATTCTACGGGCCGCCAAACCGAATCACTCACGTCATGGTGCTGTGGGAGGATGGCAGAGTCTACGGGGCCACGGGCGGCAACTCTAAGACGACGACGCCCACCAAGGGGGCAGCTGTGCAGTTCCGACGCAGTATCCACTATAGGCCGGACCTGCGAGGGCTCCGGGCTTTTCCGCTTCAGGAGGTAGTGCCAAATGGAATCGTTTGACTTGTCTGCGCTGGCGAAGGTGCTTCTTGAGGCCGTGAAGAATGGTGATTGGGTGGCCGTGGTGGCCGCTGCACTCGTCCTCATTGTGGCTGGAATCCGCATCTACGGCCAGAAGATTCGGGGCGAGCTGCCAGACCATACGCTGGCCGACAAGGCCCTGACGTGGGTGCTCGAAAGCAAGCCAGGTGGCTGGGTGCTGAATATCGCAACGGCCGTGGCTGGCGCGTATGCAA
>OGWH01000081.1_pt1 | contig 12154 bp, 27 predicted proteins | sample 1575971 | NCBI WGS metagenome assembly OGWH01 (sample SAMN07581554, study PRJEB24739) | freshwater metagenome
CGCGAGAGTGACTGGAGTTCAGACGTGTGCTCTTCCGATCTGTTTCCCAGTCACGATACACGCTACATCAATACCTCGCGGAAATGAATTATAACCCGTAGAAATTATTTCATTACCCTTTCCTACAAGAACAACACCTATTTGAGTATATTTATCTTTTGATTTTAACTTAACTTGTTCTGCTATATTAAAAAAGTATTCATCCCAATTCATAAAATTGTTAATTTATACTCTTTATTATTTTCAGTTTTAAAGTAAATGCAATTTTTAGAACCATTCGTGTTTATTTCGGTAATTTTTTTAGATTGAAATTTTGAGAATGATCCCAAAAAATCAGACCATTCAAAATCTAAAACCAAAACATTTCCAATGGTAGGTTTACCATGAACTAATTCAGTAATTTTACCAAACATATCAACATTACCCCATCTAGCAGAATATGCTTCTATATTGAGATTACCGGTTATTTCTTCTAATTTATAATTTTTCACATTTTTTTAAATTAAATTTTCCATCATTATATAATATATATGAATTACTCTCAATCCAATCACCACAATTAATATACGAAATTTTTTTACTATTGTCAATTATTGGTGTATGAATATGTCCACAAATTACACCAACACAACTTCTTCTTTCAGCCTGATATTCTAATTGTTCTTCAAATCGGGTTATAAACTTAACTGCTTCTTTTACTTTTAATTTTAAATATGTACTTAATGATTTTTTATATCCCATTTTTTTAAGTGTTCTATCAATCCAAATTGCTAATTCATATCCCCAACTACCTAAATGACCTAACCACTTTAATTGAACAACACCATCGTATAAATCGCCATGAGTAATATAATAATCATTCCATATCATATCATTTTTAATTTCAATATTACCCAAACTCAATGGGGTGTAATTTCGTAAATACTCATCATGATTACCGGTGATATAATGAACCATCGTTCCATTTTTAGAATATGAAAGTATTTTTCGTATAACATTAGTATGGGATTGTGGCCAATGAAATCGTTTTTTAAGTAACCACCCATCTATAAAATCACCCACAATTATTAATTCCTTTGGTTCATATTCTTTTAATACCCCCAATAACTTTTCAGCATTACATCCCTTTGAACCCAAATGGATATCCGATATTAATAAAGCATCTACCTTTTTCATTCTACATTTTTTGTAACTAAAAATAAACCCTTATCCAATATAAACCCATTATTCAAAAAGTGCTTTAAGCTTGATACATTACAATGGGCTATAAGCGGTTTTCCTAATTCTTTTACTTTCATATTTCGATATTCCCATAATAATTTATAAATACCCTTTCCTCTATGCTCTTCAATTACAAAAGCATGTCCTAAATAAATATGATTGGGGTGTTCCACATATGAAACAACCCCAACCAATTTATCTTTGAAATAAGCACCTTGATATGTTGCGGATTTATCTAATAAATCAGGTTTTACTTCACCTAATTCTTTTTCAACCTCATCGTATTTTGTGGTTCTTATTTCCATTTTTTAAAAGATTAAAATTTATTTCCAAAATAGTTGAATTAGTATAAGTATGATAGCAACACCCAATGATACTATAGTTTTTATATTAAGTGTTTCTCTAAACACCGAAGTTGCCATTACTGCAAAAACAATAATACCAATACCAAACCCAATAATTCTGCTTGGCCAGATTAATCCATTATAGTGAGTGATTATTTGACGAACTGATTCTATGTACATCATAGAAATAGGAATACTCATCAAAACTACCAACCAATAATTTTCTCTAAACCAAGAAAACTTTAAATGACCTTGAAGTTGCAAAAAAGTAAATATTTGTGCAAAAAACATCAAAACCATTCCTATAACTAATCTCATATATAATAAGTATTACATCAATGTTATTGAAGTGTTAATAAATTGTTAATATTTGTAGGGGAAGCGGGACTCGAACCCACAACCTCGTGCTCCCAAAGCACGTAATCTAACCAATTGATATATTCCCCTGAATGCGGTTCGTATGGGAATCGAACCCATGACCTTCGCAGTGACAGTGCGATATTGTACCCAACTCTACTAACGAACCATTTGAGCGAATAGCCGGAATCGAACCGACATCTCCTACTTGGAAGGAAGGAGTAATAGCCATTATACGATATTCGCATCTGAGCTTCCTGTCGGATTCGAACCAACGACCATCCGCTTACAAAACGGGAGCTCTACCAACTGAGCTAAGGAAGCATTTTTTGTGGGCCGTACCGGAGTCGAACCGATGACCTTCTGAGTGCAAATCAGACGTTCTAGCCAACTGAACTAACAGCCCTTTAGTTGCGGGGGAGGGACTCGAACCCTCGTAGTTGGGCTTATGAGACCCAGCTGGTACCATCTCCAGTCTACCCCGCGATGTTGTAAAGTATTTAATACTTTTGTACTCCGTACGGGACTCGAACCCGTAAGCTTTCCCGTGAAAGGGGAATGTCCTAAACCAATTAGACGAACGGAGCGTATTTTTGCGTCCTGAGAAGGGTTCGAACCTACGACCTAGCGGTTAACAGCCGCTTGCTCTACCACTGAGCTATCAAGACAAATAATGTATCGAAGGTGGGACTCGAACCCACATTGCTATTTAGCGCTGGTTTCTAAAACCAGTATGTTTGCCAATTCCATCACTTCGATATAAATATACGAAATATTTTTTATATTTCTAAATTTTGCGGAAGATATTGGATTCGAACCAATGAACCGGTTTTACCGATTAACACCTTAGCAGGGTGCCGCTTTAGGCCAACTCAGCCAATCTTCCTTTTTGGGTGACCAATGGGGATCGAACCCATAACCTCCTGAATCACAATCAGGTGCTCTAACCAATTGAGCTATGGCCAACATGGGTATTCTATCTACAATGATAATCTGCTGCTCTGGTTGCAATCTGTATATTAGGTTTAACATTTACTTTATATCCTAGTGATATTGCCCATCCACGAGTTGCTCCTATAAGCTTATTGCTTGGGGCAATCTCATCATCATTATAGTCCATATCAATCTCAACATTTATATTGATTTGTTGAGTAAACCATTCTGCTACTTCTAAAGTACGAACACATTCATCAAATAACCTTGTAAACATATCACGCACTATAGAAACTTTTTCTTTAGTAAAAATATAATGAACACCTCTAATACCAAAACGATATGCTATTACAGTTACATAAATGGTTTCTAATCCTACATTTTGAGAATCGGTACCAATATGAATTTTTAAATTAGGATATCTTTTTAAGATTTTTAAAGTATGTTCAACGACATCTACTACTTTATTATCTACTGATTTGAACCTTTTCATTTGTTTAATTTTTAGTAGCGAGAAGCAGAATCGAACTGCTAACCTTAGGGATATGAATCCTACGCTCTAGCCGATTGAGCTATCTCGCCATATTGGCGCGGGTGCAAGGATTCGAACCTCGAACTGCGGTTTTGGAGACCGTAATGATACCATTTCAACACACCCACTTTTTTTGAGGTACTGGCTGGATTTGAACCAACATAAGAGCTTTTGCAGAGCTCCACCTTGCCAATCGGACACAGTACCGAAATGTGGTTCTTAAACGATTCGAACGTTTAATTCTTCGTCCGTAGCGAAGTGGTTTATCCGTTAGCCTAAAGAACCAAATGTTGGAATAGCCGGGTTCGAACCAGCGACCTTTTGAATATCAGTCAAATGCTCTAACCTACTGAGCTATATTCCAATGTGTGCCTGCAGAAGGACTAGAACCTCCGAACTCAAAAAAGAGAACTGATTTACAGTCAGTTGCAATTGCCGCTATGCGATGCAGGCGTATTGTGTGGTGATGGACGGAATCGAACCGCCGACACAAGGATTTTCAGTCCTTTGCTCTACCAACTGAGCTACAACACCAAATAACATGAAGTTAGGATACCCGTCTCGTCCTAATCTTAACTGCTTAATCGTAGTTTTACGAGGCCTCGGCAGAGGGTGCTAACTCCATATGGAGACCTGCGCTGGTCTTTTACCCATACTTCTGTTCTTCATGTTTGGTACACCCTGAAGGATTTGAACCTCCGACCCTTTGCTTGTAAGGCAAATGCTCTGAACCAACTGAGCTAAGGATGTATGTTTGTACCGATGAAAGGACTCGAACCTTCACGTCGTTAGACACTAGTTCCTAAGACTAGCGTGGCTACCTATTTCACCACATCGGCATAAAACAAAAGAAACAACAAATAACTTTAAGTCGACATCTACATCACGACCTTAGATATCTTCACCCTATGTAGTAGGTTTAGTTTCCTTTGTAGTGACCTCATCGGGACTCGAACCCGAAACCTTCGCATTAAAAGTGCGAAGCTCTAACCAATTGAGCTACGAGGTCTTTTGTACTCCCGACAGGATTCGAACCTGTAACCTCGATGATATAAGCATCTTGCGCTAACCGTTGCGCCACGAGAGCATTTTTTATTTATTTATTTTGTTTTTCACTCCTTTGTTCTCGTTCCCACAATAAGTTCCCTATAATTACACCGGATGCAATTGATGAACCAATTTTTAAAAGGATATTAGGTACAAATATAGAACAGATTAATAAAACGGCGGATAATATCCACAATAGGATAGGCGATTCTAGAAAGTTTTTCATAATGTAAATTTAGTTAATGATTGATTTTTAATTTTGTTTTTGTACTTTAAGTATAATTCTTTATTTTTATTTAAACTTATTTAAAACTTAATTTGCTGAATGATATGAGAGTTACTTTTCTTATCATAAGAAACATTCTCTTTTGGTATTATTTCCACTTCGCTGATTAAAATTTTACAAGGTTCATCTAAATACCAGATATGCTCCGGGTCACTTTCGTGAATTATCCCAACTTCACAATATTTTGGGTCGATTCCCGGTGGTTGAAAATAGATTGTTTCCATAACTTTATTTTTTAGTAGTCAGGACAGGATTCGAACCTGTGGTGAGTTTGTTTTTTCATGCTACTGCGGATTGTCTACTCACTTACCGCAATTTGTCAGCGAAAACCATTTCGCCACCTGACTATTTATGCTCCTTATTCTCTTACCCTTTTATATCGGAGCCAACCTGCTTATCTTTAAATACGAGTTTCTCAAGGGTACAGGTCATTCATCTACTCCTAAATCATTGAATAGCAAAAGCACTATCAACTGCAGGAGAAGACTCAACAGTAGAATCTACTACAGTAGAATCAACAGACCCAGTTACATTTTCTGTCTGAGTTTCTGTAGAGTTGTTACAAGCAGTAAGCATAAGACCGACAAGTATCAACATTCCAAACATGTTTTTCATAGTTTTGTTTTTTAAATTGTTTAACATAAATAAATATACAAATAAATTTTTAAATTTCCAAATTATTTGTTGTGATTCTAACAAGATTCGAACTTGTAACCTACTGCTTAGAAGGCAGTTGCTCTATCCAATTGAGCTACAGAATCATATAGATGGGGGCTACCTGTTGCTAACTTCTAGAACGTTACTAACAGCCGTACATGACTTACACTCCCCTTTTTGTACCTCGGGCGGGACTTGAACCCGCACGACCTCATCGGTCACAGGATTTTAAGTCCTGCGTGTCTACCGGTTTCACCACCAAGGCATTTCATTAAATTTCTTTCAATTTAAATTTAATATCTTCTATAATAGTTACTATATTGTTGTATTCTTTTATAACTAAAGGATCAACATTATCTTTGTCTTTATATTTGCTTAAAAGGTCTTCTCTAAATTTAGTATAATAAACCAAATCATCTAAAAGAATTTGTTGAATTTTATGTTTTGTTTCCATGTTTAAAGATTATGATTTTTTTATTTATCCCATTAATGCATGTTATTTTCCCCGCCCCTCCCAATATCCGTATATACATCCATATTTATATCATTTTTTACGCGCATATAGGCGATTTCTACTTTATCTCGCATCTCCATATGAGGATGGGTATATCGCATTGTATCTAACGTACTAAACACGTATTCCTGTAAATTTTCTTGATATGCGGCGTGCAAAATTTCTTCTATTTGGGACATAAATATAAAATTTAAGCCCCCCCACCATTGGAGGGGCTCAAATAAATATATCAATTGGCATACTCCATCGCCAATTCGAACAACTCGGAATTAATTTTCATATCCTGTTGGAAATTCTTAATTTTACGAGCTTTACGTACTTTATTATTTTCAACATTCAAATATGTGAAACCACCGTTAATGAGTTTTTCCTGGATTGTGTTATATACATTCCACAAGCTTGGAGTCTCATCTTCTTTGCGGGTTGGGCGAAGCATTTCTTCTAAGTCAATTTGGATGTTTTCTACTTCGTCTTTAAAGCGAACTTGTAAAGCTTTTTGGGCAAATTCAAGTGCTTGTTCTTGCCCCAACTCAATTTGGGTTAAATGATTCATAGCTTCAACAGTCAATGGAAGCCTTTCAAGCATTTGTTTAATAGTTTGTTGTAACTCTTCAAACGAATAACCCATATGACGAATACGCATATTTTCAAAGGTTTGGGTTGAAATCACCAAGCCATTTTCACAAATCATCCTAAACAAACCAGCTGTAAACGTAAACGAATTTTTACCATCGTGTGAATTCGTTAATAGAATCTGTGGGTAAACAACATCATTGTTTTCTCCGGTGATCTGGATATCATTATTTCTAAAAACAACTAAATGTTTTTGGTATCCACCAACACCACGGGTTTTTACCTGTTTAGCATCAATGACATTCCATCCTAAAAGTGCCATATCGTCTATGACTTTTTCGGTTGGGATGTGGGTGTATTTTTCACTAACAGTGCTTGCCGCATTTGTTGTGAAAATGGAACTTGCCTTTGAACGGATTTCGTTCTTTGTGAGGAATTGGTTTGAATTTGTGTTTAACATAACTTTTTATTTTTTTTATTTATGATGGAAATGTACGGATGGGATTTGAGATTTCCAAATTTTTTTTATGACTGGGTTATGACCATTTTTCTTTTAATTTGTTAGCAACCATTGATACAAATGTGCTAAGCTCATTAGGGTCGATGTTGTTTTTTCTTATAAAGGTGTCAAATAGGTTTTGTTTGCTACCTAATTTAAGAACATTTGAAATAAAATCACTAACGTGTTGGTCGGTTAGCTTTGCCTTCTCTGCTTCTGATAGGACCCCCCTTATTTCTTCTTTAATTAGTGCTTTTAGTTCTGATGTTTTCATTGGTTATTTTTTTCTATAAATATATAAATTTTTTGAAGACAATATTTTTTTGTTCTCGTAGAGGTGAGGGCTTTGGATTTTTAAAAAAAGTGGCCTATATGGAAAATGCGGTTAATTGTGGGGATATAGGTATATATTTTGTCGACGGGATATAGGTATATATTTGTCGATGGAGAGGGGTGTGTTCGAGTTGAATTTACATTGGACTTCCTTCCGCCCACGCCGGCCGCCATTATGGACATCAACGCGCGTGGTATACGCTCATATAGCGCTAATATAGCGCGGCGTACGTACGTACGGCGCCAACTACATCCACCCCACCCCCCGCATTATAAACACTACTAAAGCAATTATTGATAAAACAATAAGTAAACTCACAACTGTCCTCCCAATAAAATCAAATAATGGGCTTGATTTAAATTTTTTCATATTTTATTTATTTTATTTATTTTAATAGGTTATTACTTACACTCCATTGCTACCCAAACCGAACGATAAATTCCAACGTATTGCTCTTCTTTATTACCATACAAAACACCATCAACAACGGCCACACAATGCCCTTTTACTACTAATATGTACCTACCTTTGGGGTGAGACTCCATAAATGATTTTAATGTATAACCTGTTGGTTTTTTGTAAGCGGGATTGAGTAATGTTTTATATCCAGCCGCATCCACCCACCATTTTCTTTCCAAATAATTGGGATGGGCCCCTAAGTATTTAATGGTCTTTTTATTGAGTGTTATATTGAAAATATTAGGTAAAAGCTCCATGGGCGTTCCTTTTCTATCTGGTCTATTTAATTTGGTTTTAACCAATTGATGGGCTTGTTCGTATGAACAATCCAACCCAAACATTACACCCCTAACCATACAATCATTAGTTTCAGATGCTGCTAATGGGCTTTGGATTCTGGATAATTGATGGGAGTTTCTAAAGTATTCTTGTTTGATTAGCTCGACCGTTCTGCCCCCTAATGTTCTTGTTTTGGATGTAATTTCTAACATAACCTTTATTTTTTATTTATATTAAATGTACGGTGTGTGTTTATAACTTCCAAAGGTTTAATATTACCCTTATATGACTTCTTAAAAATGGGCCCAATTAATTTAATGAGCCCCACTGTGCTATATCACAATACATTTCCCACATTTCATCTAATTCTGATTCTTCTACCTTAACGGTAGTGTCTGGGTATTTAGCTATCAAATATTTAACATAATTGATACGCATTTCACCCATTTCTGCTAATTGGGGGTGGTTTATTTCGAGCAACGCGTCATTCAAGTGGTTTTGGATTACTAAACTAATTTTTGTCATAACTTTTATTTTTTTATTTTATGTGTTAAATGTACGATGTGAGATCATGTATCCCAAACTTTTAGTATGGCGGAGTCATGACGTTTTCTGCGTTTAACGCGCGTATGACGAGATCATGACGGATATATTCTTTCGACAAATAGGGTTGGAGGCGAGGGGAGGAGTGGTTAAATCCTGAAAATTTTGGACCTACCACTATCTCATCCCCCTCCACATAAACAACACCACTACTCATAACATTACATCCTTCCATAAACGCGTTTTCACCCATTATCACCTTATACTAAAAGTTATAATCATAAAAACGAATTGGCTCATCAGACGCAAACAATGTTTTAACAGCTTGTTTACTTACCCTCATTTCAATTACATCATCAGTAATTTCATATCCCCATTTTTGTTCATATTGATTTACACATATTGAACCAAATCCACCTTTCTCCCATTTCAATTCTGTTTTATTTATTGGCCATTCTGTAGTTGTTATAACACGACGCAAATGTAATGTTCTACCCGATGCTGCTATAACTTGACCAACAGGACTAATATCTGTGTATCCGCAACGATTAATAAACGTACCTATCAATTTATCAATTGGTTCTTTTTTATCAGCTACTTTTTGGAATAGTTCACGCATATCAAGACGATCGTGAATTGATTTTGTTTTAGGTTGTATTTCTATCATTTTGGTTTTTGGTTTAGTTATTTATTTTTGTTTTGTTATTGTATTGTTTTAGTTATTGTTAGATCCCACGATCATCTCCATACAGGAAATAATCCATATTTAATCCATTGTCAACATCACCATAATCATCATCCCCGTATTCGTCCCAATCGTCACTGGAATAATCTATTAGAATGCTGTTTGTTGGGTCGCCCCCTAATTCTTGTAGTTGGAGCATGTCGAAATCGTTTTGTGTGTTTTTCATATTTTTTATTTTTTTATTTGTGTTAAATGTACGATGTGTGTTTATTGATTCCACGCGTTTGATATGACGGGGTTATTACCCCTTAAAATTTACCTAATTGGATATAAAACCATCATTCATTGCTTCTTCGTATGCAGTGATAATTTCATCGTATAAAGCATTGTCTTCATCAATTGATTTATCTTCAGATGTTGACCATATGGAGAAATCAGTATCGTAATCGTTGCTTTTACAAGTTAATATGTAGTGTTTGTTGTTGTGTTCTACATCGTAGATGTAGGTAACTTCTGCTAATGTAATTTCCATAATTAAAATGGGAATGATTGTTTATAAATTCCGTTCATGTTATCTGCTACAGCAATTGCTTCGTTAAATTCATTTGCTCTACCCCACACTTCTGCCTTACTACTACGTCCGCATTTTGGTATGATTGTCCAAATAACATCACGTGTTTCAATATCACAAATTCTAAAATCATCATACAATGAACCACTTCCGGGGCAATTATTCTTAAAAAACACATATACTTTTTCAGTATCTGTATTGCGAAATTTAACCCAACGTTTTACTTGCTTGAATAATTTAATTGATTTATTCTTAAGTGAGGCATTATCACAAAACCAATCGTAGAAATTGTAACAATCGCTTTTACCACCATCACTGTCTAAAATAATTCCTCTATCAAACGCTTCAAGTTGTTGTTTTAATGTGATTCTGTTTGTCATAACTTTTATTTTTTTATTTAGTGTGAATGTACGGTGTGTGTTTATTAATTCCAAGTGTTTGGTATGACGGAGCTATTACTCCTTTATTCGTCTATAGATGAGGACCAATTTGGTGATGTGTTGCTTTCTTCTACTATTTCTACTACATCCCTACATAACCTAAATAGCTTTTCTGCATATAGTTTTTCGCTGCTACTTAGTTCGTTCATTAGATCTTCAACATTGTCTGCCCCTACTAAGGCTTGATAACAATCAAGAAAATCGTTATACGTGTTTTGAAATCTACAATAACTCATGTTTGCCATAACTTTTATTTTTTTATTTAGTGTAAATGTATGATGTGTGTTTATAAAACCCAAATGTTTGATATGACGGGGTTATGACTCCTTTATATTAAAATGGTATGTTATCTTCTAAATCTCTTTTCTCATTCATTAATTTCTCTACTTCTTCCATAGGGGCTTCCAACATTAGTTGGCGCAACATTTGCCATTCCATTCCTACTTCTTTCAGAATGAATTGCATTGTTTCCCCATCAAAGTTATTTTCATTAATTGTTTCAATAACCAAATCTACTTGATCATTAACGTAATCTATAATCTCAAGAGCTTGTTCTTCATCCACCCAATCACTACCATCATAGTCTTCAACAATACTACTTATGTTGTACATACCATTGTACTCTTTCAAATCACTTAATTCAATTTTGTTTTTCATAATGTTTTTATTTTTTATTTGTGTTAAATGTACGGTGTAATTTTATGATGGCCAAATGACGGAGTTATGACGTTAGATTACCTAACGTCAACCATGTAAGTAATTACTTCACACTCCATTTCCCTAAACATTTGTTTTGGGAAAATGCGTTTCAAGTCTAATGTATTGTAATAATTCCCCCCATAAATTGGGGCTGTAATTTTGTGATCTTTTCTTACTGTGTGTTTGGCAACCCACTCGATCACTCGTTCAACATTCATGTACTCTCCTTTGTGTAATGGTAACATAACTTTTATTTTTTATTTGTGTTAAATGTACGATGTGTGTTTATGAAATCCAAATATTTAATATGACGGAGTTATGACTCAGTTTTATTAATAAACCAAGTATTTACTAAACTATCTAATTCATAGTATGGGAACGTATGCCATTTATTGTCTCTTGTATCCCAAATATAAACATACTCAACATCTGTGTATCTTACTACTATATGTAATGGTGATGTAAGTTCATCAACATGAATTATGGATGGAGTGTGTATATGAATTGCTTTCCATTCCCCTGTATCTCCATCCATACCACTAATATATCCAATGTTGGATATTAGTTTTGCTTTCTCACTATCATTGTAGTGGGTTTCTAATCCTACTCCCAAATTGCTTGGATAACCATCATAATGGTTGTAGGTAGTTGTTATTTGATTTATTTCGGAATCAAAATAACATATTAATGCTCGTGTTGCCATAACTTTTATTTTTTTTATTTAGTGTAAATGTATGATGTGTGTTTATAATTTCCAAATGTTCGATATGACGGAGTTATGACCCCTTCACGTATGGGTCACTACTAGTAAGTAACTTTTCCATAATTGAAATGAACGGAAAATCAGTATAATATTCTACACCTACTATTTCCCTTAAAGTGCTACATGAAGCCATACTTAAAACTGTACCTAATGTTAGATGACCGAAAAAACATTTGGTTTTAAGTTCATCCAAAATAGTTGAGAACGTACAAGGGTATTTTTCTGCTTCATTTGTTAAAGCAGCAAGCGCTTGTTCATTTAAACGCTCATAAAGGGAAAATGTTTGGTTTGTCATAATGTTTTTATTTTTTATTTGTGTTAAATGTACGGTGTAATTTTATGATGGCCAAATGACGGAGTTATGACGTTAGATTACCTAACGTCAACCATGTAAGTAATTACTTCACACTCCATTTCC
>OGWH01000082.1_pt1 | contig 12140 bp, 11 predicted proteins | sample 1575971 | NCBI WGS metagenome assembly OGWH01 (sample SAMN07581554, study PRJEB24739) | freshwater metagenome
GTTTCCCAGTCACGATAGCCCTCAGCAAACCCAGCCTGGGACGATCGCTTTGATGTGTGGATCCCTGGGTTCTTGCGTTAATTTTTGTAACAAGGCGTTGAGATTTTTTCCTTAAGAGGTAGTATTCTTAACTAAAATCTAAGACGATCAATGAGGTTGGAAGCGATCGGCATCCCCTTGGGATCCATCTGCTTAGACCTCAATGTGATTCCTGTACAGCAAGTCCTAAATGGGTTGTGCGGGATTTTAAAATTTTCTCCTGACTGCATAAGGCTTTCAGCGATGCTTCGCCCTCAACCGAAAAAATACAACTGACTTAGGACTGCTGTATATGTATATATTTAGTAACACCGATTTAAGAGGACTTCATCGAATTTTTGAGCAACCATGAAATACCTAAAACTTTGTACCCTAGTGTTAGCTATAGCTATTCAACCAACGGTTGCTAAAGCTCAAGTCGAGTTTAAACTTCATATTGATGAAATAACAGATGAGACTACACCTATTATCATTCTGATGCCTGAAGAAAATCGTGACTTGATATTACTTGGTCTAAAATGCTATTCCGATCGCATTTACCTTGTGGCGTATCATAAATTTCTAATTGGCAATCGATTTGCTGGTTACAGTTCTGCACGAGTCAATGTGGATATGCGATTTGATGAACAGCCTGCCACTTCATCTACCTGGCTACTTTTAGATAACCAAGAGAGTTCATTCGCTTATACCGAAGGAGTGGTTGATAACCTCATATTAAATGCTACTGATTCCGAGAACCTTCTTTTTCGCATGAGTGATAACTACGATCAACTAACTGCCCACTATGATCTTACTGGCTTTTCATATGCACTAGATCAGTTCGATCAATACTGCGATACCTATTCACGTTAGGGTGGTAGCTCAGTCTCAGTGGTGGATAATTGATTTAAATTTCTAGATTTCAGAGATAAAGTGTTATGACAACATCTAAAATTGTACTCAAGGCTAAGAGTAGTTCAAGTAAGGAAACGTACAATGTTGAATTCATTTATGGTGATGGGTTAGTGACTGTTTATTGCAACTGTCAAGCTGGAATTTTTAATAAGCTATGTCGGCATAAGTTAGCTTTAGCTAGTGGTGATACTTCGGTCTTGGCAGATCCCACACAAAATAAAAATCTTGAAGAAGTTTTAGAATTACTCGATCAAGTAGGAACACTAGCTCAAATTAAATCAATAAGTCAAGAACTAGATAAGATTCAAATTAAAAAACAATCTCTAGCAAAACAAGAAAAGAAATTAAAGGCTGAAATTGAGAAAATTCTAACGGTTGGTCAAGAAAAAGATAATGTAAGTTTTGGGACAGGTCTAGTTTGATGTAAAAAAGTAAAGGAGACTTTATGAAAGCTGTTGAGTTAGTGGGGACAGTGAACACAAATGGGCAGATTAATCTAGACCAAGCATTAACATTTCCTTACGGCAGTCGTGTTAAGGTTATTGTCCTATTGCCTGAGTTGACCGATCAGGTAGATGGCGATCCAGAAATATTTCAACCAATAAGTTTAAACAAACCTAAACTGATTGATCAATCGAAAATATGCACTTTGATTGAGACAAGTTTAGCTGGTATGGCAAACGATCCAGAGGTTCAAAGAGAGATAAGTCTAATTAATGCTGAGTTTGAAGTCTCTGAACTGGATGGGCTAGAAAGGTTATGAGCGTTCAGCGATCTGAGATTTACTTCGTCAATCTTAATCCCGTTCAAGGTAGAGAACAAGCAGGAGAGCGTCCTGTTTTAGTGCTTTCTGTAGATGCGATTAATCGATTACCGTTAGTCGTTACAGTAGTTGTTGGTACAAAAGGAACAAATATTACCAAAAACTACCCAACAAATGTCAGGTGTTTACCTGAAGAAACTGGATTGTCAATAGAGACAGTATTTCTTTGCTTCCAAATTCGTTCGCTTGATTTAAAGCGTTTTCCTAGCCAGCCTTCTGGCAAACTATCAGATGCTAAAATGCAGGACATAGAAACCGTAGTTCGCTATTGTTTGGGACTTTAGTGCGATCGTCTCGCCGTAGGTTGAGGTACGAAACCCAAAAAGCTCAAGTTTATTATGGTTTAGAGGGAATCGTTTTCAGCTAATAAGAATCTTGACCACGGAGCGATCGTTCTGGTAAATTAGAAAAGTTGGGAAGCGATCGTTTTTATCGTTTAAGAGCGATCGTTTGTGCGGTTAGAGTGGTGATAGCATCATCCTTACACAAGAAGCGATCGTTTTGATAGATGGGTTGGGAGCGATCGGTCTTGGGTAGAAATGGTTCGGGAGCGATCGTTTTTGGAAATTATAATTACAGCAGAAAAGCGATCGAGAGAAATAGAAAACTGTTCGGTAGGTTGGATTCAGGAGCGATCGGTCTTGGGTAGAAATGGTTTGGGAGCGATCGTTCTGGTAGATTAAAGCAGTTGGGAAGCGATCGTTTTTATTGTTTAAGAGCGATCATTTTTGGGGATTATCATTACAGCAGAAAAGCGATCGAGAGAAATAGAAAACAGTTCCTTAGGTTGGATTTAGGAGCGATCGGTCTTGGGTAGAAATGGTTGGGAGCGATCGGATTGTCCCCGCCCTCAGTAAACCCAGCCTGGGACGATCGCTTTGATGTGTGGATCCATTGGTCTTACGTTAATTTCTGTAACAAGGTGTTATAATTACAGCAGCAAAACGATCGAGGAGAAAAAGATTTATGAATGCAGAACTTGCTCAAACAATCGCTTCAGAAATTCAGATATTTCAGAATATTAAACAGAAAGAAAACTTTCTCTTTTTACTCGGTGCTTTGCTTGCCAGAGTAATCAGCATAAAAAAAGCCGCAGAGGTGATGCAACTAGAACCAGGGGAATTTCTAAAAATTATAAATCTCATGGGTATTGAATTTTCTTACCTCTCTGAAGAAGATGTTGATGTAGAAAAAAGTTGGTGAATAAATGCAGATTGTCATCAATTCATCGCCACTAATTTTTCTGTCAAAGTTGAACTATCTAAACCAGTTCGTTGAATCTCCTGATAACCTTTGTATTCCTCAATCTGTTGCAGATGAAATTGGAGCTAAATTAGATCCATCTAGCCAAGCTGTTCAAACTTTGATTAACTCCGACAATCTTCAGATTCGAGCATCCAAATTCATAAATCTTGTTAACAGTTTGAATCAGCGATTAGGAAAAGGAGAATCAGAAGCTATTGCCTTGGGGATTCAGCTAAAGGCAGATTATGTTTTACTGGATGACTCAACCGCTAGACGAGAAGCCAGAAGACTCGGTTTAAACATCAAAGGTACACTAGCTGTTATCAAGAAATTGAGCAAAGATGGCAAAATCAGTATTGAAAGTTTGGATAATCTGTATCAGCGACTCATGGAAATTGAGTTCAGAATTAAGCGATCTTTGTTTGATCAAATCTTTTCTGAAAACTGAGTGTAATTTATGCGTATGCTCATACATCGGCGTTTACTGAGAAACTGCCCGTACCGCTGAACTCGATCGTTATTCCGTTCCTCGAAAACAGGCTGCTGTAGTTGAAATATTTCTTGTTTTTACCCCGGTCTAGAATACAGGAAGAATAATAATTTTCATGATAGATTGATGTAGTTGAGAAGCGATCGTTTTTAATGGTTTAAGAGCGATCGTTTTAGTTTGTGAGAGACGGGAAGCGATCGTTCTCCCTGTAGCGATCGTGCTTGGGTTATAATTACAGCAGAAAAGCGATCGAGAGAAATAGAAAACTGTTCGGTAGGTTGGATTCAGGAGCGATCGGTCTTGGGTAGAAATAGTTTGGGAGCAATCGTTTTTATGGTTTAAGAGCGATCGTGCTTGGGTTGTAATTACAGCAGCAAAGCGATCGAGAGAAATAGAAAACTGTTCCGTAGGTTGGATTCAGGAGCGATCGTTCTTGGTTAGAAATGGTTGGGAAACGATCGTTTGGTGGATGAGGTGTGAGAGCGATCGTTTTTGAGGGTTATAATTACAGCAAAAAAGCGATCGAGAGAAATAGAAAACAGTTCGGTAGGTTGGATTCAGGAGCGATCGGTCTTGGGTAGAAATAGTTTGGGAGCAATCGTTTTTATGGTTTAAGAGCGATCGTGCTTGGGTTGTAATTACAGCAGCAAAGCGATCGAGAGAAATAGAAAACTGTTCCGTAGGTTGGATTCAGGAGCGATCGTTCTTGGTTAGAAATGGTTGGGAAACGATCGTTTGGTGGATGAGGTGTGAGAGCGATCGTTTTTGAGGGTTATAATTACAGCAAAAAAGCGATCGAGAGAAATAGAAAACAGTTCCGTAGGTTGGGTTCAGGAGCGATCGGTCTTGGGTAGAAATGGTTGGAAGCGATCGGATTGTCCCCGCCCTCAGCAAACCCAGCCTGGGACGATCGCTCCAGAGACCTTAAAAGCGATCGGATGATAATCTAAAACTCAACGATAAGGTTCTAAACCCAAATGATGACGCTTAAAACCCTAGCGCTAGGGATTACAAGAATGAATCAATCCTGAGCTAGGATCTGTTATCATTTGGATGTTGAATGCCCTTGTAGCAGTGGTGACAGTCCTAGTACCTCGCGGCGCAGGCTTATCTACCCTTGTAGTGCGGGCATCTGCCCGCAACGTGAGCGAGACGCTCACACTAAGGGGGGGGAGGGCAAACTTCCGCCCTGCTGCACTAGTCCTTTCGATGGATTGGACGTGGTAGTGCCTTTCTCACAACGTTTCTAGAGTTAACTGACAACACACATGCACATACGCAAAATTGAAATCAAAAACTTTAGAGGAATCGATCTTGAGTGGTCACTTGACCCAGAGGTTAATGTTTTGATCGGTACGAATGGCTCAGGAAAATCAACTCTACTCCGAATGCTTCATGAAGCGATGCTCTTGGAGGATCAACAAGTTGATTTTAGGGTATTTGATCCTATTGATAAAATGATCATTGATTTGGAAACTGACAAAGATAATAGCCTTGTTATCATAGTTGATAGCGATAGCAGAAATATTACAGGATCTAAGCAAAATAATGATTACCGAGTGAATGTGACCTTTATAAGTACATTTGATGTTATATCCAAGAGTTCTGATTTCAATAAAACAGTACTAGATCAAAACCTTTATGACTTAAAGCAAAAGTTCCTTGTTTATCAAAGAGATTTGTTAGAAAAGGTTGAAAAAATTCTAACTAGCGATGATGACAAAATATCTAAAAGAGATAAGTTTAAAGAAATTGAAGAAGTCTATGAAACAAAAAAAATATTTATAAAAGTTTTGTCTGAGCTTTTCAGTGAAACAGAAAAGGAATTCGATGAAAAAAACTTTTGCTTTATTAAAAAAGGTATTGAAAATCCAATTCTACCAGAAAATCTATCGTCAGGTGAGAAACAGATTCTAATCATACTATTGACGACACTACTACAACATAGAAGTCCTTGCATATTATTGATGGATGAACCAGAAATCTCATTGCATATAATCTGGCAAAGAAACTTAATCCAAAACATTAAACAGATCAATCCAAACTGTCAGATTATTATGGTGACTCACTCTTCTACTATCTTTTATCAAGGATGGATTGATAAAGTGATAAGAATTGAAGATATTCAAAGAGCTTCGAGTTTTACTTCTAAAAGTGAAATACTAGAAGAAAAAATCGAACATTCAGATCATCACGTTGAGGAAATAAAGAATGATTTTAAGTATTTTTCGGGAAGTAAACTAACTAAACTCTATCAATTTAATCGCAAAATTAATCATTACACATCTTTCACGAAAGAAGAATGTAAAAGACTGCTGCAATTTCTTTATAGGGAAAATGAAATTCATCCTGATGTTATAACATTTACAACACTCATTTCTAAGGTCAACAATTACAAAGATGCAAAAGAAATCTTTGATCTTATAAAATCGGAAGAATATACATCTATATCTCACGTTCAACCAAATGAAATAACCTTGAACACGTTAATTAAAAAAGTTGATAATGTTCAAGAAGGGATTGATTTGCTTGAGGAAGTAAGTTCCAGTAATGAACTACAATTGTATCCTGACATTATTACCTTTAGTACTTTACTGGGAAAAGCAAAAAATTCAGAAGAAATAGAGCGTATTGAAGAGATAAGAAATTATTATGGGATCAAAGAAAATAATATTTACCGAAATAAACTTAATGCAAAGAGGTAGTCTGATGAATGAAAAGAATTTTGCTGAAGCAGCGGCTAAAATGGTCACTGACGCTTTTGCTCTTAAATGTGATCTCTCTGTTTTAGTTGAAGATATTTACGATATTTCTTTTTGGCGTTATATTATTGAATCTGTTCGACCGGATTTAAAGGATAAGCTTGACTTTCCGGTTCCATGTTCAAAAGGAACAAGAGGAAAAGACATATTAAAAAAATACAAAGATTTTATTAGTGATAAATTGATTATCTGTATTGATAGTGACTGCGAGTACTTGTACAAGAATAATACCTGGTATATGGATATTCGATATATTTACAATACGATCGTTTATTCGGTAGAGAATTTTAAATGTTCTCCCCTTGTCTTGAATGAAGTATGCAAAGATATAACGAATAGAACTTACGAGTTTAATCAGTTGTTTGAAGATATTTCATTAAAGATTTCTCCGCTTTTCTATCTTTGGATATATCTCAAAAAAGATGGACACAGTAAACAATTTGAAGGAATCATTAATAATAAGAAACTTGAAGAAGTTTTAGATTTTAACGGAACTAATTTTGATAATTTAAATGATAACGTCAACTTATGCCAAGCCATTGAACATCGGTCTAATACAATTATCGAAGCGATTAAAGCTGAAATGGGCGAATCATGGTACGAATTAGTTATAGCAGAAATCATTCCTGATTTCAAACGGGAATTAAACGAGCAATACGAAATAGATGAAAGAGATGTTTTACAATTCTTCTATGGTCATGCAGTCTTAGAAAAACTGGTAGAACCCTTAATGAAAAAAGTCATTGAATTATTAAAGATTTCAGAAAGAGATTTAATCAAACAAGAACTTAAACAAGCTTCAGAACAAGTTAGAAAAGAAACTATAGAACGTTTTAACAATAGTTCAAGTCAAGACCTGACCACTAAAATAACAGATAGTTTTAAATACCTCATCGATCGTACTTCAAATAAACCGATTGAAAAAATCAAGCAAAAATTGAAGCAAGAACTTAGCACCTAGATTTTTCAGTGCGATCGTCTGGTGATTTGAAACAGTTGAGGAGCGATCGTTCTTGGGTAGAAATGGTTGGGGAGCGATCGTTTGGTGGATGAGGTGTGGGAGCGATCGGTTTAGTTTGTGAGAGATGGGAAGCGATCGTTTTCAGCTAATAATAATTTTGACCACGAAGCGATCGTTCTGGTAGATTAGAAAAGTTGGGAAGCGATCGTTTTTATTGTTTAAGAGCGATCGTTTTTGGAGGTTATAATTACAGCAAAAAAGCGATCGTGAGAAATAGAAAATAGTTCCGTAGGTTAGGTTCAGGAGCGATCGTTCTTAGGTAGAAATGGTTTGGGAGCGATCGTTCTGGTAGATTAAAGCAGTTGGGAAGCGATCGTTTTTATTGTTTAAGAGCGATCATTTTTGGAGGTTATAATTACAGCAAAAAAGCGATCGAGAGAAATAAAAAATAGTTCCGTAGGTTGGATTCAGGATTCAGGAGCGATCGTTCTGATGGATAGAGATGGTTGGGAAGCGATCGTTGTGCGGTTAGGGTGGCTGGAAAGCGATCGTATTGTCCCCGCCCTTAGCAAACCTAGCCTGAGACGATCGCTTTGATGTGTGGATCCCTGGGTTCTCACGTTAATTTCTGTAAGGCGTTGAGATTTTTCTCTTAAGAGGTATTCTTACCTGAAAACTAAGATGAGCAATGAGGTTGGAAGCGATCGGTTCCCCATAGAGTAGTCAGAGTCTTTAGTCGAGGTAGGATGATGGAAATTTCAGACAATTTTAATCTAGAGGCTACGGTCAAAAAAGCTGTTCGTGAAGCTTTGGAAGAACGGGGTTATGTCAACGTTTTGATTGCTGGAGCTACGGGTGTTGGCAAAAGCACCCTCATCAATGCAATTTTTCAAGGAAATTTTGCAACTACGGGTCAAGGTCTTCCAGTGACACCCAATACAAGAGAAATCAAGAAAGATGATATTCCACTTTCTATCTTTGATACTTGTGGGCTTGGAAATGGCTGATTTTGAGGCCACAATGAACGAATTAAAAAACCTAGTGAGTGAACGTGCCAGCAGCAAGGGTTTCGTTAAGATCTACACCAGAGCGATCGGGATTGAAAACGTCTTCTAAACTCAGGTCAATGCTTTTTGTCGATACATCGGGCGGGGAAATCGGGAAATCTGGTCGATCGCTCAGGAAAATAACCTGACGTTTCAAGCTTTTTTCTGAAACCGTCGAGCTTTTTTCTCAAAACTTGAGCGTTCATGCTCGGAGTGTCGAGCAATTTTCTTGGAAGTTCAAGCTCTTTTCTCGGAGTGTCGAGCAATTTTCTTGGAAGTTCGACCTTTTTTCTCGGAGTGTCGAGCAATTTTCTTGGAACTTCAGCCTCTTTTCTCGGAGTGTCGAGCAATTTTCTCGGAACTTCAAGCTCTTTTCTCGGACGGTGACCCTCTGAGCCTGGCCACTGGAGCAAAAAGGCTGAAAAAATCCGACCTCCGAGGGGGAACGTTGAGGCTCTGAGCTTGAAAGGCCGAGCTTGGAACTCGAAAGCCGCAGCTTTTTGCTCGGAAGGCCGAGAAATTTGCTCAAACTGTCGAGCTTGGAGGGGCAATGTTGAGGTTCGGAGCTTGAACTACCGAGAAATTTTCTTGAACTATGGAGTATGGAGGGGGAGCGATCGCTGTCAGGACTTCCCCTTGGTATGATTAGTCAAAAGCTAGGGGACTGGAACGAAGAGGTTAGCGGGTATGAGGCGGAACGGCGGCAACTTCAGCCAGGGGTGGATGAAACTCGATCGCTTTCTCGCGTCCAACAGTTGAAGCACGATCGCCTTCAGCAGGAACTAGAACAATTGATGGAAGAATATCAGGCGGTGGCGGATCGATCCGTAAGCTAGAGCCTTGCTTTAAGGTATAGAATGTGCAATAAAGTGACTACCAGGGGGGGGCAACCATGAATCGCGCCGATGAATTTCAGATTGCTATTCGTAATTTGCAATTACAGCCTTTAATTACGGATGAGGATGTAAGACGGTTTCGGGTTTCCTACGGCGAAGAGTTACTACCAGAACTAGAGCAAGCTGTAATAGACTGTACCGAAAAAAATAACCAGTTTATTTTCGCAGGTCATCGTGGCTGTGGTAAATCTACCCTACTGGCGGAATTTGGACGACAAATAGAACAGGATTTTTTTACAGTCTTCTTCTCAATTTCTGATCTGATCGAACTCCCGGAAATTAATCATATTCAAATTCTATTTGTCATTGCTATACAGTTGATGGCAAAGGCTGAGGAGAAGCAAATCAAAATCCCTGACGATAAGAAGAAATCGATTTTTGATTGGTTTAAGAAGCGAACCCGCACGGAAACAGAAGAGTTTGGTGCTGAACTTGAAGCAGGGTTTGATCTTTTTAGTATTATTAAAGGAAAGATTAAAACAGATGCAGGGATTCGGGATGAAATTCAGACTGAGTTTAGAAGGAATCCTCGGGAACTTCTTGACGGTATTAATTTGATTGCGACAGAAATTAAATTGGCCTGTGGAAATCGAATCAAAGATATTGTTGTTATTATTGATGATGTCGATAAGTTAGATTTAGCACAAACTGAAGAAATTTTCCAGAAAAATATTAAGCTGCTGTTATTACCCCAATTCATTGTTATCTTTACAATTCCCATTGCGACGATTCGAGATGGTGTTTTAAGAAAACATATTGAAGATGAGACTGGCAATCCCATCTTTGTGATGCCGGTCATGAAGCTTTATCCTATACATAACCGATCGCAGATTGTTGATGAAACTAAGTCGATACTTTTGGAGATTTTATATAAGCGTATCCCAGAGAAGTTATTCACTCAGGGAATCCCGGAAAAAATTGTTGGATATAGTGGTGGCGTGTTACGAGAACTTCTTCGCATTGCCAATGAGTGTTGTCGTTTAGCGAGGATAGAGGTTCTACAAAAACAGCGCAGGAAAGAGCCTGTAGATGATATTCAGATTAATGAAAAGATTTTTGATAAGGCATTGGAAAATCTTCGCAATGGCATGGCTATTACCCTGAGTAAAAACGATCGCTCTATTTTGCAAACTACCTACCAAAATCATAAACCTGATGACCCAAAAGATCAGGAATTTCTTGATTTGTTGCATAACATTTCTGCCATTGAATATCGCAATGCTCAGACCTGGTACGATGTTCACCCACTCATTGTCGATCAGTTACGCCAGGAAGGTTTACTCCCGTGAATACAGAATTGACTAAAGCAATTTTAACAAATATAATTCATAATCAAGAAACTTACGATCGCTTGTATGTCTCTCTTTTGGATGGACTGGGAACCTTACAGATTTTAATAGCGGTTTGTAATAACGATCGTCAACGTTACGAAATTATTGAACGTTACGAAAAAGAACTCAGGGAAGAAGCTCACTTTCTAAAAGTCAGACTGAGTGCTGAAGAACTCAGCTTAAAAAGTGCCATTGAAACAGTTTTAGCCCAAGAGACAGACGAAACTCGTAAGGTTACGATCGCTACCGTTTTGGGAGCAGAACAACTGGATCAAAAACTCCTACCGCAGTTTTGTGGCTATTTGCAATGGACACGGGAAGGTTTACGCGCTCTTAGCATTCCAATTGTGTTATGGCTACCGGAAAACTTACTGCCTAAAATTGCCAAAAAAGCTCCTGATTTCTGGAGTTGGCGCAATGGGGTTTTTATCTTTAAAGGAGAAGAAAATGGGGAAGTCAATGGTAATGTTATTACATTGCAGCACACATCAGATCAAACTTATTTTTCAGAAGCTTCATTGCTATTTTCTGTTGAACAACTTGAGGATTCCTTAGCCAAAGCGATTACCCAGTGGGGAGCAGAAAACCCAAAAGTTGCACCTTTCTATAGTCAAGTAGGCATTGCCTATGTCGATCGGCTTCGGAATGGTAAATCTGTCGATCGAGAGCAGGAAGTGATCAAAGCTGAAGAGGTTTTGAAAAAAGCGATCGGTTTACAATCGGAACCCTCAACGGTATTAGCGGATAGTTTGAACAACTTGGCATTGCTTTACTATGCCCAAGGACGCTATGAAGAAGCGGAACTGCTCTATCAACAGGCGCTGCAATTGAAGCAAGAACTCCTGGGCGATCGTCATCCCGATGTTGCCACCAGTTTCAACAACTTGGCAGAACTCTATCGTGCCCAAGGACGCTATGAAGAGGCGGAACAGCTCTTTCGCCAGGCGCTGCAATTGAGGCAGGAACTCCTCGGTGATCGTCATCCCGCTGTCGCCACCAGTTTCAACAACTTGGCGGAACTCTATCGTGCCCAAGGACGCTATGAAGAGGCGGAACCGCTCTATCGCCAGGCGCTGCAATTGATGCAAAAACTGCGCCACCCCGATGTCGCTAAAAGCTTGGGCAATTTGGCAGGGCTTTACAAATCCCAAGGGCGCTATGAGCAGGCGGAACCCCTCTATCAAAAGGCCCTGCAATTAATGCGAGAATTACTAGGCGATCGTCATCCCGATGTTGCTACCAGTTTCAACAACTTGGCATTACTTTACTATGCCCAAGGACGCTATGAAGAAGCGGAACCGCTCTATCAAAAGGCGCTGCAATTGAGGCAAGAACTCCTGGGCGATCGTCATCCCGATGTCGCCACCAGTTTCAACAACTTGGCAGCACTTTACTATGCCCAAGGACGCTATGGGGAGGCGGAACCCCTCTATCGCCAGGCGCTGCAATTGAGGCAAGAACTCCTGGGGGAGCGTCATCCCGCTGTCGCCACCAGTTTCAACAACTTGGCAGCACTCTATCGTGCCCAAGGACGCTATGCAGAAGCAGAACCGCTCTTGCGCCAGGCGCTGCAATTGATGCAAGAACTCCTGGGCGATCGTCATCCCGATGTCGCCACCAGTTTCAACAACTTGGCAGCACTTTACAGATCGG
>OGWH01000083.1_pt1 | contig 11958 bp, 17 predicted proteins | sample 1575971 | NCBI WGS metagenome assembly OGWH01 (sample SAMN07581554, study PRJEB24739) | freshwater metagenome
TGCGCGCTTTGCAGATAGCCGTCCCGCTTCGTTCAAACCGCCTTTTGGATTTTTACCGGCTTTGCGTTGCCAAGCAGGACTCTTAAATGCCCCACCACCTTCTGCAAATCCCTGCCAATCTTCCCAATTGCCGCGAATCTTCATCAGTTAATTCTCTGCATGTTAAAAATAATAGATGGAATTAACGGAATTGAACCTGAAGCAGCAGAAGAATCTAATGTCACAGCGGTATTACTTACATACCAAATCAATTGAACATAATCGTTAACAGACAAAGATTCAAAAATAGTGACTTGCGGAAGGGTCTTTCCGCCATCGGCTGCTTTTGGAATTGATACGGTTGAAGCAGAATTGGCAATGTTTGAACCGTTTTTCCTAAACCAAAAAGTTGCCGTGTGATCGTTGCTATCAGAATTTGAAAATTGAATGCTAGTGTTAATTGAGTAAACGCCTGCCGCAGAAACAGTGATGTTGGTGCTAGAGGCAATCGTAATTCCGGTATTAAAAGACGCTGCCACATCCATGTTAGCGGTGTACGCCACATTTGCCGAAGTAGCGGTTTGATCGTTGGTTGATTCAAATTGGGCTATAGCTCTGCCAGTAATAGTCCCAAAAGGTATAGCACCCGCAGTGACCGTAATTGAATCAAATTCACCAATTGCGTTACTGATCGTAACCGAACCCAACAGCCCGCCGGTAATGTTAAGAGAGTTGCCTACAAAGGTTTTGATTTGCGTAGCCGATGCCTTCACGGATGTTGAAGACTGAACGCATTCAAACAACTCAGTCCCGCCCAACGCGGTAGCCGCTGTAAGATCAGTAATCTTAATGTTAGCCATGAATTAAACCGTTGATTGCTGCACGACTGTAAATCGCACAGACCCATTGCCTGAATTGATTTTCAAACGCACCGCACGCATCAAGGTCGTTGTAAATTGAATTTCATCGCCAGTGGCCGCAGTCAAACTTGCATTAGGATGCGGAACTGCTAATTGCTGAATGCTGTTGTCAAACGGGTTTTCGTTTGTGTATTCAACCGAGTAGTTAACAGTCCCGCTTGTTTTTGCAGAAATGTTGGTAACTTGATTTGGAGTATAAACATCCAATGGCAACCAAGCAGTGTAGCCCGGAACACCGTTGCCAATGCTGATGGTGGAAGCCGCTGCGGCGCTTGCGGTAATTTTGGTTACCGTTGCAAAAGTTAACGCTCCGGTTAAATTGCCAGAAGCGGTAACCGCCAAAGTCTCTACTTGAGTTTGACCCGCTGGACCCGTTCCCGTCACAACAAAGTTAATTGAAGATGACGCTTGGCTATAAGCAATCAAAACGGCAGGCACTGTCAGCGTTGCAACACCGCCAGAAACCAATACGCCATCTAGCGTAATAACACCAGAAACAGTCAACGATTGCGCGGTTACAATGCTTGCAATGTTTGCGGACGGCTGTGACTTTGTAAAACTAATTGGACGCATCTTAGTTTTCCCTAATAATTAAAAAAAGAGGGGGAAACCCCCCTCTATTAAGGGGTCAAACTGGCGTACAAGCCAATATAAAAAGTTGAGCTGCCTACCAAAACAGGGATTCGACCAATTTGAGTAGACACCGTACCAGACGGAGAACCCGTGGTCAGTTTGGTCGTTCCAATCGTCAGCGTGGTGCAAAGCAAATTTGTCACCGTGGCCGAACTGCTAGTCAATGTCGTAATGTTGGCAGAGCCAACCGTCAAAATAGAACCAGAAAATCCGTTGGTTGAATTAACCGGGCCAGAAAAAGTTGTAGAAGCCATAAAATTACCTCGTCCTAAAATTAAAGTTATTTTAGGATTATTCTAAAGTTATACTAAGGTCATCCTAGGGTGATAGGGCTAGGGTTACTAACCCTACCACCTTTGGAATTTTAGTATTAAACGCCAGCCGTGCCGTACACGGTCCGAGGATCGGTCCATCCGAAGACGTAACGCTCGGTGCTCTTGAAGCGCGTGGAGTCGGTTTCAAAGTCACCTTCCATGCTCTTTTCAAGGCCACGACGCATCATCAACTTCAGACCTTCCGGCGCATCCGTCTTGATCCACCAAGCAGTGGTCGAAGTCAAACGCGAAAGGTTAGCCTGACCACCAGCAAGAAGACCCATCGACTTCACCGGGTTGATGTCGTTGTCAGCGGTTCCGGTGCGGAGCACGCTCTTCAAGAGAGTTTCCGCTTGGAACACATTGGACGGGGACACCACGAGCTTCTCCGGATTCAAACGAATGCGCTTGCCGTTGTTGTCAGCAGCGTTGCGAATCTGAATGAGGAGTTGCTCCAACGGGGTCTGGGACAGCGCAGCGGGGGTGTTGAGCTGATTGCTAAAGGTTCCCGTGGCAATCGGATGGTTGGTCGCAACCAAGGTCACGCCATCGCCACCAGAGTAACCCGCAGTAAACGCACGGTTCAGAATGTTTGCGCCGAGCGTTTCCTTCGTTTCAATCAGCGACTGCGCGAGATGTTTCGCGTAGGTCTGACCAATACGAATGTGGTCACCGTCTTCCACAAGCACTTTAGTCAGCGCAAATGCAAGGCCGTAAACCTTGTAAACATAACGCGCCAAGAAAAGTACACCGCCTGCCTGATAGGTAACCGGGGTGCCGTCCGGAAGTTCCGGAGCAGCGCCGAACCCATAGAGCACCGGCTCTTCGTGGTAATTGCGTGGAATGCCCTGCTGCTGAACGAAGACTTGCTTCCACTCGTCAGCACGCTGGTCATAAACACCATCGAAGGACTCATTAAGAATGGGTTCAACGATGGAACGAAAGTCTGTACTACGCATTGGGACTGCCATGTTCTAGTCCTCCTCAGAATGCAGCTCTATCAGCGACGAACTGGTGCTCGCTGATTTGAACTTGAACGATGGTGTAAGCATCGCCCCACGCATTGCCAACATCCGGAGCGAGGTTGACGATACGCAGAACTCTGTTACCCGAGGTTTGAATTCCAGCAACATCAAATTCGGCCTGAGAAAGGCCAGTCGTGGTGCTGCCTGCGGTGACATTTGCAAAGTCAGATTGGTTACCGATATTGGTGATATTGAGAGAGGAACTACCCTGAATCTCATACACAATAGCGGGATCCGTAGTGACATAAGCAACAATATCCGTAGCCGAAGTGCTAGCAGTCCACTTATTGCTTACGCGGCGACGACCATCGGTGTCAGTAAACTCAACACCCATGAATGTGCCCACAATGGGATCGCTAGCAGCAGCAGCCTGAATATTTCCGGTTGTGCTGATCTTAACTGGTTGAAATTGAAGAATATTGGCGTTGTAACCCGACTCAATCGTCATCGCAACAGGACGAATAATCCCGCTAGGATGAAAAGCCGGGCGCAACCCAAAAGCGGCGCTGGTAGAAGGCATGTGTTAAAACCTCATAAAATTAAAAATACCAATTACGCCCACTCGCTAGGTGCGCGTACCTTGGCGGAATCCCGCATCGCCGATGTGCCTTCACCTTCTACCAACTTTGATCCAGCGCGTTCTGCCTGTTCTTTCATGGCATCGTTTGCGCTAACCAGCCGCTCTTCTTCCTGATTGGGTGCATCGTAATGCACCGCCTGCATGTACCGCTTGTACAACGACATCGGAAGCTTAAAAGCCAGCATCTCGTTGACACCAATAAACCCCTGCCATTCTCCAGTCTTAATTGAGACATAGTCCCAACCCGGAACTTCTTCGGGCTTGATCGGCTCATAACCCAGCCGAATGCGCGCCTGAATCGAATCTCTAGGATTTGTAGTGGTCAACCAGCAAGTGTGGTAACCCGGAATCTTTGGCAAATCAGGCAACGCGGCCTGAATAAATTGTTGTCTAAACATCTCAACTCGGGTGTCGTCCGAAAGTTCACGACTTTCAGTTGCTGCGCGATCATACGCAGTCCGGTTTTCACGCCCTTCGCCAAGTGCTTTCTTTAGCCTTTCATCACTCATGTTAACTCGCCCCCTTGTTTAGCGAGAAGAATTGTTACGGTCGTACTCAGCATAACGCTTTATATAGCGTTTACGCAACTCTGGATTTTCCCAAACGCCCGCATCAATGAGTGCCTGTTTGCGTTCAGGACTAATATACACTTCTTTTCGAGCATTGGGTGAAGCATATTCACGCTTTCCACCGACTGGCGGACCCCCTCGTTTAGAAGTTTGCTTGGACTCTTCGTAATGATGCGGCAGTCTGCGAGCAACCCGGTTGTCCAATTCAATCCAATAATCTTCCGTAGCCGGGTTAAAACCTTCTGCGGCCAAACGCTGGTCAATAACTTTGACGATGGCTGAATCTTCGTCTTTGCCAGACGGATCGTACCAATTATTGGCTTGAACCCATTCTTTGGCAAAAGCGGCTACACGCGGGTCTTTGGCTTGCTTGGGTTGCGGGGCCGGACGCTCAACTTGTTCTTTAACGGTTTTAAGTTGATTAGCCTTTGCCAACGCTTGATCGCGAATTTGCAACGCCTTCGTGACATCTTCACCCTGACCTTGCTCAATAGCCTTGGCCATGATGCGTTCAGCCAACTGCACTTCATTCAACGCTTCGTTCAACTTCTGATCTACGGCGCTAACGCTAAATTGCGTGGTTTGTTTTTCAACGCTAGACAAGCGGCGCTTAAATTCTTCATTCTCCGCACGCAAAAACGCCAATTCTCGTTCCTTGTGCTCAATTGCCGCTCGACGGCGAAACTTGCGATTTTGACGCTGCGCACGCTTCTCTTCGGGCGAAAGTTGACGCTTACCTTTTGGGTCTTCGTCTTGTTCGTCTGATTCAGAAAGACGCTCGTCTTCCCCAGAAGCCTCAAGGGTTTCATCTTCTTGATCTTCCGGAGGAGTTTCAGTTACCACATACTCTTCGTTGGTATCCTCTTCAGTCAACTGTTCTTTCTCAGCCATAATTCACCTCAAATAAACGCTTTGATGGAAAGTGGATCGCCCACAACACCGCCCACGATGTCCAAATCGTTAAAGATCACAAACAACGCTTCTTCTTCGTTGCCGTAAGGAACTTTCCAACGATCACCACCGTATTTGGGCACCCGAACAAAGTCACCTTCTTTGCACCAATGTCCTTCGGGCCAAGATTCCATCGTGTTGCGATTCTTGAAGGCCAATGGCCCAAGCTTTACAACCTTAGCAATTTGGGTATTCCAAATCTCCGTCTCACGAGTTTCGGTATGCAGAATAATGCCACCCGCAGAAGTTTTCTTCGCCGAGCGAATCTGCACAAGGACTCGCGAACCAAAAGGAACCAAACCCGGCTCAACACAGGGAAAAGCCTCAGTTAAATTATTCATAGATATTCGTCGTTATCCTCTTCGTCCTGCTCTTTAATAAGACGGTTGATGTAACCCAACGCTGCCTGTAGACCCGCATAAGTGCCAATGGCCTTGCCGTACTCAAAAGCAGCATCCTTGTTTTCAAGTTGCCGTTTCATCGCGTCATGGGCAACGCGAGCTTTGGCCAACTCCAACTCTTCAATAATGCGCTCAATCATGCGTTTTGCTTACCCTTTGAAATAATGGCAGCGGTTGCTTTGGGGTCGCCTTTGGATCCTTTTGAACCCGTGTCTGCGCCCGCTTTACCGCCGCCTGTCATCTTTTGACCATCCAATTTTACACCCATTGCAAGCAACTTGTGTTGCTTAATGTACTTTTTTTCCATAAATCACCTTTAAGGGTTAATACCCGTGCCTGTTGAAACACCCACTTTTTCGCCCGTAATTGTTTCCATAGCGGCAATTTGTTTTGCCGTTTCGTTATCTTCACGGTTCGTAACCAGTTTAACTTGCAATTCCGCTGCTTGGCGATTATCCAAACGATCTTGTTTGAGCAATTCGCGTTGGACATTGTCTTGCTGACGCTGTTGCGTTTGCGCTTGATCCAACTGAATCTTCGCTTGTTCCAATTGCAACTCAGCCTGCTTGACTTGAACAGCGGCTTGGTCAGCGGCTGCTTTGCGTTGCGTTTCTGCCATTTGCGCGGCCATACGCGGGTCTTGCGGTGCGTTCATGCCTTGCAACTGCTGGAGCGCGCCCATCGCTTGTTGAACGATTTGCGGAATTGCCCCAAAGGCTTGCGCTGCATTGGGAACCACTCGCTGACTGGCTGCGGCCAAAAGCTGGTCAAACCCTTTTTTCACTTGGGTGTTCTTGACCTTTTGGAATTCGCTAATATCCCGATCCGCCGCCGATGAAGCCACTTCAAACACATGAGTGGCGTACCACAACGCTATGTGCTCTTTGATGTGATTCAAAATGTTGGGCATAAATGTGGGGGCCATCAACATTGAAGACCCCAACACCGGGCTTGTTAAATAATCCAAATGCACTTGCATGTGCGCCAAGTGGTCTTGCTCAGGAAACGCCGATACGGGGCGACCCAATGTTGCCGCCACATTCTCGTTAACCGCATTCAATTCCTTGGGTTCCGGAGCCGGAATCAACAACTCTTTGATGTTTGGAATGCGTAACTGCTGAAGAATCCGCTCTTCGACTTTGCGAACATTATAAATTTGCGGTAACGCCATTGCGCGTTGGGATAACGCTTGCACCTGAGCAAACCGCTGGGCTTCCGAGAAGATATTCGGGTCAGACACCGGGACCACATCCATCGGGCCTTCAAAGTCCGACCGGCGAACCAGCAACTGCCCTGTTTCGTCCTTGACCTCGTCGTTTTCCAAATACATGGCATTGATGCGGTGCAACACTTTAAGTGTGCGACCCATTGCATCGTGCAAACGCGCATGAATAGCGTTAAACACCACCATGCCCTGCTCAATACGCGCCAATTGTGTGCCGACCGGCATGTTGGCTTGGTTTTCGGCAATGTCTTCCAGTGTCGTGCGGACAACACCTTTACCCGCTTCGACCAAAAAGCCCAACAACCGGAAAAGCACCTCGGAAGGCTGATTGAACGGCAACGGCATCGCAATCTTGCGAATATCGTCCGAAAACGCACCCCCCTCAATCTCTTTAACTTCCGTTGGGTCAATGCGCTCGCTTTGTCCGCCCTCACGCCCGCCCTTCAGCTTCAACATGCCCGGGAAGTTCGCAATATGCGCTGAATCCAAAAGCGCCCGAAGCGCACCCGTCGCCGCTGCTGAGATACCGCCGATCATTTGCGGAATGCCAATGGGATACGCACCACGCCACGGCACAAACGGCCACTCGGTGATCCACTGCATTTCTTCCAAGGTTTCGTCGTTTTCTTGCCAGTTACGGTAAATAGACAGCACTTTACCGCTCGTCTTGTCTATTGAAATGATGTACGGCGCTAACCCGTACTTTTCTTCCAAGTTGGTAATGGCGTAAATCTCAAACACCGTCCGCAGCCCGTCAACATCGTAAGCCCCGTCGTCCCGGCCCTCAATCTTGTTATTGGCTTTTTCGGATTTGGAAATGTCCGGATCCGCCGTCGTCGGGGCTAAGTCCACATCTCGATACATGCCCGAGCGAATACGCTGCAAATACTCAATTTCGGTTACATACTGGACATGAGTCTTGCGTTCTGACGAATAAAAGTTCGTTGCCGCATACGGCAGGTACACATCATCAATGCCAATGAACAAAGGCACCGGGCGTTTCTTGTTGAAATCATAAGTTAACTTAAGATATTGCGCCCCGCCCAACGGTACTTGGGTTAGCAACTGTTCCAATTCGGCTCGAAACTCCGGCATTTGTTGGGTCAACTGCCAATTCAAATACCGCGTCTTGCGTTGGGCTTTTGCTGCTTTTTCAGCCGTTTCGTCGCCTACGATGCTGTCTTTGGCGGGTCCTTCGGGTGGGAAAAGCTCTTTAATAGCGCGGGCAGAGAAGTCCACGCACACTTCAGTAAGCATGGGATGGACGACCCGACTTGCGCCCTGAAATTGAGCGCCGCCTGGTGCATCATCTCCAAGTCCCGTACGCCGTAGTCCTTCTTCGTATTGTTCATCGCGCTTTTTACGCGCCTCTTTGTCTTTTGAGATCAGCCCCAAGAAGTCTTGGGCAACATCGTCCATATCCGCTTCTGGAAGCGTCTCAGCCAAATTGGCGTAAAACTCGGACTCACCCTGAGGCTTTGATTCTTCTTTGCCAAAACGAACGATAGCGCCGCCGTCTTCGGTGTCTTCAACATCCGCTGCCTCTTCGGGCAACTCAAACATCTCGCCCAAATCTTCTCGGGCTTCGTTCAAATCATTTGGATCAGAAGACATGTTCATGGTCAATAGTTAGAAAAGTAACTTTTGTTCTTTTTGCTGCGAATAACCCCGCCCTTTTTGGCGGTTCTAAGCTCGTAACGCCTAGTCAACTTCTCAATTTCTTCCTTGTCTACCCTTTCTTTATGCTTCTTCGCCATTTCATCAAGCATTCTTTTTTCTTCAGGCGACATGGGAAGAATTTCTATTTCTTCTTTAGGCTTGACTTCTTTTTTAGGCTTACCTTCTTTTAGTGGCGCCGAAGGTATTCCTTTACCCCCATAAGATGGATAAGATGGTGCATCCATGCCTTTTCCTTGCGGTATCGGAATCATTCCTTTACCCCTATAAGAATCTTTAGGTGGAGCCATAAAGGAATCTTTAGGTGGCGCAACCACTTTTTTATTCTGAGAAAAATTTTTGGAATACTTGGTATTACTAGATGCCATACGGATTTCCTCTTGGGCGCTCGTTTACAATCAACCGTGTCTGAAGCAACTTAGGTTTGCTCACACTAATCATATCTTTATCTGCCAAGAATCTCAAACCTTGCGTACAAGCATCCATCAAATCGTCATGCTTGATCGTTCCTTCACCCGAAAACGAACACAATTGGTACAGAAGCGGTTCTGCCCACGACCGAACCTGCCCTTTTCGCTTTTCGGATTCTACAAACCATATCATACCGCTTGCAAAAAGATGCGAAACCATGTGCAAACGGGTCAATTTACTGGCTTTTCCCGGGTTATACGCATGCGCAATGATGCCCTCGCGCGCCAACATCTGCCGAAGACTGATTCCGCTGCCTTTTTCCTCAATCACAATCGTATCGGGCTTGCGACCCGTGTTCGCCATGCGTGATGGTCCAAACATTGGCTTAATTACGGGCTTTTGGTCGTCGTCGCCGTAATAAACTTCCATTTCGCGCTTGACCCGCTTGATCAAATCGGGCATTCCCAAGCGATCTTCCCAACAATCCAGCAAAATGATGTTGGGTTTCTCTTTTTCGTAGAACAATCCCAACACCACACACGCGCTTGGGTCTGAATCCGATGTCTTTTTGTCTCGGGTATGCTCCGTAAAGGCCGTGTCCAAGCTCATTACGATGTGTTCCAACATGGGTAACGCTTTCTTAGCAGGCCAAATTTGCACCCAATTACGCTTAATGATTCCCTGCTCTTCAGGATTTAGCACCTCGGCGTGGATTTCTTGTCGCCCAAGCGTTGTACCCTCAAATTTCAACAACTGGGCCTGAAAAGTGGGGGCTAAGTTCGCAATATTCTCGTAAGTTGATGCCCGGGTAACATAAACATCCGTTCCATCGCGCTCCACCAAGTCACGAATTAACGATTTTGGCTTGGGCGTCGTCGTTGCCACGATCCTAGGGTGTTTTCCCAATCGAAGCGCAAACATGATCATGTCCCAAGCCTCTTGGTCATACTGCCAAGACGCCAATTCATCACACCAAGCACCGTGCCACTGGCCACCGCGCAGCCGGTCGGGGGTTTCCGCACTAATGCCCTTGATCAAAGACCCGTTCTTCAAGATGATTTCAGACAAAGATCGGTTGTATTCGTTGATAATCTTCTCGGGCATGATTGAAATCAACCCCGAATCCCCCTCAAAACATGTGTCACGCACATCCGCTGCCGTGGGGGCACTCACCAACCAACGAGTGCTTTCGTTCTGATACGCATTCCACCAAGTCCACTCTGCTGCGGTTCGCGTTTTACCCGCACCACGACCCGCTAACAACAACCAAATTGTCCAATCACCCTTGGGCGGGACTTGATGCTTATGCCGCTTGCCGCTCCAACGGGCGTGAAATGTCAATGCCTCCAAGTCTTCAATGGGCAAAGACGCTAGTTTTTCTTCCAAAGTGGCCGGTTTTTTGGCCGGTTTATCCATAAGTTAAAAAACCAAGTTTTTCAATGAGTTACACCAAAAGTGTCGGGTTTTTACAGTTGAACAAATTACCGAAAACGCGATGTTTTCTTAGCAATGCTCTTGGGCTGCGCTACAAACTGTTTGCCCTTGGCTTTGCCTTCTCGTTTGGCTCGCGTCGTGGCTGCGTATTCTTGCGGCGAAAGAGATTCAATCGCTGCCTTGGGTAGATACCGCTCGCCCGTCTTGCTAGAGGGTTTACCTGACTTGGTTCGCCATTCTTGAGCGGTCCAGTCTTTCAACGATTTTTGGGGTGACTTCATGGTTAGTCCTTGTAAGAACCGCCCTTCTCTTTGTACTTCTTGGCAAGAAGCTGGGCCTTGCGGGCGCTCCATTGCCCTGCGGCGGTGCCTTGGGTGGCAGACGCCTTGATTTGATTAAACAACTTCTTGCGCATCTCGGGCTTGGTGTAATTGCCCGCTGCGTTTACCTTAGACTTTGTCGGCATGATCAACGCTCCATAGTTCTGTCTGACTCTTCAACTTTGGCCAATTAAATTCAGTTACAAATGACTTGTCCAACACCAATATGTGATTGGTGGGTTGCGCCGTGTAACGCCCGTTATCAAGTTTAACAAAATAAAACTCTTTGGATTGCTCGGGTTCTAAACTAAATCCGTCCAACATCGGGATTGCCGTAAACAAGTAATTCCCCATGTGCTCTTCTTTGGATCGTAATCGTGCGCGCATACGCACCCCTTCCAAAAAAGGATACTCCAAAACACTGAAATTAGCCCCGTAACAATCCCATGTCTGTGCGTCGGCGGGGTCCCAAGGGGTCCCTACGGTTTTATGCGCTAATTTGTGTAGCGGCACATTGCGATATATTGCCCCGCATTCCAACATCACATGACACCCCCATGTTCGACCGGGGTGGCTTACAAGCCCAAACCACGCCACCCGCAACCAGTCGTCGTTGCCAAAGGTGTGCGGCTGCACATAGCAGTAAGTATGACGGGGTAATGGAGCAGCGCCGGTATATAGCATGGGACCCTAGAGTAAATGCGCGCAAGGGGGTAGTGCAAGTAAAAGTTGCGTTGGGGTTAGGGGTGAAAACCGCAGATGGGACCCACCACCCCCCGCCGTCGTTTCGCGTGTCCCGGGCATGGGGGGGTGTCGTCGTCAGCCAATTGCGCGCTTTTCTGGGACCCGGAGTCTTAACATATCTTGACACGAAAAATATTGAACAAACGGCTTGTGCTATGGTCTAATCATTGCGCGCACACAAGGTGCGCATACAACTAACAGGAATACAGAATGATCCCGGACATGTCACGCCACTACAGCAGCGAAGCCAGCGAATTGCACAAAGAAATTGCAGAATTAATGCAGGACCTCAGGGATGCTTATCGGCATATAAAGGAATTGCGTAAAGAGATTGAAAAATTAAAGCAGCGCACACAAGGTGCGCACAACCAAAAGGTGAACCATGACTAAATCTGAGCATCGCGAATTGACAAAAGGCGGCGGATTGAAATCAACTCACAACGGAGACTAAGACAATGGCGCATGAACTCGACAACTCAACTGGAATCTACGCATTCGCGGCGGTAGGCGGCGCGGCTAGCGCTTGGCACGGTTTAGGACAGTCTATTGAGGCGGGCGATTCAATTGACGTAATTACCGCTAAGGCGGGCCTCAATTGGTCTGCTAACCGCGCCCCGGTTATTTACAACACTACGGACGGGCGCACCATGTCATTTGACAACCAGTCGGTGCTCTACCGTTCCGACACGGGCGCGGCGCTTGGCGTGGTTTCGGAAAACCGTTACAACGTCCACCAACCCCGCGAAATCATGGGGTTTTATCGTGACTGGGAAAC
>OGWH01000084.1_pt1 | contig 11941 bp, 22 predicted proteins | sample 1575971 | NCBI WGS metagenome assembly OGWH01 (sample SAMN07581554, study PRJEB24739) | freshwater metagenome
GTTTCCCAGTCACGATAAAGCGAGGGAAGCGTGGGCAGCGTGGGCAGCGTGGGACGCAGTGTCGGACGCAGCGTGGGACGCAGAACGCGCCGCACAAGAAGCCGAGTTTCGCCGTGTGTTTTGCGGGGAGGACAAGGTATGAACCAGATGAACAGAGCAGAACAGGAGGCGTGGGCGCGTAACGCGGAGAGCGTGGAGCGCATGCGTATGCAACAGGCCATCATCGCCCTCCGCGCTGCGCTGGTAGAGCCAATGGAACCTGTGAACAAGACTCCTGCATGGTGGATGAATGGGCTAACAGCAACCTTGATGCGCGAAGGCGTGAACAAGCACCGTGCTAAAGAAATTGCAAAAGGATACTGGGAGGCTTATTGCCAAGTGCCGATGGATGAGGAGGCGCCGAAATGACCCGCGACGAAATCGTACAAATCGCATGGGACGTTGGTCTATTTATGCGCTCGCATCAGTTTCAAGACGAGCCGACAAAACTTGAACGGTTTGCCGAGCGGATTGCCGCCGCCGAAAAAGAACTAATTGCTCAATGGGTTGAAAGTTGGGGCAATGACTTAACGATAAAAGAGATTGTTGAAGGAATAAGAACTAATGGCAACGGCGCGACAAGACCGCTCAAGTATGTGACACGCGATTCGGGCGAGGGGTGAGGCATGAACAATAACGACAACATCCACACCTGTAGTTACTCGTGCGAACGCCCCGCGTGTATCAAAGCGCAGCGCGACGAGTTAGCGCAAAGGTTGCTTGAGTTGGTCGCGGAAGCAGTAGCCGCCGAGCGTGAGGCGTGTGCGAAGGTTTGCGAGGACACCGCGCTGCTGCCCGACGCTGGGCCTTTGTATTGCGCCGCTGCCATCCGTGCGAGGGGCCAATGACCACAATCCACTACTGGTGTCCGGTGCGCCGAGTGTATGTTTCTGTAACTCTGCCAATTGAAGTCGCGTACAGGCTCATGGGGGCGGTATGAACAAGGATGAAATCATCGAACTGGCCCACCATGCCGGGATTGTGTTTAGACTGGGCAATGAAGATGTCACGCCTGAGAAACTAGAACAGTTTCTGGCTCTTGCGCAGCGTTGTACTCGTGGAGAGAGGGCCAAAGCCATTGAATGCATGTGCGGTCTCTGCAAACTGGAGTGTTTATGAATCGCACCCGTGGATGGCTATGGTTTTGGCTTCGCCCCGAAGGATGTGAGTACCGCTCCGGATTGAATCTTACGCTCCCCGGCAACGGGTTTGTGCTGACGCTGTGTACAAAACGATTCAAACGCCGTTTCCGCTTTATGTGGAGCAAAGAATGACCCCAGACACTTATAAGATTCTTCAAATGGCTGTTGAAGATGGTATCGCGCTGGGTGTTCGCCGGGCGTTCAAGTACACCGATGAGCCATCCGAAGACCAAATGGTCGAAACAATCCGTATGGAAGTGATGACTCAAATTTGTGAATGGTTTTATTTCAACGAGGAATCAACATGAGCGATAAAGACGATGTGGACTTTGACTTTTTGGTAAAGCCAGAAGTAAAAAGCACTGAAGAAGCTTGGTGCAAAATTGGTCCAACAGGAAAATTGGACTACTTTGACTGGGCGTTTGTTGAAAAGACGGCCCGCGAATTTGACGCAGCCGGGGTGGCGACTCCGAAGAATAATGCTCAAATTATCTGCAAACTGGCGGTGCTGATTCGCGAGCAAACCATCAACCGATGCGTGGATGTGCTTAATCACTATTCGGTGATGCCTTCAACGGCAACGACCGTGTTTTTGCGCGACCCGCTGGAAGAAGAATGAAACATTTTGTATTTTTTCATGTGGGCGAAGACATTTCGATTCCAAGCAAGATGGTTGCTTCACTTAAATCAGTGATGCCGGATGCGCATGTAACGATGTGTACAGACGATTCGACCCCAAAAGTCCCGGGTGTGGACGAGCGCAAGATCACCAAGGGCAACAAGAATCAATTGATGTATTGGCGCACTCGTGCGTTTTTTGCCGCCAAGATGACTGTACCTGCGATGTACATTGACACCGATATGATTTTCAAACTACCTGTTGACCCAGAGATGATCTTGGGTGATCGAGAAATCATGTTGTGTCGTCGGTCATTTGATTTGGGCCTTGAATTCAACGGAAATCAATTTGAAGGAGCATTTAAGAAATATCAAGGCATTCCGTTGGGTGACCTGTATCCATATTTGGGCTGCGCGGTGATTGCAAAAGACTGGCATCAATGGAAATGCATTTCAATCTTGATGGGATTGCTGGACGCAAATTTGATGTCTTGGTATGGCGATCAAGAGGCCTTGAAGATTTATTCGCACATGCTTTTAGAAGAAAGCTTAGGTGAAATAAATGAAAACGAATTTGCATGTTTACCCGGTCGTGAAGTGGCTGGAGTTACCCCAAGAATCTTTCATTACAAAGGTCCTCTCAGGAAAGAGGCGTTCCTTAATGCTTAAAGTATTCATCGGCTACGACAGTCGAGAAGACATTGCATATCAAGTGTGTAGAGAGTCTTTGGCCCGTAATTCTTCCATTTGGTTGGATATCAAGCCGATCAAGATTCAAGACATGCGCGAGCGTAACTTGTACTGGCGTGAGAACGATCCGCTATCCTCTACAGAATTTAGTTTTACGCGGTTTTTGACTCCATACCTCGCGGGGTATGATGGTTGGGCGTTGTTTTGCGACTGCGATTTTCTTTTCAGGCGGGACATTGCGGGATTGCTTGGCTACGCCGACCGGACAAAAGCGTGCGTGCTTGTAAAGCACGATTACCGGCCTGCCGAAACGGTCAAGATGGATAACAAGCCGCAACATCTGTATTACAGAAAGAACTGGAGTTCGTTCATGCTTTTCAATTGCGGGCATGAAGCAATTAGAGAGCTGACTCCCGATGTTGTGAACGAATCCACGGGGATGTATCTCCATCAGTTTGAGTGGTTGGATGACTATCTCATCGGTGAACTGCCCATTACCTATAACTACTTGGAAGGATGGTACACCAAACACGATGAACCTAACCCTGTTTCGGTTCATTTTACGCGAGGCGGTCCGTGGTTTGATCACTGGAAGAATGTCGAATACGCCAATGAATGGCTAAAGGTTAAAGAAGATTTAATGATTAAGGGCCAATAGGACTATGACCAAATACCAAAAAGCAATTAAGAAGATTGAAGCATGCTTTCAATCGGGCAAACACGAAGAAGCGTTAGACCTTTGTAACTTTGCAATTTCGCTTAACCGCAAAGACGCAACCGCTTATCGAGCGAAAGCCCGGTTGTTGCAAGTCATGCGCAAGTTTGATGAAGCCGAAAAGTATTACGACGCTGCCGCGAGGCGCAGCCCCTTGACGGCGGATGATCTGATCAATCGTGGTATGGCGAAGGCCGAGCAGCAAAAATACGACGCTGGAATTGAAGATTACACGGCAGCGTTGGCGTTGAAGCCCGATCACTTGCAGGCGTACATTCAGCGAGGCGCATCGCACTGGGAAATGCGTCGATGGGATTTGGCTAGAGATGACTTTGCGAAAGCCAACGAACTTGCACCTGATGATGCGAATGCCAATTGGATTTTGGGTTTGTTGTCACTGCAATTGAATGACTTTGAAACGGGTTGGCCGCTATATGAAAAGCGGTGGGCCTCTAGCCGATTCAAGTCTCGCAAGTTGACGACGCAGAAGCCGCAATGGTCCATCGGTAGTGAACACAAGTCGGTGCTGCTTTGGGGCGAGCAGGGCATTGGAGACCAAATCATCTACGGGTCACTGATCCCCGCGATTCGTAAGCAAGCCGATTATGTAACGGCGATGCTAGATCCCCGATTGGTTTCAATCTTCGCCCGGTCGATGCCGGATGTGCGCTTTATGTCCAGCATTGAACAGGTGCGGTCGGACTTGCATACATCACAAATCCCCTTCGCCAGCATCGGTCGGTCGTTCATCAAAAACTTGGACGATATTGAGCAGTTTGTTGCGCGCAAATATTTGCAAGCAGATCAAGAACTTGTGAAGAAATACCGCGAAGAACTGGGGCTTGACCCAAACAAGTTGACGATTGGACTGTCTTGGGTCAGTTCCGCGCCAAAGATTGGCCCACACAAAAGCATTGATCTTGTGCAATTGCTGCCAGTGATGGCGTTGGGCACCAATCTAATCAATTTGCAATACGGCAGCGACCGCCGAGCGATTGATCAATTCAACGAACAACATCAAGTCAACATCAAGATGGCATCGGTGGATCTTTACAAAGACCTTGAGGGGTTGGCCGCGCTTTGCGTGTTGTGCGATGTGATCGTCGCTATCAGCAGTTCAACGGTGCATCTGGCGGGGGCGTTGGGGGTGCCCGTGCTTTTGATGGATGCCAACAAACTTTGGTATTGGGGTAACAAGAGGGGCGACCAAAGCCTGTGGTATCCGAGCGTGCGAATCTTCTCAAGGGACAACATGATTTCGCCGTGGGACAATGTGGTTGAGCAAGTCGTGGAGGTGCTTCGTGATCATCGATGACCAGTCACCGCCGGGTGCGTGGAAAAACGAAATGGCAGCGGCTCCTTGGGGCTACGGCCAATCCCAACGACAACAGGTCCACGGGGCGTTGGTGGATGTGCGTCAGCGCGGTTTGTGGGCACAAGCGGAAGTTTTGGAACGAGAAATCAGAACATTGCAAGCGGAATTGGAGTCAATTAGAAATGGGAGACGATAGTGTCATCAAGGAATATTTGGCCAACATCGGGAAGCGCGGCGGTAAATCCGGACGAGGAAACAAGAAGCGGCGGTCCCGAGAACACTACCAGCGAATGGCCAAGCTCAGTCACGCCAAACGAAAGGCAAACCGATCCGGTCAACCCGCACCATTACCGGAAGGGTGACATCGAATGCATTGACGCTATTCGGTCGATGTTGACCGAAGAGGAGTGGCGCGGGTTTCTGCGCGGAACAGCGGTGGCGTATCTATGGCGTTTAGGTCACAAAGACCCGGTTGAACAAGACGCTCGGAAAACACTTTGGTATGTGTCTTGGTTGGCCAACAAAGATCCGAGGGATTTTAAGTAGAGGGTCACTAATGTTTGTAGTACCGATTGAACTGAAAGAGGCCAACGCTTTCGTTTTGTCGTATCACAGACACAACAAACCGGTAGCAGGCCATAGATTTAGTATTGGCGCGAGTGACGGCGAAAGACTTGTTGGGGTAGCAATCGTTGGGCGTCCGGTTTCAAGGCATTTGCAAGATGGTTTTACTGCGGAGGTTTTGCGATGTTGCGTACTGCCCGACGCGCCAAAAGGCTCCTGTTCGTTTCTCTACAGCCGAGCGTGGCGGGTTTGGTCGGCGATGGGCGGGACGCGCATGATTACTTACACGCTCGATAGTGAACCCGGATCTTCGCTGCGAGGCGCTGGTTGGCGCATTGTCAATCAAGCACCGCCCGTGCAGGGGAAAGGTTGGACAAATCGTCCCGGTAGGGAGTGGCAATCCGTTCACGGTCAAGGCAGATTTCGTTGGGAATGCGCTACGCAAAACGCCAACAAAGATCCGAGGGATTTTAAGTAGTCACTTCCTCGCCCGATAAATGCGTCGGTCTCGCCCGGGTCCATCCCGCTTGATGACTTCTTCTATGATGTCACCGGATTCCAAAAGTGTCTGAAGGATTTCGTTGCGGTCGCGGGCTTTCATGCCTTGCATACCCTTGGCCAGTTGCGTGCTGCTCGCGCCCAAGTCGCCTTGCTTACGGATGAAGTTCAACACCTTTTTGTGTGATGCTTCAATTTCGTTTTCTGCGACTTCGCGATACAAAAGATCCGCTGTGTAATTGAATGACCAGCGAACCAAGTCGTTGGCAATCTTGAAAATTTCAAAGGTCACGGTCGGCGAAATGGGGTCACGGGCAATGGCTTCAATCATGGCAATCTTGACGGTGATTTCACTGTAACGCACCCATAACGCTTCATCCGCTCGGCACTTCTTTAACTGCCACTCCCTTACCAACTTGTACTCTTCAAAAGCGGTATCTTCCCAGTGCACGATCATTGGAACCACCGGGGAATTGGGTAACATCGGCTGGTTTGACAGGTTACCAACATTCGGAGCTACAACATTGTACGAATCCATCATGTCTTTCACGACATCTTCGGGCGGCGGCGAAAGCTGAGGAATTTGTGTTTCTGGGTATTCTTCAAAAGGCGGAATCAGCATGATTCGAGACAAAGTCCCGTTATCCACCATATCGAAATTCAGTGCTGGAATTAGTGTCCGAGGCGTTGTGGTCCCGAAGAAATTGAAATTCGGTTGATTGATGTCGAGCCTCACCCGATTGACGGCATCGGCGTATTCTTGGCCGTGATACATCCCGGCGCTGCTAGAGTAGACTTCAAGCAAAGTCTTGATGATGTCACGCTGATGGCTCGCCGCGTTTCTCGCCGTCAAACTCTGTAGATATAACCCCATTTCATCCAGATGTGAAATCCGCGATGGGAAGTCATGCAGCGTGCGCAAGATGGCAACACCCGATGAAAATCGGTCGCCGCAAATGAGTGGATGCAACCCGGCTGCGTTCATCAATTCCTTGATTCGCTGGCGACTGTGGTCCTTGCCTGCGCCTGCTTTTGCGACGGCAATTGAAAAGATGTTGCACCGAGTGTTCAAGTGCGCCATCGCGTACCGTCGCCCAAAAATCGCACCAAACATGCACAAAGTGTTCAACAACGCGAAGGTCGGTTGTGGTTGTTGTGATGTGGCATTGATCCACCGGGTAACCCTTCCAACCAAGGAGGGACTTTGGAACCACTCGTGCGGGAAATTTTCTTTCGTACTCTTGGGCGGTCGCTTGGGTTCCTTGATGTTAGTTAAATCAACCTTGATGGACTTGTTGGGATTCAAATCTAGATGCGGGGGCGGTTGCCAGCCGTTCTTTTGCGCCAAATAGTACAAGGTTCCTGCGCCAATTTTCGTAGGCGGCGACTTACCGTAATGCTCCCAACGCGCATGGGTTTCGGTCAAATCGTATTTGGTGGATTCTTTCGACCATTGATCAAAGATGTAAAGTCCGCACCCCTCGGTTGCGCAATAAATCGCCATGCCGATGCGGTTCCAATCGTCCCAAGACAAATCCGGGTTAGGTACGAACTTCAGGGCATCCTCAACAGCCGCCATCGTGCCCACCAGCCCGTCGTAGGAAGTCTTGGACTCTGTGACCGTGGTCACCAGCCTAGGTCTTTTCAAGGCCGCTGGGAGCGTCTGGTAGGCTTCTTCGGCCACTCGCAGAACCTGCTCTCGGGTAACAACCGGCAGACTATCAATCGGGATTTGATGGGGCGATTCTAAAGGCCAACTGTAGGGCTTACCCGTTTCGGGATGCGTTGCATAAGCCACAAACTGCCGACCCAAGCCCAGCACTTCGATGGGATGCATGGAAATCTTGGTGAACGGTTCTTCGGTGCGGTACAAGTACAAGGCTTTGGGCGACCGTCCAACCCGAATCAAATCCGTAACGCCCAAGCGATTTTGGAAGATTTCGCCGATGGAAATCGCAATGGATTCATCCAAGATGTCAATGTCAATAGCAACGACTTCGCCCGTTAAGATACCGATGCCGCAGTTAGGCCACTCCGACCACAAGTCAACATGGGCTTGTTTGGTGTCAATTTCCGTCCACCGCGCAAGTTCACCCCATTTTTCACCATCCCACCGACCCGGGCGTTTGGTGCCGGGCATGATGGGTATGATTCGGTATCCGCCATCCACCAATTTGGAGGCGTATTGACGCATGTAATCAGACATTTTCGACTATGACCTCCACGCGCTCGTCGCCAAAAACTTTAGACGCAATGATGTACGCGACGGCAGAATCATCCTTGAAGACAACACCGTTGAGTCCGTCCAAGATCGCCTTGATAATGTTGTCAAGGTCCGGGCGTGAAGTGTGATAGCCTGTCTTTTTTTTATGATTGAAGAACGCATGAATCGTCACGCACACGGGTCCTTCCAGCATCGTTTTGCCCGACATTGCGCACTGCGCAAGGACTGCAACGGCTTGCTCATAATTGCGTGTTTCGCGTGGCGTGTAGGTCATCACGCTACCGTCTTTTCTTTGACCAAACCTTGGTCGTGCTTTGCCAATCGGTTTGCCGTGTATCACGATGCTAATCATTTCAACCCCGCCAATTTATTGATCTTTGACACAATGAATGAGGGCGTTTGAGATTGCCCAGAAAAATATCGACCGAGCGTGTTTCTATGAATTCCCAATTTCTTTGCCGCTGCCGAGATTGTGTAACCGTTTCGGTAAATTTTTAGAAACGCAGCATCCCGGTCAGACAGTTGACCGCTACCACTAGCAGCGACTTCTCCCTTGGTCTTGCGTTCGATGACTTTCAACCACCTAGGTGATGGCGTTCTGGAACCCGCAACCCAGCGACTGATGGCCGCACGGGTGCATCCGCACATAGCAGCGAATTGCTCATGCGTCAAGTTTTCCCGATTCAACCATTCCTGAAGCGTCATTTCTGGTGACATCATGCCACCCCTTGCAATCCGTCACAAGTGGGCCTATAGTCGGGTTGTGATGAACCTAAACCCAAGGAGTTGAACATGAGAACTGAACTTGAGATTGCAGAGGACCTGTTCAAGGCCAAGCAGGCCGAAAAGCAGGCGGAGCGAGACCGGATCGCTCTTGAAGAGGAGCTTGTTGCCGTTCTGGGCAAGCGCGACGAGGGGTCCAAGACCCACACGGTAGGTGGCTACAAGGTCACGATCACCGGGCGGATCAGCCGCAAAATTGACTGGGAGAAGTTTGACAAGGTTTCGAGCAAGATTCCGGAGAATCTCTGGCCGGTCAAGCGCACGCTGGACGAAACTGGCGTGAAGTACCTCGCCAACAACGAACCCCAGTTGTACAAGATTCTGGCCCCGGCGTTGACCGTGGAGCCAGCAAAAACCACTGTCCAAATCGTGATGGGAGCATAAGATGGCGATTAGTCTTAAAAGTCTGAAGAAGTCAGGGGTGGCCCGTCCACCCCGAATTGTGCTGTATGGCACTCATGGAATCGGCAAGAGCACTTTTGCGGCTCAAGCGCCAAATCCGGTGTTTATCCCAACAGAAGAGGGGCTGGATGCAATCAATGTCATGGCATTTCCTCAAGCGCAATCGTTTGACGATATCATGGAGGCGATTGGCTCACTCGCTGCCGAGGAACACGAGTACAACACTGTGGTCATTGACTCTGCGGATTGGGCGGAGTTGTTGGTACACAAAAGAGTGGCGCGTGACAACAATGTCGCAACGATTGATGCCATCGGTTACGGTCGGGGCTACAAGAGCGCGACGGATTACTGGCGTCAAATTCTTGACGGACTGGATCACTTACGGGCTGACAAGAGCATGCAAGTCATTTTGTTGGCGCATACGCAAGTGAAGCGGTTTGATGACCCGCTCGCGGATCCGTATGACCGTTACCAGTTGGACTTGCACCACGGCAGCGCCAGTCTCATTGCGGAATGGTGCGACATCTTGATGTTTGCGAACCAGCAATACAGCACGGTGAAAAGCGATGTGGGCTTTAACCAGAAGGTGACCCGTGCCGTCGGTAGTGGCAGTCGAGTGTTGTACACACAAGAGCGTCCGGGGTGGCAAGCGAAGTCTCGTTGGCCGTTGCCAGACATGCTGCCGCTGGATTACAACAAGTTTGCTGATGCCTTGAGCACGGCGATGAACAATGTCGTAGGAGAATAAACATGGCAAAACTGAACTTGAACCCGGCTGATTTTGAGGGCATCAACGACGGCGCACCGGAGATGCTTCCGGTGGGTGATTACACGATGCAAATCGTGCAGTCAGAGATGCGCGCTACCAAAGCAGGCGACGGCGAGTACTTGTGGCTGGAATTTGAGATTCTGGGTCCGAAGTACGCGGGTCGTAAGTTTTGGGAGCGTCTGAACCTTTTCAACAAGAACGAGGTGACCGTCAAGGTTGCGAAGAAGCAGCTTGCGGCGATCACGGCGGGGTTGAACTTTTCAACACTTCCGACCGACTCTGAGCAGTTGCACTTCAAGCCCTTGAAGGTGGTCATCACCCACAAGGAAAACAAGCAGGGTCAGTTGGAAACTCGGGCGGCTTACCAAAGCGCGAACGGCACCAAGGAACCCGTGGCAGTTACCCCAGAGTCAGCACCGAAGCCCAAGCCTTGGGAGCGTTTTAAGAAGTAAAAAAGCGCGGCACCCAGCCGGATGTCCATCCCAACCCCCCAAAAAACCGGTTGGGTGTCGCGCGTCTTTGGAGAACATATGAAACGCTTTCTGTCACTAGGGGCCGGGGTTCAGTTATGAACGATGGAAAAACAATGAAATACGCTAGCGTCTGCTCTGGGATCGAGGCGGCAACAGTGGCGTGGCATAGCCTCGGTTGGACGCCCGTGTTTTTCTCTGAGATCGAACCTTTCCCTTGCGCTGTTTTGACGCATCACTACCCAGATGTTCCGAATTACGGCGATATGACGAAATTTAAGGAGTGGCCTAATGCAGATTTTGATGTTCTCGTCGGAGGAACTCCCTGCCAATCTTTCAGTGTCGCAGGACTCCGAAAAGGGCTTGAAGACCCTCGCGGAAACCTCATGCTTACTTACCTTGCAATCGCTGAACGTTACCGGCCTCAATGGATTGTCTGGGAAAACGTCCCCGGCGTCTTGTCCAGCAACGGAGGACGGGATTTTGGAACCTTCCTTGGGGCGTTGGGGCACTTGGGGTATGGGTGGGCCTACCGAGTCTTGGACGCTCAATGGTTCGGAGTGGCCCAGCGCCGCCGTCGTGTGTTCGTTGTCGCAAACGCTCGAGGTTGGCAACGTGCCGCAGCGGTTCTTTTTGAGTCCCACAGCCTGCAAGGGCATCCTGCGCCGAGCCGAGAGGAGGGAGCGGGGATTGGCTGGGTATTTCCTTGCCTCACGCGAAACGGGCCAGGATGCTTGCGAGAAGAAGAAGCATTGGTCATTGAGCAAAGTGGCATTCGGCGATTAACGCCAACAGAATGCGAGCGCCTTCAAGGCTTTCCTGACGGCTACACCAATATCCCGTGGCGTAAGGCTACCAAAAGCCCAGACGGCCCACGCTACAAAGCATTGGGTAATAGCATGGCTGTGCCTGTGATGCGGTGGATTGGAGAGCGGATACAAGTTTCTCATGTAGGAGGTAAGAAACAAAAAGATGGTTGAGTGTGTGTTGAGTGTTTCATTAACTTATTTAACGGAGAGCTGACATGGAACGAAAGATTACTCAAGTGACTGTTTGCAACGATGAAGGTTTGACCGACGAAAGCCGAATTTCCGTGAGTTTGATCGACGACGGCGACGGCGAATATGTGCGTTTGTTGCAGCCGGAAGGCGACGGTGATTTAACGGTGACGGTTGACCAGTGGCCCGCCCTGCGTGAAGCCATTGAACAATTGCTCGTTGACTCGGAGTAAACGGGACCGGAAGTCGGCTAGGGTGATGGTGCTCTAGCCGATTTTTTATTGGGGATAAGCGATGAATGAGATGATTGACGAAAAATGGGGCCGAGATGAAATGATGGTGGTTGCTGCCTTCAGGTATTGCCTTGGGCGCAGAAGTTACGTGGTCAGCGATTGCGTCGACTGGCTGATTGCACATTGGGAAGACTTTGAGAAGTCCACGAAGGATGTTATTAGACACGACCTGGAGTGGGCATTCGGGGAGGATGACCGCGATAGGGCAGAGAAGCGCGAATACAAGAAACTTGGCATGGACATGGATCGTCGGCAGTGGGAGCGCGTCCGTGCGCTTTGGAGGAAGGACAAATGACCCGCGAAAAAGTTATCAAAACTGAAAGCGAATACGAGCAGGCGCTCGATCATCTATCGAAACTGATGGACGAGGCGTCAGAGATCGACGCGGAAATTGAATTGATTTCGGGCGTAATTGAAGAAT
>OGWH01000085.1_pt1 | contig 11910 bp, 20 predicted proteins | sample 1575971 | NCBI WGS metagenome assembly OGWH01 (sample SAMN07581554, study PRJEB24739) | freshwater metagenome
GTTTCCCAGTCACGATAGGTCAAAAAGGTCCAGTTGGTTGAGATCGGAATTGCCGAACTTTGAGCCCAGACCCCGTTCCAAATCCCGTAAGCCGGACTCCCGGAAAAACGGTTGTCTACCGCAATCGCCCAAGTTTTCTGGCAGGCCAGGTCTTGTAACACTTCGGTGGCTCTTTCAACTACCGACAAGGCAGGCGAAGTCAGCCGGTCCCCGTTGGCGTCGAATACCCGAAGATTGTCCACGGTTGCCTCGACGGGTACCTCGGCAAACAGGTGGGGACGAAAGCCCTCCGGGCCTATGTCCTTCTCCTCCGTGCGGACATAGACGTCTCCGATTGCGCCATACGAAGTGCCTTCGTAGGTGAAATCGCAGTCAATCTCGCGCCACTTCATAGCCGAGGTAGCTCCCGCTTTAACTGCGCCCAGGCAAACAAACTTCGCACAATGGCCCGCTCCAGGTGGTCAAGCGCCGTCTCCCCGCCATTGTCGGGCTGAGGATGGTTTAAGTGAATCTGCATCTGCGCGGTCGCGTTGTGCCGGATAGCCCGCTGGATGTGGTAGTCGTAGGTCGGCTTATCAACGTGGAACCACTGGCCATACGCGGATTTATCCGAACCTTTTGACATTACCCGCCAAACGATCTCCGACGCGGCTTCGCCAAGTTCTCCTATGGTGGGCGGCGTCATAGTTCCATCCCCGGCGGGGTGTAATCCTTATTCCACGCCCACACTTTTAAGAGACACTTAAACGCCTCAAACGAGGCATCCATTTCGTCCCGCTCCCATTCCTTCGTTTGCAAAACTGCTGGGTCGTTGGAGGAGACAATGATTGAGATAGCCCGTGGTTTGCCTTCGATACACTCCGAGTAGGCACTTAATTGGGCGACATCTGATTCATAGGCGCTGACTCCGTATTTCTGTGAAACCTTGCGGTTCTTAAAGTCGATAACCGCTTGGGTTCCGTCCTTCATAAGTAGCAAGCCGTCGCAGCGCCCGGCGTATCCTTTCCCAATCAGCACCTTTTCCGTCCAGATACAGCGGTCCACGTTGTCGTTGGCCCAATCAGCCACCAGCCTGCAACGCTCGGCCACCCGCAAATCGGAAGGCACGGTAATCTTGTTTACTTTTGGCATACTACCTCGATCCGGCTTCCGTCCGTCATGCCGTTCAAAAGTTTTTCAAACTCGGTGTGCATATCGGTTCCCCACTGAGCCGCCTTGGCGGTGATTTCCTTAGACTCTTGGTAGGCCCGCTTGGCAAACGCCGTCAGATCCTCGTCATCGCGCTGCTTCATGGTCAGGGCTGCGGTGAGCGCCATCTCAATCTGCCAGGACAACAAATTTGGTTTTGCCATCATGGACAAACAACTGGTGACGCTGGGATAAAGTTTAAGTTTCCGTGCGTCTGCCACGGTTGTTGGACGCTCCTTACCGTTTGCGCCGATGATGACATGGGCTGGCTCGCCATCAGCCGTGTAGTAATGCCCGCTACCCCCCGCATCCGTTACGATGCGGGAGGTGTTGGGTTCCTTGGCTGTGAGCGTGAGAGCCATCAGAATGGCACCCCGTTGTCGTCCGCCTCGTCGTTGGCCATGGCTGCCGCAACGGGTGTAGAGGTTTTAACCTTGCCGGTGCGGAACTCGCGGGACTGACGGATCTTGTCCTGGAGCCACTGCGGCAGTGCGGAAAAAGCACCGCCTTCGCCTTCTTCAATTTCGTAGTAAACGCTGTCGTTAAACTGCTTCGGAGCTTTCATGCCCTTGGGCAGTTTTGAAACAGAAGCAATCGTGGCGTAGGTGCGGCCAGCCGCCGAAGTCTTGTGGACCACGTTGACCAGCGCTGGCTTGCCCAGCAGATTTTTAAGGCTGAAGTTTTTAAGTTCAGCCACCGTGAATGCCTGTCCGCGCCAGCCTTCCAGCATGGCACGCAACGATGACTTTTCGTTAAGGCTCAGTGTTTTTTCCGTGCTAATGACAACCGGCTTCTGCACGCCGTCAAATTCACGGGTAATGTCAGCCAACTCAAAAGTCAGCCGCACCTTGTGTTGCTCCTTCTGTTTGTCGTCGAACTGATTGGGCAAGTGGCCCATGTCCACTTGCGAGTAAAGGACTGCGCGGTGATTCCCGGCCTCAATTAACTCGCGTTGTGGTCTGTCTTCTTCGGTTATAGTTAGGCTCATGTGTTTACTCCTTTGTTATTGTTGTGGTTGATGTGAAGTTGTTGCCCTGCCTTGCCCTGCCATGCCTTGCCAAACCAGGCCTAGCCGAGCCACGCCTGGCCCAGCCTTGCATCGGATTGCCCCGCCTCGCCCAGCCTCGTGAAAGCTAAAAATCATTTAGCCCTGCCTTGCCTTGCTGTGCCGCGCCTTGCCATGCCTAGCCCGACCTGGCCATGCCGTGCCTTGCCATGCCAAGCCGCGCAGAGCCAAGCCACTAAAATCATTGTTCTTTTGCCTCTTTGAATGAGGTGACAAGAAACGTCCCAAACGGCCCGCGCTTTTCTGGCCGGAAATCGCCAATGCCAACAGATTGCCCCGCCTCGTTGAGAAGCATTTGGGCATCGTCCAGAGCCAGCATGGAGTCGTTGACCTGAAGGAAAAACTTCAAGCCCCAGCAATTAAACCGAGGGCGGTACCGCATGATGCGCCCCTTGGTTGCCGGAATGGTCACGGGTCTGGCATCCACCTCAAAGTCCTTGGCCGGACCAGCACCATTCATAATGGTAATGGTGTCGGTTTTAATCTGAACGGCGCAGGGAACCACAAACCGCAGCGTTTTTCTTGAGCCGCGCATTTTGTGGTTTGAGCCTGCCGACGCCATGGCGTTGGGAATGGAGAATGCCGAGATGTAAAACGTGCCGTCTTGTGCAATGTAGGCGGCTCGCTTGGCTTCCTCGCGTGGGTCTTTGTTATCTACCTTGATCCGCCGGGTTGCCTTTTCCTGCTCGCTCTCCTCGGTAAACCGATGGACAAGCAGCGGGGTTGTTCCTCGAATTTCGACTTCTACTGTTTTCATTAATTCAATCCTTTCGTTATTTGTTTGGGTTTGTTGTTGGGGTTGAAATCATCTGGCCCTGCACGACCAAAGATGTCGTATGAGCTACCGGCTCTGCATAAGTTGGTTTTTCCATAATGGGAGGTGCTAAGTCTCTGGCTATCTGGCAAACGTCATCGGCTGACAGCAACACCAGCCAGCGCTTTGATCCGTTTCTTCGAAACCACACGCTTGGTATCTTTCCTTTTGGACAATCCTGTATAGCCCTTTCGATCCATATTTCCGGCTTTAACTGCTGACAGCGCTTGCACTCCACGGCGAACGGAAAGTTCCCGCAAACGACATCCATTGCCCCCGACTCGGCGTGTCCCTGGTACTGTTGGCTTCGCCTTGCCTTGATCCACCCCTGGCCACGGATGTAAGCCGCCAATTCCCTCTCTCCGGCTGCCCCCTTTCTGCGTGAGTTTTTCATCAAAAGCAGGGAAGTTAAACCGCGCCGACCATTCCAGAATGTCCACCCTGTCCCGCAGGATGAAGTTGCCCACGGCTTCGTCCCATTGGGGTGGCGTCATTTCCCCGTGCAGACGCTCGGCTAGAAAGTATGGAACGGCCAAGCCCAAGGTGAGGGTATGGTGGCTGTCCCACTCGATGCTGATGGTTCCGTAGGTCATTCGTGTTGGGTTCATGCGAGTCTCCTTGTTTTTGGCTTCCATTATTAACAGCCCGGAGGACAAATGTAGTCCCACCGTTTAGGCAATTAAAAATATCCTGACGCTTGACCATGCCGTGACGGATTGCAATTCCAGATCGGTGACACCAGCGGCGCGAGGCCAACACGTTTTTATGGGCGCAGTAGGAGCGCAGTTCGTCAAGCGTCCAGAAATTCTTGTTTTCAAGCACCGCGTCCATAGCGTGCGACACAAGCAGAGTGATATTATATGTAAACAAAAAAGTTCGTAATCACCTTTGGTTAATCCACAACCCTGTTAATAACATTTGAACAACTTTTTATTGCAAAAAGATTGCTTTGTAATACGGGCGTGTGATACTTGTGCCATGAGCAAAAAACAAGAAGGAGCAAGATACACCTCTGTTGTCAGCTTGCGTCTAACAAAGGGAGAGAGAGACAAGTGGCTGGCCGTGTCGGATGCCCTTGGAATGAGCGGAAACCGCTTTTTTGCCAAGGCCATTACCGAATATATCCAGATGATTGAGCAACCGGCTGGCCAGCCGCTCAAGATCCCGCCCTACCTTAAATACTGCCGGGAGATTCGTCACGGCGGGGACGCATTCTTTAAGGAGTAGTCATGGCCAAGCTGCTTCGCCAAGGGTCGATGTGGTACGTCCAGTGGAAGGACAGGGGGCGGGTGCGCCGGATCAGCACCGGCATGAGACACAACAACCTTAAAAGCCCGCCCGATTTTGCCAAGGCGGTCTTGGCCAAGATGCAGCTTGAGGAGCGCGAATACAAGCACGGCATGGAGAAGAAGGAAGAGCAAAGGCTGATTCCCGTGGACGAGGCGGTGGACAGATACCTCCGCGCCATTGCCGACAAGCGGACGCTTGGGAAAGTCACCCAGCGCTCGATTGATAACATCAATTACCGCGTGCCGCCCCTGGCCCGGAAGCTCAAGGAGCTGGGCATCCGCTATATCCAAGATGCCACAAGGGAGAACTGCACCCGCTTTATGGTGGCGATGCTCAAAAACTATGAGCCGTCCACCTGCGTATCCTACGCCCACATTTTAAGCGCCATCTGGAACCAGTATCTCAGGCACGATGACAAGCCCATTGAGATGCGGAACTACTGGCACGACAAGGCGGTGTTGCCAGAGATACCCAAGAAGGAGCGGGCGATTATCTCCAACGAGGATTGGGCCATTATTGAGGAGGAGTTGAAGCAAGCCGATCCCAAGGTGCGCTTTGTCTGCATGGTGGCTCACTATACCGGGGCAAGGCTGATGGCCTGCGCCAACATTCTGGTCAACGACTTTGACCACAACCGCCACACGCTGATTCTGCCCGAAAGCAAGCGCCGAAGGCTGACCATCGGGTGCTGCGACCAGCTTGCCAATTTTCTTTTGGATTGGCCCACCAGCGGCCAAAGGTTTATTGAGCCGATTAAGCACAACAGCATGGCCGATCTGGTCAGCCGGTTTTTTACCAGGCTGCGGGCCAAGTATCCGGGGCGCTTTGTGGGCATCACCCACCACAGTTTCCGCCGCACCTTTGTCACCCGCGCCTTTGCCCTCGGCATTCCCAAGGCTCACTCCATGGAGCTTGTCGGGCATACCCAAGTGGCCACCCACGACCTCTACAAACAGCAGGTCGATTCGGTCTTGGTCACAGCCGCCCAACAAATCGCCGATTCATGGGGGGGTCATACCCAAACTCTTCCTAGTTTGAGCGTCCAAAAGTGTTTCAAATAGTATCAAAGTGTCGTCTTTTGCACGACTCTGTCAGAGAAGAAATTTGAAAAAGTGATATTGAAAGAGATACAAATGACTCGGCCTCTAGACGACAGCGCCTCTTGATACCCAACAACTTACATTCAAAAACTGCGAAGTCATACCCAAACTCTTCCTACTTTGGGCCTCTAAACCGCCCAAAAATCTGATAACAAGGATTCTTGGGTTAGATTTTCCGCAACTTCCGGGTGAGCGTTGAGCCATGCCACAGCCTCGTCGAAATCCCGCGCTTTTTCAAGGCCAGCCTCCAGCGCCTTCTGCGCCTCCAAGGGCGTCACAAATCGCTTAAAATGCGCCAGGACGAGCCGGTACGGGGGTAGAGCTTCTTGCTGGCGGTCTGGCAATGCCTGACCGGGAACAGCCAGAAGAGGTCCTCGGGCAGGGCGTGGCAGACCACGTAATCCACATGGGAGCCGTGGTACTGCGTTTTATTCTTGTTCCCCTTGCAGGTGATAAAGCGGTAGAAGGTCTTGCCCAGCTCCATCCCCGCCGTGGCCTTGACCTGGATGCGGTGGAACTTGCCGTCCTTCTCGGCCACCAGGTCGTAGCCGGAAAAGTCCTCCATCGGGGTCAGGACGCTGTAGCCGTTGCGCAGCAAGGCGGCCGCCACCTTGGCCACCCCCACCGCTCCGATCTGGCGGTTGCCCAATTTCATGCTTGGCAGGCCGTAGCGAGATGAGCTACATTGTGGGCATGAAGATAAAAACACTGATTGCCCTGCTGGCCCTGTCCTGTGCGGTGGTTGTTGGCGAGGAGGAGGACGAGGAAGACAACGGCAAGCAACGCATGGCCAACTTTATTGGCGGCGTGCTTGGCAAAGGCGGAATCGTGACGGGCCGGAACACGGCGGTCACATCGGACGGGGAATTTGTGTCCTACAATGGTCAAGGTTTTGCCACTTCTCGCGGATATTACGGGACTAGCGGCAACCAGACGTGGGGTAAGGACGGCCTTGTGGTGAAGTCAGGCAGCCTTTTCTACGGGGCCAACACGGCCTGGAAGAACGGCAACTCCTACACCAGCGAGGATGGGGAATCCTCATGGGTGGTTACTGATCCCGACTAGCCCAACCGCATTTGGCGGGGGGCAAACTCATCCTGCACCGATGGAGCCTCATTGATGGGCTGGTTGGGTATAAATGGCATTGCTCCCTCAATCGATCTGTCGGCCGCAGGGGCAAGCCCCCTTGCATACAGCTTGGATGCCACCCGCCTTTTGTTTGAGCGGTTGATGATTCCCGGCAGAAGCCTTGCTCTGTCAGGATTTGATTCCGCCATAACCCTTTCCCTCGCAAGGTAGGCATCCTCGGTCGCATCAATCAGCATTTCTGGATCGGCTTGGTTAAGGGCATTAAGCGTTTTTGGCCCAAAGGCTCCGTCCACTTTTACCTGCATACCAAGTCTATTTAATCCCTCCTGCACAAGCCGCGTGTACCCGCTGGGACCACGGTTGAAGGCTAGGTCAACCGCCTGCGCCTGTAGCGGCGCTGGCACCAAGCTGGCCGTTGGCGAGGTGTAGTTAATCACATATTCAGCCACGGCTGGTTCCCGCTTTTCTGGCGGCAACGAGGAGATTTTTCTGAAGGCTTCTGGATGGTATTTGTCCGTGATCCCGGCCACCTCCTGCGCCCCGCCGTAGTCACCGGCGGGAATGTCGTAGACCGCAATGTTGCCTTGCTTGTCTCTTCTCGCCTCCCAGTTCACCGTGTTGCTGGCCACCCAGCTTTGCAGCGGGTTGGTGTCCGTTCGGGTGCCGCGCAACTGCATGGGAGACTGGTGTACAAGCAGGCTTAATTAGTGCTGCTGGTAGTGCTGCTAGTCCAGCCATCACGTTATCTACAGACAATGACACTGGTATTTATTGGTCAGCAGCGAATGAACTAGCTATTACTACTGGTGGTACACAACGTGTGCGGATACGGGATAGTGCCATGCTAATACCAGTTGGCACAACAGCACAGCGACCAGCAACGCCAGCACAGGGTGAAATGCGGTACAACAGCTCTATAAATGCTCCTGAATTTTATAACAGTACAGCAGCACGATGGGAGTTTGCCGCAGTAGTGGCTGATGTTAGTACAGGTACAATCCGTGCCATTTTTGGATATGGGTATAATGGCTCTAATAATGTCTCCATGACTAACCGAGTTTCGACAACTGGCACTGTTGCTAGTGATACAACTGGTGTTGGTACAGCACGACACGCATTAGCAGCAGCAGGTTATGGTGGAGATAAAGCAATTTTTGGATATGGGTATACTGGCTCTAATAATCTCTCCATGACTAACCTAGTCAGTAATACGGGTACTGTTGCTACTGATACAACTGGTGTTGGTACAGCACGATGGGCATTAGCAGCAGCAGGTTATGGTGGAGATAAAGCAATTTTTGGATATGGGTATACTAGCTCTTCTGTCTCCATGACTAACCTAGTCAGTAATACTGGCACTGTTGCTAGTGATACAACTGGTGTTGGTACAGCACGATACTCATTAGCAGCAGCAGGTTATGGTGGAGATAAAGCAATTTTTGGATATGGGTATACTGGCTCTAATGTGTCCATGACTAACCTAGTAAATAATGCTGGCACTGTTAATGCTGATGTTTCTGGTGTTGGTACAGCACGACACGCATTAGCAGCAGCAGGTTATGGTGGAGATAAAGCAATTTTTGGATATGGAACTACTGGCTCTAATCTCTCCATGACTAACCTAGTCAGTAATACTGGCACTGTTGCTAGTGATACAACTGGTGTTGGTACAGCACGATACGCATTAGCAGCAGCAGGTTATGGTGGAGATAAAGCAATTTTTGGATATGGAACTACTAGCTCTTCTGCCTCCATTTCTGTCTCCATGACTAACCTAGTCAGTAATACGGGTACTGTTGCTACTGATACGACTGGTGTTGGTACAGCACGATGGGCATTAGCAGCAGCAGGTTATTCAACATAGGTAGATACAATGGCACAACCACTCAATACTGAATTTAATTATCGATACCAAGTACTTGGATCTACTCCATGGGAGCGTATCAAGACACTCAAAGGATTTCTAAACGGTCGGCTACGTGCCGCCGCATTGGAGCAGGTAGCTGATCTAAAACTGCGTGGTAAACACGCTGAATTGCAATACCTCCGTGATACTGGTGCGCCATTGCATGAACAACTATATCTCGAAGCCGAGATAGTAGAAATTGAGTCAGTGCAGGAGGATCAGGCTCATGCGTTTGCATTAAACAAACGTGAGATTGAGGTCATTCAAAACATACTGGCTGAACTATATGATGAGGTAGAACCAACTCGTTTACCTGGCTATACTGATGATCAGATGTTTGAGTTAAATGCAGGCATTGATTTTGCGGTAACAGTTCTCCGTGAAATACAGTCTGAAATTATCGCTAATGGTAGACCATCTCCAGCAAAACTACTCAATGCTATGTCATGCCCACATGGATTGGATGGGCTAAAAAAACTAGGCATACTGCCGACCGAAACTCAATTAATCGACTATACCACTATCGAGGATAAACTTTATGCGCCTATATGTCCTACCAGCAGCCAGCTACTCCAATGTAATGAAGACCTACCCAAACTCGATAGTCATCGGGCAGGCTCCTGATTGTAGTTCGTGGCTAATACTCGCAGAACAACAACATGACGGTCTCGAAACATTTGATGGCAACTATGGCAATTATGATTTCATTTACTGTCAGGAGTGGGGATTGACTATTAATGATGAGGTAGTAGTGCGTGCATGGGCTGACCAACGCCGCAAGTCATATCCACCAATGGCTGACTATCTTGATGCTATCGTAAAAGATGATGAAAACCAAAAACTAGCCTATATCCAGGCGTGCCTGGATGTAAAATATAGATATACTAAAGTTGTCCTTACATAGGAGATAATATGGCTGACGATGATAGAGAGCCTGGATTTATTGAGTCATTAGTCAGCTCCTCCCCTGGGCTGCTATATGCGGGACTGGTTGGTATAGCAGGACTCATTGTTAGCCTCCAACTACGACTAGCAGAATTAGACGTAAAAATGACTGCTGTACAGGACACGCTCAAGGAGCAAACGTCCCAATACAGCAGTCGTATACAACAGTTAGAAAATCGTATTAGAGACCTCGAAATTGAGGTCTCCCGTGGTCGCCATCGACCCTAACTCTCATGGCAAATAGTTTGCCATTTGTCACCAAAATTGATAACCGCCTGGCGTTTGCCATGCTTCGACACGATGGGCGTGTTACGAGCATCGATGGCAATGCGCCGTGTTAATATGGGTCGCCCTGGTAATGTCATCGTCGAAATCATTTGGTATTGCTGAGACTGCATATAATGCTCAGCAACAGCCCGCACTTGCTGACAGTACCGAACATGCGCCTCATGGTCGAACGTTGGGTTGACGGTAGCAAATATGGTGGCTAATGCAATTGCAATATTAGACATGTGACTCTCCTGTAGTATCTGTTTGTTTTTTCTGACGGTTGCGTTGTGCCCAGAGGCGTTTTTGTTCTCGTATCCGCTCCAATTGTTCAGGAGAACAATTCTCTAGGTAACGCCTCCGCCGTGCCTTGGCTTTTTCGGTGCGCTCGTATTTGTATTGCGCCCGCTTCAATGCGTCATCCATTTAGAGTGCGCTCACAATACGCAATCAAGGACTGCCGCAAGTCATCTGGTGGTGTCCAATCGTGGGCACTGCCAGACGTAGATGACCACCACTCCTCATTGATGAGGTTGTCAACGGCTGCCTCGATGTCGCCATCGAACTCGCCGATAAAAAACTCAACTGGTACGTCGCCAACATAAGTGGCATATAGGTCATCCTGGTAATCGTAAATACTCATTGTTGTTTCTCCTTGTTTGTGTTTGTGTACGATAGCGGTTAGTACCCCCCCGCGTATTTATCTATTGACAACTGCGTCTCTCACCTGTGCGTTGCTATCGGTTGATAGCACTGCCAATACATCCACTGGAGTATTGGGATTCTTGGCGACATCTTTTCGTACCCATTCGTCCCTATCGGTTGATAGCGTGACTAACACATCCACTGGAGTATTAGGATTCTGTGCGACATACCGACGCACCTGCCAGTCTACATCAGTGGATAGCGTGACTAACACATCCACTGGCGTGTGCGGATGTTCAGCAACATACCGACGGACTGCTGGGTTCTCATCAACAGAAAGTTCAGTTAAATTGTGCATTATGTAATGAATTTTGCCACTATGTTGTGGTTCATGCAATGCTGCAGCGTATGACCCTGAGTGAGCCCTAAAGCTGCCCTTTGTGTGGTTGAGGCACACATACCATTCTCCCATTCTGGCAATTTTGCCGCCAGTGGATTGGTATGTAACCTTATCAATGGTCACCTGGCATGGTATACCGTCCATGCCAAGCCGTGTGTCTAATCCAAATCGAGTCTTCATTATCTGTCTCCTTGTGTGTGAATTGCTGCGTTAGTCACCTCCGCAGCGAGTTAATGAATCAACGCCCGTGCAAATTCACGAACGATCCAGTTGCTATCACGGGATAGCGTTACCAGTACATCCATAGGAGTGTTAGCATTCTGAGCAACGCTCCTCCGAACACTCCACTCTTTATCAGTGGATAATGTGACTAATACATCCAATGGGCTGTTGGGATTGAGAGCAACGCCTTGCCGAATGTGGTAGTTCGGACTAGCCGAAAGCTTTACCAACACATCCACTGGGGTGTTGCGATTGCGAGCAACGCTCTGCCGAACCCAATAGTCTTTATCAGTCGAAAGCTTTACCAACACTTCTACTGGCGTATTAGGATTGCGAGCAACGCTCCTCCGAACCCAGTAGTCTTCATCAGATGAAAGTTGCACTAATATGTCCACTGGGGTACTAAGGTTGATGGTAGTCATTATCTGTCTCCTTGTGTGTGTACTGTGTGTATTCTAGCGGTTAGTCACCTCCCGCCAACTTGTTAACTCCACCAAAACCCTAGTTTGTGTGCGTGTTGTCTAATTTCTCGCTCTCGATCACATGAGAGCTTGATCATAACGTCGCTAGGAGTGCTTGGATTTTGCGCTACTGCCATTCTGACCCAGTAAGACCAATCGTCGGATAATTGTCTGAGAACGTCTGGTGAAGTCCCAGAGTTTTTAGCTAGGGCTAGACGGTCAGAGTGTGCTTCATGTCTGAATATGTAGGAAGAGTAGTTCATCGGTCGGCTCCTGTGTGTGTGTCTACATTTATCAATGTATAGTAGTTCTAATTAGTTGTCAAGCGTTTTTCAGAAAATTTTTTGAGAAATTTTTTTCGGGGTAGTGACAGTGCCGTCCTCTCGGTAGGGGTGAGGAGCGGATGCGTCCATCTGCCCGTTTTTGCCCCTCCAGTGCCCCTCTCGGTCGGTGGTGGGGTGTAGGTGCCCTCGTCCCCTCCCGTGCCCTCCTGGTGCCATTATCGTGACTGGGAAAC
>OGWH01000086.1_pt1 | contig 11767 bp, 5 predicted proteins | sample 1575971 | NCBI WGS metagenome assembly OGWH01 (sample SAMN07581554, study PRJEB24739) | freshwater metagenome
GTTTCCCAGTCACGATAAATAAGGTGGGACTGAATTTATGGACCCAAGACGAAATGAATCTCATGGTGTTCGTAATCAATTTATCGCACCAATTAATTTAACTTGGGTAATTTTTCCAGGGTGGCTCTATCATCGCTCAAGCTATTGTGATACCGAAACACCTCGGTATGTCATTGCTGCTGATTCTTATGTGAAAGTGCGATAATGTACCAACAATTTATACAAACAAACCCACAAGTCAAAGAAGTTGCCAATGATATACTTTGTGTAGAGTTTTGGAAGCCAGAGTTTTGTAAAATGGTCATTGATGCCGCCGATAGCATTAATCGTTATGAATCAAGACCTCAAGATCCAGTTCCGGGACAAGAACTTCGTATCGACAGTATTTCTAATGATTTATATATTTCTTTTTGTAAACACTGGAAACAAATTATACAGCCAATATTAAATGACTTTTTTATGTTACCGGCAGAGCAATGGTTTTTAGGATGGAAAGTGCCATTTATTATTAAGTATGAAATGCACAAACAACGATACCTAAGACCTCATATGGATGGTTCTATGGTTACCGGCACAATAAGATTAAATGACAATTACACTGGTGCTGATTTGGTATTTCCTCGACAGAAGTACCGAAACACTCAGGTACCGGTAGGTTCTATGCTAATTTGGCCAAGTTCCATTCAGCATATACATTACTCAGACCAATTAACCGGAGGGACTAAATACTCTTTGGTAGCATGGACAAAAAATGATGTGAAGGATTCAGGAATAAATTACCATGAGATTTAAAACAGCAGCCTACACCATTTGCCTTAACGAAATCAAAAAGTTAGATCAGTGGTTATTTTATACCAAAGATTTTGATTATCGTGTGGTGCTGGATACAGGCTCTACCGATGGCACCTATGAGGCCCTAAAGAAAGTGCCCGGTATTATTTTACATCAGATGAGAAAAGAACCATTTAAATTTCATCATCATCGTAATTTTAATTTAAGTATGATTCCCAATGATGTGGATTGGTGCTTGTCGCCAGATATGGATGAGTATTTTTCCATCAATGTTCTAGAAGAAATGGAAAAAACAATACAACAAAATCCAACGGTAAACAATATTGCAACTACCCGACTAGATATATACTCCAAAAAAGTATTTGTGGGTCCTCCGAATAGCACTCCAACCAATAAGATACATCGGCGACATGAATATGAATGGCGAGCAGAAATCTATGAGCATCTCTGGTATATTGGACCTGGAAAAGAAAATGAGGTTTATAACGATCAGATTTTTTTAGTACACGATCAGGACATTACCAAGCCTCGGGATAAATTATATGCAGAAATGTTAAAAAGAAGGTATGCAGAAGATCCCACGGATGCTTGGAATTCTTGGTTTTTATTGAATCATTATTACCGAGAAAGAGATCAATTAAACTACATTGAAGTGGCAGTAAACTTTCTTCGGTTTCATAATACTAAAATAGATGATAAATACAGGACCGTACATCAAGATTTAATGAGTATCATACAATACGATCAGAAATTGGATCCTAGAATTAAACAAGCCATGCGTCAACAAATTAATTGATATAACTTTATAATGATACAAACAAGGAAATAAAGCTATGTCAATTTGTAAGAATGTATTTAGATTAAACGATGTATATGATTTGGTGAATGCTGGGTCTTGGCCTGTTTATAACACATCATGTGATCCTGGCGAATTGTGGTCATGGGGATGCGGTGGCTATGGTCCGCTAGGGACTGGCAATACAACCTATAGATCCTCTCCGGTTCAGGTACCGGGTACCTCTTGGAATGATATAGACGGAGGATATTGCCATTCTCTCGCTCGTAAATCTGATGGAACTTTGTGGGCATGGGGAGGTAATGGTCAAGGTCAGCTGGGTAACAATAGTATATTTTATGTAAATTCTCCAATCCAGATACCCGGTACATCCTGGAATGATTTGTCAGTGGGGTTCAGACATAATCTCGCTCGTAAATCCGATGGTACTCTATGGGCCTGGGGATCTAATAGTCGTGGTCAACTAGCTGATAATAGTGTTTATAGTAAGTCTTCTCCGATCCAGATACCAGGTACATCCTGGAATGATGTGAGTGCTGGCGGCGTTAGGTTTTCTTTAGCCCGTAAAACTGATGGTACCTTGTGGTCTTGGGGAGATAATAATTACGGTCAGCTAGGTATTAATACCACTACCGAAAGATCTTCTCCGGTTCAGATTCCTGGTACCTCTTGGAATGATGTAGTTGCTGGTGGTGGCCATTCCTTAGCTCGTAAAACTGATGGTACTTTGTGGGCATGGGGACGTAATAGTTCTGGTGTTCTAGGTGATAATACCACTGCCAATAAATCCTCTCCAATCCAGATACCTGGTACTTCTTGGAATGATATAGCCGCAAAATCCCTTACTCATTCTTTAGCCCGTAAAACTGATGGTACCTTGTGGTCTTGGGGAGAAAATAGTCGAGGTCAGCTAGGTGATAATACCAAGACCTATAGTTCTTCTCCAATTCAGATACCTGGTACCTCCTGGAATGATATAGCCGCATCAGGTCGACAGTCTTTCGCTCGTAAAACTGATGGTACTTTCTGGCCGATCTGGATATTCTGGTTTAGGTCTCTCTGGTTTTTCAGGTCTATCCGGTTTTTCTGGCCAAGATGGTGTTATTGGTTCTAATGGACTTTCTGGTTTTTCTGGTTTTTCGGGTGCTCAATTTGTAGGATCATCTGGTTATTCAGGTGTATCTGGTTTTTCTGGTAATAGTACATCAGGTTATTCGGGACCATCGGGTTTTTCTGGTTATTCTGGTATAAGTGGTTATTCTGGCCACTCAGGTTATTCTGGTATAGGAACTTCTGGTTTCTCTGGTATCTCCGGTTACTCTGGCGTTTCTGGTTATTCCGGTTTCTCTGGTATATCTGGTTATTCTGGTTACTCAGGTATTTCCGGTGCTTCAGGTATATCTGGTTATTCTGGCATTTCAGGTTATTCTGGTTTTTCGGGTACATCCGGTTTTTCTGGCTTCTCAGGCATATCTGGTTACTCTGGGGTTTCCGGCATAAGTGGATTTTCTGGCGTATCTGGTTATTCTGGTCTTTCTGGTTACTCTAGTTTCTCCGGTATTTCTGGTTACTCAGGATCTTCTGGTTACTCCGGCCAATCAGGATTTTCTGGTATTTCCGGCACATCTGGTTATTCGGGTCGTGATGGTCAATTTGGTGGTGCTTCATTCTATTATTTGTTTTCAACATCAACAGCCAATACAGATCCGGGCCAAGGACATTTACGATTAAACAATGCGACATTATCGTCAGCCACAAATCTAATTATACATGATGATGACAGATTTTTATCAAATATAAGTTCTTTCTTACAAACAATTGACGACTCTTCAAGTTCGATTAAAGGCCAAGCTAAAATCACTGAAGAGGCTAATAATTTAAATTTTATTATCTTTGCAATTACTGGATTACATACCGATCAGCCACAATATTTCGAAGTGCCTGTTTCTTACCTTTCGGGTGTAACTTCTCAATTCACAAATAACTCAAATGTAATTATAACTTTTGTAACAATCGGTGATAAGGGTGACCAAGGTATTTCAGGATACTCTGGTTATTCTGGTCTTTCTGGTTACTCCGGTTTCTCAGGCATCTCTGGTTATTCGGGACCTTCTGGTTACTCCGGCCAATCAGGATTTTCTGGCTATTCCGGTATCTCTGGATTTTCTGGTTATTCTGGCATATCTGGATTTTCTGGCATATCTGGTTATTCTGGTTACTCAGGTATTTCTGGTGCTTCAGGTATAAGTGGTTACTCCGGCCGTTCTGGCTTTTCTGGCTATTCGGGCCAATCTGGTTTTTCTGGTATATCCGGTTATTCTGGATATTCTGGACAATCAGGTTTTTCAGGCATTTCCGGTCACTCAGGTATTTCTGGCTATTCTGGTTTCTCCGGTATTTCTGGTTACTCTGGTTATTCTGGTATAAGTGGATATTCAGGACAATCTGGTTATTCCGGGTTTTCTGGTATTTCCGGTGCTTCTGGTATATCTGGTGCTTCAGGTATCTCAGGTTATTCTGGTAATAGCACCTCAGGTTACTCCGGCTATTCTGGAATAAGTGGTTATTCTAGTTATTCCGGGATTTCAGGATATTCTGGTTTCTCCGGTATTTCTGGTTATTCTGGTTATTCTGGTATAAGTGGATATTCAGGACAATTTGGCTATTCCGGTTATTCTGGCATTTCAGGTGCTTCTGGTATATCTGGTGATTCAGGTATTTCAGGTTATTCTGGATTATCTGGTATATCTGGTGCTTCAGGTATTTCCGGTTATTCTGGATATTCAGGTATTTCTGGCTATTCTGGCTATTCTGGTATTTCTGGCTATTCTGGTATTTCTGGCTATTCTGGTATTTCTGGTATTTGTGGCTATTCCGGCGTTTCTGGTTATTCGGGTCGTTCAATTACAATTAAGGGAACAGTAAGTGATTATACGGCTTTACCTAATGGTGCTCCAGCAGGCGATGTATACATTCTTTTAAACGCTGGCGGTGGTTATGCTGCTTTTGACGGAGCTGTAAGTAACGGCGACAATACGTGGACAAATATAGGTCCAATACAAGGGCCTTCCGGTTACTCTGGTATTTCGGGTGCTTCAGGTATCTCAGGTTATTCTGGACAATCTGGTTTTTCTGGTACTTCCGGGATAAGTGGTTTTTCTGGCGCTTCTGGTTACTCCGGTTTCTCAGGCATTTCAGGCTATTCGGGACCATCAGGATATTCTGGTCAATCGGGATTTTCTGGCCAAATTGGTAACTCCGGTTATTCTGGTCAATTAGGCATTTCTGGTTATTCTGGCCAATTAGGTACATCCGGTTACTCCGGTGTCTCTGGTTATTCCGGCATTTCTGGTTATTCCGGATTCTCTGGTATTTCCGGATACTCAGGCGTTTCTGGTTATTCTGGTATTTCCGGATATTCCGGCCAAACAGGCACATCTGGTTATTCTGGTTATTCTGGATATTCTGGATATTCTGGTATTTCAGGCGATTCAGGTATAAGTGGTTATTCCGGTATTTCTGGATATTCTGGATTTTCTGGTTACTCCGGGTTTTCTGGTATTTCTGGTGCTTCGGGTGTATCTGGTTATTCTGGTATCTCTGGTTACTCCGGTTTTTCTGGTATTTCTGGTGCTTCGGGTTTATCTGGTTACTCAGGTATTTCTGGATTTTCTGGTATATCTGGTTATTCCGGATTTTCCGGTATTTCAGGTGCTTCGGGTTTATCTGGTTATTCTGGTATCTCTGGTCGCTCTGGTTTTTCCGGCTATTCTGGTATTTCTGGTTATTCGGGAAGCGTTGGTGCGGTTGGAGGATTTTTCTTTTATACTTTCGACACCGCTAAGACAACAGATACCGCACCAGATTCACAATCATTTCATTCAGATAGTCCGGGAAGCCAAGCATTAATTTCTAAACTTTGGTTTGATGATGATGATATAGCCGGCGCAAATGTTTATCCTTTTGTGAGTTCTGTTTTCAATACAACAGGAACACCTAAAGGTTTTTTAAGTATTCGTGGTTCAGCTGGCACTGAACGTCTTTACATACAAGTTGATTCTGTAACAAAGAAAACTGGATATTATGAATTAAGTGTTACTGTGCTTTCAAATTCACCAGATGCAATAGATGATGGTGATTTGTCTGGATTTAATTTAACGAGAAATGGTGATTCGGGCACCTCTGGTTATTCTGGTATAAGTGGTTATTCCGGCATATCCGGATATTCAGGTTATTCTGGTATATCTGGTTACTCCGGTTTTTCGGGTATTTCTGGTTACTCCAGTTTTTCGGGTATTTCTGGTTACTCCGGATTCTCAGGTATTTCTGGCTATTCCGGTTATTCTGGCATTTCAGGTGCTTCTGGTATATCTGGTTATTCAGGCGTTTCTGGTTACTCTGGATTTTCTGGTATCTCTGGTTATTCAAGTTATTCTGGTTATTCCGGCCTCTCTGGTATTTCGGGTGATTCTGGTCTTTCTGGCGCTTCTGGTCTTTCTGGTTATTCCGGTTTCTCAGGCATCTCTGGTTTTTCTGGCACTTCTGGATATTCTGGATTTTTTGGCTTATCTGGATATTCAGGCATCTCCGGTATTTCTGGTTATTCTGGTTTTTCTGGCATTTCCGGGTATTCTGGTTTTTCTGGCATATCTGGTTATTCGGGCCAATCAGGCATATCTGGTTATTCGGGTATTTCTGGTGCCTCAGGCTATTCTGGTCTTTCTGGCTATTCGGGTATCTCAGGTTATTCTGGCCAATCTGGTTTTTCTGGTTACTCCGGTCAATCAGGGTTCTCTGGTATTTCTGGCACTTCCGGTTATTCCGGTCGTGATGGTCAGTTTGGTGGTGCTTCATTTTATTATCAATTTGACACTAAAACTGATACATTAGATCCAGGCCAAGGCCGTTTAAATGTTGATAATGTTTCGTTAGCATTAGCAACAACACTTACGATACATGATGATGATAGGTTTTTTACCAATATTCATTCGTTTTTGACAACAATAGATGATTCTTCAAGTTCAATCAAAGGTTATGCCAAGATCACTGAGGAAGCCAATAATTTAAATTTTGTCATTTACGCTATTACTGGCTTACATTCAGATCAAACTTTACATTTTGATGTTCCTATTTCTTATGTTTCTGGTATTAGTACACCGTTCAGTAACAGTACAAATGTTGTTATTACTTTCACTGTTACTGGCGACAAAGGTGACCAAGGCGTCTCGGGTTATTCTGGTGCTTCTGGTTATTCTGGATTTTCAGGATACTCGGGTTATTCGGGCATATCTGGTTATTCTGGTATAAGTGGGTTCTCTGGTTATTCTGGCATCTCCGGTTTTTCAGGCATTTCTGGCTATTCCGGTATTTCGGGTGCATCAGGTTATTCTGGTATTTCCGGGTATTCTGGTACCTCCGGTTATTCTGGTTTTTCTGGCATTTCTGGTTATTCTGGTTTTTCTGGAATCTCCGGTTATTCCGGTCAATCAGGATTCTCGGGGTATTCTGGTATAAGTGGTTACTCTGGTATAAGTGGTTACTCTGGTATAAGTGGTTCTTCTGGAACTTCTGGTTATTCAGGTTTTTCTGGCATTTCAGGTTATTCTGGATCCTCAGGTTACTCCGGATTTTCAGGTATTTCCGGTTATTCTGGTATAAGTGGACTCTCTGGTATTTCCGGTTACTCAGGTTTCTCCGGCATCTCGGGTTATTCCGGAACTTCTGGTTATTCAGGCCAAGATGGCGGTATGCTCACACCTGGCACATATGTTGTTCGTGGTCAATTATCTACAAATCAAACCATTTCAAATGGCACTGATACAGTTATTCAATTTGTTGATGACTTTGATGACCAAGGTTGGCTGACAAGTAATAAATTCCAACCAAATATTGCGGGTTATTATTTACTAAATGTGAGTGTTAATTGGCAAGCCGCGGCTATTAGTAATAATCAAAACAACATTCAGTTTCGTAAAAATGGTTCTGCACAAGCTGCTATTTACCAAATTCCACTACAAACAAACAGTGCTTATAACTTGAGTGGTAGTGGAATTTTATATTTCAATGGAACCACAGATTATATTGAAGTTACAGCATATACCGGCAACACAACAAATCAAGTAATTAATGCTAATTCAGGAACTTATTTCACTGCTGCGCTATATGCTTATGGTGAATCCGGCACTTCTGGATATTCTGGTATTTCGGGTGCTTCGGGTATTTCTGGATTTTCTGGCGTATCTGGTTATTCTGGTTACTCAGGTATTTCTGGTGCTTCAGGTATAAGTGGTTACTCTGGTCGTTCTGGTTATTCTGGTATATCTGGTTATAGTGGTTATTCTGGTATCTCCGGTTATTCTGGGTTTTCAGGTGTTTCTGGATATTCTGGATATTCTGGTTTTTCCGGCATAAGTAGTTATTCTGGGTTTTCAGGCATTTCTGGATACTCTGGATACTCTGGTATTTCCGGTGCTTCCGGTATTTCTGGTTACTCTGGGTTCTCTGGTATTTCCGGCTATTCTGGTATTTCCGGTGCTTCCGGTATTTCTGGTTACTCTGGGTTCTCTGGTATTTCTGGCTATTCTGGATTCTCTGGCATATCTGGCGCTTCAGGTATTTCTGGCTATTCTGGATTCTCTGGCATCTCTGGCTACTCAGGTACATCAGGTTATTCCGGTTACTCCGGTTATTCTGGATTTTCTGGTATTTCTGGTTACTCCGGCATATCTGGTTATTCTGGTGACAGTACCTCAGGTTACTCCGGGTTTTCTGGCATTTCTGGTTATTCTGGCATTTCTGGTTATTCTGGCATTTCTGGTTATTCTGGTAATAGTACCTCAGGTTATTCTGGTTATTCTGGTATATCTGGCGATTCAGGTATTTCCGGATACTCTGGTCAATCTGGTTATTCTGGATTCTCCGGTATATCTGGTTATTCAGGACCTTCTGGTTTTTCTGGTCAATCCGGTTTTTCTGGTTATTCTGGTATTTCTGGATTTTCCGGTATTTCTGGTTTTTCTGGTTTAGGTTTTTCTGGTGCCTCGGGTATATCCGGCTATTCTGGCATTTCTGGTTATAGCGGTTATTCTGGTATAAGTGGTTATTCTGGGTTATCTGGAATTTCTGGTTTTTCTGGTTTAAGTGGTTATTCCAGTATAAGTGGTTATTCCGGATATTCGGGTCAATCGGGATTTTCTGGTTATTCTGGTATCAGTGGTTACTCTGGTCGTTCTGGTTATTCTGGTATATCTGGTTATAGTGGTTATTCTGGTATCTCCGGTTATTTTGGGTTTTCAGGTGTTTCTGGATATTCTGGATATTCTGGTTTTTCTAGCTTTTCTGGTTACTCTGGCCAATCAGGATATAGTGGTTATTCTGGTGTAGGTATAACGGGTGCAACAGGTGCAACAGGTGATAGTGGTTATTCTGGTTATTCTGGTGCTGCTGGCGCTTTTACTACACCCGGTGATGGAGGTTCGGCTTCCGATTCAGCATTTGTTTGGGTTAATCTTAGAGGCGGAAACGCCAGTGGCAGTTAAAAGGAGAAATAAAAAATGCCAGCTTTAATACAATTTAGAAGAGACTTAGCAGCTAATTGGACTTCAGTGAATCCAACATTAGCTGAAGGTGAAATGGGTCTTGAAACTGATACTGGCCAATTTAAAATTGGTAATGGTTATACTAATTGGAATTCATTAGCTTATGGCGGACTTGGTATTTCTGGTTATTCTGGTAATAGTACATCGGGCTATTCTGGTTTTTCTGGTTACTCTGGCAAATCTGGTTATTCTGGTATTTCCGGGTATTCCGGCACTTCTGGTTATTCGGGTATATCAGGAAAAGATGGTAACTTTGGAGGTGCTACGTTTGATTACACTTTTGATTCATCAACAACTGCATCCGACCCTGGTACGGGTAAACTTAGATTTAATAATGCCACAATAACTTCTGCCACCGCTTTGTATATTGATGCTTCAAATGATGCAGCAACGAATCTATCAACTTTTTTAAATACAATTGATGATTCTACATCAACCATTAAAGGCCATTTTCGAGTATCCAAAAAATTTGATGATTCTATTTTCGTACTTTTCACAATTTCTTCATTAACAGACAACACTGGATGGTTTACTGTTAATGGTTCGTATCTTTCTGGTAATGGAACATTTTCTAATAATGATGATATTGTAATTACTTTCGCTAGAACTGGCGACAAAGGTGATACAGGCATATCTGGTTATTCGGGTATTTCTGGTTACTCCGGATTCTCAGGTATTTCTGGCTATTCTGGCTATTCTGGTATATCCGGTTATTCTGGTTATTCGGGCATTTCTGGTTACTCTGGATTTTCTGGTATTTCTGGTGCTTCGGGTATAAGTGGTTACTCTGGTATTTCTGGCTATTCTGGTATTTCTGGTTACTCCGGTTTTTCTGGTATTTCTGGTGCTTCGGGTATTTCTGGTTACTCTGGATTTTCAGGTATTTCAGGTTACTCTGGTTATTCGGGTATTTCTGGTTTTTCTGGTAATAGTACCTCAGGTTATTCTGGATACTCTGGCATTTCTGGTTACTCCGGATTTTCAGGTATCTCCGGCGCTTCTGGTATATCTGGTTACTCTGGATTTTCTGGTATTTCTGGTTTCTCCGGTATTTCTGGCTATTCTGGTATTTCTGGTTACTCCGGTTTTTCTGGTATTTCTGGTGCCTCAGGTATTTCTGGTTATTCCGGCTTCTCAGGTATTTCTGGTTACTCCGGTATTTCTGGCGCCTCAGGTATTTCTGGTTACTCTGGCCGTTCTGGTTTTTCTGGCGCTGCCGGTCCATCAACTACAATCAATGCAACTGATGATACAACAACAGCGGCTGATCATTATCCTGTATTTGTTGCTGCAGCCGGTAGTAATCAAACTGCGAGAGTTACCACAACTAAACTTTATTTCAGACCTTCAACTGGTCAATTAAGTGCCACCGACTTCAATACACTTTCTGATATAGCGTACAAAGAAAATGTTGACACTATTCATAATGCACTAAATAAAGTATTGGAACTAAGAGGTGTTTCTTATCAGTTTAAAGATTCGAAGAAACCTGCTCTTGGAGTTATCGCTCAAGAAATAGAGAATGTTTTGCCTGAAGTGGTTAACCAAAATGGCAATGGTGATAAAACGGTGTCTTACAATCATATTATTGCTGTGTTGATTGAAGCTATTAAAGAACAACAACAAATCATAGAAAAAATAAGCCACAAAATAAAGAACTTGTAAAATGGCAATATCACTAAGAACACTATTAGGTGCAGGCGTATCAGGTTATTCTGGCAAATCTGGCTATTCTGGTATTTCCGGTTATTCTGGAACATCTGGTTATTTTGGTATTTCTGGTTATTCTGGTATAAGTAGTTACTCCGGTTATTCTGGTATAAGTGGTTACTCCGGTTATTCTGGTATAAGTGGTTACTCCGGTTATTCTGGTATTTCCGGTTATTCCGGTATCTCCGGTTATTCTGGAACATCTGGTTTCTCAGGTATTTCTGGATATTCCGGTTACTCAGGTATATCCGGTTATTCTGGACAATCTGGTTATTCTGGTTACTCCGGTATCAGTGGTTATTCTGGTTTTTCCGGCATCTCTGGATATTCTGGCCAATCTGGTTACTCTGGAGTTTCCGGATATAGTGGTTATTCTGGTATAAGTGGGTATTCCGGTACATCCGGCTACAGTGGTTACTCCGGTATATCTGGTTATTCTGGTATCTCCGGTTATTCTGGTTATTCTGGTTATTCTGGTTATTCTGGTTATTCCGGAATCTCCGGTTATAGTGGTTATTCTGGTATATCTGGTTTCTCTGGCTATTCCGGAATCTCCGGTTATTCTGGTTATTCTGGTATCTCTGGTTATAGTGCGGTTTCTCCTGGGCCGCAAGGTGCATCTGGATATTCAGGCATTTCCGGTTACTCAGGTGGAACAGCATTTGGTTTTTCTGGTTATTCAGGAATCTCCGGTTACTCCGGTTACTCTGGTATATCTGGTTACTCCGGTATATCAGGTTATTCAGGACTTTCTGGTTATTCCGGTTATTCTGGTATTAGTGGTTACAGTGGTTATTCTGGTATCTCTGGTTATTCTGGCATCTCAGGTTATTCTGGCGCTGCAGGACCCTCTACAACGATTAATGCTGCC
>OGWH01000087.1_pt1 | contig 11756 bp, 27 predicted proteins | sample 1575971 | NCBI WGS metagenome assembly OGWH01 (sample SAMN07581554, study PRJEB24739) | freshwater metagenome
GCCTTGCCGTGGCTTGACTGCTCAAGCGTGAACTCGGTTGCAAGGTCTGGCGTACCTGCGCTCTCGCACCATGCTTTCCATGCTTCTAACTTGGTCATGTGTTCTTCTCCCGCAGCTTGGCTTCGATGGATTCCCACAGAGTTTTGTAATCTGATGTGCTGACGTACAGAATTCTGAGTTCCAGTTCTGTTAGACCAACCAACGGTTTACGAATTGATGGAATGGACCACTGTTCAATGGGTATCCCATTAGGATGATCGTCATCAACCACAGTGCATTTAAATTTCACCTGCTCCTGCTCAGGATGCGCCAGCCTCTCGCGCAGGGCGGTGATCAGCCTCATGGTGTCTTCTGAGACGCTTTTCATGTGCGCAAAGAACTCCAACTTTTCCAGCGCCTGCTGCATTAGTTCTCTGTCAGTCATCTGTCTCCCCTTGCTCGGATGGCGGCGGCGTTGAAAGCGAGTTCTGGAATTCTGTCGTTCATAGCCGAGCCTTTCCAGTCAGCACCCAAACAATTGGGAACATCAACAGCCGGACGAGCCTACCCAACACTGACGAACCGCCTTGAACGTCGAACTCAATGGTGTATTCACTTTGCTTATGCTTCATCTGTCTCCCCTTGCTCGTATGGCAGCGGCAGCCCGATCTTTTGCTTCCATCGTGATGTCGTCTTGCTCGCCACTAATGGGTGTCTCTGCAATTACTGCACACGCCTCACGCTCGGCAGCGGCGACAAGGGCAGCAAATGGCATGAGCATTTGAACTAGCCGCTCATCGTCTCGTTCTTTATCAGCATCGACCAACACCGCATCTGTGATACCTGAACAGTGCCCTTCACTATCGTGGAAATGGTAAAGCCCTGCCCCCCGCGCCATGCGGATAATCTCGTCTCGTGTCATACCTCACCCCCAGTCGCCTTGGCGATAGCGGCGCGGCCCATTGCAATTGATTCCTGCATATGCTTTTCCATCCATTCAACGCCGTGGAAACTTGTCACCATTGCCCAGCAAGCTTCCAGCAGATCAGGAGCGGCGGCGATAAGTCGGGCGTTAGCCAACGCCTCCGCATATTGATCTAAATCTGATCGATCAAATCCGCCGATTGCTGCGTACCGACTTGCCCCAAACTTTGTTTTGTTCGGTGACTCAGTCCTGACAACAATGCTGTGCGGTAGGTCTGCAACTTCCCACGGCCCCGGTGTGTGTTTCCAGGTCATGCGTTTTCTCCCGTTTGATGGTCATCCAACAATCCTCGCGCCATTTCTTGATCGGGTGGCGCATACTCCTCGGCAGCCGACGTGTTTGGCATGACTATTTATTTCCCTGCAAACCAGTCGCGCACTTTCTGCATAATGGTACGCGGGCGGACAACTGGGGGTGGTTCTGGGAGAACAACTGGTGGTGGTTCTGGGAGAACCTCTGTGTATTGCGGCACAACTGGTTCCGAAGCCGGCTCAACAGAAGCTTTGCTAACAGGATAAGCAGGCTTTAGTTTTGGGAATTGCGCTTCAGCAATTTGCAAATGTCGCATCACTACTGAATAAGAACGCTTGACTTCTTTGGCAATTTGTTTTTTGCTCACCCCTTGCCGATATAACACCAGCATTTGTTTGCGTTCTGCCGATGTCACGGCGCGTCGAGTACGTTTCATGTGGATTCCTCGGATTTAATAACCCGGCTATTGTGCGCAAGACGCTCCAATGCGCCGGTAGAAAGACGTTGAGCGATATACCAAGTCCCTGCGCTGGGCGATACTTGGCGCTTTTCCACCAATTTATACCGCACCAGCGTCGCGGCCAGAACAAACTCCTCGTTCAACTGCAAATCTTGCACAACGCGTTTGTATTTCATCTCCAGTGAGATGAAGAGACAGCAAAGTTGGAATTGTCGTCGAGCGCAGATGCAACCCTGCTGCCGCAAAGAATCATGCTTGGCGCATCAATGCATCCCCAATCCCAGGGGCACAGGATAGTGTTCTCAAAAGTTTCCAGGTACCAGCGATGCAGTTTTGTTTTGCGGTCAAGCGGAACCGTAAGGCCGACATGTGTCATAGTCATAATTGTTTCAACTCCCATAATCCGACGGGGTTTACAGATTTGCGATCCACGTTGTCATGCAGCACGCTGTAGACTGCCCGCAAACTTACAATCGCATCCAATGTTTTTTCCATTGCCTGCGGGTATTTGTTGTCAATGCAGTCCTGATAAATCTCCTTCAGCAATGCATTGGCAACAATCAAATGTTGTGCATAGTCATTCATACTTGTCTCAAGGCATCATTGGCAAGCCGCACTGCATCTTCCAGGGTTTCCGCATGGGAAATATCCCTGAGAGCGTTGCGCATTACCAGAGGTTTGGAAATCTTGCGGGTGCGTGCAGGAGGCGGGGTGCCAATCATGCCCTTCAAGGCCGCAAAGACTTTGTACTTCGCTGTGCTGTCGTCTTTCAGAATACTGTTGAGAGACGCCTGAGACACAGAGATATTCTTGGCAATGGAAGAAATCTTCCAGCCGGCCTTGAGCAAAGACCGCAGCACTTCACCTGGGGTAGCATCAGTCATAGTTTTTCCTTAATAAGAGCATGGCGAGGCCATAGCATGTATTGAACTTCTATTGCACCAGCATTTTTCAGCGTATCGATATCGTATTTTTTATTTCCTGGTCCTCTCCACACATTGGCTATAAAATAATCGGGCACATACACAATGTTACCTATACGGTATGCGCGGCAAGGCGCCCGGGTTTGCATCTCTTCGACTATGCGTTTGCCCACATTTCTTCCTCGGTTGTTCCAGTCGGGTTGATAAAATTCCACGAGTTGATGCATGACCACACAAGTGCAATCGGGTAGAAATCATCCACCTGATCCATGGTGCCGAATTCGGAAAAGAAGAAATTGTTTGCGCGTTCCACTTCCCGGTATCTTATTTTTCCGTACTTTTTGGCGAACCGCAAATATGCATACGACAGTACACGTTCTTCATGCACGTTTCCACTCCTCAAATTCCGTTCGCAAATCTACCAAAGCGACTTGCGCCGCAGTGTTGGAAATCAATTCTGCCCGCGTGGCAATTTCGCAGTGATCGTGGATAGACTTGATTGCATCATCTTCTGAAACATTGGAACACAATCCGGTTTCGGCACAGAACTTCTGAAACATCGGGTCGCGTGCCAATATCCCCGCGGTCTGTACAAATTTGTTGGGTTTGGGGTTGACATACGGTTGTTCGTCTTCACCAATCCGCACCATCGCCACAGCATAGCGTGCCCCCACAAAATCGCGGATCATGGCATCGGGTATATCGTCGGGGTGAATGCTCAATGTGAGCATAAACCCCTTGTCGTTTTGCCGCAGCGCAACCTTCACTGCCTCAAAATTGATGGCATCCATCAAAACGGAACCTCGATATCGTCAACCGGCTTTTTCACAGGTTCTGGCGGCCTGGGCAGCCAATTGTTTTCACGAATGCTACCAGACATGTAGACGCCGCTTGCGCCGGACTTCTTCCACAAGGAGAGCTGCAACTTGACAGGCTCACGCGCTGCGTGTTTGCGCACAATGGACTCCACCAGTTGCGCTGACAGTGTCACATCGCCGCGGAAGTCGGGCGAACTTTCGGTAATGTGCTTTGGAGAAAACAAAAATACAGAATCAGGGCGCGCAACAAAATTGCTCATGACAATCCTTTCTTGTGATTGGCAAAGTCTGCCAGGATTTCAGTGTACAGTTGACTGTCAACATCTTTCAGGTCCAACAAAAATCCATGGTTGTCCTTGTAATATTTCTCCAGCGTTTTTACACTGTCACATTCCTTGATGAAATCACGCATCAGCGCAGCGGTGCGTCGTAAAGCATCCTTGTCTTTTGAATCAGTCCTCTCGGCTTCCTTGTCTTTCAAATCATTCTTATCGGCGTCCTCCGTTTCCGGATCGTCTCCCGTCGCAAGCAGCAACAGTTTCAGCAGTGCGTACTTGGTCGCGCCAGTGATGGCTTTGTACACACCTTTGTCGCCGACACCGGACTTGTTGCGATCCAAACCATGCCCTACCACTCGGAACTCCAGCATCTCGCCGCTGGAATGAATCAGTCGGTAGTCCATATGCACTTCTGTCAATCCGATAGTAGGATCAAAAGAACAAGCACCGACAGAAGGAACCAGAACCAGATCGTTGTCAAGAAGATTTTTTCTAACTTTCGAGACGACATCCGCTTCGGTAGCATACGAATACCCCATCGGGTTCTTGCCGTTTTTAGGTACATAGTGAACGCTTCGACATGCTGCCAACAAACTACTGATCACTTTCTGCATCGCTTTCCCCTAGAGATTTTCCAAAATCACAAAACTTTCTGACCTTGCAGTAATTCAAACACCGTACCGATTCACCGGGTCGAAGCACCGCCTCCATGCCGGCCTTGAGCAGAGGCTCTGCTTCTTCCATACTGGGAACAAGTTTCCAGGCTCTCTTGGCTCCCACTTTCTGCACCGCCACCATCGGCGGCTTTTCCCACCGCTCCTGTGGCGTACACACAGGAGGCTCATCCATCATCGCCTGTGCATGCGCAGCCAAGCGGGCATGAATGTATTCTTTCTGCTGCTCAAAAGTCCACAGAGGGACATCAACCTGATGTACCGGGGCCGCAGGATACCCTGGCACCTTCTCTGCCTGCCGCCGCGAAAAATCGCGGATGATCGCGTTGATCTTGAGTCCCTGAACATCTCCTTCCGCCATCGTGCTGCGCACCAGGAATGCATAGGCATTGAGTTGATGTTCCCACTCGATCTTCTCCGACATCACCGCCCAGGCGCTCGTGACCTTCCAGTCTTCGATGATCCGACCGCCTGGAACCAGCACCTGTCGGTCAATCTGCCCAGAAATCCGAAAACCGTTGACATGACAAAACAGCCGCTGTTCGCTGATGACATTGTTCTGATCACTGTAGCTGTCCAGTACAGCATGAACTGCGTTTCCTAGCAGACTAAACATCAGGTCTGACAAATCCTGCTCAATCTGATCGGCGTATCGCTTTTCATAAGCGACAATCCGCGGGCTGTTGATCAGCTGGGTGATGGAAAACGACGCATCTCCGCGGTCATACCGCTTGGCTCTTGCAAAATTCGCTAGTACTTCCGGCAGGTTGTGTTTGTTTGTCAGAATCATTTTTCCCCCTTTGAATGATCATTTCATCTGCAATTTCCCAGGCCATCGCCGAAAAAGCTTCGGTGGGCCTGCTCTTATAGGTCTGGCTCCACCGACCAGCCAGGATTCCAGCGATTGCGGCTGCTGCAAAAAGATCTCGCAAAGTCATCATCTTCCTCCTCTACATCGATGGGCACAGGAGTGCCGCGCTGCTTGGCTATACCGTACAACTCATAATTCCGCCGAAAAAATTTCCGACGGTAACGCTCTCGAAACGAATCGTCCCGCAGCTTCTCCGACCACATGCGTTCCAGCAATCTCTCACGAAACTGCCCGTAATCCACATCAAGCAGGTCCAGCCATGGCGCCACGCCGCCGTCTAGCAACCAGTGCATGGCGTTGTGCGCCTTGGGCATCGGACTGTACTTTCTGTCAAAGGGGTCCATACACGCGTCATCAATCCCTCGTACAATGACCGCGGAGATAATCTTGAGTTCAGGTTCCATCATAGTCTCTCCAAAAAGGTGGAACGCAGAGTTTTCAGAAAAATTTTTATCATGTCTATAGGGGATCCGACGAATGGTCGTTAATGCCAGACAGAAGGGGCGCCGCGGCGAGCTTGAGGTGCAAAAACTCCTGCAAAATGCCCTTGAGACAACAGTGCCGCTGAACTACGCACAGGCTGCAGCGGGCGGGTTTGACATGGAAGCAGGGGGTTGGGCGATTGAAGTCAAGCGTGCAGAAAACATCAAGATGCGGCAGTGGCAGGCGCAAGCTCTTGATTCTGCGTGGAAACATGGATTGATGCCGTGTCTTTGGTATCGTCAGTCATACAGGGATTGGTCGATACGTTTCCCAGTTTTGGCTTTTCTGATGGTGTGGACAGAAAGCCCTGTGCAGGGATGGAGTCAGTCCGATTGGCTGGAGGTGGATGTCAATGCAGCGATTGCAACGATCAAACGAACTCATCTTGCTGGCCTTGCGAATCGGGGCCATTGACTCTGATGATGCAAAAATTGCAGAGTCCGGATGGAACGACGAGTACGAAACCCTGATTCGGCAGTGCATTTGCAGCGTTTTGAAAAAAAACCCCGCGAGTCGCGGGGAAACTCGGGCTGCGCCGAGACGGGGGAAGATGTAGAATTGTAGCATGCACTCCCCGCATTAGCAGTGGACCCTAGCAGGGGTTGCCGGGAAGAAAACCTGCGAGACGGTAATCCAGGAACGTCTAGGCGCAATGGGAAGCGTGAATCCCGGAGTGTCAAGGCGGAGACTGTGACGGGGCAGATCCGAAAGAATCCGTCGGGCTAGCCGAAAGACCATGCCCAGGGGGTGCCGCAAGGCACATGGTCTTCCTCTTCGGAGGGGTGACACCTCTTCCTAACCTCAGTACTAACGGTTGGTACTAACCGGATGTACGTTTGGGGTAGGGGGAGCCTTTGGGTGACAAAAGGGGTTTTGTTTCTAACTAAAGCGGCGAGCATATAACCATGACGCTCGCATGGGTAATTTTAAAAGGGCTATCATGCAAAGACACACACTTTCAGCGTTGTTTCTGGACATGGATCCGGCAGAGTTTCAGGATCTGGTAGAGTCGGTCAAAAAACATGGCCTACGGGAGCCAATAACGGTGTTTCAAGGCGAGATTCTTGATGGATGGCATCGGTACCAAGCGTGCCTGGAAACGGGCGTAGAACCCGTGTTTCGCGAGCTTGGCGAGGGGGTGAACGTCGTTGACTTCGTAGTGGACTACAACCTCACACGCCGGCATCTGAATGCGGGTCAGCGGGCGATGGTGGCGGTACAGCTCCGAGGAGAGACTGCAAAAATTGCAGATCTTGCACGGGAAGCAAGGGTCAGTCTTCGGACGGTTCACACAGCAAAAAGCATCAAGGATCCGGATACGGTGCGCGATGTGATCACCGGTGCAAAAGCCCTGGCTGTGGCTGCAAAAGTTGCAGACCCGAAACCCGCGGTCGATTACAAGGAGTTGTACGAAAAATTGAAAATCGAGTTTGATGATGCCCGCGTGAACTACGAATTGCTGGCAGAGGAATTTGAGGCGGTGTCTGCGGTAGCGTGGGACCAAGGTGTGGCGAAATTGAAGCAACTGCAAGCCGAGGTAAAAATTTTGACAGAGCAGAGAGATCATTGGCAAAACGAAGCAGCATCGCTGAAGTCAATGGTTGAGTATTGGAAGCGTCGTGCTGCTGCGTGACTATCAACTGGCCGCGATTGAATCGCTGCGGCAGGGGATTCGCGAGGGGCACCGGGCGCAGGTGCTGGTAGCCCCCACGGGCGCGGGGAAAACCGTGGTGGCATCCAAGCTTATCGACGAGGCAATCAAGCGACAGTCTCGGGTCTGGTTTGTCTGCGACCGGGTGTCGTTGATTGATCAAACATCGCGGATGCTGGCGAAATACGGCCTGGATCACGGAGTAATCCAAGCAGATCACTGGAGACATAAACCCTGGGAGTTTGCACAAGTAGTATCTGCGCAAACAATTTCACGCAGAGAGATTACAGAGTGGCCAAAGCTCATTATCTGGGATGAATGCCACACGTTTTACAAAAGCGTGACAGATATTGTGGAGAAAAATCCCGAGGCAAAAGTCATCGGGCTGACTGCGACACCATTTACAAAGGGGATGGGGAAGTTATTTACGAATGTTGTAAATACCACCACCACGAACAAACTGATTGCTGATAAATGGTTGGTGCCCCTCAAAGCCTACATTGCTACAACGATTGACATGACGGGAGCAGAAACAAAGTTTGATGGCGAATGGAAAGAAAAAGAAATTGAGAATCGCAGCAGAAAAATCGTTGGCGATATTGTGGCGGAATGGGTATCGAAAACGCATGAACATTTTGGCGGCCCGGTCAAGACGATTTGTTTCTCGGCATCCGTGCCGCACGGGGAAGAACTTTGCCGGGCATTTTCAGATCGCGGTTACGTTTTCCAACAGGTGTCATATCTTGATGGTAACGATGAAAAAAGAAGAAAGATTATTGATGAGTTCAGGAAACCTGATTCCAACATTCATGGTCTGATTTCGTGCGAAGCATTGGCAAAAGGTTTTGATGTGGTGGATATTTTGTGCGGTATTGGCGCACGACCGTATCGGAAATCCCTGAGCAGTCATTTGCAGCAACTTGGCCGTGTGATGCGACCGCACGAAGGCAAGGAATACGCACTCTGGCTGGATCACGCGGGGAATTTGCAAAGGTTTGCGGAGGATCATGCAGAGGTATTTGAAAACGGTGTGCAGGATCTGGATCATGCAACATACGACGCGAAACCGCGGCAGGAGAAACTTGAAGAAGAAAAAATAGAATGGCAGTGCGGCGAGTGCAAGTATTTTTTTTCAGGAAGCACATGTCCATCGTGTGGATGGCAAAGGCCAAGAAAAAAATCCAAGGTTGTGGAACTGGCAGGCGAGATGAAATCCTGGCAGAACGATGCAGTGACGGGCAAACATCAAACCTGGAAAGAGATTTGCTGGATTGCGATTGAAAAGAAAGGAACGTCGGATAACGCACGCAAGTTTGCGCAGGCGCAATTCAAAAACATGTACGGTGAGTTTGCGAAGTGGAATTTTTTCGACACACAACCTGTACTGCCAACACGCGCAACGAGAAACAAAGTGCAATCTCAACTCATTAAATATTTTCGATCACGGGGGAAGTGATGGATTTTGTAGAACATGCCAGGGCAAATGGTCTGATCATGACGCATGCTATTGCGGATTCACGTTGGCATCGAGTCAAAACAACAGACAAACCAAACAAGCGAAACGGTGCGTATATTTTCGATGGCGTGCGCGGGTTGATCAAGAACTGGGCGACGATGGACAAGTGTTTGCGCTGGCCGGACGACGGGCAAACATGGATCAGAGCTGCCATTTTGCCGGACAACACGCTGCTTCGGAATGCTGACGCATCAAAGTTGGCGCAGAAAATAATGGATCGCGCCCGATTGGACAGGCATCCGTACCTGGAGAAGAAAGGATTCCCGGATGTCAAAGGTCTTGTCGATGATGAAGAACTTATTATCCCGATGAGGGATTTCCGAACTCATGATGTGTTGTCGGTGCAAAAAATAAAGCCCGACGGGCAGAAGAAGTTTCTTCCAGGCGGGCGTGCAAAAAATGCAGTGTTCGTGTTCAACCGACGGGCATTGAAACAGGGCGCATGGCTGGTGGAGGGGTATGCAACCGGGCTGTCGGTGCATCATGCACTGCAAAATGCCTACTGGGATGTGGCGACTGTAGTCTGTTTCTCGGCGGGGAATCTGGCGAGTGTCGCCCGGCAACTTCACAAGGGCTGGGTGTTTGCGGACAATGACGCAGCAGGACTTCGTGCTGCTGAAGAATCATCGTTACCCTGGGTGACGACGGACGCGGGCGACGCCAACGATTTGCACCAGCGCGACGGGATTTTTGCAGTGCGGCGTGTGCTGCAGTCGGTGCGCTAGTGCTTGGTGGGCATTTTGAGCGACTGCTGGATTTCCGCCACAAGATCAAGTATTTGATCGTCGGTGTAGCCCATATCTCGCGCAAGTAAAATGACCGCGGCCTGGGCGTTGCACACTGCAGCCGCGGGGGATGGGAAGCGGTCCCGGAGGCCCGCAAGAACATCGCGGATCCCCGGGGTAAGCATAAAATGCAAGTCTATCAATTCCATCGCTTGGATTTTATACCATGCACGGTGATTGTCACGCTAGAGCCCTCCGAAGTTCTGCAATAATTGCAGGCAGTTCGAATTCGTAACACTGAAACACCACGCCACCACCGAAACTCTTCGTGTGGTGTTTTCTTCCGCCTAGTTTTTTCGCTTCCCGAAGTACCCTTCCATATCGGTGCGTTATATCGATGCCGTGGTTATGCGTTCCCTCGAGGAAGGTCCAATGAAGGCAGAACCTAGGGTTGCCGTTTACATCGTTGCGTAATCTGACTGCATGCCGAGAGTGCAATTCCGCGGCTAACTCTTTCTCTATGTTTTCCATAATTTCACCTCGTTGCTGAATGATCAAAAAAGCGCAGGGCATACGCGAGTGCAGCTTCCTTTTTCCTGAATGTGACCATGCCGATAGGTTCGCCACTGTCAAGGTCGGCTGCAGCTACCCGGTGTCCTCCAGGCACGGGATAAACCCGCACGGCTACATTTCCAGGCGCGATAAGTTCCGCGCCGAGCGCGAGCTCGCGTTCGGTGTGTGTCATAAAAACTCCAAAAAAGGGGCCGTAGCCCCGGTTAGTCAATAATTGCAGCAACCGCAGCAGGGTGCGTCTTCGCAGCGACCTTGTTTGTTCCGGTAGAGTTCCGCACCGGATGAAGTCCGGCTGTAGTGGGAGCGATACCGCTTGAAGCGGCGGCGCATGTAGTTGCTGGCCGTTTGCGCGGTCTCCGGATCAATTTCCGGATCATTTTCTAGCTGTTCATTTTCCATGGTAATCCTCCGTGTTAATGCGAGACTGCATCCCAAGGCCCCCCATGGGGGGCTATGGGGTGAAGTCTAGACTGCAAAATGGCGCGCCATCGCGCCGTGAACCCGGATCGTGACACTGGCGGCAGTAGGCTTTAGAGCGCCGTCTAAATCGTCCATCAGTGGCTCCATTAGTGTGGTAGGAAACGGATTGCAGAGTCAGTCTGCCAGCATAAACCGCACGTAAGGCACGATTCTGTTTTGGCAGTTTGTTCCGGGCATGTGATACCTTCGCCGTTAACGTTGGCGCTGAAACGTCCGCCGGTGTCGCTTGAGCGGATAACCGCGCGGTCGCATTGCAAGTGTGCACGGATAGCCTCGAGGATACTTCCGCGTCGGTGCGTGTAGCCGAACACCCGCAGCGCTGGGTGGTGCCGTAGTGCATCAATCCAAAACTGCACATAAGACAATGAAAAAAAGTCACCTAGTACGTGCAACCGGATAACGTAACCGTCAGGGTGAAGCGAAGATAGGTGCCCTAGTTCATCGGCCAGACGTAGCATGAGTAATTCAGGATCACCCGTGATACGGTGAGCGAACATCATGTTATTCCCGAAACACCGACCCCACTGCTCGCATGCTTTGGGGCATGTGGCACGCTCTTCCAGCGTAAGCGTGTAGAGTGGCATGCCCTTCCATTTAGACTTGACGATGATATTGGAACCTTTCCCTAGCTTTGCATTGCCTGATGCAGGCTTCAGCAAAGCGTAGGGGTAGTCCCGAACATCTCGCCGTGAGCGAACGAAGATTGTGCGACCTTCACGGATGGCGGCTTCACGTTTCATGGTGTGCTATCCACCGCGATGCCGGCGCCAATCTTTTTAAGGCGCAGGCGGCGCCAATCCTCCAGAATCAACGCATCGAGTTCGGCATCACTGAAATCGCCGTTGCCCGCTATGCATTCTGACAATTCACGGTCGGTCAACCCCTTGACCCAAAGCTGCAGGTCTCTCTCGTACTCTGTCTTCACAGTGTCAGTCTCCAATAATATGCAGGGATATCAATTAGGCCACGAATTTAGCGCCTGGTGTTAAACCATCCGTCGGATATAATCGCCCGACTGTCGGTCTACGTTGACCGATTGTCGCAGGGCGGACAGTACTAATGGGGAAAACGTATCGTGACTGGGAAAC
>OGWH01000088.1_pt1 | contig 11645 bp, 18 predicted proteins | sample 1575971 | NCBI WGS metagenome assembly OGWH01 (sample SAMN07581554, study PRJEB24739) | freshwater metagenome
TTTTTTTTTTTCAAGCAGAAGACGGCATACGAGATGCGCGAGAGTGACTGGAGTTCAGACGTGTGCTCTTCCGATCTGTTTCCCAGTCACGATATTACCTCGGAGATGCTGGAAGCCCGATCCGTAGCATCTGGGTTCCGCATCGCCCCAGCACGAAGGGCGGCGAGGTCTATTGCGTCCCCTAAATGAAGCGTGGTATCGGGCTTAAAACGCTTCTTAAATTCAAGGGCGGCTTTGGTCGCCTTGGCATCGGCAAGATGGCCGTGGGAACAAGAGACGGCCATAAACTTTTTCCATTTGGTCATTTGTCCTTACCCGTGATTGTGTACCAGATTGCCCGACAATTTTCTCTTGCGGTTGGGTTGGTAAGCTCAAGGTCGTTCATGCCCTCATAGGCAAGCTCCATGATGATTCGCATATTTTGCCGAAGGCTCAATAGATAGGTTAGCTGATCCGTGGCCTCCTCGATTGCGTTCTCGACTTGTCTTGCCGCAGGCATCGACCAAAGACTTCCCCCGTGGGCTTTCTGCCCTGCCCTGTATTTCCGATCCAATAAATCACAAGCCGCTAATTTAATTTGTTCGAGATGATGCTCGTGCGCCTCCGTCATTTCGTTGTTGGGCTTGAGCACAATCTTCGCTGATGTCATTTGATTAACGACTAGACCAAGGATTCTTTTTGAAAATGCTTTTTTTCTCTTTCTTCACCTCATCGTTTTTCTGGGGGCTAATAAGCTCACGCCATCCTTTCACGGTTGCATCCTCAAGATGGGGAGTCTCCCAATCTAATCTTCTTAGGCCGCCAACCGCCTTGGCGATTTTGTGGGCAATCTCATAATCTTCTTCTGCATCCCACCCCGCCGAATAACTGCCCGTTCCTCCTTGGACAAGGGGAACAAAGTCAATCGCCCTTGCGCCTTCTCCTTGGTCAATATGGAGCGATTGTGGGGGATAGCCTCTTGCGTTCGTTACCTTCGGCCCCGGATGTCCTGGCACTCGCCCCTTCTTATAAAGCTCTTCCTGTTCTTCTTGAGTTCGGCTGGAACAATAAATTAGAACATAAAGTTTTTTCGACCAACACTCTTGGAACCATTTGGCGACTTGCTTTTGGAATCCCTTCTCAAGATTTTTTATATGCCCCAAGCTTCGTTCCTGCGCCTGTTTAAGAGTCATTCTGCCATTTCCCAAGGGGGCATTTGGTTGTTGCCATCCTTGCCTTTATTGTCATTAAACATCCGCATTCCTTGCAGACCGCCCCCTGCAAGGATGGGCAAGCCTTGCATAGATCAATTCGCTTCTTGTATTCTGCCAAAGGGAAGCCTCTGGCCATCCACCTTGCGGCCTCAACCCCTAATTGCTTTGTCTTTCCGCATACCCCACAGCTCATTTGTTTTCAGCCCTAGCCCTCCATCTTTCCCCTTCAGCTATGGCATCGGAAAGGGCTTTTAGAGCCTTTGCGTATTGGGTGGTAAATTCGATTGGGGCTTGGCCTTGTTTCTTCTCTATCTCATCCCATTCGAGGATGAGCCGCCCGATGTCTTGGTCGGAGGGGACTGGGTAGGAATATGAAAGGGTTTGGGAGGTGGCGCAACTACTGACGATCAACCCAGAAAGCGTTGCGATCAACCCCACGCACCCAGCCATCAATAGTTTTTTTGCGGGCTTCATTCTTTTCCTTTATCTCCTCATCAGATTTTTGCAATCTGGTTTTAGCCCTGTTCTTCAACCACCATAGCCACACGCCAAACAATGCCCCTGCAATCGCAAGGACTCCCTCGATCATTTTCTTGAAAACTTAGCTAGAAAATCCACAACCTTCTGAAGCGTGTTCTCAGGCTCATCACCGGGAATAAGTTGGGTGATGGCAATAACAGCCCCCAAAAGAGCCGTGATTGCTCCGAGCCAAGCAAATAAATCTTGAGAGGTTATGAGATGAATAATGGATTCCATATTTTTGCCTTATTGTCAATTAGGTATAAGTTACCCAATCCCAAAACTCTAACGGCTCAATCGTCCAAGAGCAAGCAGGCCAAGTAAAAACATTATTAGCAAACCCATCGAAAAAATCCTCTATGCCGTAAATGGGCCATGTAACCTGTAAATAACTTGAGGTAATTTGCCCGACTGTTCTTGTTAGGGTGTATGTAGGATCATAAATTGGGCCTTCGGCCGCACTTCCAGAGTCCATGAGTGGAAGAACATAATATTTCCCTTCTCTTGAGCGAAGATCAAGACCCCTCACTCCCGGCATATTGGCTTGAATCGGTTGGCCCTCCTCGCCATCCTGAAAAGTCATCAAGCATTTATTGACCGTGGTAATGGCAAACATATTTGCAGTGTTTGTGCGGCACACAAAGTCTTTAACGGTATTTATCGTCTGGCCTTGCCCTTGACCGCCCGAACCGGGGTCGCCCGTAAACCAAGTATAAGAACCGCTTCCCTGAAGTGAAAAGGCTAAAATAGGTCTGTCATAGACTTGAAAATGTCGAAAAGAATAATTATAGGTTATAATCCATGTTTTTATATTCCAAAAAATATCCCAAAAATTTATGAAGCTTATTTCCTTGTGATCCGCCCCCGGCAGTGGGCCATAACGATCAATGCATGCCACACCGCCCGGAATTGTATAGGGCATGAAAAGCATGGGGATTTCAGATTAGGCTTTTAATAGCCTATCACGCTGATTCTGAAAGTCTGTGCGGATTGTGTTTGGCTACTGTTTGTTCCATTTATAGCATCAATTTCAATGGTGTCCGCAGAGATAACATGCCCAAAAAAACCAAGGCCGGGGCAAACAGAGGACGGCAATCCAATTAAAACAATATCATTGATAGATGCACCCGTGATGGTTACATTCGCCGTTACAGTATCGTTTCCTCCAATCGTTCCAAAGGATATTGATGCCGTGGTCGTGAGCGTTCTTGGGCTTGAGGGCAAAACCCCGTAAGTCGCAGAAGAGGGGATGAGTCCAAGCGAAATAACATTTGAAATTACATTGGCTTGGGTTGGTTGTGTGAATGAAATAATCCCACTTTTTGTTATGGCGTTGGCTATATTTATGCCGGAGCCTTGCGCTGTGGGTGCGGTTCCAAAGAATCCCAAATTCCCCGAAACCGCCATTCCTCCCCCGAATGATACCGCCCCGGTTGCTGTCACCGTAGAATTAACATAAACAGGATAAGCCCCGATGGTGACTTGTGATGCAGAAAGATTGACCATCCCGCCTGATCCGAATAGGGAGGCTCCATAATCAACGATGGTCGTTCCTCCCGAATTTTTAAGCCTTCTATTTGTCGCATCTACATTTGAAGTTGAGTCCTCAACGAAAACAGAATTTGCCTCTGCCTTGGTATAGTAAGAGGCTTGATCTGCGGGAACTGCGGAGCCGGAAACAATAATTGGGTTTCCGTCAATCGTTACTGCTTCGCTGAATACCGTGTTTCTGTTTCCCCCCTGCACAACCTCAACCTCGAAGAAAAGTTCCGTGTTGGGGGCTGTCCTTAAAATATTTCCAAGAGCCGATGTATTTAGCGTTAAAACACCAACTTTGAATGGGGGCCGAATCAGCGCAGAATCGTTTACGCTGAAGGCCGAAGTGATATTGGTATTGGATAAATTGCCAACAAAGGTTATGCCAAAGTTTCCATTGGCTCCATCCACCTCGACATTTGCCCTTGTGACTGAGTTATTGTCGAAGAATTTGCCTATGCCCGTCAGCTTGGAAAGTTCGTCTTGAATCTGGGAATCGGCCGCATTGAACGGAAGGCCGACAGCTTGGTTCCCAAAGATCAGGGTATATTGGCCTGAGTAAACATCATTATCCACCTTTAGGGCATAAATTGCGGATTGCGTTGCGGTTCCAGATTGTACTTGTGTTAGTGTCGCCCCGCCCGTGGTTTGGGAATTTGTGAAAGAATCGCTATATGCGGCGGGTTGCTGAACAAGCCTGACAGTCTGGCGCATCTGCACCCCGCCTGTCGCCGCCCTGTCTGTCCCAATCAAAACGCTTGAATTTGGATAAAGCGTGAAGGCATCCCCTCCAAGCCCCGCCGTTGTCCCAGTAAAAATTCCGGAGGTCGTCATGGTGACAAGCCATCCGTAGGAGACTCCGCTTAAAGCTGTGACCGTGTTGCTTACAACCGTGGCAAGTGCGGTTTGGATTTGGGATGTTGTTGCATTATAGGAAATGGCCGAGCTGGTTGCGCCATTCCATGTAAGCCTAAATTCGCCGTCACTTGGGGTTGCCGCCGTTGCCCCAACCGCAACCTTAATTGAATCGTTCGAATAATCTATGTAATTTAAAACTCCGCTGTTTTGCCGCAAGAAAGAAAGCCGAAGCTCTACTGTGTCTGAAAGCGCAAAGGATGGGACGGCGTATGCGCCTCCCGATCTTGCCGGAAGAAGCTTTTTATTGTCCACATCAATGTTAAGGGTATAGACGCTCATTTAGTTGTCTTTCGTTGTTAAGGTGTGTAAGGAGCCCCAGCCACTCCATAAACGATCAAAGTTGAAGGTACTCCGTTTGAGCAAACATTTAGTGTGACAAGTCCCCCGCTAAGGCTAAAGGTGCTACCCCCATCCGCTGTTTGAATGGTGATACCCGCCCCGGCGATTGGCGTTCTTGCCTTGATAGCTCCCTCAAGCTGATGAAGATAGGAGCATTTTAAGGCTTGTCCGTCTTCGTGAGTTGGGACAAGCGTGGAGTCTTTTGTGCCTCTAGGCTGAGAATTGCCCTTTGAGCCTCTGGGTTTTGAGCCGTAAAAATTAGGCATTAGAATGTTGGGCTTGCGCCCTTTGATGCCGTAGCCCTTATTCGGTAAAGGCCGCCAGCTTGTTCAACAGAAGTTCCAGTAATAATCACCTTTTCTTGATCTATTTTTTTACCATTCGTCACATTTAATGGCCGATCTAAAATAACCTGAACAGAGAGACCGCCCACCAGGCCCTTGGCCAAAGCTTCAGCCTTTGATGAGCTTGCGCTTTGTGAGTTTGTAATCACGGTTCCGCTTGGATATAGCCATTCAAGCCTATATTGAATTGGTAATTGTCCGCCAACTCCCGTTGTAATATTTAAGATTCCTCCCTCGTCCTGAACTGCGTAAGAATATGATGTTTCTGTAATTTGAGATTGATTTTCTGTGCCTCCCTCGGCCGAGACGGAAAGCCTGTAAATGCCTTGTACTCCACCAGAAATATGCTGTAAATTCCTGTTTGTTACTTTGAAATTACCTCGGGGGCCATTTGGAACGTTAATCACTGGTGAGTCAATTAGATATTGGGTCGAAAGGTCATTATATTTTCCAATAACATTAAAGGAAAATGCGGTAATCCCATCTTTCATTGTGACGGATTGGATTTCCGGCTCAAAGTCAGAGCCACTTTCTAAACCAATAATTGTTGTTGCCATAAATTAAACCGGGACTGCGGCCGGGAGTTTGTCGGCCAATGCTTGAATTGCGGAGGCAAGGGGGTCGCCACCACCGCCTCCGCTGGGTGCGCTCCTTATTTTTGTCTTTTGGTAGCCACCCTTTTTCTTTTCCGTGGCCTCCTCTTGCATGACTTTTTGAGCTTCCCTAGTCTTAAACTCTTCTACTCTTTTGTTAAAAACCGTTGGTGCGGCCATCTGCCTTGCGGTGGCTCCAGCAAGTTCCTTCTTTTGAATATCAACAAGGTTTCCCGGTGTGAATGGGGTCATTGCCTTAATACCCTCTGCGGTTTTTGCAACTTCTCCCCCAACCGCTTCGGCGGCCATTCGTTTTCTTATATCTGCTTGGCTTAATCTTGGAAGCCCCTGCGCTTCCCTAACTTTGTTTTCTTGTTCTTGCCTTTCCTTAACTGCTTGCGCCTCTTCCCTAAATGCTTGTTTTGATGTAGCTCTTTCCTGTTGTTTTTGGGCAACCGATAAAGCCTGTTGTCCAGTCCTAGAACCAGTAAGCACCTCGCCCTTTTGCTGTTGTTGTCCCAGCCTTAATGCCCCTTGCGCCTTGACGATGTTCAGTTCAAGTTGCGCCCTTGCAATCCTTCGCTTTTGAATTTCTTCCTTGTTTCTTTCCGCTTGATTGGTTGCCTCAAGAACCTCAAGGGTTCTTTCGTTTTCGTTTCTTAAATCTATAGCTGTTGCAACTTCTAGCTCTAATTGCTGAACGCCTGTTTTTCTTGTTTTTCTAATTCCATCAATAAGCTTGAGGGTTTCCGCCGTGACCTTTCTTTGGTTGATTTGTTGCCTTGTGGTTTCCTCAATCGCATCAATTTGTTCCTTTTCCTTCTTTCTTGCCTCAACTATTTTTTCTTGTTCCTCGACTTGTTGTTTGGCTTGGTCAAGGGCTTTCTTGGTATCTTCAACACCGAATATTTTTAGCCCTGTCAGTTTTTCAAGCCCCCCAAGAATATTCCCAAGTGCGCCAAGCTGGGTAAGTTTGCCCCTTAATTCATCGGCAATTTCCCTTGTTCTTGCAAGTCCGGCTTGGGCTTCCTCAACATTCTTGCTTTTGAAGCTTGTTTCAAAGGCATCGGCCAAGGATTTCTGGGCTTGAAAATAGTCCGTGGCGTTCTTTTTGACGGCCTCCCCGAATCTATTCAAAGCAGTTGCCGCCCCTGCCCCAAGGATTCCCGCCCCGCCAAATCTGCCCAAGGCTCTTAGGCTTGTGCCAAAAACAGAGGCGGCAGAGTTGGCTTTAAGGAAAGATGAGACTAGGCTTGCGGTGGATTTCCCTGCTTGGTCAAAGCTTCTTGAGGTTGCCTTGGCCTCTCTTTGAATACCTCGCAGAACGGCGGTTCCCTTCCGTCCGTCAATCTCAATCTCTCCTCTTAATACAAAGGCCATGTTATCTATTTACCGTGTTAAGAATCCGTTGCTCGTTCTTTTCTATGCCTATAACAAGGTCTTGCTGTTCTTCTCTTAATGCGTCTTGCAAGGCTCTTTGCCCTATCTTTCCCGCTCCATTGGCGGTATTTACAAAGATGGCCTTTACCTTGTCTCCAACTGGTGTTGCCTCAATCCCAAATCCTCTCCCCGCACTTCCCTTTAGCTTTTTGAAGAATTCATCTAATCCTCCTTTAATCTTAATTGTTTTGCCTTTGGCTATCTGCGAGAAATGCTTAAAGGCTGGCAACCACCCTGCCGCTATGTACCCCCTTGATGACTTGGCCCTATTGACGAATCTTTGATAAAACTGACTTGCGGTTCCTCCTTTTTTCTTTCTTCCCGGCCCTGCTAATTTATTCGGAAATTGAGAATAAAACCCCATTCTCTTTCCCCTTTGAAGCCTAAAGTTTGCGATGGCAAAGGCTTCTGCTTTTCCCATATATCCGATTGTAGATTCTCCTTGGGTTGTTTTGCCGCCTTTTCCAAGGGCAACATATTCTCCCCTCCTTTTCGTAGTTTTTACATAAGAGGCAACTACGGTTTCAATGGCTTTCATATCTCTAACGATGCGATCTGAGCCTGCCCTTGGGGTTAGATTCGCCGCCCTAGCGCAGATATTCGCCGCCCTTCGGTTCAACTCATTTACCCTGTCCCTTCTGGAAAGCTCTAGGTATTTGTCTATTGTCTGGTTGAACTCGGTTGCGTCCAGCTTGAATAAGGTTGCCATAATCAGCCTAAAAGATTGTCTATTATTTTGTCTGCGTTCTTGGTTGGCCTTCTAACATCTATGCCCTTGTTAATTAAGATGGCGTGTTCAAGCTGAAATAACTCCGCTTCGCCCATCTCCCAAAGAACATAATCCTTGCCCCATCCAAATTCCTTGGCAAAGAGCCAGATGGTTGCCGCCACCCCACCGGGCTGTTCTATTTTGGGTCGCCCCCTCCCCCATCAGAGACAACCTTGGACTCGCTAATTTCCTTGAAAACATCCTCAACGATCTTGACTGCCTCGATAAAATCCTCCTCTACAAACTTATCCGCCCAATCCAAGACGGCCCCCCTAAACTTGTTCTTGTCCCATCCAAGCTCCACAAGTTTTGACCTTGGCGTGACCAAGCAATAAAGCGTTGACCAAATAAAAAACTCCGTAGAATCATTTTCTTCTCTAATCTGATTTAGAATGATGCGATGCCCCAAGGTGAATTTGTTCAGCTTTTCGCCCTTGAACTGCCTTTCGCCCAGGGCAAAAGCCTTGTCCAATCTTTTGCCTAACGCCTCATCATCCTTGATAAAGTCCAAGTCGCTCATAGGTATTTGCTTAGTTTCCTTTTAAGCTCCGGGCTGGCGTTTTTGCTGATAAGAAGAGTTGTTTTCCCCATTTGCTTTTTAACCAGCGGGGTTGCGTTGTTCATGGCATCCAAAAGTCTTTCCCTGTTTTCAAGAATGGCTCGGCAATAGGCAAGCGGATCGTCATAGTCGGTGATGGCCGACCATCCGGCCTCCCACCTTTCAATGATTTTCTCTCCCAGCTTTTCGGGCGTATCCTCAAAAAAGAAAAAGATTGTTTTCTTGTTGCCATTGTCGGAGTCTTCGACGACTCTTAGCGGCTCATCTTTTCGAAAGGGAACTCCAAAAGTGGCAAGCGTGGTGGCTAACTTAAGATTCTGTGTGTAGAGGATTTTTTCTTTCAAGGGATTTCCTTTAATTTAATCAGCTTATTCCGTCATACACAACCGCCGTAACCGACACCCTTTCAAAATCATCCGCACTTCTTGTCCGTGTGACTTCGGTGATATAGGAAGCCCCGGTAAGGCCGAATTTGTTCCCCGCAGAAATAGCCAAAGACGAGGCCACATTCCCAGTAAATGTGGTATAAGCTCCCTCAACAGATATGGTGGTTCTTTTGTTCCTAAAAATAACCGCCGTGGTATCGCCAGATCGGTTTTTAAGCTCAACGGCATCCGAAGAGGCCGCAGAATTTACCGACTGAATGACCATCCCGGTCTGGATCGCCCCAATCCCAAATGAAACATTTGCGCTTCCGATGATCGTTGCTGGCATAAAATTAGCTATTAACGCTTAGGCCTGAGAACTGGGTTGCTGAAATATCAAAAGATATGAATCCATCATTGGTCGCATTTACGCTTGTGTCGGTAATATAATACTCCCCAGAACTAATTGCGTTGGCGTTTGCGTCTAAGTCTATGAATGCCAGGGTTGCTCCAACTGTTCCTTCACCCGTGGTGGCGTTTCCGCTTATTGATATGTTAATTTTTTTGTTGGAAAAGGCAACGGCGGCAAATGTCCCATCCACATTAGAAAGCTCCGATGTTTCCATCGTTTGCGTTGATGTAAAATTCTGCACCACAGCACCTGTCTCGGCGGAAAGGCCAAATTTAAGACCAGTCAGCCCGATAGAAGTAGCTCCCATTTCTTAAAAATAGAATGTCAAAGTTAAAGATATTCTATGGGACTTGGTCTTATTTTTTTATCTTGAAGATTTTTATCTTTTATGCCAATTGCTTCCTCGTTCCAAGTGCCAAGCAATTCAAATCTCATAAAATCATCATTAACCAAACTTTCTGAAATTTCTGTTATCTTTACTAAAACAGATCGCTTGGTTGCCATAATCGAGATAGTTCCCATATCCTCTGTAATTTTGGTTGAAATGGGATAATTTTCAATCTCTGGAAATGGCTTAAATCCGCTTGGAACATTCGACACAGCCCATCGTCCTTCCCCGGGCTTTGTCACAATGGCGGATGCAAATCCTTTGGAAATAAAAACCTCCCTAACCCGTTCTGCTGATGCTTTATATTCCCATTCGAGAAATTTTGTGGTTTCATTTTCCGCCTCGTAAAAAATTTTTACAGCGGTTTTATCAAAGAACAAAAGCCATCCGTTGTAATTGTTGGCTAAATCTAAAAAATATGGCTCATCGCTGGCGAAGGAGCTGGTTGAAAATATATTTCGCATTCCCGCATTGCTTGTAAACCCAGAAATTGAAAATAAAAGACTTGGGTTGCTGAATGACTTAACGCAATTACCATTGAAAGTAATCAATTCATTTGTTTCTTGTTGATTTGTAGCACTTATTTCTATTGAGATAAAAGCGTCATTTGTGCTCGGCATTCCAAAAAATGGCCCTGCGGTTGTTGTTGTCCCAATGCAGGTGGCCGACATAATGCTTAATTACCAAGAAGCTTGTTTTTAACGATCTCCCAAGCCGCCGCTAAGGTTGCGAAAACGATGGTGCTGACCAGCCACACCCTGCCCTTAAGGCCGTGGGCTTCCTGTTCAATTCTGTCCATCTTGGCCTTGTTTTCCGTCAATACTTCCAGGATGTGGACTTGGCGGGATTCAATCCGGGCGATGCGCTCCCGGATGTCGAACAGCATGGCGTGGTCTTCTGCGCTCATACTTCGCACTCCTCTGCCCCCTCGCAGATTCTAACGCACTCCGATCCGTTGCCGTCGTAGAACCGTTCGATGTAGCCCTCGGCCTCTAGGTACTGAAGTGCGGCGATGAAGTCGCCGTAGGTATAGGTGGTGTTCATCAGAAAACTTTGGCTTTGGCTTTCGCCGCCGCCATGGCCGTTTCGCCGAAGCTACTGCGGGTTGAAAATGTCATAAGCCTCCGGCACGGGCGGGGCGACAAAGGGGACGGGGGAGGTCATGGCTGAATCCATTGCCTCTCCACCCGATCCTCAAACCAGACGAGCGTAGGCTCCCAGTTTCCTTCGGCTGGCTTTTCAATCTTCACCAGAGGGACGATCTGCGGCTCCACCCAATCGTCCGTATGCGGATAGGGGCGAATGGAGTCCTCGATGCGAAGGCTTCCGTCCTCGTTGAGCAGAATGCTTTTCAGTTCCTTTGTGCCGTCAGGCCAGATAACGCCGAAGGTCTTCATGATCCGTAAGCCACCTCCACGGCATCGACTGAGGCGACCCATCGCCATGTTTCGGAGGCGATTCCAGTGGGTCGTATTCTGATATAGTCTCCAGCATCGACAGTTGCGACCTCAAGTGATGTTGATGAGGCATTGTCAGTCCCAATCGTTACGGGTGCATATACCTCGGAGCTTGTGCCAGCCACATTCTTGGCGGCGTACTGGCGTTCATAGGTGGCAACAACGGAGCCGTCTGACTTCACCCCGACCACCTTAATGTTGCAGAAAATGACCTTGCCGCTTGGGATGGTCAGGTAGGTGGTGCTTCCGTTCAGCCCCATCTCAACTGCTGAATTGGTGGTGGTCTTACAACGAAGGACAAATCGGGCGGATTGGGCATCGCCCTCTGATGCGAAATATCCAGCGGCGTGTGCGCCCATTCCGTATCTATTGGCAGAAGACCGAATGCCTGCCGCAAAACAAAAATCTACCGAGGCAAAATTACCAAAACCACCGGCAATCGAGCAACAATTCCCAGTTGATCTATTCTCAGTTCCGCCCCCAACGAAAGCCCATCCGTTTCCGGTGGCTTGATTATTTTGCCCACCAGCAACCGCTCCGTAACCAGTTGCTCCGCCAGAGGCAGTATTATTGTCTCCGCCTCCGACAAAACTACCAGTTCCGCTTGCTGTGTTTTTTGCCCCTCCACCAATTACGCTATCTGATCCGCTGGCAACATGAGCCGCATTTGTTTTTGAAATCTGCAAATCCACCGCTCTTGCGCCTCTCGCATTTCCGCCAGTAGTTGTGCCATCGGGCTTTGGGCCAGCAATAAAAGCCCCCGTGCCTTTCGGGGTCAGCACTAGAGCAGAGTTGGTTTCGTGACTGGGAAAC
>OGWH01000089.1_pt1 | contig 11644 bp, 8 predicted proteins | sample 1575971 | NCBI WGS metagenome assembly OGWH01 (sample SAMN07581554, study PRJEB24739) | freshwater metagenome
CAAGTGGGTTTCCAGTAAATCCTGATGAACCAGCAAGGTTTCTACCGCATTACAGGCAGCGGGGTACTGGGTTTTAGCATCTACCGTAATCGCAATCGCTTTCTCCAGATCCGCCCCCCGATCGAGATAAAGATGACATATCCCATCCGCATGACCCAACACCGGGATCAGGGTATTTTGCTGTACAAATTTCACCAGATCATTAGAGCCTCTGGGAATAATCAAATTGACATATTGATCCAGTTGCAATAGCTCCATGGTCTCAGCGCGGGTGGTCAGGAGTTGGATCAGATCGGGAGAAACCTCCGTTTGAGCTAAGCCCTGATGAATGGCAGCAACGATCGCTTGGCAGGTGTGAATCGCCTCCTTGCCCCCTTTCAGAATCGCTCCATTCCCCGACTTAATCGCCAGAGACGCAATCTGCATCACCGCATCCGGTCGCGCCTCAAAAATGACCCCTAACACCCCCACCGGACAGGTAATACGCCGTAAAATTAACCCCTCATCCAACTCCCGATGCAACTGCACCTGACCCAACGGATCCGGCAACTGGGCCACACTCCGCACCCCCTCGATCGCCGGGTAGAGTTTAGCCTCCCCTAACTTCAGCCGGGAATAGAGCGCCGGAGAAATGCCGTTACCCAGGGCGGTTTGACAATCTTCGATATTGGCGGCAAAAATAGCTTCCGTAGAGTTTTCCAGGGCTTGGGCAACGGCCTCAATGGCCGCATTACGGGCCGCATTAGAGAGCAGCGCGGCAGAGCGGGCAGCCACCTGGGTTTGTTGGGCAATGGTGATCAGGGATGTAGGCATTCTGGAATGAGGAGATGAAGGCTCTTGAATTTTACCGAAAAACTGGGTTTAGATGCGGCTGTATAAAGTTGGAGTATAAAAAAGTTGGGTAACCAAGACTCAAGATTACAATTCTTTCCCGGAATCACAGCGCCACACCAGCCCGATCGAGTTCCCCTAACGATCCCCTCTTCACACTTCACACTTCACACTTCACACTAAGACATTTAATTTTACGGGTTTGGAGATTAGCAAACGTCCTAAATCTACTTTCCACAAGTTAGTCCGTTTAAAGTTTGCTCCGGCTAAATTAGCATAGTCTAGCCGGGCCTCTGATAGGTTTGCGCGGGATAAATCAGCATTGAACAGATCGGCGTTACTCAAATCGGCTAAACGAAGTAAGGCATTCCTTAAGTCTGCTGCTTTGAGTAGGGATCCTTGGAGTACCGTTTTATAGAGATTTGTGCCAACACAACTTGCTTCTGTCAGGTTCGCTTTGCTCAAATTCGTTCCCATTAAGCTGGCTAAGTCTAGGTTAACCTGAGACATTTCCGCTCGACTGAGATTACAACAGTAAAAACTCGATCGTATTAAATTTGCCCCCGTCAAACAAGCCGATCGTAAATCCGCTTCATAGAAATGAGATTCATCCAATGCAGAGTTCTGAAAGTTAGATTCCCGTAAATCTACTTTATAAAAGTGAGCAGAGCGAAGATTGGCTTCACTTAAGTCTGCGGTATAAAAGTTCGATCGGTGGAAATCTGCATGGGCTAAAATGCTCCCTGCGCTGAGCTGAGCCATACAAAAGTCAGTACCATAGCACAATGCTCCGGTTAAGTTAGCTCCACGGAGAGATGCTTCTCGAAAATTAGACTTGTAGAGATTAGCTCCACGCAAATTAATTCCATCTAAATTTATGCCCCTTAAATCCACTTCCTGTAAATCAGGTTGTACGGCTGGATTTTGGAGCCGCCACTGATTCCATTCCTCAACACCTTTTTGTAAGATATGCAGGAAATTATGATGAGTCATAGAGATTAGCCCTGTTAACGAATTAGACAAGAAAAGCCTCTGCGTTGCAGGACGTTCGTTGCAATTTTGTAGAATTTAGCAACCAACGTAAGGCGGAAAAATGAACTCGACTGAACACGTTGCCGGGTTGAAATCCTCCTCTGTATAGCAGTATACAAGCTTCCTCAATAGGAGTGTCTGTATACCGTGTACCATTTTTAGATTAAATTAATACTTGCTGGAGCCATAACAATCAGTTCTTCTTTTCAGTAAAACATCAGCCATTGTTTTTTACGCTCTCCAGGTTCTTAACTAATAAGACGATCGCTTTTCAGGGGATCAATAAGGCGAAAAATCCTATAAGTCCATTTTACAGAAAATGGCGGCGAAAACGATCGCTATAGTGTTTACTTTTCTGTTGATTGCACCGATCGCAAAGGGTCTGTAAATTACTGAGATCGTCACTGCCTCCGTTGGCAATAGCAATAATATGATCTACATTGAGCTTAACCGTGGCATCCTGGAGGGAACTACGACCACAATTTTGACACTGAAAACGATCGCGTTCAAACACATATTGACGCACTGCGGCGGGGATAGGATTGCGCTTAGTCATAGTTGATTAAGGGGTAAAGATTAAGGATTAAGATTTAAGGTTTGGCGAATATCATCGAGGGGAGAAGGGTCTTCTGCTTGAGGTTCTGTTTCGGGTTGCTCAGGACTATCGGGTATAAACTCAATCTGAATTCGTATTTTTCCGGTCTGCCATATCTTTCCTGGAATCAAGGCTGAACAAGCTACACCTTCGGCAAACCATTCTAGCTGGGAGTCTTTAGATGACGTGATTTTTCCAGCAAGTGTGCCCGAAAATTCTTCGATCATAAATAGATCACGTCCAATCCCTAGTTTGTCAATTTCACTCCAATAATTTTCAAGATGTATTACAGTTTTGTCTGTAACAGCATAAGGATTAAGGTTATTCATAAATTATTCAGCATCCTGTTGGAGTAGGGTTTGACGAATATCATCTAAGAGCGATCCAGGATTTTCTGGATCAATAATAGGATCTTCACCAGCACTTGTTTCCTCATCCTGATCTGCTTCTGCTGGAGACTCTGGTAAGTCTGGGCAAAATTCCATTGTTAACCGCACTTTTCCTTTCTGCCATTTCTCACCAGGAATTAAAACTTTAGCCTCAATACCTTCTACACACCAATTTTGACAAATTTGTTTGTCTACTTTCTTATCAATGTAAGGTAAACCGTATTGATCAAGAAATGCAAGCAGATGCTCGTAAATCAGAAAAGTGTTTGCTGTATAGTCCACTAATAGATGATTCTGATTATATAGCGAAACAATTGCATCAATTGGCATTCCAATATATTCAGGAGTTTTAGCTTCTTGACTCATAAGGATCCTCAATGATTTCAGATAAGGTTAAGGCTAGTCTTAGAACGCAATGATCTAATTATAAAGCTTTGTGTAAAAATTATTTCTAGATCATTTCTAAAACGATCGTTAAATTTTCGATAGGATTAAGTCGGGTGCGTGATTTTTTCGATCGTCTTCTCGAACCATTATCTTACTCCTTTTTTTTGAATATCTTAATTCTATGAATTATTTAACAAATCTTGTCGAATATCATCTAAAGGAGACTCATACATCTCCATTACTTCAGGATCAGAGCTTACATCTTGAGTCGTTGCATTGGGTATAAACTGAGGCATAAGTTCAAAAGCTAAATCACCTTCTACCCAGTGACCAGAAGTTAATTGAAGCAGTTTACAGGGTAAACCCTTAGCATCTATTTTTCCTCGTAAGAGGTTAAAATGACTTGACATTCTTAGTTGACTTACGACCTTGTTTTCTAGAGTAGGACAGTCAGGGTAGTATTCAGATCTATTTTTGTATTCTTTCTCAAATGAACTAAATTTTTCTGCAATGTCACAACACAAATCGTAAATAAAAGTCACATAATTGTCGATTTGAAAAGGTGAATCACTCTTAGGACTTTGATCATTTTTAAATTTTGATGGATCACTATAGATCGCCTGCCATGCAAGGTTTTGAATTTCAGCTTGATAAAGTCTTACACTCAAATGCAGATCCATCTTACAAGAAACCCAGTCTTGATCCGGTTGAAGAATTTCTACATCTACACATTCAGAAATAGTTGTAGGAGAGAGAAGACTCTTTTTCTCTTTTTCTAAAAACTCACGCAGATCATTAGATAACTGTTTTTCCCGGCTTTTTAAATCATTCAAGTAAGGTTTCAAAAAAGCATCAACAGTAACTGTCTTATGACCTATTTGAATAATAGTGTTAGGATCATAGGGGATCTGGGTTATCCTATAGCCTTTTTCTGGAGTTTGACGAAAGACTAGAGTTGGTTGAAAATGAAGTCTGCCATCGATCCACTGCGTATTAGTGGAGTTGAGTAATCGACATAATAATCCATTTTCATCTTCATTGTCTAAGACAAAATAGACTGATTCCTGATTATAAGATTTTAAGATTTCAGCGTTAAAAACCTCTTCTTTATCTTTTAACTTTTCCTCAAAAGCACGAAAGATGATTCTAAACTCATTCTCTAAGACACTAACTCGCGCTAAGAGTCCTTGAAAGTCAACAACTGTATCAACGGTTAAAGGTTCGGGATCTGTGTAAATATTCATGTTCATAACTTGACGTTACTCCTCTGGTTGATTAAGTAAACTTTGACGAATATCATCTAAAGGCGATACATCGGATAAATTTGAATCCGTTTCTGTCTCAGGGATACTATTTTCAACTTTGACATCATCAGGAATAAACTGTAGCCGAATTCTTAGTGTCCCCTTTTGCCAAGATTGGCCAGGTATCATGACTGAACATTGAAGCCCAGTAAATGTCCAATTTTCCTCCCCTTTATCAATATCCTCTGATATGTTTGAATGTAATAATTCGCAAATTTCATCAAACGAGAAAACTTGATGACTTTCTAATTGAGTAATAAAATGATCTGCGGGAAATTCGATTACACAACCTGATTCCAGAAGTTTTGGTTGTTCATTCATGGCAAAATCTCCTTTGTCAAAGTAAAAATTTATTGAAATACTTTTGGGAAACCAGAGTCATTTTGGGAAGGAACGATCCTCTACCTCTGTGCGGTCTGATTGCTGAGGCTCCAGCTTCGATAAAGTAAATCCTCTACTAACGCAACAACCTGGGTGAGACAAAGAAAATCCAAAAGACTCCCACGCAGCCAAACACCCCGCCTACAATATAAAACAGCCAGCGATCGTCCTGTTTTATCAATAAAGTTTCCTGAGTTCGAGTATGAACAAAGGTGCTGATTTCTTGCACCAAATCTTGTTTTGGTTTTTGTCCTGAGCTATAAGATTGACTCAGAGGGAAAATTCCTTCTGTTGTGAGTATGAGAACTCGATAGACTTTACCGTTTTCACCGTCTATTTCTTCAACTGTTGCACCTTCCAAGGATTCAATTGAAAAAGATTGACTCTCTTTGCCCAGCATCCATTGAGAGATCAATTCACATTTTCCTTGATTCGTTGGCGGTTCAAAACGCCTGCATTCAAAGGTGTATACTCTCGCTACAAGCAGAGCAACTATTAGGCATACTCCAGTCAAAACCACACCCGTAAAAACATTAACAAAATATCCTGAAGGCTTGTTCATAGTAGAAGACCTGCTTTGCTTCTATTGTCTTGCTCTGGCTCAATCATATCTCTAAGGTACTCTCCAATGTCAAGACAAAAAAGAGTAAATTTAAGAAGTAATCTCGCTCAGTGTAAATCTGTAGGTAGGGCCAGGTACCAGACCCAACCCCACCCAACAGGATACTGCAACCAAACGATCGTCTAGATTCTAGTCTAGCTACTCTGACTGCTCAACAGCGATCGTTAATACGGGTAACAAAATTTCTAAACCTGCCCCCCGTAAACACCCATTAATTTGCTCCACGGCTTGATTAAATCGTGTAATCTTTTCTGCGAGAATTTTCTTCTCCTGACGGTTACGACTTAAGATTTCCTGGACTTCTTGCTCTAGGGTCTGTTCCCGATAACTCCGAGCCCGATCGTACTGTTGTAAAATGTCATCAGCGACCTGCTCTCCCAGGGGAATAAATTGAGTTTTCAGGGTTTGATTAAAGGTTTGTCGGAAGTTACGACGAATGGTTTGATTAACCTTCGGTTCAAAGTCTAGCTTCAACAGTTGACGAATGGCTGGCTCTGCTTCCACCATACTTTCACAATCGTAACTTTGGGAGGTTTGGGCTAGGGTTTGCCGAAATTGATAAATCGAAAAAGTACCCTCATCATAAAAACGTGGACTTTCCCGCACATAACGATCGCATTCGGTTCGGGCTTCATTTTCAATGGAAACAAGGAGTTTTTGACACAAATCTGCAAATCGATCGCTAATGCCTCCATCGTTGCCTAACATTCGGTACAAATGCCGGTAAAAGTCGGTTTTAGCAATGCGTTTGAGAAAGCGATCGAAGGTGTTTTTCATCACCCGCTGGGCCGCTTCTACTAATACATCCTCTAGATGATTAGAAATACTATATAAGGCCTCCACTAACACCGCCAATAAGGGGGCTGTGGCATTGCGAGGGTGCATTAGGGTGGATTGGCTATAGGCATCCACTACAGAAAAAGTCTTTAAGAGTTCATCTAAACGGCTCACCATCCGAGCGGTAAGCTGCTTAAAATCTGCATCAAACTCCCGATCGTTATTGGTGACGATCGTATTGATTTCGGTAGCAATATACTGGCGCAATTCTTGACCAATTTTCTGTAGATCTTGGTTCAGGCGCTCCAGTTCTTTCGCCTTCATACTGCTCACCTCTGTGGGTTGATTGTCTAACTCACGCCAGCGGTGCAGATAACATTCCTCTAAACTAATACAAATGGGCATCAGATCTTCCGCTAAGTTACGATAGAGTTCTGGCCACTTTTCTTCCGCTAAATAATGACGAATAGCAGAATGAAACCCTTGAATGCCGCTATCATAAATCAGTTGTTCGATTAAGGGCTTTCCTTGCTCTGACAAAATTCGTACATAGTTTTCGTTGGGAGTTTCATAACTATTCACTGAAACGCGAAACCGATTGGGTGCTAGTTTGCCAGAGTTAGCACAATATCGATTAAATTCATTGACAAATTGAGGGGATTCCTCAACTCCATCCAGTCCTTTAATGCTGTCCGCAAAAATACTGTCAAGTCCAAACCGATCGTTACCGGATGTTTCTAAAATCTGAGTGCCATAAAACCCTAACAATGCACTGGTTTTATACAACCGGGAAGTGGTGTAAAATTGATTTTGAACCAGATTGTCTAAGCGCTGACGAAGTTGGTTATTATACCAGGTTTCATCAATGCGATTAAAGACAAAAAAGACCCAATCGCGGATCCCTGAATTTTCCTGAGTCAGTTCCAATAAATGGGTCTCTTCACTGGTCATTTCCCCTGCCGATGCAGCTTTTAATACACATACCACGGCGGAGGTATCTGGATCCTCAATTTTCCGGTAGGTTAACTCCGCATCTCGTTTCACAGGAGCATCAATTCCCGGCAGATCAATAATGACGTTGCCATCTTCCAATAAGGGGTGTTCACAGTAATATTCAATACGCTTTAAAACCGCACTGTTAGACCCTCGACGGGCATAGCTGGCCGCTTCCCGCAAATTCTGAAAATTAAACTGCTCCATGGAATACACCGCATTACGATCGTCCGCAATCCGATCGCTGTTTTGCTCGTAGCCTTCCAGCAACAGTTTCAGAGCATTTGCCTGTTTCGCTCGCTCCGACTTACTTTCTCCTCCTTCTTCTTTAATAATCTTGCTACACCACTCCTTCATTAGGGCCAGACTGTCAGGATTATTCAACCGAAATTCCGTCTGTACCCCCAACCGCTGGGATAAAACGATCGCCTGCTCTTGTACCTCCGTTTTACTCAGAAAAGTGAGAACAACTTGCTCCCCTTGACCCGCCTCAGGATAGGCAATATAGCACTCCGTACCCGTGGCGTGACCTTCCGCACTGTACAGCAACTCTCGTCCTAATAAAGCATTAATCAACATGGACTTACCGGCACTAAATGCCCCCGCAAAAACGATCTCAAATCGGGGATCCATTATTTTGCGTAAAGCAGTCCGAACCGCTACCGTATCCGTTCGATTTCGTAAACTGGGTTCATCCTCTAACAGGGTAAATAAAACATCGAGATCATCCGCTAAGGATTGGCACTGAGGAATCTCCTGTCTCATAGCATCTCTCCATCCATTTAATCAGATTAATAACTCTAAATCATATAATATTTGGTAGACTTCCATCATATATGGTGGCATTTTATGAGAATTAATCAGAACTCTTAGCGATTCAAAGACTACAAATGATGCAGAAATACCTGCAAGTGGAGCAAGATTACCTATATTTCTCTGTTCTCTATATAGCTTTTTTTATTGATAAAGTTGGCCGGTATTTCTTTTTCTAAGCATGACTGAATACAATGAAAACAAGCAGATCTTCCAGGAATAATCGTGAGACCTGGAGATACTCTGATCAAGTTTTGAACGAAGAATTACTGCGACACTGAATCATTCCATCAACCAGTGATTTAAGGTTGCAAGGAGTGAAGAATCTCCAGGATTATCCTGCTGTTGGCACTGTCTGTACCCCGGATTATCCTCGCACCCCTTGCAGTCTTAGGAGGTCTTAGATTCAGATCGTTGCAAAGTTAAACGCAAAGATAGCATCATTAAAGTCACCGTCACTGACCCCCAGATTACCAGGCAAATCTTCAAAGCCGAAGGTATTGTTGCCACGGGATTGCAGGTGAGCTACACCATCGGGATTTGCGCCAGAGAAAGCAAAATAAGTAACACGATCGTTTACAAAGTCTGCTGCATCATTAAAGATTCCATCCCCTTCAGTCCCTTCCGCCGCTAGGAAGCCCTCGAACCCTAATGCTCCACCGTTGGCAATGATGAAGGGAGCGTACAACTGACCGCCCACCAGGAAGAGGTTACCAAACTGCTCTACCGTGGTATTGCGGCTAGGATCTCCAGAAGAACCTCCGCGAAGGGAGAAAGCGTCCACCCGGTTACGAATTGCGTACCGAGCATATTCTGATGGGGAACTTGGGAGCAGATCCACGGTGCCATCTCCGTCGGTATCAATGCCACCGTTGTTGTTTGCTACGGCATAAAATCCAACCAGGTTATCGAAGGCTGCCTCGGTGCCTAAGTCCAGGAGATCCGCTGTGAGTCGAGTTGTAATTTGAGCGCCCTCTTCTACGGGAGTGAAGTCATAGGCAAATACCCTTGAAATCCTGCTTCTGAAGTCAGCATCGAAGATGACGTTACCCCTATCGTTATCAGCGATCGTTACGGTGGCGGTGGTTGTGGATCCGAGGTTATAGGTAGAGCCATCGGTAAGGGTGATCGTCACTGTTTCAGACCCTTCCGTGAGACGATCGTTGATGGGTTGAACATCGATCGTGGCACTGAGACTCCCTGCTTCAATCGTTAAAGTATTTTCAATGGCAGTGAAGTCCTGATCTGACGTTGCCGTACCGCTGATGAAGTAGCGCAGGGTAATGTCTTCCTCCACGGCTTCCGATAGGGTGAAGGTAAACACTCCTGGTACGAGATCTTCTTCCGCTGCCTCTGGTTGAGTGGCGACGATCGTTACGGTGGGTACGTCATTATCAACGATCGTTATGGTAGCTTCAGTGATTTCCCCTAGGTTGTAGCCTGGACTGTCCGTGAGGGTCAGGGTTACGGTTTCATCTCCTTCTAGTTCAATAGCATCATCCAGAGGAACCAGGTCGATCGTGGCGGTGGTCGTACCAGCAGCAATAACGACAAAGAGGGCCACATCTTCGTAGTCATCTGCTGGATCGCTTTCTGTGTCAGTGAGGCTACTGGCAGTGCCACTGACGGTATAGCCAACTTGAATATCGAAGGTGGCCGCTTCAGAGAGGGTGACGGTGAATTCCCCAGTATCCTGATCGGCCTCGTCAGCAAGGGGGTCAGTGGCTTCGATCGTTACGGTGGGTAGGGGTTCACTGATCGTTACTGTGGCAGTCGTGGTATCCCCTAACTCGTAGGTTTCGCCTGCGGTGAGGGTGAGGATTACGGTCTCATTGCCTTCAAAGAACAGATCTGCAATGGGGCTAATGTCGATCGTCTCAGTGGTTTCCCCCGCAGCGATCGTTGCGGTTCCGGTTAGAACCGTGTAGTCTTCACCATTCTCAGCGGTTCCGCCAATGCTGTAGTTAACGGTTATGTCTACGCCAGCCACTTCGGAAAGGGTAAGGGCAAACTGTCCGGGAGTTGTACTGTTCTCATCTGTGGTGGCAGTGGTGGCAGCGATCGTTACGGTGGGAACCGGATCATTGTTAAGGATAGTCACTGTCGCAGTGGTAGCAGTTCCGAGATCATAAAGCTGTCCATTTTCCAACGTGACAATGATGGTTTCATCGGCTTCAAAAAGAAGATCGGCAATGGGAGCAATATCGATCGTTTGACTCGTGTCCCCCGCAACGATCGTTACGGTTCCCGTTAAAACAGTGTAGTCCTCACCCGTGGTTGCAGTTCCGCCAATACGGTAGTTAATCGTTACGTCTATATCAACTACTTTGGAGAGGGTGATGGTAAATTGTCCACGTTCGGTTTCTTCTTCTTCCACACTACTGTTAGTGGCAGCGATCGTTACGATCGGTACATCATCATCGGTGATTGTCACATTGCTCGTAACATCACTAAAACCATTGGCAGAGGCGGTTACTGTTACAACCTGGTCGCCCTCAATCGTGAGTTCATCTACGCCTGTTACGGTAAAGGTTGTAGAGGTTTGACCATCCGCGATCGTCACTGCACTGGGAACGGTTGCTTCTCCGGTATCACTACTGCTTAAGTTCACCGTTAAACTACCACTACCGAAGTTGCGGGTGATCGTTCCTGTGGCAGCGCCTCCATTTTCTGAGAACGTAGTGGGATCGATCGCTAGTGTCAGTGTTGGCACATCATCGTCTGTAACTGTGACATTGCCCGTAACGTCGCTAAAACCGTTGGCAGAGGCGGTTACTGTTACAGCCTGGTCGCCATCAACCGTTAGTTCATCGACTCCTGTAACGGTAAAGGTTGTAGAGGTTTGACCATCTGCGATCGTCACTGCACTGGGAACCGTTGCTTCTTCGGTATCACTACTGTTTAAGTTCACCGTTAAACTACCACTACTGGAGTTTCGAGTGATAGTGCCCGTAGCAGTTCCCCCATTTTCCGAGAACGTAGTGGGATCGATCGCTAAAGTCAACGTGGGCACATCATCATCCGCGATCGTCACTGTGGCAGTGGTTGTTGTTCCCAACTCTAGCCCTGCACTGGGATTGACGATCGTAAAGGTGACAGTTTCCAGATCTGCCTCGTCGATCGTATCATTAGTGATCGTTATGCTAACAGAGCCACTGGTTTGTCCATCAGCAATTGTAATTTGAGTAGGAATGCTACCCTGAAAGTCACTGGTATCAATACCTGCACCAGAAAATGCCAGAGCGATCGTTTGTGTACCTGCAACGGCTGCACTGGCGGTGGCGGTTAGAGTGATAACAGTTTGATCTGCTTCTGTAGCTGTAGTAGAAGTAGCAGCGATCGTTACTGTGGGTAATATTTCATCAGCAGCCAGTTGAAAATCTAACTTTAAGTTTTCAGTTCCCAAATTAACTGTGCTAGATTGAGCAACTGATCCATTCTGTAAAAATTCGACTAAATAATTACCCGGATTTAGCTCAAGTTGATAATCTCCCGCGCCTCTATATCGTGACTGGGAAAC
>OGWH01000090.1_pt1 | contig 11526 bp, 19 predicted proteins | sample 1575971 | NCBI WGS metagenome assembly OGWH01 (sample SAMN07581554, study PRJEB24739) | freshwater metagenome
GTTTTGCGTGCTAAATTATCTCAATACGAAGTAGTCGAAAGAGTGTAAATGAAAGCCCCCCAGAAAAGTCTAAAGGACTGGACTGACCAGAAGTGGAGGACCAAAAGTGGAAAACCGTCAACACAGGGTCCAAAGGCAACTGGGGAACGATACCTCCCAGAGGCGGCGATTAAGGCCCTCTCACCAGCAGAATATGCGGCGACTACTAGGGCAAAACGAGCAGGAAAAAAGGCTGGAAAGCAGTTTGTTGCCCAGCCAAAATCAATCTCTAAAAAAACAGCGGGGTACAGATAATGGCTAAGAAATTTCCAGACTTGACCGGCGACGGTAAAGTAACTCAGGCAGATGTTTTAAAAGGCCGTGGGGTAGAAATGAAAAAAGGCGGTTCTGCTAAGAATTGGATTCAATCTGCTATTAAGAAGCCTGGTGCTCTGCGTGAGCAACTTGGAATTAAGGGTAAAAAGCCCATCCCTGCTAAAATGTTAGATAAAGCCACTAAAGCTCCTGGCAAACTGGGGCAGAGAGCCCGACTAGCTAAAACCTTGAGGGGCATGAAGTGACAACTTCCGGTACCAACCTATTCAATCTCGACCTAAACGATATTATCGAAGAGGCGTTTGAGAGATGCGGGGTTGAGGTTCGTACTGGATATGAGCATCGTACCGCTCGACGTTCGTTAAATCTTCTAACGATTGAATGGGCCAATCGAGGGATTAATCTGTGGACCATCGAGCAGGGCCAGATTTCCATGGTGCAGGGGCAGATCGTTTATAACCTACCTCTAGATACGATTGATCTTCTAGATCAAGTTATTAGAACCCAGACTGGCGTTGAGCAGACAGACATCAACATTAGCCGCATCAGTGTTTCTACCTACGCTACGATCCCCAATAAGAACGCTCAGGGCCGCCCAATTCAGGTCTGGGTTAACCGACAGTCTGGTGAGACTTATCCGGCGGGGAGTGATTTTTCTCCTAACGCTACGGCAAATCCAACGATTAACGTTTGGCCAGCACCTGATCAAAACAACTTCTACACATTTGTCTACTGGAGACTCCGCAGGATTCAAGACTCCGGGAACGGCACGGCAACTCAAGACATCCCTTTCCGTATGCTGACCTGCTTGGTCGCAGGGCTTGCGTATTACCTGTCTCTGAAGATCCCCGAGGCGGCGAATCGGATTGAAATGCTGAAGATGGCTTACGAGGAACAGTGGGCTTTAGCTTCGTCTGAGGACCGTGAGAAGGCTTCTCTTAGACTCGCTCCTAGAGAGATGTTTTACTAATGCCTACTAAATTTGCCTCTGGTAAACGAGCGATATCGCAGTGTGACCGCTGTGGGTTTCGTTACAAGTTAAAAGAACTTAGAGAGATTGTCATCAAGACAAAGAACACCAACATTCTTGTCTGTCCGACATGCTGGGAGCCTGATCAGCCGCAGCTCCAGCTGGGTATGTATCCTGTAGATGACCCCCAGGCGCTAAGAAACCCAAGGCCGGATACGACTTACATTACGGCAGGTAACACGGGCCTACAAATTGATCCAGGATCAGGCCCTTTAGGTAGCGGAGACAAGTCAGGTGGTAGTAGAATTATCCAATGGGGATTTGCTCCTGTTGGCGGGGCCCAGGCTTACGACACAGACTTAACTCCAAATAATCTGGTGCTGGGTATTGAGCTTGGCACCGTCACAGTAGCGACGACCTAGGAGTCTGTTATGCATAATATGCCCAAGAATGTACCAATCGTTCCTAGTAAGAACGGTTACCCAAACAACATCCCCAGCACACAGACTGTCAAGACTCGTGGCACTGGGGCTGCAACCAAAGGCACAAAGTCTTCTAAGAAGCTCGGATGAACTACGCCACTTTGTTCAAAACGATTCAAGGTTACGTTGAGAATGACTTTCCAGCGGAGACGCTCGCGTCTTCAACGGGCGGTACGGTTAGCTTTACACCTAAAGAACAGATTGACACGTTTATTAAACAGGCAGAACAGAGGATCTTTAACTCGGTTCAGTTTCCTGACTTCCGTAAAAACCAGACCGGCACGACGACCGGAAATAATAAATACCTAGCTACCCCAGTTGACTTTCTCGCTCCTTACTCTTTGGCGGTGGTAAATCCAACTACCAGTGAGTATGAGTATCTTCTAAATAAAGATGTAAATTACATCCGGGCGGCTTATCCCAATCCTGCCACCACGGGAATTCCAAAATACTACGCTCTGTTTGATAGCAATACGTTTATTCTTGGGCCGACCCCGGCGGCAAACTATGCGGTGGAGTTGCATTATTTTTACGCCCCTGAGTCAATTGTTACTGCTGGTACGACTTGGCTTGGAGATAATTTTGATTCCGCATTGTTATATGGTGCGCTTTGTGAGGCTGCAACATTTATGAAAGCTGAACCTGACATGGTGGCAACGTATAATAAACGTTACGAAGAAGCTATGATTTTAGCGAAACGCCTTGGAGATGGTATGGATAGAAGAGATGCATACCGATCCGGGCAAGTAAGACTTTCGGTGAACTAATGGAAAACACCAGAAAAAAAGCTCTTTCCGTTGGAGACAAAGCTTACTTTACCGGTATGCCGTGTTTGCATGGGCACGTTTCTTTTCGACGTGCAAGTACTGGGGAGTGTTTACAGTGCCGTACAATAGCGGTAAAAGCATGGCGCAAGAAAAATGCTGATAAGGTTAAAAAACATAATTCCAATCAATACATTAAACACACGGAAAAAATAAAAGAGGGTGTAAAAAAGTGGGCAAAAAACAACCCAATTAGAGTTTTGTCTTACACCCGGTCTGCGCAAACAAAAAGAATTTTACGTTCTCCGCACTGGCTTACCGAAGTAGACCGATGGATGATGCAAGAGGCTTATGAGCTAGCCGCTTTGCGCACCAAAATGTTTGGCTTTCCTTGGCATGTTGATCACAAGATTCCACTTCAGGGTGAGACTGTATCTGGCCTTCATGTTCCGCTAAACTTGCAAGTAATACCGGGAAAAGAAAATATTGCCAAGTCAAACAAATTTGAGGCGGTGAACTAATGGCCTTTACCGGAAACTTCACCTGTAACTCCTTTAGGGCGGATCTGTTTAACGGAACCACCGACTTCTCTTCGACCACGACCTATAAGATCGCCCTATATACAAATAACGCTACGCTAAACGCTTCTACTACGGTCTATACGACTGTGGGTGAGGTGGTGGCTTCTGGTTACTCTGCCGGTGGGAATGTCCTTACCCCGACGGTTGGATCTACTGGCGGCACAGCATTTGTGAACTTTGCCAATACATCTTGGAGTTCCGCCCTGACCGCCCGGGGGGCTTTAATTTACAGATCAGGGACTTACGGGGGAGTTACTAACCCTGCCGTCTGTGTTCTGACTTTGGTGCAGACCGGACTTCCACGATGACATTTACTGTTCAGTTCCCAGCAACCAGCGCTACAACCGCTCTGATAAGGCTTGCCTAATGTTCACTACTTTCTTCTCTGAACCGCCGATTGTGGTAGTTAAACCGATTCCGCCAAAGGAATGGATTCCGGTTGAAGAAATTGAAATGGAAGGGCGGCTCAACACAGACCTTGAGATCATCCGGGCGAATGTCCGCCAAAACGTATCCCTTGGGATACAGCAGGCTCAACCCCATCCTACAAACGATATTGAGGTCATGTTGGTTGGCGGGTCTCCTTCGCTGGCTAAAGACATCGAAAAGATCCGAGAACTGCGCGCGCAAGGCGTTAAGTTAGTCTGCATGAACAACGCCTATCAGTACTGTATTGATCAGGGATTGAAGCCGTCTGCAATGGTGATGGTGGATGCTCGGACGTTTAACACGCGGTTTGTGGAGAATGTGATCCCCGACTGCAAGTACTTCATTGCGTCTCAGTGTGATCCGGGAGTCTTTGCCAAGCTGCCTAAAGAGCAGACCTACATCTGGCACACCAGCGCAGAAGAGATTCGGGACATTTTGTTGGAGAACTATGAAAAATGTTATCCAGTCCCCGGCGGCTCGACGGTCTTGTTAAGAGCCATCCCTTTGTTTAGAATGTTGGGATTCAAACGCTTTCATATTTTTGGCTGTGATTCATGCCTAGAAGACGGAGCGCACCATGCTTATTCCCAGCCTGAAAATGACGAGCAACCTGTCATCTCAGTGCGTGTCGGAGACAGAGAGTTTATGTGTAACCCGTGGATGATCTCTCAAGCTAGAGAATTTATTGACTTGGTGGCATGTATGGGCGATGTTATGGAATTGGAAATCTACGGCGGTTTGCTCCGTCAAATCTTAGTGACTGGCGCAGATCGCGCCGCTTTAGAGGAGTTTTAAAATGGCTGCTTCAGCATGGCAACTTTATAACGATGGCAAGCGTTACATCGGTAACGGCACCATCCAACTTGGCGTTAACAACTTTAAGATGGCGCTTTTCCGAAGCGCTAGTAACGCCTCCACCTTTACCCTCAGCACCTTTGCGTCGCTGACCAATGAGATCTCTGCAACCGGTGGGTATGTTTCTGGTGGTAAGGCTCTGGTCCCTGCGACTGGGCAATGGACGACAGGCGCTTCAGCGAAGCAGATGAAGTTTACCTACTCCACGGTGGGCCTGACCTTTACGGCTTCTGGCGCACCTTTAACAAACGTTAAGTATGCGGTGATTTATAACTCCGCAGGTAAGCTTCTGTGCTTCTGCCAGCTGTCTTCGGCTCAGTTCACTGTGTCGTCACCTAATACTCTGACGGTCCTACCTGCTGCGACGGGTGTCTTTACCCTGACCTAATAGGAGGTCTCAGTGTCGGCAGGCTGGGGCTTATCTCCATACGGAATAGGTGACTTTGGTGGTTTAAACACCGTTGTTCCTAACGGAGGCGTAGTCGCGCTTGCCGGTGTTGCTCCTAATTTACTTTCTGAGTTCTTTATCACTCCCCCCTCGGGGGCAGTAGCTGCTCAGGGCGTTGCGCCTGAAGTTTTCCAAAACAATCCAATTGAAGTCCCGACTAGGGCCGTTGTTCTTCAAGGTTTTGCACCACAACTTTTAACGGACATTAGAATAACGCCAGCAGCAAATAATGCGGTCTTTGCTGGGGCTGCGCCGGGGGTTGAGCGAAGTGCGGTTTTAACACCACCGACTGGGGCAGTTGTTGCTGCTGGGGTAGCTCCTGAAATTCTCTCTGGACAAGTAGCTATCCCCGGATCAGGCGCAGTCTCTGTTGTTGGGCAAACTCCTGAGCAGGCTACACAGATCACACCGGGGGCAGCTGCAGTTACAGTTTTAGGGTTTGCACCAACAGCTTCAATTGAAACAGTTGTAACGCCAACCGGCGGTGCTGTAGTTGTAGGATCTGCCCCAGTTGTTATTGTTTCTGGGACTGTTATTGTGCCCACTTCAGGGGCTGTCAGTCTTGTTGGGGCGATCCCAGAGGTGCGGACCGACTTCTTTATTACCCCCGCAGCGAACAATCTTATTTTTGCAAGTAGCGTCCCATCAATTGCAGTAGCAATAACTCCCCCGGCTGGAACTTTAACTCTTGCTGGAGTTGCCCCAAGATTAGCTGTTACAATCAAACCAGACACAAGAGAAGTTCTCCTTAACGGAATTGCTCCATCAAGCGTAATAAGTAAAGTAATTACACCCTCTAACGGCGCACTTGTACTGGTAGGATCTATTCCTACCATAAACAACCCAAACTGGACGAACATTCCTGACAGTCAGACCCCGAATTGGTTGCCGGTAGCGGCATAGGAGCAATAAATGGCAAGCACATGGTCTTCCCTAAAATTTGAACTGATCGGCACCGGTGAGCAGGCTGGCACCTGGGGTACGACAACTAACGCAAACCTCGGTGATGCGATTGAGCAGGCGATTGCTGGTAAAGCAGACATCACGATGTCCAGCACGTCTCAGACGCTGACACTCACAGATACCACGGCGCTTCAAGATGCCCGAGCCCTTTATCTGAACCTGACCGGCACGCCGGGTGGAGCTGCAACCCTAAACGTCCCTGCCGTTGAAAAGGCGTATATCGTCAAGAATGGCACGACCGGGGGATATGCCGTTACAGTAAAAGTTTCCGGTCAGACAGGGGTTTCTGTCCCAAATGGGGCGACCATGATGCTTTACGATAACGGGACTGACGTCGTAAATGCCATCACTAACCTGCCTTCTGGCGCGACTGTGGGTGGCACGGCAATCAGCACAACGACGGGTACGGTAACTTCTGTCGCGGTATCTGGCGGAACCACAGGACTTACAACATCTGGTGGTCCAATCACTAGCTCTGGAACAATTACGCTTGCAGGAACCCTCGCTGTTGCAAACGGCGGCACAGGAATTACATCGTTTGGTACGGGTGTAGCTACAGCGCTTGGGACGGCGGTAAATACCACAAATGGGTATGTGACCCAGGGTGGAACGCTAACCGCAAACAATATTTTGCTTGGTGGTGGCTCAGGAACAGCAATTAGTTCTTCTGGGCTTCTTGCAACATCTGCAGCGGTTACTTCTGGTACATACATCAAGGCAATCGGATACGCTGATACAGTTGTAGCTCTTGGCAATACAGGCGCGGCAATTAATCTTGATGTCGTGAGTGGCGGGGTATTTACAGCAACGTTAACTAATAATGCAACCATAACTCTGCGCTATCCCGTATCTTCTGGATCTTCATCTTTCACTCTTATCCTGACCAACGACGGAACCGCTGGTAGAACAGTCGCATGGTCTGGTGGTACATTTAAGTTTCCCGGCGGGGCAGCTTCGTTGTCGAGAACTACAACCGCTAACGCCATTGATATTTGGGTCTTCTTCACCCCAGATGGAGGCACGACGTACTATGGCAATATTGCCATGAAGAACATGACCGCTTAATTTTAAGGAGCAGAAAATGGCACTTACCGCTGAACAACAAGCTGAGATTGACGTGCAAGAAGCCCGTGAGGCTGGTCGTCGCGCACATGAGCAGGCAATGGAGACTCTTCGTAGCCAAAACAACTTGGCCGCAATCCAGGCCCAGTCTAATGCGCAGGCTGCTTTGGTTGCTAAACAAACCAAGCTTGAGCTTATCCGCCTAGCCAAAGAGACGCTGGTTGAGAACCGTCGTACGCAGCCTGCCGCAGCTGCTGTTGATATTGCCACTGCCGATATTATTACGTTTGCGTCGGCTCTTGAGGCTCACGTCAACGCTTAATGGAAGCTTACGAATACTTTCCATCCGTCATTTATCGGGATGAACATCCTGAATGGGTGGAGTATTTAAAGCAAGCAACGCAGAAGCATTACCAGTGGATAGAGCAAAACAGGCCAGAAGATCAGCGCTGGCCTGTCGTACAGACAAATCACATGGCGCAGGACCCAGATGTAAAGTTTCTGTGCGATTATCTGTTAATGGCCTCTATTGAGATCTTACGCTCCCAAGGGTATGCGGTTGATCGTTATGAGTTTTACCTGTCTGGTTTGTGGGGGCAGGATGTAAAGTGTTATGGGGCTACAAACGTCCACATACACAAGAACAGCCAGGTCTCGGGTTGGTTTTTCTTAGAAACTCCTGAAGGTGGGTCTTATCCAATTTACGAAGATCCGAGGCTGATGAGTAAGCGCATGATCGAGCTTGATTACCATCAAGGTGAGGAGATCACGAACGCTACATCATATATACACTTTAACAATGTTAAGCCGGGAACGGTGCTGTTTGCTAACTCTTGGTTGCCCCACCAACTGACGCAGAGTTCGTCAGACAAACAAACCAAAACGATACATTTTATCGTGTCGCACAAGGAACGCTCATGCAATACATGCTGACGCCATATTCCGAAAACCAAGAGCCGTTTGCTTGGTGGGAGGGCGCATTCACGGATCAAGAGTTAAATTGGCTTCAACAAAAAGCCAGAGAAGCAAACCAAAAGGCTCAGGTTGGTGGTGGAGGGGTTGGTGGAGTTAACCCGGATATAAGACGTTCAGCCTTAAATTGGATGCCAAATACGCCAGATACTACTTGGGTGTTTGAAAAACTAGCTCATGCTGTCTCTTCATTAAACGCTCAATATTTTCGATTCGACCTCACTGGATTTGGTGAGCCAATTCAGTTGACCCACTACGACTCATCAGAACACGGAATGTATGGCTGGCATGTTGACTTTGGTAAGACCGGCCCAAGCAGGAAGCTTTCGGTTGTAATGCAGCTTAGCGATCCATCAGAATACGAAGGCGGGAATCTTGAGCTGCAGCCTCACGGAAAAGAAATCATAAAGATTAAAAAACAACGAGGCCTTGTTGTAGCGTTTCCTTCGTGGACACTGCATCAGGTTACTCCTGTAACACAAGGTAATAGACAATCTTTAGTTTCTTGGATCACGGGGCCAGCATTTAAATGAACATTAAATACGAAGATTTTATTGGAATTTATTCTGGAGTGTATCCCGAAGGATACTGCCAACATTTGATTAATGAATTTGAGCGTCTTGAGCAGGGTGGCGCAGGGTCGAACAGACAGAGATCTGAGGGTGCGCTTTCACATGAAAAAAATGATTATCAAATTGGGTTGGAAATTAAGAACCACAACGTCACCCCGTTTCAAGAAAAAAATTCTGTAGATTTATTTTTTGATGGGCTTCAAGCTTGTTATAACGAATACACAGAAAAATTTTCTGTTTTAAAAAATGGAAAAATACGCGCAACAATCATGAAAATGCAGCGCACTTCTTCTGGTGGCGGCTATCATGTATGGCATGGAGAGCAGGGACCTGGGTCGCACGCAAACAGAGTTGTGGTGTATATGCTTTATCTAAACACTCTACAACCAGAAAACTGTGGAGAGACTGAATTTCTTTATCAACAAAAAAGATATAACCCAACCGAAAACACAATGATTCTGTGGCCAGCTGCTTATACACATGCCCACAGGGGAAATCCTGTTTACGGTGATGCAGCTAAATATATTGTGACCGGGTGGTTCTACTATGACTAATGCTGAAATTTTTAACAAATATGGTTGTGTCTGTGTTGATGGATTTTTAGATCCACTAACCCTTTCAACTGTTTCGCATTATTTTGAAAATCGAATTAAACGTGGGGAATGGACACCTAAAGCAGAAAAAGACCCTACATCAAAATTTGCTTATTATGGTGATCCTTTAATTGAAGTTGTTCTCAAAGAGCACCTTCCGATTGTAGAAGAGGCTTGTGGCAAAGAGCTTCTGCCGACTTATTCTTACTCTCGTATCTATCAGCCCGGAGAGGAGCTAACTCCCCACGTGGACAGATCATCTTGTGAAATTAGTGTAACGGTAAGCGTGGCCTACAGGGGTGAGCCCAACTCTATTTGGATGCACTACGAGAACAACCCACCCATGGAGTACACGCTTGAGCCCGGCTCTGCTGTCGTCTACAAGGGATGCGAAGCAAGGCATTGGCGATACCCTTTAAAGGATGACCAGCTTGTCGTACAATTTATGCTCCACTATGTGGACAAGAACGGACCCTTTGCTGATCGGGTTTTTGATACCCGAGACTCTTTGGGGATGTCTTCTGAAAATCGGAGGTCGTAATGGCTGTTGGAACCCCTAAAGTCGCAATGTTTGGCCGAGCTTTAGTGCCAGGCGGGACGCAAACCTTTAACTCTCCTGGCACTTTTACTGTGCCGGTTGGTGTGACTCGCGTATCTATTACGGGTAAGGGTGGAACCGGAAACTCTGGAAATCCTGGGACCGGAGGGAACGCAGGTAATCCTGGAAATTCGGGCGGCTCAGGAAACCCAGGTGGAGGCGGCGGTGGCGGAGCTGGTGGAGGAACTATTTCTCAATATTTTGCACCTGGTTTTCCTGACAGTCCAGCTATACTTGAAATAATTGGTACTGGCGGATCTGGAGGTACAGGCGCGGCTGGCGGAAGTTATAGTTATCCCCCATTAACTAACCCAAACCAAATAATTTTTACGGCCCCCTCTCCTACACCCCCGTCCTCTCCACTTATAAACTCTTTAGGTCCTAGATACAACAGTGGTTCAACTGGTCCATCTGGAAATTCCGGTGCCTCCGGAAACCCTGGAAATCCAGGCCCGGCGGGTTCTGCTGGGAACTCTGGGAATACAGGAGCTACTTCTAGTGGTTTGGGGTACAACTTTACAGGAGGTTCTGGTGGTACTGGTGGGAGTGCTGGTAATCCTGGTAGTGCAGGAGCTGGAGGAGCTGGAGGGCCTGGTGGATCTGGTGGCACTGGGGGCGCAAAAGGTAATATAGGAAGAAGTATTTGGACTGGTCCTTGTTGTAGGTCTTACTGCATGCCCGGTCCCGCAGCGGGTGGAAATGGAGGTGGGGCGGGTTTGCAATACCCAATTCCGCCATGCGGCGGTAACCCACCATCAATTAATAACAGGCAATCTTGGGGTGGCGGTGGAGCCGGGGAGTGTAATCCTGCGGTTTGCTCTTTTAATGCCCCTGTTCCATTTTCTGATGGTTTTGTTGGGGGAAATCCCGGTGGTGGCAGTGGTGGAAGCACTGGGCCCGGTGGTGCCGCTGGAAAGCCGGCAAACGCTCCTCGCGCGGGAGGAGGAGGTGGGCGAGGGGTTCCTGGAGATGCTAAAGGCGGAGGTGCAGGCGGAGGTGGAAGGGGGAATCTTGGAAGTGGTGGAAGCAGTGGGGGCGCTGGAGCTGCTGGAAACCCCGGAGGTGCCGGAAACCCAGGCTCAGCCGCCACACCATCAACAACAAACTGTATTGCTGTAACTCCAGGAAGTCCTTATCCAATTACTGTTGGTAGCCCAGGCGGTCAGATTGTTATTAACTGGAATGCACAATGAGCACCAAATTACAGAAACAGATTCAGGAGTTTGAGCAGGCTCGTTTGCTCAGGGATCTTAAAGCCGCTGAGACAAGGGCTCGTTCTGTTAATGTTGGAACTTGCTTTGGCGGCACGACTGAGCTAAGCATGCGTTTAGAAAATGGTACAAGTGTGTGGTGCCCCATGCAGCCTGTGGAAGTTATTGAGCTGATCCATCAGTTAGCCGCAAATGTTGGGTGCCATATTGCCCTTAAGCCTAGAGATGATTTTTCTAGCTGGCGTGAGTGGCGTGTCAGTGAGGCTGAAAAGAAGCACTTAAATGGCCATGCCCCATTTGTAAATGACATGGCGGTATTTCAACAGCTGGGCGCTTCGGGTTTTAATCAAGCAGAAGCTGAGGCCATTGTAGAGCACAATTTGGCCCAGAAAGAGTATGAGTACGTAAACGGCGGTGCTCGAAAAAAGGAACAAAAAAATGAAACTATGGCAACTAAAAAATCTAAGAACCGGCGAATTTCTAAATCAAGCACAACCTCTACCTGAAAACTGGGGGCCGATCTTTGGTCTCTCTGGGTTTATTGATCGTATTGGCGATCTGTCTTGGCTTGGTGAAACATACGAAGGGCAAGGCTGGGTTGAGGTAGGTGACGCTCCTGAACCTGCGGTGCCTGCTGGTCCTACCGCCGAGGAGATTGCGATTGAACAGGCTACTGCAGAACTTCGCGCTTGTGACTGGACAATGCTTCCT
>OGWH01000092.1_pt1 | contig 11508 bp, 18 predicted proteins | sample 1575971 | NCBI WGS metagenome assembly OGWH01 (sample SAMN07581554, study PRJEB24739) | freshwater metagenome
GTAGATTTTTCCAACGGTGTTGCCGTAGATGTCCTGAGTACGGGCGGAATTGATGCCAGTGGCGATGCCAGTGGCACTTGTTACGCCCTGCAGGGCATTGCGGACAACGGTGTCCAGATGGAGCGACGCATCGAGCGTCAGGGCACGGATCCCCTCCTGCAGCGCAGAAAAGAGCTGGCTGTAGTTGAGAATGTCCGAGACCTTGAGTGCTTCACCGACCTGCGTCAGGGGGACGTTGATCTTGCGAAGGCCGACTTCACGATACGTGGAGATCGGGGTTCCTTCGGTCAGATTCGACACCTGCGTGCCGTCGGCTGCGGTGTTCCATTGGAACATGGTGATGCTGTTGTTCCCAGTGTTGGTGGGCAGATCGTACTTGGCCCCGAAGTTGTTCAGGATCAGCGTTTCGTTAACGCCGTCCAAAAGTTTCTTCGAGAACAAGGCCTGAAACTGGTCCGCCAGCGAAGCTGGGTTGGAAGTAGACATCAAAGCCATATGTTTTTACCTCTAGGTGAAACTGCCAATCAGAAGCCGTCCGCCTGGGCCGCCAGGCTCCGCACATAGCTTTCGGCTTCCGCCGTGCTCATGTCTCGGATGCTTTTCTCGCCGACAGGTGCCGACGGGTTGGAGGTCCCAAGGGACATCTTTGATTTCAGTTTCTGGTTTTCGGCCTTTAACCGATCAACTTCTTTCACTGCGTCCGCAGCGGACTCCCCAGCCAGCTGGAGCTTTGCCAGGGCATTGGCAAGCACCAGCCCGTCGGGATGACGGTTCAGGAAGTCACGCACCAGGGGGTCGTTGTGCTGCATGTAGGACATGGTCGCCTGATAGAGATCGGACGACTTGTCCTGCAGGTCTGGGTTTTCCTTGGTCAGGCTTTCCCAGTTCTGGCGCACACGGGATTCGAAGCGGGTGCGGTTTTCCTCCTCCAGGATCCTGGACTTGCGGTCAGTCTCCTCGATTTGGGCTGCACGCTGCCTGGCCTCCTTGGCCAGGTCGTCCCGCCCCTCGTTCTCCCATTCCTTGGCAAACTCCCTCAGCTCGTCGGCTGAGTAGGCTTCCTTCGGATTCTTTGGGGGATTGAGGCGAGCCTGCTCCGCTTCCGCCTGGAAACGGGCACGCTCTTCGGCGAACTCCCTCTGCTTTTGGTTGAACTGCTCCCAAAGTTGTCCAAGTCGGTTGCGGGATTTCTCCCGATCAGGACCCACATCCAGGCTCTTGATCTCCCTGGTGGTTGGGTCCTCTGGCTTGGAATCCGTTGTGGACGCAGTGCGTTGATTGGCTTTTTCGGCCTTTTCATTCTCACCCGCAGTCGGGACTCCGACTGGATTACGGGGGGCCTGATCCTCGACCTTGGGCTGGGAAAAGCCATCGACCTCTGCTGCCAGCCTTCCCAAAGCCTGTAACTCGGCATCAATGTTTGTACCCTGACCTGTTCCAGCGCCTGAGACCGCTGGTTCGGCTACTGTTTCATTGGACATAACGGAGTCCTTTCTTTCCGAAGTTTAGGGGACCAAGTGCCCGAGATCCGCCGTGTCCCCGTATTCGGCGGCCTCGGAATCCTTCGTCTCTGCCTTGCCCAGGTATTCCAGGTAGGCGAGAAGTTCACGGCTTCCGATGGCTTTTCCTGCCTCAAAGGGGCCACCCCCAGCCATGCAGGCCCGTGCCTCACGGAGCGAGCAGTAGGACGACAACAGGGCCTTGAGCCGTGCGCCGTGGCTGGAGCTTAGGTACTGAACCAGGGCTTGCTGGTCTTCATCCAGCCACTTGGGCTGGAGCGACCCCTGAAAGGAGAAGATCCTCCAGGCAGTCGAGAAAATCTGTTTGAACTTGTGGATGGTTGCCACTTGTCAGATGTTGCTACACGACAAGTCGTGGGGTGTCAACTGCTTTTGACTGCTATCTAGTGGTTCGCAGTTTTATCTTGGTTTTGCTGTTACGATTGTCGGTAACTGGCTCGCTTTTTGGGGCATCTGTGGTGGCCATGGCCAAGTCTCTCCAGTCCTTATAGTAGCCATCCTGAAGGTGCGGACGCTCCCAGGATAAAGCCTGGAGGTTGAAGGACTTGCCAGTCTCAATGCCAACCCCGTACTGCTGCACGTTATCCCAGTCAGCCTCGTAGCTGTCAGCCTTGATTGGCTTGGCTGGAACCCAGTCTATCGCCCTGCCGTAACAGTGGAATGACTGGGGTACTGGCTTTCCCCTGGCCTGGGTAACAATCTTGCCTGGCTCAGATCTTCCCTGGGCGTAGAGCTTCTCCTGCTCCGCTGGGGTTCTTCTCCCGCAATAGACGTATGGAATCACACCTTGGGCAATAACCGCATCCCTCCATGCAGCCACCCTGCTTGCGAAGGTAGGCTCTAGCCCCTTGAGGATATCCTGGTAAATCTGCTCGATCCGATTCCTGGTGATCATTTGTTGCGCTCAAGCTCAAGCTGGTATTGGAGTTCATTGATGGTGGAAAGTGCCTGTTTGGCCCAAGACTTTACGTCCTCGTTCGACCTGGATACCTCCCTGAATCTGTAGTCGTTAGTAAGTGCCGAAACCGAGTCATTGGGAAGCGTGACCGAGGAGGTGCTAGCGCACCCACCAAGGAACGCCGCCCCGACCATCAAACAGGCGATCAATGCGCTCTTGATTCCCATTGCGCTTCTCCCTGGCCTCTTTGTCCCGCTTCTCCTTGGGGGTTGGCAACAACCTCACAATGAGGTCGATGACCGCCCCAAGCAGACGGATCATTTGTCGATGTGCAAACCCAGAGTCTTGAGGAAAGAGACAATCTTCTCGAGGAAGCTGTCATCCGCAGGGCTTGGGGTGAGCTTCACGATGATCCTAGCCAGGACAATCACGGCACCGACCACGGCCATGATATTGGCAAAGTTCTGTGTGAGCCATTCCATGCTGGTAAGATAAGCCACCCTGGCCGTCGGTCAACTATTTTCGGATGCTTTGCAGATACCTGATGGCCACCGCCATGTGGATGGCTGCACCCGTGATGTCTTCCTTGCGATAGCCCATCTTGATCAATATCGTGCGGATGCGCTCGTAGGCGATGGCGTGCTTGGTACCCCCATAGTAGTCAGTCTCGGACTGGTCCTCAATCTGCCTGGAGGCCAGCTTGCAGGCTTCCCAGAAGATCTGCCTGTCCCAGGAAGGAAGGGCAAGCCATACAACGGCCCTAAGAATAAAGTCTCTCATTTCTTCCAATAGTCGGCGGGATCGTTCTTGATCTTGGCCTTGATGGCTTCCTGAGCCTCGGAAAGCTCGGTGGTCAGAAAGAGGGCAGGCTCGCCGTCCCGATATCCAGCCGCAATGAAGCCTTCATCGAGGAGGTATTGGAGGGCGAAGATAGCCTGTTCTTCCTTGCTCATCTCAAAAAACACGAACTGGCCGTTTTTACCGACCAGCCCGAGACCGTTTCGCCGAAGCTACTGCGGGTTTTAGAAGTCGAAATTTTAGGCTTCATAGCTCTAGGTTCTGATCCTTCATCAGTTGCCAAATTCTTTCGGAAATCTTTTCGTTGTAAACGTATTCGGCCTCAGGCAGTTGATTATATTTTCTGTCTGTGCGTAGTTCTTCAAGCACATCGCTAACCACCCCACGCCATTTCGGGCCGTCCACGGCGATCTGATGCTCCTCAGTCTCCTTCGGCAAATTAAATTCTAACGTGGCTTTCATTAGTCTAAATTATCAAATTTGATAACTAAAGCCCCTCCGGCACGGGCGGGGCGACAAAGGGGACGGCGGAGGTCATTTTGTTAGCTGTTCCTCGATGGCCTGTGCAATGGGCAGGGCCAGCACGGATGCGTTCAGTCCTCCCGCCTTCACGGCAAGATCGAGAAGTTGCATGGCGTTTTTGGCCTGTGCTTCCGTCAGCGTGACGGTCTTTTCCTTGGACTCGCTCATTGCGGTGGCAACTCCGCCTGTGCCTTGATCCAAGCCTTGAGCGGCCCCACGGCGGCCACGATGGCCTCAAAGGCTGTTTTGACTTCCGGCACGGCCTCCACCGCCTGCCATAGCTTGTCGGTCTGCACGGTCTGGAGATATTCGGCAGGGCCGATTTCCTTGGTGGCCTCGTTGTAGGGTAGAAACTCCGCCTTCATTCCGCCGTTTTGCGGCGTGGGGGCGTGGAAGGACAAGTTGTAAATCCATAGGCTGTCGTAGGACTTGGCCTGCACGGGTGGGATCACGATGGTTTCTTCAGATTGTATCATTTTGTTTTCTCCTTTAGGCGATCAGTCCAAGCTCCTGCAATCGGTCGATGATGGCGTTGATGGCGGTGCGGGCTTCCGCATCTTGCGTTCCGCCGCCCGTGGGGTCAGTCACCGTAGCGGGTTGATCGACAGGCGTGACCCCGTAAAATCCAAGCAGGCTGGAGGTGGCTGAACCTATCTTTATTCCACGAAGCGTTCCGCCTGCGCTTCCTGCCTGCGCATCTAAAATAAATTCGTTGGATGCCCAGCGGAAATTCAGCCGCTCGAAATTTGTTGAGCTGGTGAAGGTGTTGTAGAGCCGAGCCGTTTGTCCGTTTGTCCCGTTTCGTATGGCAAGGGTGTTGTCGGCTTCGTGTAGAAAAAAAAGCGTTCCGTTGTTTCCCCAAGTACTTCCGTTACCAATCCTGATTCCTCCGTTTACTTGTAAGTTTGCGGTGTTTGCCGCCCCGCCAATGTTGATTGGGTTGTTTGCAGTTGTTTTAATCCATCCGGCTCCATAGGCCGCACCAATCATTAAGCTGTTGTTTACTAAAACACCCTGATCCTCATTAATGGTTCGTGGAACATAAAAAACCGTTGTCCCTCCAACCTGCAAATCAAGAAGTTTGGAGGTTGAACCAGCCGCCGTGGCGGTGACATTCAATAAAATAGCGGTTGGATTGCCCGTGGTATTCCAAGTCTGCGCCAAGCTGACAAGGCTCTGGGCGTTGCTTCCCGTGAGTGAATTGCCCGTGTTGGAAAAGCCTGTGGTGTTGTTGGCTGGCGCAAAGGAAAGTGTGGTGAACGCCCCCGTGTTCGGCGTGGTGTTTCCTATGGCCGAAGGACTAGCCAAGTCCACGCTCGCCCCGCCGCCGCCGAAGAAGCCCATTTCCTAGCTCTCCCAAGCCACAAACGCTTTCCCTGTCGTGGCGCAAAGAATGTTTATGGCCTGTGTCGGGATGAAGCCAGATTCAAAAACGAATCCGCCCCCGCTCTTGGAAAGCAGAATCCCAGTTGTGGTCGTTGGCGTGAAGCCAACTCCCAAATACATATCCGTGTCAGAGATGTTCTGGATGGCAAAATAAACCCTTGAGGAATTGGAGGCCGCTACCTGTTGGCTCGTTCCACCTGTCGTGATTGTGCCTGAGCGGGTCGTGATAGATCCCTTGGTTCCAAGTGAGGTTACGCCGTTGGCAATGTCGTCCTTAACAAGAGCCGTGTCCGCAGAAAGCGTTGTGAGGATTCCGTTGGCCGTATCCAGCTTGGTCTCCACCTGGTCGGTGTTGAGGTTGAGCGTGTCGGCATTAACCGAGATGTTACTCAGTCTTTCGTAGAACTCCTGATGGCTGGGCATGACCTTATCCTTTCCCGAAGAACTTTGCCTTGATTAGTTCCCAGCCAACCGAGACAAGAGTCCCGACAATGGCTGCAGCAAAGTAGAAGTGGGCTTTGAGTTTTTCCAGAGCCGTAACCCTGTTAATGAGATCACCGTAGTTGGCCAGGCTGTGTTGGAACATGGCGTGAATCGCCACCTGCCGCTCTTCCATCCTCGCCAGGCGTACCGCCTGGTCGTGGAGCGAGGAACGTATATCGGTGACATCGTTTTCACTCATGGAAGCTGCGGAACCATCTGCTGGTTCTTGGCCTCAGCCTCGGAAGCCTTCTGGATCTGGGCGGCGATGCTTTTGGCAAGGTTGGGGTTGGTCTGGTAAAGGAACTGCAGGTGCTGCTGGATGTGGTTGGTGTAGGCGGCCCCGCTGTCTGGGGCCAGCTGCTGGCCACGCTGCCCCGCCAGCTGGAGGCGATCCATGTGGATCTGAACGTGAACCTCATGGTCGTCCCCAGGCTCAACGGCCACGGCCCCAAAGCCCTGGTCAAGGAGCAGGTTCTCGGTGCCAGCCTCCTCGGCTGCCGTCTGCTTCTTGAGTTGCGGATCAATGAGCATTCTGCCGACCAGGTGGGGGTCGTCGACCTCCAGCAAATCACGGCGAAGCTCGGGTTGGTTGACAAAAGGATCTCCCCTGAGCGTGTTAAACCGAACCAGGGCCTTCTGGTACTGCATGACACGGTTGACCCCGTCCGCACTTCCCGATGGCTTGATGACGTAATCAAGCACCAGGGCTTCGGCGGGAATGGCGGAAAACTGATTTTGATATTCAATCAAAAGCTGGCTGTGGGCGTACTCGACCAGGATCGAATACGCCTGCTGATAAATCTCACAAAGGGAGAGCTTGAATAGCTTGATGCGGAGATCGGTGTTGACTCCCATCAGCTGGCCGATGTTCTGGATCTCCGTGGCGGTTCTCGGCTTCTGGCTCCCCAGCCGTCCCTGCGTCAGGCCGAAGTCTGGCATGGAGACCAGGTACTCGGCCACCTGGCGCATCTGCACCATCTCCTGGTCAAAGCTGATCGGGGGTTGCGGCATCAGGACTGGTTTGACTCCAGTCGGCAGGAGAACACCTGTGCCGAATCGGATATTGTTCACATTGGGTATGTCCTGGTCGCTGGAAAACATCGGGGCGTTGTAAAGGCTCATGGCATCGGCCTTGGCGTTCATGGTCTTGGTCAAGCCAGCCTCAAACGCCGCTACGGTCTCGCAGACACCACGGCTGGCATACACGCCTTTGTCGGCGGTGAACTCCATGATGCATGGGACAAACGGAATCTTTCCGTGGGAATAAGGCAGCTCGAACCGCTCACGGATGGGTTCGCTGGGAACCTGGGGGCTAAACGTGTCCACAAAAACCTTTCCGTCCTTGTCCCGTGAGTAGCACTCCCAGATGATGATTGAATCCTTGTTGTGCCCCTCGGTGATCCCCTGCTTGGTCAGCTTATGCTCGTTGTAGGCCCTGACACCAGCACCCGCACTGACCCCGTCACCCTTGATGCGCTTGATGAAATCATCCCCCTGCCTGTACGCCTCGTTGCGGCGGTACTGGCCTTCGGAGATCTCGATGATGTGGCAAAGCCTGTCGCAGGTATCCATGTCGGTCGTCCAATAGGGAACGACCACATACATGGGGTTGACGGCATCGAAGCGAACCCTCTGGGTTCCCTCGTCCCACATGATCTTCATAAAGGAAATCCCGCAGCGCAGCATGGCACTGACATAGACCTGCATCTCGGTCTCAAAGTTGGAACGCTCCCGCAGCTGATAGTTGAACCACGTCTCGGCGGCATACCTGAGGTTCTGCATCTGCGGCTTGCGGGGAACAAAGCTGGCCAGATTCTCAGCGGAGTAAATCTGGTTTATGTAAAAAGGGACAAACTTGTTGATGATGGAATTGGCCAGCGGGTAGTGAAGATCCGCCGCATTGGGCCAGGGCTTGCGCTTCCTGCGAAGCCCACCATTGCACATGGTGTACCAAACCTTCTGCCGCTCCTCCCAGGTGGTGCGAGCCTTGAGGTCCTCGCAGAAAGAATCGTAAAGCTCCAGCGTCGTCACTCAGTCGCCAGCGTCAAAGCCGCTCCTGTCCTGTCCAAATTCATTGGAGATGGGATTACCAAACACATCCGTCTGCAAATAACTACCAGTGGTATTACTCCTGGTCAAGCTCGGTCTGGCCCTAAGATAGGCCCATATGGCCCCAGCTGCTGCGTCAGCCCTGTCTGGGCTGCTGCCGCCAGTCCTTTGCTTGTAGTCTGCCTTGCTCTCGAGCTTAAGGTCCCCCGCCGAGTTGGTCAGAAACCTTCTGGTGCAAAGCTGTCCATCCATGATGTCATCCTTGGGTAGAATGACACCCTTGTCCTCAACCAGCTTGGCCGCCGTGAAAAGCATCTCGGCTGCCTTGTTGGCATATCCCCCGCTGCCAGCCGTCCCGAAGTTTACCCGATTGACGCTGTAGCCCTGCTCGTCCATCCGCCTGATCATGGGGGAACCGATCCCGCCGTTGTCCGCCCAAACCATGTTGGAGGCAACCCCAAACCCCCTCAGCTCCCGTATCACCCTGCCCACGGTCCGCATCTCGTCCCTATCCTTGATGACGATCAGGGGCAAGAGCTGGTTTCCGTCCACGATGGCCAGGACCGTCTCATCCACCCCCGCACCTCCCCAGTCAATGAAGGCCACCCTCTCCATGGGGATATGTCGAGGGGGGTTACGCCTGCAGTCAAAGAGCTTGGACTCTGTCAGGACGGTGGTGCTGTCCCCCTCATCCACAAACTCATTGTAGATCATGCTCCTGACCAGTGGGTGTTCCTTGCCGTAAAGTTCCTCCAGCCTGCCGATGGACTCCGTTGTGATATGGGGGCACTGCCCCACGGGGATGGAAAAGGTCCTCCAGAACTTGGCATGCTCCCTGAAGCACTTGGCAAAGAAGCTGTTGGCCGATCCAGTGCTTGAGATGGCCAGCCACCTGTTGGGCTGGGTCCTTTCCCCAGCATGCCAGATCTCGGCAGGGATACTCTTGGCCTCGTCATAGATGAGCATCAGGTTCCCCTTCCCCTCGGTGGTGCTTCCCTCCGTGGAGTGCCACCCCTCCATCCGCCCAGGCTCATCGGTGGTGAAGGCCACTGCCCTGCCATTGATCGGGCTGATAAGCTCATTGGAGTTGACCGTCCAGCCCTTCAGCTTGCTGGCATACTTGTGAACCGTGGCAAAGAGACCCGACTTGATCTGCCTACCCACATTGGAGGTCACGATCACATAGCTGTTTGGGAACACGGCACAGTGCCAGATGATGGCTGGGACGACCAGGAAGCTGGACTTACCCGACCCATTGGGTGCCCTGACCGCAACCCTCCCTCCCCTGTCCAGGGCATCCATGACCTGGATCTGCCACGGGTACAGAGTCCTCATGTCCAGTATGGTGCTGGAGAAACCAGCCAGGGTTGACAGGAACTTGAGCTTGTCCTGGTCGTTCACGCTGGATGGCCCGTATTCTGCTTTATAGCCGTTTGCAGACGCTTTTGCTCGAGCTTGGCTCTCCTACGCCTCTTACGGGCCTGTACCCGTCTTTTGACCCTGTAGAGGAAGGCGTAGTCGGGATCGGACTTTAGTTTGTTTTTAAGCCAGCGGCGGGTCTTGGCATAGAACTGGAGCTTGTAGGACTCGTCGGAATGGAGCCTGGCTTTGTGGGTAAGGTAGTCCCAGGGCATATGGTTTTTAGGTACCCCCGTGTAGCCGATAATGCAGGGGGGTGGTGTGTTGAGAGGGGCATATATATAAGATATACATACAGGGGGGTGGGTGGTGGTACTGGGGTCTAAAAAGGGCTTTCACCCATTCTGCCCTATCTCGTTGGCTGGCAATGCCTCCTCAGTAATCTGATTAGATACGCTATGATGGATGGGTTTGGTAAGTAGTTGTGGTTGGTGTTGGTTGTCAATCGTCGTGGTCTGAATATCCAACGCATTCTCCACCTTCCTGGCCTCAGCCAACCTGGAGCAGATATCTGGTGAGACATCCAACACAATGTTAGAAGTGGTTGATCCTGTTACTCTTAGCTCTGACTTAGCAGAGAAGTGCTGGGGTTTTACCCTCTCGAGGAGCCATTGGGCAGACTGAGGGGAAACTTCAGCGTGTCGCTTCAGTCTCTGCAGGTTATCCAGAACAAACTTCTCCTGGCTGGCTTTCAGAGCCTCATCGAACTGGGGATTTTCCCTCCTAAGTTCTGCGAACTTCTCAAAGCTGATCCTGGCACAGGTTGCGATGCTCGTGATCGGCATCCCCAGTCGAGCCATCTCCAGAATCTCTGCCACCATCTTGGGGCTGATATCTTTCAAGTGATACTTCGGCCTGCCGACCTTCTTCGGCTTTGGGTGATTCTCGGGGATCGGCACGACCTCGATCCCATTCGCCGTCAGCTCAGTCTGTAGCTTGTCCGCAGGACTGGGTTCTGGTTTTCGCTTCATTCGCCTTTTCGGCATCTGGGACTCATTAGCAGAAGTTATGGGCGACATCAAACACTTTGCAGTTGACTGCAGATTTTCCAGGCATTATTTTGAAATCCAGCAGTCAGTTTTCCTTCAGTCCTCCAGTTGGATGTCAGAGGGTTTATCCCGCCAAGCTGGTAGAGATTTTAACTCGAAGCCCCTCGAATCGACCGACTGGGGCTATAAAAAATGTGCCGTGGGAACCAGCACCAGAGGCTGGCACGAGGGTTGGAAACCCGAGCGTGAAACAATCCCACCGATGCCCGAAGGAACTCCCAGCAGGGATCAATCCCAGAGCGTGATGGCCTCTCCCTTTTTGGGGGAGGCCGTGCGTTCCCTCGGGACACAACCCGCAAGGGATCGTGATCCCAGAGGTAAACCCATTAGTTTTCCTTAACATCCTTATTAGTTTGACTGCATTCGTCTGCAAGGCAGTTGACTGAACCTATCCCCCGATGCATAGTGGTGAAGTGCGAGGCAATCCCACTCGGGAAAACCCAGCACAAACAAAACAAAATAGGAGGAACAGACAATGAAGACAGCACAGAAAGCCCCCAGGGGGTTCGTGAGTTTCGAGGACTGCTCTCGGATTCACGACGACAAGTTCGTTATCAACCAGCGTGAGCTGGCCAGGGTTGCCGACGAGATCGGGGTCAGACACGACTGGCACGAGCCTGATGAATCTGGTGTCAGCATCAACCTGGTGAATCCGAAGAAGAGGAGACCTGTTGGTGCGAATGGACTCCCCATTTTCGGATACCAGCTGGTTAGCACAAAAGTGTCCCAGTTCGACAACGCATTCGGGGACAAGACAGAGGCTCATATTGAGATCTGCAAGGACGGCAGGGTCGTGGCCAAGGTCAACCTGGCCGACCTTTTGGCCTGGGCTAGCAACCGAACCAACCCGACAACATAAGGAGGAACACAAAATGAACAAAAGACTGAACATCGGACACACGGAACTCAACAAGGTGGCCGTCCTGACCGATCTTTCCATCTCCCGCTACATCGGGGGAAAGCAGGATCGCAAGGCGACCCAGGAAGTTGAGTCGAACCACAGCATCCAGTCGGGAGAGGGTGGCAGGTTTGTCAAAGCCCTCATCCGACCCGAGTCCCTCAAGCCCATCAATCGGGTTGCCTACCACATTCGGGAGAACTTCTACCGCCATACCCTGCCCTTCAGGGGTGAATGCAGAATCCTCCCGACCAAGCTGGTGTCCAGGTTCTCGGAAACCCACAGGAAGCTGGTCAGGGACTTTGACAGGCTGGCTGACGAGTTGGCCAGGAACTTCGACGGACTGGTCGACGAGGCCAAGGGCAGACTCAACGGCCTTTTCAACCCTGACGACTACCCCGCAACCTCCCAGGAGTTTCGGGACAAGTTCGGGGTGGAGCTGGCCAAGTTGCCCTTCGCCAGGACGACCTATCGTGACTGGGAAAC
>OGWH01000093.1_pt1 | contig 11484 bp, 12 predicted proteins | sample 1575971 | NCBI WGS metagenome assembly OGWH01 (sample SAMN07581554, study PRJEB24739) | freshwater metagenome
GTTTCCCAGTCACGATAAATCAAGGCCCTGCAATATCCTCTGGACGAAGGATTTATTGTGGCTGGGTTTAAGGAAGGGCATCCCGCCCTATTTCTAACGACCGAACTCAAGGAAGTCCATAAAGCAATCAAGCACCGGCCGGAGCATTTACGCTACAAGGTGCACGAGGACGCGGATTGGTGGAAAAATGAAAAAACACAAAAATAAGGCCAAAAGCCTTTCTGAAAAGCGAAGGATGTCCAGATAAATATAGTCTAAGATTTTCATTAAACGCTGTTTCATCTTCAAATGAAGTAGACGGGACAATAGGCGGTTGTGATTTTCCACCAAATGACCTTCTTGTCCCATAATAAAATCTTCCCGGGGAAACAACTCCACCACCTTGACTATATTTTGATATATTTTTACCAAATGAATTTATATAACCACCTTTGTTTCTTAATCTAATTCTAGTAGGAATAACTGTACTTCTAGAAGGAGTAACTATACGAGCCTCTCTTTCTTGTGAGTTAACCCATTTAGAATATTCTTCAAAATCATTAAATAATCTAAAATTTCGACCACCCTGTTGACTTACAGAAAAATCTCCCAAATTACTAGAAATATTTCTTTCATCATATGAAAATATTCTTCCATCATTCAACATTATTGCCGCCTGTCTTTTTCTTCTTTCTCCTCTGTATTCACTATAAGCAGAACGACCCTCGGCTGCGATTAGCCGTCTTGCCCCCAATCCAGTTCCTCGGCTTATTCTAAATCCAGTGTATTGTATGTTTTGACTGAGTTTTTGTCTTACTGTTTTATTTAATGATGTATCATTAACAAAACCTTCTAATTTCTGAAAAATTGATTCTAATTCCCTAACAAAATCATCTCCATAGCTTAATTGTATTAATTTAAATGGATCAATTTGTTGAGCAGCTGTTGCTTGAATTGCCCTTCGTAAAGTGTTTGCATCAACTTGACTACTTCTCATCTTTTCATTAATTACTCCACCTTTTAGTTCATCTTCAACATTATTAGATAATAATATTGCTAAATCAGATATACCACTAACTGGTGGAGCTTCAATAAATGATCTAGTTAATTGGCTTAGTGATACATCATCTATTATAGGCATTGTTATGCTTTCGGGAGAAATAATATCTGGTTTAATTATATGAACTGCTGTTGGGGCAACCTTTTGTTTCTTATCAAAAGTTCTTTCAGTTTGTGCCCCTTTCCTATATCCTGCAATCATTCCACCTTTATTTCTATATTGAACTTGTTGTCCGCTATTGATGGCTTGAAGAGTTTCTAAATTATTTGCCGTGGCTTCCTTATTGACAACAAACTCTCCGGGTGTAAGCATTGCTGGAACAGTATCTGTATTTCCAGTTCCCGGAACAATATCTCCTGTGTTGCGTCTTATTATTGGCAACATTCTTGCTCCCGGTGGTGGGGCAGCTAAGGGATTAAGTCCTCGTGCAAATGACGCAGCTCTTAGTCCGGGACCATATGGACTTCCCATTCTTGAGTTTGCGGTAAATGATGCTTGTGCTGCACTCATGTATGATGCAGTTACGGCATCAATGGTTGCCTTTAGTCTTTGTAGTGCTACTTGTGCAGATCCTGCACTACCTACCTGCATTCTAAGTGCAGCATTGGCATTGGCAGTTGCAGAGCCTAATTGTTGAGCAGCATTGGCAGCATTGATTTCTTCAAGACTCATATATCTTAGTGCTTGAGAAACTGATGTCATTGCTCCACCTATTCCACCGGACATAAACCCTCTAAATGCAATGGCAACGATTGAACTAAATTTTGTTAGTGTTCCTATCAAGTTCATAAGCAAACCTAAAAACATTGTGCCGGCAGGAATAACAATACCAACAAGAACTGTTCCTATTGCTGTAATATTTTTTATTGGTTCTGGAAGATTATTAAATGCTTCTGCTATCTTTGTTGCAAAATTAACAATTGGAATAAGAAATTTTGTAAACATTTCTCCAATAGGAGCTATGGCTAGTTTGAATCTTTCCATTGCCCCGGCTAATTGTACTGAATAGGCATCAGTAATAACTGATAGTTCTTTTTCTGCACTTGCGGCTAGCTCTTGAGTAGAGTAGTTTGCCAAGTCAATAGCTCTTGCTGCCTGAGTTCCTTCTTTATTAATGTTAGCAAAAAGTGCACCAAGTCTAGCATACTGATACTTACCAAAAAGTTCTTCCAGTGCCTGCTGTCTTTCAAACTCGCCGACTGTATCTAGTGCTGCACCAAATGCCTGAACTGTTGCCATAAGGTCGCCTCTATTAGCAGAAACAATTTGATTAATGTTAATTCCCATTGCTGCTAAAGATTTTGATGCTTTTTCTGTCGGATTAATCAAAGATCCAAGACCTGACTTCAAAGCATTGGCACCTTGAGCAGCACTTACACCACCTTCTTGCATTGCTGCCATAAAGGCAGCCAAATCTTGAACATTACCACCTAAACCAACAATAACAGGTGCTACTCTTGGAATTGCTTGAGATAGGTCCTGCAATGTTACAACGGTTTGGTTTTCAACCATATTAAGATAATTTACTGCATCTGCAAGTTCTTGCCCAGATAACCTAAAGGCATTTTGAAGAGCAGTCGTTGTTTCAAGAGCTTCATTTTGTTCCATTTGTCCCAAAGTTGCTAGTCTGGTAGCCTGAGTAACTGCATCCGTTAGATTAGCATTTCTAGCACCAGCAGCAGCAGCTTCAGCAGCAAGATTTAGCGTATCCTTTACTGCAATTCCGTATTTTGTAAATTCTTTTGCCAATCCCTGCATATTTTCGGCATTCTGTTCAATTTCTTCTGGAGGAGTAAATATATCTCCATAAACTTTTTTAAATCTTACTCCCGCCATTTCTATTTCTTGAAATGTTTTCATAGTACTTGAACCAAAAATTGCCAACGGAACAGTAAAACCAACCATAAGCTGACGACCAGCCCACTGAGTATTCTTACCAAAGTTAATCATTGAAGTTGTTGCTTGATGAAGCATTGCTCTGTGAATTGCCAATCTTTCTGTAGCAACAGCATTTGCAGAATTAAATGCCTCCATTGGTCTCATTGCAATTGATTCTCTAAATCCATCTGCTGATCTTGTTACTCCAACAAACTGAGTACCAAGTGCTGCAACTCTTTGATTTGCAAGAGACAAAACTGAGGCTGCCTCCATACTGTCAGCTCTAAATCTGGCAGAAAAAAACTGCCCCATCGTAACTTGACCCTTGCGTAATGACTCGTCAAGTCTTGATGCGGCAGTTCTTGTTCTTACTAAAGAAGATTCCCAATATCCAGTAGAATTAGAAAGATTTACTAAATCATTGGATAGTCTATTTGCAATGCTAGATTGACTATGTATATTTTTGTTTAAAGTAGAAGTTATTGAATTTAGTGTTGTTAATGATCTTTGTAGACCGGCAATTTGTTGCTGGCCTCTTTGAGTATTAACATCAATATCAATAAATACTTTGGCTATTGACACTAAATATCACTTCCATATTCCAATCCCAGACCAATTCCAAAACCAGCATTTTGAGCTGCCTGCCCTTGCAGTGCAACAATGTCGTTTGGATTATCTGTTTGTCCTCTGGAAAAGACTCTTGCCTTTATTTTTTCCCATTCATTCTGACCAGATCTTGAATGCTTGTCAATATCAATGCCTTTTAAGGCAGCCATGAACTTCTTTTGTTCATAGTCTTGAGTATTTTTGGCATCTAATATTGCTATAAGTTCAGGCACAGATAGGTTGTCCTCCAGTTCTTGAAAATCTTTCCATATACCCAAAAGAAAGATGCGAGACTCTAGATCTACAAGATCTAGTTCATCCCAGCTAGAGCCTCCGCTAGTGCGTTTGGGTCATTCAGCTTAATTCCTGCGGCTACTTCAATAACCTTGTATATTGTTGGCAAATCAATAACATCTTCTAGTTTTGTCTTATCAGAAAGTTCTGGACTGTACTGTCTCATTGCAATTGCAGCACAATTTAGAAGAAGATCCATTGACTTAATATTGTCTTCTGCTATTTTTTCATCGCTAATTTTTTGAAACTCTTTCATAAAATCTCTTAACACAGAAATTTTAAGTGGTCTCATTGTTAATACTGTACCGTCCTGTAGTTCAACTTCTACAGTTTGGTAAACACTTGTTGCCATAATTCCTCCTTTGTGTTAGATCTATTATAACACAAAGAAATAGCCCACCCGATTGGGTGGGCTACCTCAATGCTAACTAAAATTAGTTAACTAGGTTACCAGACTGAGTGTAAACTCGGTCGACAATCTTACCGTATACACCGTTGCCGGCAGGAAGAAGTCTGAATGAGACCTCGAACATGCTTGGCTCGTCACGCTTGGCATTTACAGTAACATTCTCAATTGAAAGGGCACGGTATGCAGTGTAGACTCTTTCCTTGCGGCTGTTTGCTACAAGAGTTGGGTCACCTGAACCAGGACCAACTGCAATAAGTGCACGCTCTACTGGAACGTCACCAATGTCGCCAGCAGTAACTGTAAGAGCTGCGGTGAATGAACCTGACTCTGTGTAGTCCTCGTTCTTTGCAGCAATTGCTACAACAAGATTCTCTAGTGTGCTCTCGGCAAAAGCAGTAGCAAGATTGACCTGCATACCCTGCTTGTACATACGAGCAACGTCGAGAACCTGGTCAACAGTTACTTCACCAAAGTCTGGTTGGAACTGAAGCTCTAGACCATTCATAGTGTAGCCAACATTACGAATTGTCTTTCCTGTTGTAATGTAGTTGGCATTGCTTCCTGTGGTTTCAAGTGTGTCAGCGTATGAAGCACTTGCGGCTGCTGATGGTAGAGTAACGTCAGCAGATCCTGAGATTGAACTTGGGAAGTAAACGCCAGCTGTTGCTGCACCATCAGCTACTGTGAAGTATTCAAGATTTTCGTCTGCAACGAAAAGCTGTGCTGCACCAACAATAATATTCTTTGCGGTACCTTTAGTTGCCATTTTTTTCACCTCTTTTTATTTTATTTAGGGACTGCTTCCTCGTATTATATTATAATGGCTTTTTATGTATTTTCTTTATAGATTGATTCCGGGTGATAATCATATCTTACTATTATTTGAGCAGTATATTGTTGTTTTATTGAATCCGGCCTTGTTGTTTGATCTAAAGATAGTGTTTGATATGGGTAAATACATTCAAAATATATACCGTTGAGATTTCCATATTTTGAAGCAGCAAAAGAATTTACATCTTGAGCAGCAACATCGTCTCTGTCTAAAACATCTATAATAAAATCTCTCCATTCATAAACAGAAGATACCGACCCTCTTATGGCATAGGTTGTTTGTCCTGATTTTCTTGGATAAAATCCTTTAAAATATCCTGACCTATTTCTTGTAAAAGAATCATATAGAACATATGTTTGATTTTTCCATGTTTGAGCACCTGCTTCTGCATCTGTAATTGGAAAAAATGGAACTCTGTTTGAATAAATTGTATATATTGAATTTTTATTTAGTCTAAACTGCTCCCATATATAAGCATTCAATATAAGATCTGGATATCTATTCATAGTCATCTCCGGGTGCTCCAATGATCAATGTCATTGCCGCAGATCTACCAATTGATCTGGCATTACCTGAATGCACGGCAGGGACAAATGATGAAACAAAAGGTCGTGCTTCTGAAATATGATTATAAAATCTAATTGATCGTAAATAAACTTGAGTAAAATATGTATTATAAAATTCTTCAAATGCTGCCACAAATTGTCCTCTAACTTCTATGCCTCCGGGATTTTCAATAACTATTGGACCTGTTCTAAAATATTCAACTCCATCAATATCAAAATATAATACATCTGCCTCTACTTCTTGAATAAATACCGTCGTTCCTGAATCCATAAATTCTGCCTTATTATAAAATGGCTATTTAGACTTTCCAGATGATGGTCTTTCTGGAGGAAGAGTTTCAGATTGAAGAAATTCTGCCGTTACCATTGTTCTTGAAGAAGAAAGTTCTGCTTTAAGTTCATACAGTCTAGCAGAGGGATTTCCAACCTGAGACCATTCATATACATGATGATAAAGTCCGGGGTTTGTTCTTGCAAGAGAATCTAAAAACATATAAAATTCATTAATACTTGTATTTGCTAGTTTTCTTGATAAATAGGGAGATTTTGCTTTCATTTCCTCCATAAATCCTGAAGCATATTGAATAGCATTGTTTATTGCTTTTGTAACTGCCGAGGAATTTACTCTCATTCTTATCATGACATCAACTCTATTGATTGATCTTGAGCTCTTGATATAAAAGTTCTATAATAGTTTAAATTAGAAAATTCATCAAATGATGGAACAATTGTTCTTATTTCATATATAGTGGGTTTTGAATAGTCTTTATAGAGAACTACCCCCTTTTCATTTTTTATATTTGAAATAAGAATTTCATTTAATCCTTTTGCTTCAGAATTTTGATTTTCTTGGTCTTGAAATAATACTCTTATATCTTCATTTGTTCTCATATAAAGAAAGTTTGAATAGTCCATAAATTGATCTGGCCTCATGTCTTGAGATAGTGTTCTTCCAACATACGACGTTATTGCAGAACATTTTATTTCTCTGTCTTTGTACCATTCTTGCACAACTTGACCAAAATCATTTTGTGTTTCAGTTGAATAATAAATATCTGCTGTCATTGAAAAATATATATCATCAAAAGATAAAGGCAGAATCATTATAGAACTCCGATATTTATATCACTTTCATATTTTGATAGAATTTTGTCAACAATATTATTTCCAGTCCCGGTATAAAATTCTTTTGCAAACTTTATTTTGAAATCTTCATTATCAAATGATTCTATATATCTATTGATGTACTTAAGATTGTTCTGCATAATGTCTTGAATAAGAAGTTCTGATGCCTGCTGTATATCTGATGGAATAAACTTCCAACCATAGTCTGCGTCAATTATGTACTCATAATTCAGAGCAAAGGTCTTTATAAGAAATCTGTCTGACCACAATGGTCCATAGTTTACTCTGTTAATTGATGGTTCATCAGAACTTGCTACAATTGATGTCTTGTCCTTGCTTATTTCAAAGTTGGCTAGATTTTGGCTGTATGATTTTGTATAATCAAATACCAATTCTTCATTTTCATAAACTTTATATATTTTTTCTATTCTTTGTCTTGTTGGAAGATATCCTATACCGTTTCCAACAAATTCTTTTTCTAGTCTTTGATAGGAGAAGGGGGCAACAAAAGTATTAATTATATACCTTGCAACTTTTTCATAATCGACGGCAGATAAATATGAAATAGAAAACTTACTTTGAATTTTATTCAAATTGCAATATGGTCTAACAACATCTATTACATCTTCATATACCTGAACACTTGCACTATCATAAACCTTGCCACTTAATCTTCCAGTGTAAGATGAGTAATGACTGTCAAGAGTAAAAGAAGCCTGACCATTTTCATCAGATGTAGCAAAAGCAGTATACGAATCACCAGTATCTTCGTCTGTATAGTTCAATCTATAAACAACATTTTGATCTAATGAATCAATATCAACAACAACAGATGCACTATTGTATAACTTAAGAGCTTCCATTATTTATTTTAGATCCTCGTATTTTGATAGTACTTCTTCATATGTTGCCCTGCGAACTTTATCAGAACACTCAATCCATCTGTTCATTAAATGTTCGCTTACTATATGATAGCCTTTTTCTAGTCTTCCTAGATTTCTATCATATATTGGTCCTGATACATATATTGCAAATAATTCATTTTCAGGAAGTTTTTTGTTTGGTGGCATATTTAGATTATATCATCAAAAAGAGGGGAGATTTTTAGGCCTCCCCTCTTCTTATGATATTAAATTATCAAACTGTCTTGTATGAAACAGCCTTGCCTTCTTCGATCTGTGCTCCAAATCGAACAAAGACTGTGTACTCAACAGTGTCCTTCTTTGGCTTGAACTCTCTGTGAACGGTAACATCTCTTTGGAATCCCCAAATACGATTTTCTGGGAATGTCAAAGACATGTAGTCGTCTGGGAACAAAGGAACTTCCAAAATTGGAAGGCCCAAAACTCGGTACTGAATTGGTGCACCAAGTGTTTGTGGCACTGTTCCGTCAACAATACGCTCAACAATACGCTCAGAGCTAAAGTTTCCAGTCTGTGCTAGGTTGTTAAGAAGCTTGGCTAGAGCCTCACTACCAGCATAGAACTTCATGGAAGCTCTAGAAGCACGATACTTACGTGGCATTGCAAGAACAATGTCCTGTAGGTCTTGTACAGTCCATGCACTACCACTTGCATATGCACCGGCATCTGTTCCACCAGCAGTCTCTTTCTTGTAGAATCCATCGAGAATGTTGAGGAATGCAGAGGCTGATCCAGTTGATGCAGTATCGCCGTTAATGGCAAGGTCTTCAATATCGTTAGCAAATGCACGTGTCATTGTTCTAACTAGGTGATCTTCAAGACCTGCCCCTTCAATGTTGTCCTCAAGTGCTTCAGTTGCAACCTCCCAGTCAAGACGAATCTTCTTGGTTGTAACTTCAACCTTGGTAAAGGCAACGTTTGCGTTATTGAATGTGTCATTGGCCTGTGCTGCTGCACGGATAACACGTTCTCCAACGTGAAGTTTTTCCAACTCTGCTGTATTAGCTCGCATTGTTACGCGACGACCGTCACGAGCAAGAACCTGCTGCTCAAAAATGTACTCAATAAACTGGCGAGACTGTTCAGGAAGAAGAATTCCTCCGTCTGATGTGGTAGAAACTCCAGAACGATCTACTACTGCGGCTCCAGTACCTAGAATGTCTGCTGCTGGAGTTGCGACTCCACCAATACCACCAGAAACGACAGTTGCTGTTGAGTATGCCTTTTCAATTACTTCATTTTCCATTATAATTCACCTCCATCATATTGTTAGCGGTATAGGTCAGCGGAACCGAGGAAGCGACCATCCCACAATGATTTTACTATTTTTTGTTCCTGAACGACCCCGCCGAGGTCGCCAGACTTGCGAACAGCAGTGTCGGCTTCCACGGCCTCGACTCTGTGTTCAAACTTTTCTACATTTGATTTAATATTTTCAACTGAATCAAATGTTTTTTTTGTTGAATTCTCTAGTTCGTTTATTTTTGCATCGAAATCTTCAAGTCTTTTTAGAACTGATTTCAATACTGAGTCAGTGTATGATTTGATTTCTTCCTGAAAAGCACCCTTTAAAGAAGCAGTAATTTCTTTTACAATAAAATCTGAAGCAGCCAAAAGTGAATCAGAGTTGTTTGTTTCTGAATTCTTAACTTCCTCGTTGTCAGAATTCTTAACAATCTCTTCAACAGAAACTTCTTCAGACTCTACTACTTCTTCTGTGCTTTCCTCTACTGACTCTTCAACAATCTCTTCTGAGTTGTTTTCAATATCAGGCATAATATCCTCCTTTACATCAATGTTTTTATCATCCTCAAAATTTTCTAATTTAGATAGTGGAGATATCTTTGTCAATACCGTCATTTTATGTCCTACTACCGTATCAGTTTCGTTCCATCCATCCGAACCTCTTTTGTATACTGCTATTAAAACAGCAGGATCATCTTCTGTTGCATCAATGGTAGAAGAACTATTTGGAATACTAATCGATCCATTTCTTACAACTCTTATTACTTTTCCTGTTGAGTCACTGTCATCTGAAATGTCAACAGATTTTTTAGCCTTTGAAGCTAATGGATGGCCTTCAGGAAGAAGATCGGTGTCATAAGGCGACCTTGGAAATTTACCAGTTCGCAATGCTCGAAGAAAGCCATTAACTCTAGCATAGGCCCATTGTTCTTCACTTGTGACATTAGGACGAACACTTCCGGGATTTGTGCGATATGCTCCAATTCCTCTGTCGAAAACAGCAGCAAGTGTTCTTGCACTTGTACGCTTACTGGATACATCACCAACATCATTGTTATGAGAACTTGCTTTGTCCTTTAAAGTTTCCATAACTTTGCTGGAGGCCTTTTCAAGTTCTTGTTCGCTTACTCTTAAAGTAGATATTGGACGAGCAACCTCACGATCTGTTTCAATATATTGTCCATCTCTAATTGCCCAAACTCTTATAACCGCAACTGGATTATCTTCTGTGGCCTCAATACTTTCATTTGTTCCAGACAAACGCACTGTTCCACTTGTTGCTATACGAGAAACTGATCCATGTCCATATCTCATTGGACCCGGAGGTTTTGGAACTGCATAGAGAACGTGGTCTCCAACTTTGACATTTTCTGCCTTTTGAAAAAATTCTTCCACTTCTTCTAAATCGCTCAGGAGATCACCTGATGATTCCTCTGAGCTTCTGTCTGATAAATTCCATGAAACAAAATCTCCAACTTTTACGCCATCTGTTTTTTCAACAATAAATGACATATATTTGTTTATTAGAAACTTTACAGCAGAAGTCTTTTCTTTTTCATTTGATTCTATAAATCCAATATTTATCATTCTTTTTTCACATGCCGGGCAATGAGAGTCATCAGATTGTGAAAAGATTACAAGATTATCGTCAGAACAAAAGTGAACATTATTTAAAGACATTTCAGCCAACATCCCTTTATATGTTACTGTTCCATCATTGTTTTTTTCAATTGTTAAAATATTTGCATGTTGATTTGCCGGGTTATCAACTAAAGAAAGTTCTTGAAGTTCATACTCATTAACTATTCTTATATTTTTATCAAGATCTGAATTAAATGCAGACTCTGTTTTCTTTATTTTCCCACCTATAGAAAATCCATTCAGTGTGCCGTCTAATATTTTTTCCCAAGTATCTTGAGCACCTTTTGATATATAACTTTTTACATAGATTCCCTTGTATTCCCTTTTTGTATCGGGATCATAGAATTTCTCAGGATTAAAAGAAACAAGTTTACCAACTGCAATTGGTTGATGCATTTCTCTGACATTTCCTCTAAATGTTTCAAAGGCTTTCAGGCTTGCATCAAGTGTAACAACATCACCTTGCTTATCAACATTGTCAAGAGTAGCAAATCCAGACACGGTTCTATTTTCTCTGTCAATCTTTGAAATTGGAACAGATATATTTAAAACTTCATTGTCGGTATGCCAAAAGGCTTTTTCAAATTTGTTCATATCTAGTTAATTATAAAGGTATTTTTTACATAAAATTAACAATAATTAATTTTGCTGTCTACCTTCGCCTCCAGCATTTCTTGTATTTGTAGATGACAAAGAATCTGTTGAATTAGATTGACGATCCATGTCTCTTTGCCTTGTCCCAAGAGCTCTAGCAGTTTGATCTGCAACCTGTTGAGGTCTTAGCTCAACAAAATCATTTGCATCCTGCCTTAGTGGAAGATTTATTCTTTCTCTTATCTCATTTGGAACAACAACTTTCATTCTCAGATATCTTTCATCAATTCTACTTTGAGTATCTTCATCTTATCGTGACTGGGAAACAGATC
>OGWH01000094.1_pt1 | contig 11470 bp, 18 predicted proteins | sample 1575971 | NCBI WGS metagenome assembly OGWH01 (sample SAMN07581554, study PRJEB24739) | freshwater metagenome
CAAAGAATAGCACTACAAAAACTACTACAAAAAAAGGATGAAGTTATAGAATATTCTAAAAGAGAGTTACAATTATTTGGCCTTGGAAAAGTAAAGAAAGCAAAAATAAAGTAGTTAAATTTTTTTTCCTCTAAAGGGACACCCGGTTATTATGCGGACAGGATTTTGTGGTAGTCAATTCCTTTTATACTGGTTTATTTTACCCTCAATTACGCCTCTTTCATGAGACCACTGTGTTACTACTTCATTGCATATTATTCGTAAGTCTTTCTCTACAAATCTTATTTCTCCTATGCCTAATCGATCTATAATCCTACAGGTATGATAAATATCGTGTGGATGTGCGTAATCAAATTTTAACGGACAGGCAAGAATCATACTAAAAAATTTATTGTTGTGCTTACATTCATAATACCTCCTACATTGAGCCACTAAAAGTGATATATCCTTAATTTTCTCTATATCGGGTTTTTTAAACTCGATTCCAAACATAACGTCTTTATTTGCCCATTCATCCGGTTTTTTAGGCCAAATAATAGCATCTATTCTATAAGAATTGCCCCACCCATTTTTTATATGCACCTCTTCCGCTATATGAAAATCTTTTTTAAGAAGGTTTAATATTATCTTTTTGGCCTCCGCCTCTGTCGATTCATTGTTATATAGTTGTTCGTAATCAACTAAACAATGTCCGTTTTTGTTTAGCACTTTTTGTTGTGGGTTCATGTTATTGTTATTTAGTTTGTGAAAGTTCCTCTAATTGTTTCATGTACCGGAGATAATACTCCATTGCTCTTCGCTGTAGATCCTGAGCGGATATTTTTCGTACATGGCATTCCCTTATTATTTCCGTTACCATGTCCTCCGGATAACTCACCGTTATTCGGTTTCTGTATTTATAACCATGTGGTTTTAAAAAATCCATGATTTAGACCCCCCCTCTTTTGTTGGTAATTTGACGTTAATTTCCAAAACCCAAAGATACCCCATATCCCCCACAAATAAAACTCCACTAAATACCCGTAATTTTAAACCATGAATAAGCAGCTAAAAAATATACTACTTTTTGCGGGCGCTGCCGTGGCTTATCGGTTCTACAAACTTTACGAGCTCGGAGAGTCTATTATATATAAACCTGTTGGGGTAAAACTAATTCGGGGCGCTACCATGAGTAAACTATCGGTAGAGGTAAAACTCGAACTACTAAACACCACCCAAACTACTCTACAAATGAGGGGCGTAGATGGAAAGATGTATGTTAACGAAATATTGGTCGGGTCCTATTCATCCGATAAATTCCTGATCCGTCCGGGCCTCTCCTATGTTCCAATCACATTCCAAATAGACCCAGTAACTACCGGTGTTCAAATCGTGAGCGCTCTAGCTAAAAAACAAAACCCGCAAATCAAAATACTACTGAGAAAAAAACTACCATTTTTTACCCTGTCTGAGACATTCCCGATTAACCCCCAAATAATTAAATCAAGTTCTAATTAAATCTATGCAGCCAGTATACGAGGGTATTTCTGAAACCATTAAAACGAACGCAGATAATAATGATTTGCGTAAGGCCCTCGAATCCCTAGTAAAGAAAGGGGCAAAGCAAATGGAGCAAATGTCTCGTAAATTCCGAGGATCTAATGAAACCGAGACCTGTCGTAATATCTTTAACTACATTAAGAACAACTTCACCTACTTAGCGGACGGAAACGAACAGACAATTAAACTACCCTCCGCACTCTTAAAAACTAAAGTAGGAGATTGTAAATCCTTTTCTTTATTCACCGCCTCCATCCTAACCAATCTCGGTATATCCTATAAATTTGTATACACCTCTTACAATAACAACCCAGTACCCGGTCATGTATATATAGAGACGGGTAACGGATGCAAAATAGATGCCGTTTATGGCATTTTTAATTCAGAAAAACCTCCAAAATTCAAATATAAAAAAACTATGAATGTAAATACGATGTCCGGTCTGGGTGCCATGTGTGGTACTTGCTACCCTAAAAGAAGAATGAGTTATACTGATCAGGGGTTAATGGGTAAAAATATTGCCCTAACTATACCTTTGGCTCCCGGCCGTGGAATATTCCTCGGGATGGTGAAGAAAAATCTTGATGGCATGGCTACTAAATTAACCAAAGTCAATCAGGAAAAATTAAAAAAAAACATGGCACAATGCCGGAGGATCATTCGAGAAACTACAGGCTGCAATTAAAGAAGGTGCAAGCAAACCGGCAAAAAAACTCGGATTACTGGGCAAACTTCGGGGCATTCTAAAAAAGAAAGGACTAACCGGGCTAGGGCAAGCGGATCCTAAAAAAGCGGAAAATGAAATAAAGGCCGCTATAATTGCGGTAAGTTCGGCTATTGGTACTGCAGTAGCCACACCAGGAGCCGGTACCGCTGCGGGTGCCGCTCTGGGTGCCGCTCTTTCTGTTATGGTTCCTATATTGATGGATTTGGTACTTCAAACCGGAGATGCGGAAATAACAGAAACGATAGTTACCAACCCTACCGAAATAGTACCGGATGACTCGACAGATAGTGATTCCTCAAAAGGAGGAATAAACCCCTTAATACTGGTGGCCGTGGGCGGTGCTGCTCTTTATTTCCTAACTAAAAAATAAAAAACATGGTCTTAGGCGCTATAAATCCAATCTACCAAACCCAACAACAAGTCTCTACACAGGTAGAGCCCTTACGGGTATCGGACATAAAACGAGTGAACACAAACCAAACAATACAACCCCTACCACCCGGACCCGATTTTGGGGAACTGCTTAAAAAATATGGCCCCTATATACTAGGTGCGATTGTTTTAATAGTTCTCCTTAACAAAAGTAAATAAATCTCAAAAATCATAAATTCACATTCAAAAAAAACAAATATGAAATTCCTTTCAAAAGAAATGTTAATTGGTGCGGCCGCTCTCGGAGCCGGTGCCGTTGCTGCTAAAGTAGTTCAAAAAAAGGTAGTTCCAATGGTACTGCCAACGGCTACTGAACCGACAAAAAACCTTATTACCCTTGCTGCCGGTGTTTTTACCCCTACTGTGGTTAAAGGTCCTATTGGTGCCGGACTCGGTGCCGGAATGATTGCTACCTCCGTTGCCGGGTTGATTGATCCCTATTTGACAAAAGCGGGTATTACTGGTTATGACGGACAAGACGTATTTTTGGGCGAAGATGTATCCTATACCTCTTCCGCTCCGCTAATGGGAGCTACGGATGTTCCATTCAGCGCACCGACTAATGATTTTACCTACTCTGGAAGTGGTGAAATGGATTATTAATCAAAAGTTTTTAACAACACAAACAAAAATTTTCTAACCCCGGGAAATCATAACCGGACAAACAACAAACATTATGAATAGCGTAGTTTCAGAAAAAAAGTTTATTCAAGAGAGATTAGGTATCCCTTACGAAAATCTCTCCCAATCCTATCTCCGTGCCGAAAATCGCTTTGCCTCTAATGGCGGCTCTGTTAGTGCGAGTCAAATTATTTTTAACCTACAAAGAGGACAAGTAGCCACTCCGGTAGTTACTGAGAATTTGCTTGATTTGAACGATCAGTTTGTTATTACTCATTTTCGGTTGTCTCTTAAATTAATACCCGTTGGTTCAACTAGTAACGCAAGTGCTACTCAGGAGTTAACCGCTGCTTTGCAGTTCTACCCAGACCCGGCGATATTTGGAGCAGTTGGTACTTCTAACTTGCAGGCAATTTATAACGGTAATATTTCTTTTACCATTGATCGTAAACAGTTTTTGCCCGCTTTTCCGTCAAACGCATTTTATAGGGTTCCATCTTCTCAAACAGGATATATTACCGGACAAACCGGCGGTGCTACCTATGCAAATGCCGGTTTAAATGGTTATGATAACGGTCTGTTTGGTTTTTACGTTTCCGAGCCAACCCTTATTGATGGACGCCAAACGCTTGATTTGTCTTTGAATCTGGGTGCTACTGTTGCTTTTGGTCCCACCACTACTACTTCCTATGTAGCTGTATTCGAAACCCGTGGGTACCTTGTAGTAAACGCAAAATCTTAATAGAATTTAATAGGATTTAATTTGCGGGTTATTGTGTTATATATATTACCCCCGGGCAAATTCCGAGAGGGATAAACCCGGGGGTATTTTTAATCTTTAAATCAATTATCTTTGTAGCGTTAACAATTTTAAAAAACACAACATGAATAATTTAATAATTAAGCGCTCACAACTAGTGGAAGCGCAATTTACCGGCACCGTTGCGGCGGGTAAAAAATACCAATTTACCGAGGTGCCGAACCTATCCCGGAATAACATTATTGTTTACGGGTTTGAAGCCTTTACCGCTACTCAATTGTCCGTAACACCAAATAATAATACGGTGATCGCCGCTGCCGATGCTGATCAAATCACCGTTACTCTGGTAGATACGAAAATCGGGAACGCATTTATCAACTACCCTACTACACCGCTATTCGTAGTGTAAACTATGGATTTGTCTTGATGGTAAAACCCTTTATCCTTAATCTAACTAAATCATACGTGCAAGTAACGGATTCTTCCGGTATTGGCACAAATGAGGTAGCCTGTTTTAATATTTACTATTCCATTATCGGAGAGGACTAAGGTTTAAACCACAAAAAAGAGACACTATGAAAAGGTTAGTTAGTCCAATTATAGATTATTTTACGAAAAATAACCTTTGTAGAGATTATACCGCTATACAGGGCGAAAGATCTATACAAGTTACTTTGCAGTTTCCAACTATCAATACTCAGCAATCATACTACTTTGCGCCAAACCCGGTATTGGATGGTGAAAACGCCATAATTACCTCTATACAATTAATAAACTCTGCGGAGTTAGTGGTGAATAATGTTGGGCAAACTAACCTTTTAAATAGTGTTGAAGCCGGAGTATTATATATAAGTAATTTAAAACGTAATGTAATTGCCACTCTTCCTTTAACTATTTTAAACAGACGGGATGGAAATTACGGCACCTATGGAAAGCCTTGTTGGACATGGTTCACCGACCATGTTTGGCAAAATTGCTATGTAGAGTTTACAAATAACAGTTTTGTAACTACGGGTAATGTTGCCACTTTTCAAATTTACTACGTACCTCGAGTAGCCGACAAAAACAAATAAACATGACTACCCCCCAAAAAACCAATAAACCCCAAAAAAATGGCACTCGTATCTCTTAATTATGTCTTCGGGCAATTCGCCAATGAGGGTTACCGATTTTGGTCTATTAAGGATGAGGAAGGGACTATCCAGATGGCACAAAACGCCACTATTGAACCGGAGCGCTCTCTTTCAAAACTTCGTAATTTCTTTAGGGAGAATGAGGGAGTATTTACAATAGATGTTTACTCAGGAAAAATAGCGGATGGCAACCGATTGGCGCAAATGAAAAAGCACGTAGTTACTTTCAAAGTAGATGCCGCCTCTCATATTCAACAAGGGGGGTTATCGGGTATGTATGGCACGGGGACGACATCCGGAATCGGCTATTTACCTTATGATGATCCTCGAGCAGGCGCTCCCAACATTTACGGGCTAATAGAGGGGAATATGATGTCCAAAATGGAAAACAAACTAATGGAGAAAGATTATGAGTATAAAATACGTGAGCTCGAGCGCCGGATGGAGGACATGAAAAACGAAGCCGAAAGGTCTAGAGGCATGGGGGCAATTGTGGAAAAACTGGGTAGTTATATTCAAGATCCGGCGGTATTATTAGGTTTTATTAGCGGATTAAAAGAGATGTTTTCAAAACCCAACCAAATGGCACCTATTCCGGCGGGTAGACCAATACAGGGAATAGAGGAGGATACCGTTAGTAAACAAGTACAAAACAATAAAGAAGGAAGGGATCAATCTCTTATTAATTCGGTAAACTACTTAAATACCTTTGATGTCAATTTTCCGGAAAACATGGTCAAATTAGCGCACCTAGCAAAGACTAAACCACAGATGTATCAAATGGCCGTTAATTTCCTAAATAATCTCTAACAATACATAATGCCTACTAAATCAAAAATTATGTCAGTATCAACTGTAGCGGGTGCCGCTCTACTCAGTAGCGCCCTAAAAAATAGAGATAATAACACGAAGGTAAAAACCTTTGAAGAGGCGGTATTAAACAAACCAATTGCCTTTGCTTTAATTGCGGGTGCCGGTCTTTGGCTTTTGTCCCGAACTGCAAAAAGTATTATTGTAACTCAAGAGGAACGGGTACAAGAGAGCGCCGAAACGGAAACCTCCTTTAACAATCCATGGTCATGGCAAGCCTTTTTAGACTGGAACCGAATTAAGAAGATAGCGCCCGCCGCAAAAACACTAACCTATGCACAAGCAGTTCAAAGAGCAAATAATATTTATAACGCCATGTGTTCCTTTTCGGAAAATGAACAACTGGCTATTTCACAAATAACCTCTCTACCTACCCAACTACAGGTCGCACAAGTGTGTAATGCTTTTGAGTCAAATAAGGGGATAAGCCTACTCACTACGTTTAAATCCGGCATAGATGCCTGTTTTGGTGTTCCTTTTGCCGGTGGGTTGTCTTCGGGAGATTATAATAATTTGTTAATGAATGTGTCAAAAAAACCTAAGTTTTAATAAATTTTAATTAAATTCTAGTAAACTCTAATAAAACTAAAAAATATGGCTATTTCAAAAAATAACCTCCTATTATATGGCGCTATCGGTGCCGGTATTTACTACGGGTATAAACAAGGTTGGTTTAGAAAAATTACCAATAAACCGCCCGTGCAACCTCCCCCCGGATCTACCCCGCCAATAAATCCGGTGCAACCTCCCGTTATAATTAACCCTAACTCTATCGAAAATCCTAACTCCTATCGGGGTAAAGTTGCCCGTTTGCAGAGCGCTTTAGCTGTTAGTATTGATGGGATAGCTGGTCCACAAACTAATGGTGCCTATATTAAACAGGTTGGGCCGTTGTTTAGGGGACCTATTAACCCTGCTAATATTGATGGGTATTTAATACAGGCCCAACAAAAATTTCCGGCATTAAATTTAGCAATTGTAACCGTACGTTAAACACAATAGCCAATGAGAACCACAACAGAGAGTTTATATTACGGAAAATCACAGGTTATATTCGCCGATGGATGTTATGCCATATCGTTTTTTAGGCCGACTACTTCAAACCCGGTTTTCGTTAACGGCATACCGATTGAAGCGGGGCAAACACTATCCATTAATCAAAATGTTGGTGACACGGATCACAGTCGGTACGATATTGTTTTTTATACTGGTCCTGATACAAACGAATTGTTCGTTACCAAAATCATGCCTTTACCCGCCGGAGAAAACTACTAATATAGACATGGCCAATTACAGAAAAATACTCGAACACGTTAAAACCTCTGAAGGGGGTTATAGTGCTGATCCAGAGGATAACGCCCTAAAATTTGGACACTCCGGTGTAATTGGTTTAGATCGAAGGTATCCAAATCTTCCAATACATACTTACCGGGGTGTTACGTGGGCAACATGGAAGGAATACGCAAGAAGAAAAAAATTCACCCCTACCGGAAAATCTTTTGTAGATATGACTTTGAGCCAATGGGAAGACCTACTAAAGACTATGTACTGGGATGCAATTTTGGGTGATCAGATTAAATCTCAAGGCATAGCGGAAATTATTTTTGAGGCCATTTGGGGAGGTGGGAGTGCTACCTTAATAAGAGACTTACAAAACTTTTTACGGGTACGTAACTATAATATACGGGTAGATGGTGCGATAGGACCAAAGACGGTAGGAGCGCTAAATGATTATACAAAAAAGGGAGTAGTAAAAGAGGAGGAGTTAATACGTTATCTGACAAACGAAAGATTAAAGTATTTACAGAGTCTAAACGATTGGTGGAAATATAAAATAGGTTGGACCAATAGGCTACTTGCTTTACAAAATAAGGCCATAGCCTATTTATCAGACCCGGTAATAGGCGGCGGTACTGCTATTGCGGTGGGCGCTGCCGCTTTAGGGGTTTATTTGCTATCCAAATAAGTCTAAGTAAGTCTTTAAAAACTCGCCTCTTGCTCAAATAATGATAACTGGCTTTCGCCCCCTAACATGGGGGTTTTTTGTTGGCTTGTTTGCTCCTCCGCTTGTTCAAATACGGCCATTTCTGTGGGCTCTGAAAACCTGCCTTGTTGATGTGCTATTCCCGCCTCTACTTGTATAATAATATCGCAATTGTGGGCGAACTCCTGACTACCCCGGAACTGGCCTCCTTTTGTTGCCTGTTGAATGGTGATAAAAGCGGTAGATTTGTTTTCCGCTTTTAGTTCTTCGACCTGATCGGGAGTGATCCGGATATAGTTCACGGAATCAATAAACACAAATCGGTAGTTCCCTTTCTTTAGTGCTGCCTTGATTTCCGTAAAATTGCGGAAATTAGCAAAATCTAAATTGGGGTTGTCCATAGCAAAATCCATTACTTTTTTTTGTAGGGTAACGGAAAATCCCTCTTCGGATGCTATATACAAGACCTTACCAAAATTCTCGGATAGGTATTTGGCCCATTGTACGCAAAGGATTGATTTTCCCTGTTTAGGTCGTCCAAATACCATTGCATGAAAATTAACCGAGGGTTGCCCTACAAAGGCACCCCATTTATCCGTAAACGGGTAGGTAGCATAGGAGTAGTTCAGAAGATCGCTTGCTGACATGATCCCCGCTATTTTACCGCTAGCGGGAGCGCTCCCCTGTTTGTTTTGGTTAAGGATAGCGGAATTAGCTATCATTTCCCGGTATGTATTTTTTTGTTCGTTGGGATCAATTGTGAATTTTGACCCTAGGACATAGCCGATCAGACCGCCAATAGCAGTAGGAAGAAAAGAGGTACCCCCTCTATAATAGTAGCGCCCTAAGCCCGCCAAGGCAAGCGCCATAGTATATTTGGGGGGTACCGTCACCCCAACAACCTTGCCCAGTAGTTGCGAGTTTTTCCGGGTATCGGTTTCCGCTTGTTCTATGTTGTTTTCTTCCATTACTGATATTCTTACTGATATTCTTACTGATATTCTACGGTATCCGTGGTTTCTATGGTGTTAATGGTGTTTGGCTTTTCTTCCAGTGTTTCGATATAATCGAGAGATAGAATAATGTTTTTGGCCTCGATAAGGCCGAAAGATCCGTCTTTCAGCGCTATGTTTATGGCCTCTTTGATGGTTTGGATTGCTCGTTGTTTGTTCATGGTGTTGGTGATTGTTGGTGTTTGTGTTATGTGGCTAATAGTATTTTATATGACGTTCCGTTGATGAAAACAGACCAGTAGTGTGTTTGGGTCGCTGCGGCGCTTGTAACGGTGCCTGCATTTTGTCCTGACGTAGGATCTCCAAACCAAACTTGATTACTTCCTGTAGCTGTATTATTATTGCCTAAAATAAGAGAAAAAGTATTTGTATTTGGCGTGCTTGTATTACCATAACCCAATACTATAACGTTCGCACAAGCTGGTGTGGCAGAAAAATTACTTGACCCTATTATAGTGTTATAATTGGAAGTTGTATTAAAAAGTTGTGCTGAACCATAACCTACAACCGTATTCCAGCTGCCACTACCAATGTTGCTTAAAGTATTTAAACCTATGGCAGTGTTACTGACGCAAGTTGTAAAACCGCTTAATGCGTTTTTACCAATAGCTATATTATCATAGCCGCTTTTAGTGCCAAGTGAAGCCCCCCTTGCTGCGTGATAACCTATGGCTATATTATTATAATCATTACTACTCGTATTACCAACAAAACGCTCCAAAGCCCCATTGCCAATAGCTATAGACCCATGACCTCGTGTAGACAGTGTTTTTAGTGCCTGATGGCCGATTGCTATAGTATCATCCGATGTTGTTAGATTAAGGGCCGCCTCTGAACCTATGGCGGTGTTACGTTCTGATGCGCTTTGGGCTAAATTTAAAGATAAATACCCTACCGATGTGTTTTCTTGTCCCGCACCATTTCCCGTTGTACCCAATTGCGATTGATGACCGATGGCGGTATTTTTTTGTCCGTTAGAGTCAATAAACAATAAGGCCTGATAACCCATTGCCGTATTGTATCCGTTTGACCAACTTGTTGCGGGATTGCCCCTCATTGCCTGATAACCAACTGCCGTATTTATATGCGGTGGTTCACCACTGCCGGAAAAATGCATAAGACTCTCCGAACCGATAGCTACATTGCCGTCAGAAGCAAAAGTAAGTTCATTCAAAGCAAAATAGCCAACTGCTACGTTATCATTTGAAATCGAACTATATAAAGCCGATGTTCCTATAGATACATTATTGTTTCCGCTAACATTTGAATATAAACTATTAACGCCCATAGATACGTTATCCCCTCCCCCGTTTACAGTAAACTGCGATTCAAAACCTATGGCTATATTTTGTATTCCGCTTGAATTATTGGTACTATATAAAGCATTTGGACCTATAGCAATATTAGATCCTCCCGTTGCTGATGACCCGGTTTGTGAATGCAAGGCATCTAGTCCTATTGCAATATTATAACGAGATGTTAAATTTGATGTTAGCGCCCCGGGACCAAAAGCCGTATTTCCGATTTGATTGCCGCCCCCATAATTATTAACGTCAATCGTGGATAGCCATAGGCAAGAAAATTGATTCGATTGGTCGGCAACCTCATTTAATGTAGCACTAAGCAAGGCCCCGCTATCCATTTGGAGGTAACCGGTAGGACCGCCACCGCCCCCGCCATCATGCACAAATATATTTGCCATAGTATAATTAGTTTAGTTTTAAATGCCAAAGAAATTTCGCAAACGTGTAAATATGCCGGTAGGGGTAGGAGTCGGTTCGGTAGTCGGTTCTGGTATGGGTTCTGGTATGGGTTCTGGTGTGGGTTCTGGTATGGGTTCTGGTATGGGTTCTGGTATGGGTTCGGGAACAACAACCGAATTCACAAAAGGTATTTCAAACACAGATGGCGCATTATCGTACCATATCCACCCGTCAATAGGATATGTATATTGGTCTTTGTCTTCAGCAATTAAAACATACCCGGTTGATTCAACATAATTTGGCGCATATAACCAAGTATCGTTATCTAATTTATAAAATCCTTTTGTGTTTTCCATAGTTATTTTTTTAGCCTGTTATTGTCCATCCTTTCATTAATGCCGTACCCGTTTGTAAATTGCGGAATATTAAATTTTGCGTGCCTGAGCCTGTCATCTTTTTATTCATTGTTACGCTTGTTCCGGCAACAATCGAAGTAATAGATGCCCTATAACGCATTGTACCCGTACCGTTTGATGTCAGTGCAATCGCGGCACCGCCGAAGGTTAATGATACTTGAAAATTATTAGCCGCTGAGTTAACAACATAATATATTGTGTTTATTGATATGCCGGTTGTCGTTACAATTGTAGCAAATGAAACTTCGTCTCCATTCGATAGTCCATGAGCC
>OGWH01000095.1_pt1 | contig 11461 bp, 15 predicted proteins | sample 1575971 | NCBI WGS metagenome assembly OGWH01 (sample SAMN07581554, study PRJEB24739) | freshwater metagenome
CGGGGGGAATTCAGGTTTCACTTACGCAGGCTCGGCGAACTCGATGCCGTGCTTGGGGTGGGCGCGGCATGGGGACCAAACCCGTTGCCGGTGCAACAGCTTCTTTATGTTCGGGGCACTGGCCCAGGCGGTGGTGGCCTGTTTGTGCCCCAAGTTTTCCAGACCTTCCATATGGCCAGTTTCGCCGGTGGCCGCATCGCCACCCTCCACCTGCACCACCGCCTAGGTGCGTTCAAGATGCCCTTTTTTCATCAAAACCCTGTTTTTCACCTCCACTACAGCGCAGGATGGGCAGATTTGGTGGCAAGGGAACGCCACCGGTTTTGGTCGTCTTCCTCTGCTTTTGCCCTTCCATTAAACGGTTTACGACAGGGCTATTTTGAAGGGGGTGTTAGCCTGTCGCAGTTGCGGGTTCTGAAAAACCAAATGGGGGTAGGCTTCTTTTACGGAGTTCCGGGTATGAAGAATGATTCCTTAGGTACGCCCATTCCATCCAGAGGAACGGAACATTCCCCGCCATTGCGCCGCTGGGCGGTCAAACTGGTATTGACCCGCTGATTTTCTAGATGGCGTTGGGTATGGAGGCTTGGGAATTTGTTGCGCCGGGCCCGTCTGGGTACTTTCCAGCTTTCAACTGTATCGAAAGTGCCTGCGCGTGGAAATCCTTTGCATTATTTTCATGTTTTCTTGCGGTCAGGTAATGTTCAAAGATAATCTTGTTATGTTCACGTTCTGCACGCATCTATATGGTTATGGAAATATCAATTACACTGGATGTAGAAGAGCACGAGGGAATGAAATTTATGTTTATCCGATTTCCATACAATCGTACCCTTATCGAATTGATCAAAAAGATTCCCGGAATAGGCTGGCGTCCACAGCATCGCGCATGGGTTGTGCCCTGGCATAAAACTTTGGTGGATGACATTCGCCGTTTGGTGTCACCCTCTTTCGAGGTCAACGACGCACCCCTGATTCGGACTATGGCCAGGAAACAGGTCGATCTCAGGTTTGCTGAGGTCTATGGTTCAAGTCTGCATAGTTTTAGCCAATGGTTGCAGAGCAAGCGTTACAGTCCGAATACCCAAAAAACATACCTCGATGCGGTGCGGGTTTTCCTGCAGTTTATGGATGGGAAATGCGTTAATGACATTGGGCCGCATGACTTTATCCGGTTCAACAATGAGTATATTCTTCAAAGAGGCTATTCCTCTTCCTATCAAAATCAGGTTGTGAACGCTATAAAATTGTACTTCGGTAACCTGGAATTCAAAAGTCTGACCCTTGATCAGCTACACCGCCCGCGCAGGGAGAAATGTCTTCCCAATGTCATCAGCAAGGAAAGTGTGCGGGCCTTACTGGATTCTATGGTAAACCTAAAACACAGAACCATGATTAGCCTCATTTATGCCTGTGGCTTACGCGCGGGAGAGCTCATTGGTCTCAAAACTTCTCATATTGACCGTGAAAGAAAATTGCTTTGGGTGAGGAATGGCAAGGGAAAAAAGGATAGGATTGTCCCGCTCGGCGGCAAGATGATCGCTCTGTTGGACGAATACCAGCGTGCCTACACCCCAAATAATTATTTTTTTGAAGGTCAGGCACCCCATACGCCCTACGCCTATCGAAGTCTGCAACTTGTGCTGAAAGCAGCCTGTCATCGGGCCGGTTTGCCGGATTCAATTTCATTGCATACCTTGCGTCATAGTTACGCTACCCATCTTCTGGAATCGGGGACCGATTTGCGGTACATTCAGGAGTTATTGGGGCACAACAGCAGTAAAACAACAGAAATCTACACGCATGTGAGCAACCATAGTTTACAACGCATCAAAAGCCCCTTCGACGATCTTTAGGCCTCCCTTGGAAATAAATAAGTGTTTGGAAATTCAATTCGCTAGACATGAGAGACACGAAAAAATAATACGCAATAAAGTAGCGCATATCCCGCTGATTTGGGTGTATATGCGCTAAAAAGTAGCGCATATAAATGAGTTAGTGGCAATTATACAGACACACCAAAAAAAATAGACAATGAGACAAAAATTGAACTTAATAACACTTGGAACTGAGGACTTTAAAAAATCGTTAGACTTTTACGAAAATGGACTTGGTTGGAAAAAATCTGACAAAAGTATGGACGGCTTGGCTTTGTTTAACTTGGGCGGAATTATTTTGGCATTGCACCCAAGAAACGAGCTTGCGGACGACACGACATTGACATATCAACCGACAACATTTTCAGGACTAACAATTTCGCACAACACAAAATCGGAAAAAGAAGTGGACGAAATTTTAGAAAAGGTTGCGAAACTTGGTGCGACAATCGTAAAACCTGCACAGAAAGTTTATTGGGGCGGTTACAGCGGTTACTTCAAAGACTTGGACGGACATTTGTTTGAAGTTGCTTATAATCCATTTTGGGAACTTGACGAAAATGACAACGTAAAACTTTAATGACAACAACGCAGACAATAAAAGCATTGACAATAATTCCGGGCGTTGGAAAATCTATTGCGACAGATTTATACAACATCGGCATTAGACACATTGAAGACTTGAAAGGCAAAGACCCAGAAGTGCTTTATGACAATTCAAATCTTTTTGCAGGTTGCATTCAGGATAGGTGTTTACTTTATGTTTTTAGGTGTGCTGTATATTTTGCAGAAACACCGACAAACAGACAAGACAGCGAAAAACTAAAATGGTGGAATTGGAAAGACAAAAAATAACTGCCACTAACATCGGTTTGGCAATATGGCGGCTGACGTGCTTCTATGAAACATTTGTGCAAGGTTCAACAGCAGTAATTCTTTTGAACTTTTGTGCTAAAAATCCGCCACATCGCCAAGCCTTTTTCGTTATGGGAAATTCTAAAAGACAACACTGCAATGCAATTACATCTCGACAAAATAAATAAACTCATTACCACTTTTGACGAAGAAACATTAAAGGTTTTAGACGAAATAAGTTACGTTAAGACTTATTCAAAAGGTGATTATTTGTTAAAGACAGACAGTATTTGTATAAAAAGTTTTTGGGTTGAGAATGGCATTTTACGCAAGTTCTACATTCACAACGATAAAGAAATTACTACCGAGTTTTATTTTAAAAACGACCTTGCTATTTCATTTGACAGCTATACTTTACAGAGACCGAGCAGAGAAAATATACAAGCGTTGACTGACGTAACAATTAACGTGACAGACTATAACAGCTTTAAAATTCAAAAGGAAAGAAACTCAAAACTGCTGGAACTTGACTTTTTGTTAACCGAATATTATACATTATCTCTTGAAGAAAAGGTATTTGAACTTCATACTCAAAATGCCACACAACGCTATGAAACCTTAATCAAAAAATCACCACATATAATTCAACAAGTACAACTAACCCAAATTGCATCCTATTTGAATGTGTCCTTAGAAACGTTGAGTAGAATTAGAGCCAAAAAATAATTATTTGACTTTACATCAAATGAATTCAGATGTCTCGTTTTGAACTTTGCAAAATAAAATTTAACAAAGGCAAAAAATGAAACAACGAATTATTGGTTTTGACTTGGCAAGAGCTTATGCCATTTTCGGCATGTATATTGTAAACTTTAATATGGTATTTGGCTCTTATAAAGACCAATCATTCACTGGAAAGTTCTTATCCCTTTTTAGCGGTAATTCAAGTACTGTTTTTGTAATACTTGCAGGTATGGGTATTGCATTGATGACTAATCGAAGTGAGTATTCAATAGTTGAAAAAGTTAACCTGCGAAATACTATTCTAAAACGAGCCTTATTTTTATTTGTTGGCGGACTTCTGCTCAACTTTATTTGGCCTGCGGACATTTTACATTTCTATGGTTGTTATATGTTTATATCTGCTTTTTTAATTTTCGTAAACAGAAGAAATTTTTTGTGGCTTGCAACGCTTTCCATTTTAGTTTTTCATTTTCTCATTTTTATGTTACCGTATGAAACTGGCTGGAACCTTGAAAAACTTCAATACAATGACTTTTACACTTTAAAAGGTTTTATTAGAAACACTTTCTATAATGGTTGGAACTCAATTTTCCCTTGGATAGCTTATTTCTTTTTAGGGCTGTTTTTAGGTAGGTTGGACTGGACTCAAATAAAAGTGCAACGAAAAATGCTTTTTACAGGTTTAACGCTTTATCTAACTGTTAATATAATTCAAATTGTTTCGCAACAAATACCAATTTCAACCGAAGTAAAAGAATTCATAAATGCTGATTATCTTCCGCCATTCCTGCCTTTCATTCTAAGCACATTTGGTTTTGGCTTAATGTTAATTTCTGGATTTATGTATTTAGGCAATAAGATAGGAGACAGTAAAATAGCTCAAACCTTTGCTTCAACAGGACAAATGACTTTGACACATTATGTTTCACACGTAACTATTGGAATGATAATATTCTCAGTCCTTACGGGCAAAAATTTATCAGAAGACTTATCACTTATGCAACCGACAAGTCCCAAATACGTTTTGCTTTTTTCAATTGTTTACTTTGTTTTTAGTTACTACTTTAGCAGACTGTGGTCAATAAAATTTAAAAATGGACCGCTTGAAACACTTATGCGAAAAATATCGGGCTGACAGAAGAACTTCCCATAACAGCACCTACCCAAAAGTGGCGGTTCAGTGGTTAAATCAAGCTTTGTGCTTCTATCAAAGTTTGTGCTTGATTGACACTGAAGTGCTTCGAAATCGCCACCTTCGGGTAGCTGCAAAACGTTGTGCGTCAGCTTAAAAATACAACACCGATAAAAATCAAGGAAAAATGTTTCTAACTTTGGAAACTTTCGCTATCTTTGTGGCGTTTACCAAGACAGCTTTGAATGAGATATTTTGAGACGAAGTTTTTGGAAGAAGCAGACCAGTTCATTTCAGGGCTTGACCGAAAGACTGTCAAAAAAATCTTTTACAATATTGACCTTGCTGAACAGACCAATGACCCAAAACTTTTTAAGAAACTTCAAAATGACATTTGGGAGTTTCGGACAAAGTTTTCAGGACTTCAAATCCGACTTCTTGCATTTTGGGACAAGACCGAAAACAAAGAGACTTTGGTCATTGCAACCCACGGTTTCGTAAAGAAAGTTGACAAGGTTCCGGCAAGCGAAATAGACCGAGCAGTAAGACTAAAGGACAAATATTTTAACAACAAACAATAAAAGTAATCATATGGCAACCAAAGAATTAAAGACCTACTCGCTTGCCGAAATGAAAGACAAGTATATCGGCAAAGTCGGAACACAAGAGCGTGACGAATACGAATACGAACTTCGAATGGACGTTTTGGGAAAGATGATTAAAACTGCTCGACAAGAAAGAAACTTGACACAAGAAGAACTTGGACGACTTGTTGGAGTTCAGAAAGCTCAAATTTCTAAACTTGAAAGTAGTGCTAACAGTGCGACCATTGACACGATATTAAAAGTGTTCAAAGCATTAAAAGCAGAAATCAATTTTAACGTAAAACTTGAAGACAACTTTGTTAAACTCGCCTGACAGAAAAGAAAGCCGAACGCACAACAGCACCTACCCAAAAGTGGCGGTTCAGTGGTTAAATCAAGCTTTGTGCTTCTATCAAAGTTTGTGCTTGGTTGACAGTGAAGTGCTCCGAAATCGCCACCTTCGCCAAGCCCGAAACCGTTACAGGCAAGCGCAGGACGGCCGACAACTCTGCAATAAATCGACAAAAGAGGAGGACAAACCTTAGGATTGTATAATCATTGTTTCTAGTCAGTGTTTCGAATACCCATTTGATAAAAGTTACTACTGCTTTAACAAATAATACACCAAAGCGTCTTAGAATAAAACACCCTTAGTATGCTAAAAATATTTCACCTAATTTCTGTAATTCTATTTACCGTAATTTTATCATTCAACTCAGTAGCACAAGATAAACGCTATGAGGAGTGGTACTTAAAAACAAAAGACAGTTTAGATATCTATGTCCGTGAAATCGGGACCGGTAAGGATACAGTTATTGTTGTGCACGGTGGCTTTGGCGCAAATCATGACTATATGTTGGATGCCATAAAAGGATTGGAAACTCAATATCATTTTGTATTGTATGATCAAAGGGGGTCAACATTATCACCAGCCCCTATCGAGAAATTGACCTTTCCGAAAAATGTAGAAGACTTGTACCTATTAATATCCGAACTTAAATTAAAAAAAGCTAAAATAATTTGCCATTCAATGGGCACTTTAGTTGGGATGGAGTTCCTAAAACTACACCCCGAAAAAGTCTCGAATTTAATTTTAGTTGGGGCATTACCAGCAAAAGCGGATACCATTGATGGCTCAAGCATATTTTCTAAAAGGTATGAAATACAAGTTGACAGTTTAATGAATAGAAAAGAAGTGAAAGATTTAAAAGTGTATTATGAAAGTAGAAATGGCAGTGATTCTTCTCAAGTAGGATACTACAACTACAAATCACATTTAACTGACAAAGAACAAACCGAATTATGGCGAATAGAATTTGCATCTGTGAATATTTATAGAATGGAAAATTGGCGTTTAATGAAAGGTGGTAGAGCATACTATAAAATTGATGCTGCCATGATGGCTGAATCAGTCAACTGGGTTTATGATTATCGCCAGGCATTAAACAATAATGGAAAGGTTACAATTATTATGGGCGATCATGATTTTTTAGATTTTAATGCCGAAAATCACAAAAAACTATTAGCCAATTTTCATAAAGTGAAAGTTGTGACAATTAAAGATGCAGGTCACAATATATGGACAGATGACCCTAAAACTTTTAAAATTGAACTGATTAAAGCGTTAACAAAATAACAAATACACATCACTTATGAAGACTAAACTAAGTATAACTACATTGATTCTTGCTTTCACTATTTCTGGAGTAAAACTTCATGCACAGCAGTCTAACCACATCAAGGGATCGGTAGAGTTAGATCCCGTTAAAAATTATGTTAGCGCTCAATTAAACATCAATTACAATCTGACACGAGAATGCGATAGCCTGTTATTTTCCTTCATTCCGGATTGAAAATAGAATCACTTGACGGAAAAGAAATCAAGAATTATAAGATTAGCCCTGCTGAGAATATGCTGGGCATGAAAGCAATACCTTTTACCAATTTACTTACGGTGTTCCTGAAAAATTCAGGAAGAAAAAATAAATCCATAAACTTTTCTTTGAACTATCATGGTATAATTGGAAAGGATGAAATTGTATTAGGCCCAGACGCATACTCTGATCAATGGGTGGAGTTAGCAATGGGCTCGTTATGGTTTCCATTAGAGACTTCTTTTACTTTTTGTTTTACACATGAGTTGAAGATAAACCTACCTTCCAACTATTCAGCATGCGGAATTGGTACTGAAAAATTTGCGAATGGTCTTTGGACTTTCAACTCTACGCATGAAAGTGAAGACATGTTGATCGTAGCCGCGAAAGACCTTTTACACAAAAAGAAAGCCACGGGCAAGTATATCACCGAGGTTTTTTATACATCAGACCGAGACACGGGTGTAATTAATTTCATTCTTGAAATAGCTTTTCAATGTCAACAATATAATAATAATCAATTTGTAAAAAGTCAGTCTCTATATAGTCAAAAATTTGTTTACCCACCTAATAGGGGCCGCAGCAGGGAAGAAGGTTATTCTCGAAATCCGTTTATCATGTTAAATCATACCGATAATGATGATCATGAAGAAATGTTTATGTTTATTGCCCACGAAATGGGCCATTTTTGGTGGAATAAAGGAAATTCTCAAACTGCAGATAATTTCATGAATGAGTCTCTTGCAGAGTATTGTTATCTAATGGCTTTGCGAAACATAAAAGGGGAAGATGCGTTTGCCAAGGCTATTCAAAAAAAACGAGATGCGTTAAAAAATGAAACCCCACCCAGCATTTGGAGTCTTGAAAAAAATCCAGAATTAAACTATATATTGGTATATCAAAAAGGACCATTGATTCTATATGAATTGGAAAAAAAGATTGGCGAAAAAAAACTGATAGAAATATTTAACTTCCTATTAGAAAATAAGATAAATACTTTAAAAGGTCTTGTGGACATTATAGAAATCAAAGCTGGAAAAGATGTGGCAAAATGGTTCGATGATTCTTTGTAAACCCAATTTGAAAATTGAAGAGTTCAAATCTTTTTTCCTGATTGTTGAACCCAATTATTTATATTCACTACGACCAATCCCCTTATACAAATACACACATTTATGAAAACTAAATTCATTATAACCACATTGATTTTTGCCTTCATTATTTCTGGAGGGAAACTTCATGCACAGCAAATTAATAAAACAAAATTACTAGTGCTCGGTACAACCCACTTAAGCTCGTTAAGCGGTGTAAAAGAAACACATCTAAAACGTGTGCTTGATAGTTTAGCGATCTATAAATTTGATGCAATAGCGCTAGAACAAATGCCGTCCGAACTTTTATTGGATATTAAATCGAGAAAAGATGAAGCCTGGCAAGAATTATATTCAAATTATGCAAACGCAATTACGCTGGGCGAAAAATATCAGAGAATATTAAAACTGAGTTACTAAGACGCAAAAAAAATACAAGACAGTTTACTGAACAAACAAAATCTGAATGAAGCAGACAGAATCCAATTAATGAACACTGCTTTATGCATCTACGACCTATGGACAGCCTCATTGAATTATCAATACATGAAAAATAAGTCTAACATAGATACATCAACTGTTAACTTGTTAGATGGATTTAATCAATCATCAAATGAGTTGAATCTAATTGGCGTTAACTTGGCTAAGCGATTACATATAAATAAATTAAACTACATTGATAATTTACAAGATGAAACAATTTTGAGTGTTGATTTTCCCTCTTTTTTTTCTGAATATGCTGCTTCTCAAAATAAAATCAATGAGCTAGTTTCAAAAGCAAGTATTTTAGTGAAGTAAATCAATTGGAAGCGGAGAATGTTAAAAAGATGGACTTGTATCCTTTGTACAAACTTTTGAATTCAGAGAGATACATGAAAGAGGATTATACTGGGCAATGGGAATTATGGTTAAAAACAAATTTTAATTCAAAAACAGACAGAAGTCGTTTTTCGTTATGGGAAATGAGAAATCTACAAATAACAGCAAACATAATGCGTTTAGTGGCTAAATATCCTGAGAAAACTATTTTGGTTGTAATAGGGGCTTCTCATAAATCATTTATTGAGAAATACCTCCAACAAATGCCGGATATTGAATTGCTTAAGTTTTAGTAAACTCGCACTAATGAAAGCGGAAAAAATACTGAACAATCATGACAGAAATAGCGCCAGCCTGTAACAGCACATTGGCAATAGGCGGGGTTTCGTCTCCGCTTGACAGTTTTTTGGTAGCCGAAAGTTCAGTTCTCCGAACAAACTTCTGTGCTGAAAATCCCGCCCATCGCCAATCTGCAAAACGTTATGGTGCATTTAAAAAAACGACATATCAGACAGATAAGAGAGCCAACAAAGTGTTTTATTTAAAACACTAAGTTTACAACACTTCTTGACAATATTTTTCAATTTACAAAATATGGAGACTAGCGACCATTAAAAAAAACAGGGTGTCACCGAAAAACCATACGAGTAGGGGATTTAAACAATAAAGATAATGAAGAATCTAATAATTTATTTAACCTTACTCTCTATTTTATCAAGTTGTAAAACATGGAATGGAGCAATGATAACACCTAAGAACGATCCAATTACTCCAAAATTACTGACTCTAGAACGAAGAATAGAACGTTACTGGATGATTATTTTTATTTAATTTCTATTATTCAATTATTGTATTGAATATCAATTGGATATGAATTATTTGTAACGATATTACACCATTTGTTACGAAAATCGGGCAGTAAATCGGGCAGTAAATGAGGTTGGGAAAAAGTGGAAAATGGGTTGGAAATTGTGGAATATAGGGAGTGGAAAGACCTATGGTAATTGGGGATATTCGATTGATAAATCACACCCAAAATTTGATGTTAATTTTCTCTCCAATCTTGGAAAAAATTAATTGATTTTATTTCACTCCATTCTGACCCAACCTGTTTTAGGGTGGCCATTAGGGATAGGGTCCACAGGGAAAATTTCATTATGCTAGTATCTCAGATGCTAGGGAACTATATTATATTCAATTATACTAATGATAAATGGATGATTTACCGAATAGGTACCAGACGCCTCAAAATGTATTTCATCATTAGCCTTGAGCCAAACTGGCGCATTGTCAATTGCAATAGAAGCGCCTCCTGCGCCGTGGTATCTCTCATAGACATCAGCCATTGAAACGCCGTTCAAATAAAACCGGGCGCCTCCACCGTCGGTTCTTGATTTGTACTCGATTTTCCAAACTTTATTCTGTGGAACAACCCAAATAGGAGAGGATGCTGATGCGGTGCACCAAGCTTGAGGGCATGAAGCAATGATATACCCAGTATAAGTTAAAACCTGATTGAATTGGAGGTTCCCTTGAGCCAATGAACTAAAATGAGAAAATTCCATAACAACTAGTAACGTTAAAGTCCTTAAAAAAAATTTTCTAAAGAGTAAAGAAAAATTTGGGTGCATAGAAGTATTTATTTAAATTAAAAACGAGGTTGCAGAAAAATTGTTAAATTACAGGTCAATTTCAAATTCCAAAACACTAATAAAAGTTACACCAGGACCTATATTTAAAATACTACTAGATGGTAGCCATATCGGGCTTTTTTGTTCCCAAATCTCAAATTGAGGCGATGAGACACCTCCAATATTACAACAATTACCCCAAATCCATTGTGGTTCGTTATATCTGGACGACCTTACCGCAACTGGAATTCCATTGATTAATATTGAAGCATCTTGATTTGCCAAAACTACAGGTTGTGAATATACAAATCCTTCGATTTTCCAGACTTTACCAAGTGGAACAGTATCCAAAGAGCCTATCAACTTTACTTGAGAAAAACCTAAACTGTTTTGGGCACTTACCACAAAAGAGCTACCAATAAATAATGAAACAAATAGCATTATATTTTTCATGTTAAACACTTGCTTATTTGTTATTGTACAACATCAAATTCTAAAATTGAATAAAATCTCCTAGCAATTCTACAACTTCTCGGCTCATTCCAAGATTGTTCGGTTGTAAACAATATTTGATTCTCTCCAACCCAAATAGGGCCGGAAAAATAACTATTTGTTCCAACCAGTGATATGTTGCTACCAGCCAGCCCATTTGGATAACTAATTGATAAACTCGGATTATATGCGGGAGATTCCCATGAAATAAATTCTATTTTCCATACCTTTCCAGCAGGTACAGTGTCCTTGTCTCGTACATCATTACTGGTAAACCAAGGAAAATTAGGGTTTGGCAAGGTACAACCCCACCCATTAACATATACATGATGAAGATTCACAACCCTATTAAATTAGATCGG
>OGWH01000096.1_pt1 | contig 11401 bp, 27 predicted proteins | sample 1575971 | NCBI WGS metagenome assembly OGWH01 (sample SAMN07581554, study PRJEB24739) | freshwater metagenome
ACTCTGCCGGACTTAATTTTATTCCATTCAAGCAAACAACCCTAACGCTTGCAACTTCCGAGCTTGAAGATTTATTTGCAGAGGCCGGGACTTCAGAAATTACCCCAACCCTTGAAGTTGAAATAACACAAAATGGAACTCCGAAAACAATTCTTCAAGAACCGATAACAATAAGAACTGGATTAATTACTGGCAATCCAGCGCAAATAACCCCGCAGGCACAATACTACACAAAAGCAGAATCTGATGCTCTTTTTGTTGAGGATTCAACTGCTAATGTTGATGCTACAAACAGAAAATTGAAAGATGCATCATCTGTTTTGTCCTTGGATTATGGGGCAAGAAAATTATATGATTCACTTGGGGCAGAAACCTTAAGATGGGATTCTGGGATTGGCTTTTTTGGCACAACGGCAACAACCCGTCCGTCGGGTCAAAATGTTGTTTCATCACTAACAAACCTTGGACTAATTAACTATACACAGGTTTCCAGCGCAAATATTGTTTCAGCTTTTGTGCAGACCGGGCTTCTTCAAACAACTACAACTATTGGCATTTTTCCGGGTTCTATTGAAACCATTTACGGATCAGTAGATGTTGCGTTTGGAACCATTGGGGGGCATGACCAAGTTTCAACAACGGTGGCAGTTTCTGGGGCAAGCGTTGGGGATATGGTTATTTTAGGACTTCCAAACGCAATCTGTGTTGGGCTAGCTTTTGCTGCGTATGTTTCTGCATCTGATACTGTAAGAATTGATGCTCTTAATACAGACAATGCGTCGGTTGTCCAATCAAATCAGACATATAAATTTTATGTGGTGGGCTATTGACACTAAAACAAGGATATGGAAACCATCATCTCATTCGTCACTTCACAGGATTGGATTGCTTGGCTTGGCGCATTGACCGCCCTTCTGGGTGCGGTTATCGCTATTGCCCAACTGATTCCCGGTGACGAGCCGGAACGGACGCTTTCTCGGATTGTGGATTTTCTTGCTAGGTTTTCACGGAAGTGATCGAGGGAGTCCTTGCGGTTGCAGGGGCTTTGATCGGGGCTTGGGTATGGTGGTTAAGGAATAGGGCAAAAGATCGCTTGCAAAAGGGCGACGAGGAAATAGAAGCCAGAAATGACAAACGCAAAAAATCTATTGATGGCTGGGTTCGTGGCGTGGAGCGCAATGCTTGGTGGATTGATCGGCCTTAGTGGTTGCGCAACCACCACAAACGAAATCACCTATTCCTACCCAACCCCCTCCGACATCTTGGGATTGATGGAGGATTGGGATAGGGTCGAAAAGGAAACAAAGATTTACAATAATAAACTGCGGGAGCAGTACGCAAAAGCCCTTGTCGAGCTTTCCAATGCGATTGCCGAGGGCGAGAAGTGGAGGCTTCGGGCTGAAACCAAATGACGCTTAAGCAGGCACTAGAACGCTCGGAAGGGCATATTAAAAAGCTAGAGAAGAACTTTGCCAAGTCGGTGACGAAGTGGTTTCAAGATTGCTGGGCGAAGAAGCTATATGTTTTGATTTACTGCTCCGCTCGCACCCAAGATGAGCAAGAGGAATTGTATAAGAAAGGGCGTTCCTTGCCGGGGCCGAAGGTCACAAATGCAAGAGGCTATCCCCCTCAATCCTTGCACATTGACCAAGGAGAGGGGGCAAGGGCGATTGATTTTGTTCCTTTGGCCGAGAACAAGGTCGGGTGGACGGCGGCGTGGGATGACGAAGAATCTTATGAGATCGCCCACAAGATCGCAAAGGCAACCGGGGGGCTTCGTCGTTTAGATTGGGAGACTCCCCACCTTGAATCGGCGGATGTGAAAGGCTGGCGGGAACTTATTAGCCCGCAAAAAACAGAGGTGAAAAAGGAAAAGAAAAGTATTTTCAAAAAGAATCCTTGGAGTAGTCGTTAATCAAATGACACCTAGCAAGGTTGTGGGCGAGAAACCGAAGCAACTTGAGTTTGAATTTACCGAAGCCCACCGCTATCATTTAGAGCAAATCAAATTGGCAACTTGCGATTTGTTGGATCGCAAATATAAGGCCGGGGTTCAAGCCTACAAGGGAACGAAACTTTGGAATATGCCGTTGGCAAGGCTTGTTGAAAATTCAATCGAGGAGGCGGCAGATCAATTAACCTACCTTCTCACCCTAAGGCAATCCTGCCGCATCATCATGGAGCTTGCCCATGAAGGCATGAATGACGCTTCGGTTTGCGCCACAACTTCAAGATCGAATTGCCAAGCCATCTGGTATTGCATCACGGGCCAAGAAAAATGACCAAATGGAAAAAGTTTCTAGCCGTCTCCTGCTCGCACGGCCATCTGGCCGACCCGAGGGCTTGCAAGGCGGCGATTGATTTTAAGGCTCGCTGGAAGCCCGACATTACCCTCCACCTTGGAGATTTGTTTGATATGGCCGCCCTCCGTGGCGGGGCGTTGAAGTCTCCCGATTCTGCGGATAGGGCTACATCAATCTCCGATGACTTTTCCGTGGGCATAAAGTTTTTACTTGAATACGCTCCAAATGTTCTTTGCCTCGGGAATCACGATTGGAGACTTTGGGAGCTTGCCAAAAGCCCGAATGCGGTTGTGTCCTATTGTTGCAATCAGGCCATCGGGCAACTCAACGATGCCTGCCGGGAAATCAAATGCGTGACGAAGCCTTATGATATTGAGAAGGGGTGGGTGGAGCTTGGGCCGGGGTTGGCAGGACACGGTTTTATGTTCAATGAGCAAGCGGTTCGTGACCATGTAGAACTTACAAAAAAACCAACCATTATTGGTCATCTTCATCGAGTGGATCGGGCGGCTGGCCGCTCCTTTGGCGCACCACTTGGATGGTCAATCGGAGCCTTGGCAAATTTCAACGAGATGCACTACGCAAGACGGAATCGAAGCGTGGCGAGATGGAGCCAAGGAATTGCATGGGGTGAATTTAACGATAAGAATATCCATGTTTATGTACTGACCCCAAACCAAGATGGCACATGGAGGTTCCCATTATGAAGCAATCACCGAGCAAAGGATGGAGCAAGAAAAAGTTTAATGGCCAATGGGCAAAGACGCTCCAAAAATTTTTAGCCAAGCAACAAGAAGAAGTGCCGCCGGGATGGTATATCGGCGATGTTGCCCTAAAAAAAATGGGGCTAATGGGTTCTTGTTCCGGCCAACGAAACAAGATTCTAAACCGAATGACTGATGAAGGCTTTTTGGAAAAAAGAGATTTCAGAATTTTTGATGCAAGCGGTCGCAGAATTGCCGCAATCAGCCACTACAAAATTGCCAAGTCTTCGTAAGTCTTTGATAATCAAAGAGAAATAACTAGCAATTTTCTCTTTACAAACTCTCAAGATACCTTAAGATGGTTCCATGATGAACAACGGAACCACAACCGAAGTCGCCCCGGTTCAAGCGGGCACAGAAAAAGGTTTTACCTTTTTGCCGAGCGGAAAGGTTGTAAAGCCGGGATATACAAAAATCCTTGGTTATTGGGTAAAGCTCGGAACAAAAAGGCATTCCATATTGGTCGAAACGAAAAAGCATTTAGATGACTTGCGGCAAGAAGAAATAAACAACCGTTCAAGTTAAAAAGAAAGGAAATCCTAAAATGAAAATTAAGACAAGAATCTGTGAGCCACATCGTTGCTATACGGAATGGGATGATGAGGGTTTTGTTGGGGCCGGAGTTAAAAGCAGAACTTGGGAGCAAAGGGTTCAAGAGCTTGAGGCCATGGGCGCAGATCGAAGCGATGCCCAAGCCGTAATTGATGCAGAAGATATTGTTAATCGGGGGATGCAGGCAGAGACTTTTGCCTTTGCTATGCAGATGGACAGACATGAAAGGCTCGATAAAGCAAGGCAAACAATGGCGGCCAATATCGCCAAGAAAGGAGCAACTAAATGAAATACCTCAAAATCTACATCGTCTTCATGGTCGGCATCCTTGTCGGCCTTGGCCTTGGGGATTGGCTTGAATTGTTATTGACTCGATAATTCAACGGAGCATAAAAGCCAAATGAAATCCTTACACCCCGCCAGACCCTACGGCTCCGATGGCGTTTTTGGAGATGAGTATTGGGATTGGGTTCATCAACCCAAGTTCAACGGCTGGCGATTTCTAGCCGACCTTGCAACAGGCGAGGTCTTTAATCGCAAAGGAGGTAAGGCCAAGAATGAATCTTTGGTTCTTAAAAGGCTTAAGCAGTTCGGGTTCAAGTCCCGGTTTGTGGATGGCGAGATTTGCGGGATGCGGACAAAGACCGGGGCAGGCACAATCATTGTGATTGATTCCTTTGACCCACAAAACCCCAAGCCCATCCAAGAAAGGCTCAAGGAATTTGAGGAGATCGAGCCAGCTTCATTCAATGTTAGGGACAATGCCCTTCTTCGGATGCCTAGCCTAAATCACAAGAACCTTCGCCATTGCTGGCAGGAAATGGATTACCAAAACAAAAAGGCGGGCGAAACAATTTGGGAGGGCTTTGTTTCCAAGAAGGATTCAAAATATCCTTGGCTCAAGAATCCCGACTGGGTTTCGATGGAATGGCACAAGATGAGGATTACATCGTGATTACGGGTGCAATCCTTATTTTCCTTGGGGTTTTTATTTGGAGAGCCTGCAATTTTTTGGCAAGGCACATCGATATTCAAAATGAGGAACGGCAAAGATTCTGCCTTTTGGTTGCTCAAGAATTGGATTGGCTGGACAAGGCAATCAAAGAAAACGAAAGGGCCAAGGAAGAATTTCTTCCCTACAAAAGCCCTTGGGAGATGCGAAACTAATGAACAAGTTTGAGCTTCTTTGGAAACTTCACAACGGCCCCAAGCTAATCAAAGAACACAAGTTTCATCCGACAAGACGCTTTCGGATTGATTACTTCCACGAATCCGGCGTGGCCATAGAAATTGAGGGCGGCATCTGGATTCGTGGCAGGCACAACCGGGGCATGGGATTTCTTTCTGATATGCAAAAATATAATCTTATGTCGGAACGGGGCATTCTTCTTTTTCGATTACCAGCAAACAAGATCGCAGCCTCATGGGTTCTTCCGATCATTGAAACCATTAATCGAGGCGGATCAAAGACCTACCAACAAATTCAAAAGGAGCTTCAAGATGTCAGCGTTTAGGGAAGAATACCTAAAAGAGGCGGACGATATGCGCCGCCAAGCCGTTAGTGATTGGAAGGAAAGGGTGCTTCGGTTTGAGGAGCCTTTCATTAAAAGCAAAGCGCATAAGGAGGCAGAGGAGAAAGCCCGTGATGCCGAATGCCTAGAGAATTTTATCAGGCTTGCCCACGATAATCCAGAGTGGCACTTGCGCGAACTGGCGAAGGAATTGGATTGGGAAATGTTTTGCCTGATGAACCGCTTTGAATATTCCCCAGGATGGAAGAACGGATTGCCGGGCTATTGGAACTACCGACAACTTCATGGAGAGGAATGGATGCTGAATACAAGGCAAAGGCTTCCTAACGAATAACCAAAGAAAGGAACACACAAAATGAGTGAGACACAAATCATACAACATGGCAACGGAACCAACGGCGTTGCCGCCCATATTCGACAGGCAACTGATGTTGCCGGGGCTTGTCGGGAAATCGTAAAGGCAACCGCCCAGCGCATCGGCCAAAAGGATTATGTTCGGGTCGAGGGGTGGCAATCCATCGCCGTAGCCCACGGATGCGTAGCCTCTGCCCGTGATGTTGAGAGGGTCGAGGACGGCTGGCGGTGCATTGGCGAAGTAAGGCGCATGGACACAGGCCAAGTCATCGCAACTGCCGAAGGATTCCTCGGAGACGATGAGGAGATGTGGGCAAAGCGGCCAACCTATGCAAAGAGGGCGATGTGCCAAACCCGCGCAATTAGTCGGGCTTGCCGTTCGGCCTTCGCCCATGTGGTTGTTCTAATTGACCGCAACCTCTCAACCACGCCAGCGGAGGAAGTTCCCTTTGGGGGATTTGAAGAAAAGCAACTCAACACAAATAAATATGAGGAGCCAAGCCCAGCCGAGGTCAAGGAAATCACGGCGCAGTTAGTCGCCGAAAAGAAATCCCCAGACTCCGAGATTAAAGACATGACGGTTGGCTTTGGCAAATACAAAGGCCAAACCGTCCGCCAAATCGCCAGATCATCCGAAGGGTTCTCTTGGCTAATGTGGTTAAGCGAACAGCCATTAAAGAATGCCCCGGATGGGCAACCTTACAAAAAGGATGTGGCATTAAGGGCGGTTATTAAGGCCGTGATTGAGGAGGATCGCAAAGATGACATCCCCTTCTGAAACTTCTGGAATCTCAATTAGCTACATGAACCAGACGGCACAACTACTAAAAGAATATGGCGCACAAGTCGCGGCCTTGGAACGGGAGCGATGCGCCATGCTCCTAGATCAACTGCGGGACGGAACCGAAGACCAAGTTCAAAAGGACTTGTTTCAAGATGCGGCGACAGCCATAAGGAGAAGCCCCTATGTCCGGCTATAATGTGGATGTGCCTAAAACCAAATGGACTTTAATCGAATGGAGAAACCCAGCCAATGTTAAGCCAAAGGAAAATGATAGATGCCTTGTTATTTGCGGAGATGATATTCACCCGGCTCGCTTTGTTAATGCTTCGTATTTTCTTGGCAACTGGACAAGGGCTTCGCTCGTTAATGCGTGGGCGGAATGGCCGAAGCCTCCTCAACCATAAGGAAATCTATGCTAGAAACTTGTTTCGATTTGGTGAAATGGGTCATCCTAATCGGCCTAGCAACGGGCTTTATATTCGGCGGATTGGTCGGCTTGGCTCTGCTCGCGGGCTGGTTGTGGGACAAACTAGAAAGGATTATTAAAAAATGAGCGTTAAACGATTAACATATTTACAACAGCTACTCCGCTACACAACCCGCCGCCTCAAGGAGATTCAAAAAGAATGGAGCCACGCCCAGCATAAATCATATAAGGATGTTTTGCACCATGCCGACCTAGCGGAAGTCATGGCAAAGGAACTCCTAGAACGGGCCAAGAAATACCAAAAGCGGGATTTGGAGAACGGAAAAAAGTGAAATCACATTATCTTGCTAAAATTCTTTTGTCCAAGCCCGATGTTCCGGTCGTTGTTTGGACTCAGAAATTTTATGACCATAGCGAATTAAGAGAGATTCATTCAGTTGCCTATCAAAACAATGGGCATTTTACTGACTCAAGCGGTAGCGATGGAGATAACAACTATAATTCTGGAAGGGAGTGCATAGAAATTAAATGAAGCGAGATTCTTTTTGGTTCCCCTTCGAGCCTAACCGCTGGCTATCCAATGAGAAGCTGGGCATGGTCAGCCTTGAGGCAAGGGGACTTTGGATTCACTTGCTTTGCCTTATGTATAAAGCCAACTCAGAAGGCAAGCTATTGATCGGTGGGAACATCCCAACAACGGAGCAGTTAAATAGGAGCGTTGGGGATGATTGCTCGGTTGCCCTAAAAGAGCTACAAGTTGCAAGAGTTTATGAATTAAAAGACGGGGCTATTTATCATGAAGGAGTTGCCCAAGGACTAGCCAAAATCAATCAAAAGATAGAGGCATACAAGCGCAGAGATGGATCAAAGATGAACCATCTATTGACCAAAGATGAGCCATCTATTAGCGATAGATGGGGGGAGAATAAGAGTAAGAGTAAGAATAAGACATTAAGAGAGAATGGGGCGCATTCGCGCCCTGCGCTCGCGGATTGGTTGGCTTACGCAAAGAGCATTGGATGGCAAGGAAAGGATGTTCAAGGAGCTTTCGATCACTATGAGGCTAACGGCTGGAAAGTCGGAGGCCGTGCGCCAGTTAAAAATTGGCAAGCCGCCGCCAGAAATTGCTTTCGCAGAAACCAAGGAACACAACCGAAAGGAACAGCACAAATGCAACTCAAACCACAAATCAAATCATCTTGTGAGTCCGCGCCTCTTTACCGGGTGATGGGCTTTAGCTCCTATGCAGATTGGCAGAAGGCGGGGTTTCCGTCATGATGCTCGACACCCAAATGCTAGAATCCGGCATCGCCGCCCTTTCCGTAAGGCTTAAGGCGGTTGAAAACAGACTCAATAGTTTTGAAGAACGCATTCAGATAAGGGAAAACATAGAAAGAGATGCTCCCAAAAGGCTTTCGCCAGAAATGGCAACGGCTATGGCATCACAACTTTCCCCAATTTGCGATAAAATAGCCCGTATTGAAGCGCAAATGGCCTTAAAACAGCGTTTGAGCCTCACCGAAGCCCTTCCACCCACCATTGAAGTCCCGCAGGATTTGCGGATGATTCCGGGCAAGAACGGCAAAAAGCAAAACAGGACGGCAGAGGTCGTTCAAAGGCGTTGGCATATTTGGCAGATGCAACACAGCGCAGGTATACCCCTAAACGCCATCGCTAGGGCTTGGGGATGCGATCACGGCTCAATCTGCTATGCCAAAGCGCAAGGCTGGAAGGTCGGGACAAACGAAAGGAAGCGCAAAAAGAAATGAGCTTCCATTTTGCATCCCAATTAACCATGCCCTTAGTTGAACCAAGGGAAACCCATCACCCACAAAAGCCAATCGGCAACAAGCAAAACGCCAAAATCCTGGAGCATTTGAACAGCGGCAGAAGCATTACGGCCATCGAAGCCCTGCAACTTTACGGATGTTTCCGGCTGGCGGCACGAATCCACGATCTAAAAAAGGCGGGAGTGCCGATCAAATGCGAGGAACGCGAGACGGGCAGTGGGAAGCGGATTGCAAGTTATTCGCTTGCCTAGTCCAAATAACATAAACCCTCAAAATTGACAAAGCAAAGGATCAAATTAGGTTAAGCCCCGTGATTGAGTCCGCCACAAGCAAGGCCAAGCAAATCCTATCGAGCATCGCAGCCGACAAGGACAGACAAAAGCTATTCGGCAAAGGCCGATCCCAAGAACGGATTGACCTAATCCGCCAAGCTATTGAACGGCTAGTAACTAGCGAAATCCCAACGCCAGTTATCTGTTCGGTTCTAAAGTTGGAGCCGGGAGCCGTTCAGTATCATTTAAGATGGCTTGAAACCAACGGGCGGATCGTTAGGCCGAGCAAGTTTGCACATTGGAAGTGGGCGAAGGGGGCAAATGAATGAGCAACCCACACACCTCGACTTGTTCTCCGGCATCGGAGGATTTGCTCTTGCCGCTGGATGGGCTGGATTCAAAACCATCGGATTCTGCGAAATCGACCCATACTGCCAAGCCGTACTTAAAAAACATTGGCCGCAAACCCCGATCCATTCAGACATCAGAGAACTGCGGGGGGGGGGCAAGCCATACAGAAATTGCACTTTGCTTACAGGGGGTTTCCCTTGCCAACCTTTCAGTTCGGCCGGGAAGCGAAGAGGCAAAAATGATGACCGCTATCTCTGGCCGGAAATGTTTAGAATTATACAAGAAGCAAACCCCACTTGGATTATTGGTGAAAATGTTGCTGGTCTCATCAATATGGAACTCGAAGAAGCGATTATTGACTTGGAAAATTATGGCTACGAAGTCCAACCGCTTGTTATTCCAGCTTGTTCCCTTGATGCCTTCCATCGCAGGGATAGAGTTTGGATTATTGCCAACTCCAACCGCGAGCGACAAAACATACGGGAGAAGGCCAACAACAAAAAGGAAAGACGGCCCAAAGACATCATTAAGGGATGTTCTTTCAGAAAAATACTCAATGAATGGGATGGGTGGAAGTCCACATCCTTCATTTGTAGAAGCCATGATGGGATACCCAACCGGGCACACCGCCTTAAAGGATTGGGCAACGCCATCGTCCCGCAGGTCGCCTACCAAATCATCAAAGGCATAAAGGAATTATTGTGAAGCAGACCGACCCAGCCGACTCCATCGCCGCATCCTACACGGTGGACATGGCAGAGCAGATCGACACGCTAGAGGATCGGGTTAAAGAACGGCTCGCACGGCTCAAGGCCATGAACGGAGGCCAAGACCTAGACGAACTTGCCAAGCTAACCGCCCAAGTAGTCGAGGAGACGATCAAGCACGAAGGCGATTCGCAACTGCTACGGACAAAAAGGGACGATACGCTAGACGAAGCACTCCTAGCCCTAGCCTCAAACCGATCCCCGGACAGCCTCACGGCAATCGCCAAACGCTATATAAACCCTAGCACCGGAAGGCCATACACAAGAGCCGCCCTTTCTGCACGGCTATCCGAACTGACCAAAAGGACGGGGCTGGTTTTACGGGTTCAACGCTCGGCCAGGGTGCGGCAGATTTACAAGGAACGAGCCTTGAGGGTTCACGAGCGGAGACGCAAGGAATGCCCAAAATGGAACAAGGACGCATGGCAAAAAGGCTTGAAAAAGAAGGGCAAAAAACGGTGAGAACGGGGAGCAAAGTCGTTTGCGTGGATGACCGATTCCCCACGGAAATCCTCATTTATTACAACGCGCTCCCACTTAAGGATCGCACTTACACGGTCAGGGATTTGGGCGTAGGCATAAGCGCGAACGGAGAACCGGGGGAGATCGTGGTCTATTTGAGCGAGCTTAAAAATCCCTGCTCTGCCAAACCACCCCACCCAGAAAGGGGCTTTGCGGCATGGCGTTTTCGTGAAATCCAACCACCCGCCGAGGCCGAGGAGCAAGCCGAGGAGCTTGTCGAGGCCGGAGCAGAAATCTAGGAGAAATCCCAATGGCACTAACACTAACCAGCAACGAAAAAAGCATCGGCATGGAGCTTAAAAAAACGGTGAGGCTTTTGAACGAAAGCCGAGAAGAGGCCGTGAAAAGCATGGCCGAAACCATCAGCCTAGCGGCGGACGCAGGCGACATCATCATAAGCGCACGGACAGAGGGGCTGGATGTGGACGGCATTCTAGAGGTCGCAGGCATAAACGGTGAGGAGGGCCGGAGGCTTGAGCGCGTAGCAAAGGCCAGACCCAGCCTCACGAACCCAGAGCCCGGGCAACTCAAACAACTCGCCTTGTGGGCAGGCATCCTCCCCGACCCTATCGAGCAAACCACAAGCCCAAGGCCGGAGGCGCATTGGCTCGCCTACATCATCAAAGGCCAACAGTGGGTAGCCCGCAAAAGCCCGACCTCATGGAGCGCGCCCCAGCGGGAAGAGTTTGTGCGCGAGGCCAGACCTATCGTAGAGGCTTGGGTGGAGGCGGGGGGGAAACTATGACGCGACAAAATGGCATAGGCGACTTACGAAAGATTTTACATGGCTTGCGGGAAAAGGGAATGGCGACTTACAAAAGCCGACCCCTTGAAAGCCAATGACTTACGCAACCCTCACCGTTTTTCGCATCTTGCTATGTCACAACAACTTATGAAGGCTACCACAAGTGGTTATGCCCATAATCAGGTTCCGCGGACGTATCGTGACTGGGAAACAGATCGGAAGAGCACACGTCTGAACT
>OGWH01000098.1_pt1 | contig 11331 bp, 18 predicted proteins | sample 1575971 | NCBI WGS metagenome assembly OGWH01 (sample SAMN07581554, study PRJEB24739) | freshwater metagenome
ACGTGTGCTCTTCCGATCTGTTTCCCAGTCACGATAGGCGCCCCAAGTAAGCATTGGCATAGTCAGGATTGAGTTGAATGGCTTTGTCGTAATCAGTAAGCGCACCTTGATAGTTTTCTAATCTTTCCTTTGCCACACCGCGATTGTTGTAAGCGGCATCATAGTTAGGATTGAGTTCGATCGCTTTGTTGTAATCAACGATCGCTCCCTCGTAGTCTTTTAAGTAATACTTCGCATTACCGCGATTGTTGTAAGCCTCAGCCAAGTTGGGATTGAGTTCGATCGCTTTGTTGTAATCAACGATCGCTCCCTCGTAGTCTTTTAAGTAATACTTCGCTGCACCGCGATTGTGGTAAGCGGCATCATAGTTAGGATTGAGTTCGATCGCTTTGTTGTAATCAACGATCGCTCCCTCGTAGTCTTTTAAGTTTCTCTTCGCTAAACCGCGACCCATGTAAGCATCAGCCAAGTTGGGCTTGAGTTCGATCGCTTTGTTGTAATCAACGATCGCTCCCTTGTAGTTTTTTAAGTCAGACTTCGCATTACCGCGATTGTTGTAAGCCTCAGCCAAGTTGGGATTGAGATCGATCGCTTTGTTGTAATCAACGATCGCTCCCTCGTAGTCTTTTAAGTCAGACTTCGCATTACCGCGATTGTTGTAAGCCTCAGCATCGTTGGGATTGAGTTCGATCGCTTTGTCGTAATCAACGATCGCTCCCTCGTAGTCTTTTAAGTCAGACTTCGCATTACCGCGATTGTTGTAGCGTGAAGCCACATTGGGATTGAGTTCGATCGCTTTGTCGTAATCAACGATCGCTCCCTCGTAGTCTTTTAAGTTTTTCTTCGCAATACCGCGATTGTTGTAAGCATCAGCATAGTTAGGATTGAGATCGATCGCTTTGTTGTAATCAACGATCGCTCCCTCGTAGTCTCCTAAGTTAGACTTCGCAAGACCGCGATTGTTGTAAGCCTCAGCCAAGTTGGAATTGAGATCGATCGCTTTGTTGTAATCAACGATCGCTCCCTCGTAGTCTTTTAAGTTATATTTTGCCAAACCGCGATTGTTGTAAGCATCAGCATCGTTGGGATTGAGTTCGATCGCTTTGTTGTAATCAACGATCGCTCCCTCGTAGTCTTTTAAGTTATATTTTGCCAAACCGCGATTGTTGTAAGCCAGAGAATAGTTAGGATTGAGTTCGATCGCTTTGTCGTAATCAACGATCGCTCCCTCGTAGTCTTTTAAGTAATGCTTCACAACACCGCGCCTGTTGTAAGCCTCAGCCAAGTTGGGATTGAGTTCGATCGCTTTGTCGAAATCAACGATCGCTCCATACTGATCTCCTAAGTCAAACTTCGCACTACCGCGATAGGTGTAAGCATAAGCATAGTCGAGATCGAGTTCGATCGCTTTGTCGTAATCAACGATCGCTCCCTGTTTGTCTCCTCTATTTTGTTTTTCTAAAGCACTATCGAAATAATCACTAGCAATTAGAAAAGGTAACGTTTCTGGATCAGAAGCGATCGTTTTGCTGGGTTCTGGATTCGGTGGAGTGGGAGTAACATTGGCTGTTGTTTCTCCTTTTTTTCTGAGAACCAGGATTTTTGTTGCTTCCGAGTTAGCTAAGTCAAATTTGATCGCTACTTTGCCCCACTCAAAGGCTTTTTCATAACTTTTGCCTGCACCGACTGCATCATAGAAGCCTTCGGCAAATTTGATAGCAACTCGATCGTTAATTTGATCCCGCGTGCCGATCGTGATGGGAATATAAGTGGCAATAGCATTTGCTTGAACATCGGAATAGCAGGCATTGAGTACAACACATTCCAGATGATCGTCACAAAGCCCCAAAAGTTCGGCTAAAGGTTCAGCCGGTACAAAGCGAATTTCATTAGCTTTATGGGTTTGGGCACGGACTTCTCCGCTGTCAGATCGATAGAGGTTTCCCGCTGATTCATCGCTCACAAACAGCAATCCCTGATCTCCCGCCCCATGACCACTAAAGTGCAAGATATGAGGTTCCAAATCCAGTAAGGCACGGCGCAATTCGGAGGGAGTGACCGCTAAACGGTATTCCACAACGAAGTTATCCCGCTTACGTGATCGTTGTAAAGCCTCGGTAATCATTTTGACTTCTCGATCCAATTGCAACGGCGTAGATCCCAGAGGATTTGCCGTAACGACCAAGATTCGGACTAGAGCGCCCGTTGTTTCCTGACGTTCGGCAATACCGACATTTAGATTATTCACACCTATCGATGGATTTATCATATTTCAATCAATGGTTAAGCTGGGTTGCCATTCCATAGCGATGCCAGGGCTGGAGTTTTAATGGAGAATGGCTCTATTGTAATTGAACGTGACAGAAGAAAGGCTCAAGATCAGGAGCGATCGGAACGGTCACTTTCTTCCCTCTCCTGGCAGAAAAACCGAGGGAGAGGGTCAAATCTCACAAAAAAACAGCAACCCTCTCCTCAAGACGATCGTGGAGGTTTCAAACGTCTTCGTTAAGGTTTCAAACGTCTTCGTTAAGGTTTCAAACGTCTTCGTTAAGGTTTCAAACGTCTTCGTCAAGGTTTCAAAGTGATGTATTAGCAATACCTACGATTGCCAACTTCAATCCACCTCCACCTCGCCAGGATTTCTGGGAAGAGTTAATCGAGGGGCTTACGTCCCCACAATTTCGACAGTTTCTTAAAATGGTAACAATATCATCCCCCTAATACTGAGTTCGGGTCGATCGTTTTCAGACTAATCCTCTATCCTCACATTAACCTTGACGATCTGCGACAAGTAGTGTCAAGATTGATGAGGTTTCAGCAACTTCAGATCCCAAAAGTCAAGGTAAGCTTCATACGCCGTACCTGGTTCAAGCTTGGTAACTAGGGAAGATTTATCCCCATCAACCCAGGAACATTTAAAAACAATTTGCCAGCCAGTAGCAATTAGCTTATTTATATTTTCGAGATCCTCAGGGTAGCGAGCATGAATATGCTTTGATTGAGGAGATCCTTCTGAATCTATTTTTATTAGATTGAAATTTCCATACTTTTCTGGGTCTCCGTTGGTCTGGTGGTACTGTCCATCAGGAGAGTAGTATCCTAGCGCTGTTGGTACAAGATTTGTAATATACCAGGAGAATTGATATAAGTTAATTCGTCCAGGAACTCTTACTGTGACAGTTTTTCGGCTTCTGCTAGCCAAATAACCAACGATCACTTTGAATACTTTTGATCCTTTTGGAACCTTTTTGGCCGTTGCTAACGATGGAGGCTGGATAGGGGGAAGACCTAACTTGTGTCCATTGCGATACCAAATATAGTAATCTAGAGATTCTTTTATTTTCTTTCCTTCAACCTCATTGGGGTTTAGTTCGACAGTAGACTGATCTAAATCCTGTGATTTTTTTGATTCGAGATTGATCAAAAAATTAGCTATCTGTTGCTTTTTTTCCCACAGGCTAAATTCTACAACACCCTGAAAGTTTTGTTGGCTTTGTAGACGAAATTGATAAAAATTAATTTCCAGGTTGCAATATTTACGATCGATCCAATTATGATCGTGGAAATCAGGTGCGATGGCGATCAACCGTACTGGTTGTGAATAATCTACTTGATCAGCTAAAGGTCTCTCTGTAATGATGTGGTCAAAATACCGAGTAAGCTGCTGGACTAGATAGCGATCTTCAGTATTTTTCAGTTCCAAAATATAAAGCTGCTTTGATGCGCTCACCCCTAGAACATCACAAATTTCTCGATTGACTATAAACTGACGCTTCAGTGGTTCTAGACCAAGCAAAATTCCCAAATTTGTCCAAACAAGAGTTTCTAAAGCCTCTTCACTCACAAACTCCCAGTGTTCGCCAATTTTCTGAAGCATAAAAATAAGCTCAAAGAGAACTAGACTATTCTTCCCATCGAATTGTTCGCCCAGACTCGTGGCGCAAATCATATTGATCGATTTGCACAACCTCTCCGCAAGCGCAGGTTTTACGCAAACCATGAAGCGTATATTGAACATCCACCGTCTTCTCACACTCTGGACACTCCGTTTGGAAATAATGTCCTAAACTATCGTACAGATTGGAGAAGAATTGATCGAAGGAATTCTGTAAATCTGCGAATGCCACCTTAGTAAGCGCTGCACGAGCTTGTACGACTGGAATAGGGTCAATGTCTGCCCCAATTACATTGGCTCCTAACCGAATTGCTTCATGGAGTGTTGTCCCACCACCCATCATTGGATCGAGTACAATTTTGCCCTCTAAGCCACCAGTTGTGTAGTAATCGTTATATTTATCGTCGAGAACGAACTGTTTGAGTATAGCCCGAAATGTGGAGCCACATCGTCGCGCCCACCACTTATGTAAATAAGTATTCGGGCGAAAGAGATGTTTGTTAAACACCTCAAGACGGGAAAGATCGTTAACAAAGTTTTCGGGAAAGGAGCCGTCTGGCTTGACGCTGTTCCTAACCTCAGGAGTATACAGAAGCTCGTTCAAGGTTAGTTGCAAAACCTCTTGAGCTACATAGCTAGTCGATAGCCAATCAGCCATTATCTTTGTTTCTGTGGGGATTTCAGTACGAACTAGTATATCTGTTTAGGGATGGCATATTTCATAAAAACTTAGCAGCCCAAGAACGGTGTATAGGGTTTGTATAAGAAATTTCCCTCACCCCTCTCCCAAATAGGACAAGGAGAGGGCTAATCCACCCAGTGTAGGGAGTTTTGGCTTTTCACGGTAGTTTTAAACGTGGCACAGGTGAGGGGAATGCCCAGCCAGGATCCCAATAGGGCTAAATCTTGATCAAAGGTTTTCTGAAGGTCTGCTAGCCGTTCATCCCTTAGTTGGGGCCGATTTTTCATGCTCCAAAGGTTCCGTACCCAGGTTCGCCAGGCTTTGGGAATCAACCAGCGGCGAAGCTGCTTTAAGCCGGGAGCTTCCACTAAGAAATCTCGCCACGCGGAGGTGCGGATGCGATCGGCGGAGACGTTTTGGGCTTCTAAGTCTTGCCAGATGGGGGTTCCGCCGTAGCCAATGAAGTGACAGACGCGCTCTAACTCCCCTTGGGGATGGGCTAGCATCCGCTCAAAAAAGACAGGCAATACCCGATCGCGTCCAAATTGATCAAAGTAAGGTTGCAATTGTTTTGTGTAAAGGCTGTATTCGATTAGCTCAGGGAACCGATCGATCGCTTCGTTAATGTCTGTGTTCACCACCCGTTGCGTCCATTCATGAATATATTGGGACACCAAACGATCGATGGGATGACGCATCACATAAATAAATTTTGCCTGGGGGAAGGCCGCCGCTAAACGGGGAATGGTGTCCGGGTAGGTGGGTAATTTAGTGTAGTGGGTGCTGGACTCGCCCCGGAGATCCTTCGGATTTGCAGAGGCAAAGAGGGACTGGTAGTAGGCCATCCCTTTGGCAAACTCTTCATCGTTGCTAAAAAAGTTCGGCTCTTTGAGGGAGGTCATAAAAATCCCCGGTTGCAGAGCTAGTTGTTCGTGAAGGGTACTGGTGGCGCATTTCATGCCGCCGATGATGATGAAGTCCGGGCCAGGTGCGGATGAGGGAGGGTTTGCTGCGATCATAGGGATTCAGGGGGCAGAGATAAAATCAGCTTTACGGTTCAATCTTGACAGGAATGGGAGCGTTGCTGCGTTGCTGGGATCTTAATGCTTGCCAGCCGTATGGGGGCGATAGGGTTTTAAGGGGTGTCGCCATTGAAACCAAATGTCTTGCCCCTGTCGATCGCAGGTGTGAGGGGTTTTATGACCCAGGATTTCCCGCAGGGCGGCAATGCTCCGACCCACTAGCCAGCCTAAATTGGCCAGCACTAAGCCAAATGCTCCATAAAACTTGGCGAAGTAGCGCGATCGGGAGGCGTATAAATAAGGACGGGGTCGCTTGCGACTGGCAAGATCTGATTTCACGGAGCCGCTGCCCCCCCGCAGGTGAACCACCTGGGCTTGGGGAATGTGGCGAATTTTCCAGCCCGCCTGACGAGCCCGCCGACAAAAATCAATATCGTCGTAGTACATAAAATAACCGTCATCCATGAGGCCAATTTGTTCAATTACCGATCGTCGGATGAGAACACAGGCAAAACTTGTCCATGGGGGCTCAAAGGAGTGGTCGGTCACGGGGATGGGCACATCAAAGGATTGCAATAGTTGAGTGATTACACTGGTGCGGGCCGCATCAATAATTTCACTAAGGGGAGAATGATCCCGAAAACAACTAATTTGGGGAGTGGCATCGGGCCATTCTAAACGAGGACTCAATAGGCCTGCTTCTGGATATTGATCGAGGGCTAAGCGTAAGGTTTGAATCGCACCAGGACGAACGATCGTATCGCTGTTGAGCAGAAGATAATTTTCCGCTTGAATGGCTTGGATGCCCAGGTTATTTCCGGCAGAAAATCCCCCATTTACATCAGACGGTAAAAGCCTTGCCCAGCTTTGCCAATGGTGAGCAACGATCGCTGCTTCGATGGTATTTACGGAGTCATCCCCAGAGGCATTATCTACCACAATCACCTGTTGAGTTTGGGCATCAATTTGAGCTTCTAAGGAAGCCAAACAATCCACCACAAGCTGAGGAGTACGATAATTGAGAATGACAACGGCAAGCTGATAAGCATGAGCGCTTAGATCGGAGGCAGGTTTACCCATAAGTTACCCATAAGAGTGGAGAGATTGGAAAGAGTGGAGAGGGAGTTAGGAACACCAGCATACAGCGTCAAGATAATCGATTATACGGTCACATTACGATAAAGATTTTTGACCCGACGGGCAAGGCTAACCATATTGGTGGTAACGGGCAACGCATCAAACCAGGATTGATTTGCAATACTACTCCGGGACGATCGTTGAAATCCTAGGGGAATGGAGGCCACTACGGTATTAATATCCGGGTTTTGTTTCCGAAAGGTGGAATAAGCGCCATCCACATGCATGGGGCCGCCCTCTGGATGACCCGCAGGACGATCGAGTATGGTTTCCAAAAAGCCAATAAGACGATCGAAAATGCGACTGTGAATCGCTAGAAAGTGGGCTTGAACAATGGGTTGATTATAGGATTGCAGCAGGAAATCGGTATCGGTAGCCAGATGGTGGCCAAAGTAAGCAAAATCCCAGGGGATAATTTGTAATTCGTGGAGGTAATTACCAGAAAGGTAAAAAAGATTGATTTGGTAAGATATAATATTGAAAGTATTGCTGGTGCTAAAAAAAGGAAGGCTGAGAGAGAGGCTTTTGATAAAAAAATGGCTGAATCTTTTGCCGCTCGAAGAAAATTTACTTCTTCTTGGTACTATCCTATTTTAAAGGAAACTTATAATCCCTTTGTCTATGTAACCCGGACACTGGTACAGTGGGTTTGTAATAAACTTATTGCCTGGTCATATAGGTGGCGGGGAGTTTAACGTGGTTCCTATTCCTGGTACTTCTACCGGTATAGATTTAAATATGCCAGGTCCTGGGTTACCGAATATTAATAATCCCCGTATACCTAATGATATACATGGAATACCAAATTTGCAAGACCACCACCTACCTTCTATACCAAATCTTGATCAACCTAAACCTATAGAAAGAAAGGTCCAGGTAAAATGTATTCCCCGCCATTTTTATGAAACACCAACAACAATTATAAAGTACGTTCTCTTACAGGATATTTTACAAATCCATGGGTCAGAATGGACGGAGAAATGGAAACAAGCCGTGGGGACTATAGAATGTGTAGTGGTTCCCGCTTTAGATACTTCACATAATTTATCAGAAAATCAAGTAGGTATACCTTATTCTTCCTATCAATCTATCTATGAAAAACTATACTCTTAAGGTAAAGAAAAATAAAGAAGGTGAATTGTATATACAATTACCTACTAAATTGTTGAAAGAGATGGGCTGGAAAATTGGCGATCCTTTAGAATGGCTGGAAAATAAGGACGGTTCATATACATTACAGAAAAATGAACGAAAAAGCAAAAAAGAAAATTAATAAAAGGATAGCCGAAATTATGTCTAAGAACGGACAACCCTATGGAAAACCGGTTTATTCAAAAAATAGAGTAATAGAGGAATTTTGTTTATTTCTATCCCATTGGAAATATAAGTTAACAGAAGGTCTTTATTTTAAGATCAAGTTTTTTCTGCAACGTCAGTTTCGTGGGTATGATGATTTAGATAAATGGAATTCGGCATGGTATATTGCCAGAAAAGCTATTCCCGTGTTAACAGCAATGAAAGAGGGGTTTAAGGGTACCAGTATAAAATGGCACCGGGAGGATAGGTTTGGAGAAATTATAGAGCTAACTAGAGAAGAGGTCTTTGCGGATAAAGATTTACCCCCCGCTTTTACGGAAGAAGAATGGCGTTTAATACTAGAAGATATTATCTATGCGTTTCAATTTATTTTGGATACCGATGCTATAGATAAAGAATACAATGAAGAAGAATACAATAAAAACTTTAAACGACATAAACGTGGATTAAAATTATTTTCCATATATTATATGAATTTATGGGACTAATAATTGGAACACCAAAAGATATGCCTCCGGTTACACATTACAGTGAAAAGGTATTTGTTAGTCAACCGCACTACAAAATAGTATTTGAAAATGGATTGGGGTTTTATATTTTAAACAGTTATAAACTTCAATCTTTTCCAAAATTTTATGGTATGTTTCATAAAGAGTTTTGGGAATTTGGTTTTTATTTTAGAAATTGGATATTTGAGATTATGTGGAATAAAGCATTTAAGGTTAAGTGACCCTCGAATACAAGTTAAATTATAATCATATCGGAGAGAAAAGAAAATATAAACTCACCGGGAAAAAAAGACTTAAGATTATAGATACCTCTTGGTGGACGGAAAATGAATTGAAGAACCAATGGTATTTAAAAGATTATAACTGTTATTATATTGTAATATCTAAATTTGGTGAACAGCAGTATAAAGTATCTTGTTCTGGTGCTAATGCCGGGGAATATAAAGATTTAGAATTAGCCAAGCTTGCCGCCTTAGAGTTTTGTGATAAAATACAAGGATGACTATTTCAACTATATTAATTTGCGCGGCTGTATTAATCTATATGATTTACCTACACCAACGGTTTCGTGATTAGGTGTCTAGATAGTTCTTTAGCTTTTCCTTTAAGAGCTCTCTTCTTTTCCGAGACCGTCTTTCTAAGGCCGTTACGTACAAGGCCAATGGCAAAGGGAAGAAAAACCTAAGAAAAAATTGCATGTGGTCTTGTTTGGTTAACTGATCAAAATATACTGTATATAGCTCGTGAATACCGTATAAACACCAAAACATAGCCGGGGCAAACAAAACCCAGAACACTAGATTATAGCTTTTATTAAAATGGCTTTTAATTTTATCTAACATATAATTACTTAGTGAATTATACATTTAGAGATATAACATTAACTGAAAAAGAATTTTTTGAACTCAAACAATGTGTGGGAGAGTTTCATAGAATTTGCAGAGACAGTGTTTTTCGATATGTTGAAGGGGAATATTTAAGCTCTAACGATATTGTGGGTAATGAGAGATATAAAATTTCAGAAAATTTGATATCTTTTTTGAACGAGGTAGAAAAACTTAACAAAACAGTTGAATAATTCTTGACTTATGTTATACTAATAATGTTCACATTAATTGTTAGGTGGTTGTGTGTGAGGGTTGTGAACGTAATCACCACCATATCCTAACAAACGTTTTCCGGTGTCGTCGAAACCGTAGTTTTTCTCTTGACTATTTTATGAGTTCCTGTAGCATTAGTGTAATGAGATCATTAATTGTTATAGGTGTATTGCCTATACTTTGTTCATGTACAACGGTTTCTACAGATACAAAACAATATTATAGTTCCCGGCCAGGTATGAGTGAAGATGCCCAAGATTTCCCCAACACAAAGTATAACTTAATGGATAGTTCTGATGGTAAAAATGATCCAACCGCAAACATTAAAATCTGGAGTACAAAATACTAATGAGTGAACGAATTACAAAACAATGGACCAAGGACGTCAAGGGGGCTTTTGGAGATAATTTACAAACCCAAAAAGGTATGAAAGCCGAAGAAATTGTATACAACTATCTAAAATCTGTTTATGATTATGTGGAATGGAATGTTGATAACAGTAAAGAACAAAACCTTGGACATGATTTTACATTTAAAAAGAAGGCATGGAAAAATAGATATACCGTAGATGTAAAGGGTAATTTAAAAGATAAGAAATTCTTTGTTTATATTGATGAAATAAAAAACAAAACTAACAATAGAATGTTACATATTGAACCTAGTACCGGATTTGCCGTTGAATATGACAGAGCTTCTATGGTTAGATACATTGAACTTAATAAACATTTACTTCGTTTAGATAAGAATAATAAAAGATATTTTGTTGGGTTAACATACGACTACACGATGAAAGACAGTGTTGAGTATTTTCGAGTTTTTAAAATTAATATGACCAAGACAAAAAAGAAACCAGAAACAGTTTCGTATAAGACGGTAAAAGTAGGTGGGTTTATGACTGAGGATGATTACATTAGTCGGTTAAATCGTACTTGGTACGAGAACGATACAGATTAAAAAAAGAACCCGCTGGGACTTACCAACGGGTTCTTAGACAGCTACCGATTTATTATTTGATATCGATAACTTTGGCTTTGGTTTCCACCGGTTTATGTTTTGCAACATCAACAACCAACAGACCATCTTGGAACTGTGCTTTAACATCTTCGTGATTTAAGTTATCACCCAAAGCAAAAGAACGGCGGAAGGCTGATCTCTTAAGTTCTCTACGAACATAAGTACCTTCTTCGGTTTCTTCTTTCTTGGAATGCTTTTGACCCGAGATAGTTAAAACACCATCCTTTACGTCAACGGTAATTTGATCTTTTTTAAGCCCAGGAATCTCTGCTTCAATAGAGACTCTGTCTTTATGATCAATAATGTCAACTTTTGGATAAGATTCCTTTTCAAACAAACCAACACCAAATTCCTTAGATAAACTAGGAAACAGGTCGCTGGTGAGCTTGTCAAACACCCGATCAAAGGGTGTAAGGAACTCATCTCTAAGCGATGGCCATTGTCCCCAACCGGGGAATGGACTTGGAACTACACGGCCTGTATGAGCTTTTCCGCTCTCCACAGGCAGGTCACCATTACTCATATTCTCTTACCTCTCTTTCTCGTGCATTTACTTTATCGCACAGCTAATGCCCAGAAGGTACACCAGCCTAACGGCCCGCACGGGTGCCGTCGCTAGTATATTTATATGCGACAATTATCGTGACTGGGAAAC
>OGWH01000099.1_pt1 | contig 11234 bp, 11 predicted proteins | sample 1575971 | NCBI WGS metagenome assembly OGWH01 (sample SAMN07581554, study PRJEB24739) | freshwater metagenome
GTTTCCCAGTCACGATAGAGCGGCCCTGAAAAAAATGACCGTAAAAATGGTGAGAAATTGTTGCAGGAATTAGCCGGGCACACGCATCGAACGGCCCATTTCAGAACCGTAATTGCCTTGGTTTCGGCTACAGGAACGCACTACTTTGAAGGTGCAGTGAAGGGAAATATCTTACATGAATTTCGCGGCGATATGGGCTTCGGATACGACCCTCTTTTTGTTCCAGAAGGATGGGATAAAACCTTTGCCCAAGTGCCGATGGAGGTGAAAAATTCCGTTTCGCACCGCGCCCTTGCGCTAAGAAAATTTGTTGCCTTTCTGAATAATGTGGAAAAAAGGTGACCATAGCCGCTTACCAGCGAGAAGGGCATATTTTTGAAAAACGTAACTTCGCAATAAATCGAAATCATGAATGAAGAATTAGCAGCGCGCTTTATGCGTTATGTGCAAATCGACACTGAAGCCGACCCCTCTTCGGAAACTTATCCTTCTTCCGAAAAACAAAAGGATCTTGGAGAACTTTTGAAGCTTGAATTAATCGGTATGGGAGCTTCGGAAGTAGAAATGGATCAATGGGGTTATGTGTTGGCCTCTGTACCAGCAACTTCAGACCGTACCGATCTCCCCACACTTTGCTTTTGTGCGCACATGGATACCGCACCCGACTGCAGCGGACACAACGTAGAACCTATCTTGCATCGTAATTGGGATGGTTCTCCGATTATTTTACCCCACGACACCAACCAGGTATTATCGTTGGAGAATGAACCCTATCTCTTGTCGAAAATTGGGCAAAACATCATTACCGGCTCGGGGTTGACCTTACTTGGCGCTGACGATAAAGCAGGAATTGCGATTATTATGGAATTGGTAGGATACCTCCTGAAAAACCCACAGATTCTTCATGGTAAAATTAGAATACTCTTTACCCCCGACGAAGAAATAGGAAGGGGTGTTGAACACTTGGACATGAAAAAGCTCAATGCCGATTTCGGGTATACATTGGACGGTGGGCCATTGGGTTATTTGGAGGATGAAACTTTTTCAGCCGATGCAATGACCTTTACCTTTCATGGCGTAAGCGCCCACCCTGGTTATGCCAAAGGCATTATGCAACATGCACTAAAAATGGCAAGTGAATTTGTTTTCCATCTGAATAAGGGTGGTTGGTCGCCTGAAACCACTGAAGGCCGCCAAGGATTTGTGCCTAACCAACACCGAACAGCTTGAGGAAGCCGTTAGGGAGCGAAACGAGGCCGTTAAAGACGCTCAATATTGGAAGGCCAAACAAAGAAAAGCTTTGAAAGAACTATGGTTCTGGCGTGGAGCCTTGATTGTTGCCGTTCTTTTCGCCGCTCGTGGCCCAATCCTCTGGCTTGTCCGCAAGTTTGTGGGGATTCCCTGGTGATCCGCTGGCTTCGGTCGAACTTCCAAGGCTTGATGGCGTTGTCAGTCGCTATCATCATTTTCTTTTTACTCGGCCCAATCCTTCAAGGCTTTGACACCACGGCTGGGGTTGTTGACCTCGGGAGCCTGCATGTCCTTGCCTTTGGAGCCGTTCGGTTTCTTTTCTGCACCTTTTTGGCGTGGTCAGTCCTCCAACTGGATTGGAAGATCCTCGACCGATATGTTGACAAGGGAGTGCTCAAGGATGACTGGAAAGAAGCTTGCCCAAACACAAGGCTGAAGATATTTGTCCTTGTTTTTGGGGTTCTTCTGATCGCCGCAATCCTCTCATGCAAATAGTTTATGTTGCGCTTTCTCTTGCGTTTCTTTCCAACGGTCTGGCTAGCCCAGGAGTTGAAGAGGCGAGGCTTCTCGTCGTCGAACAGGCCAGAAAGTCAATCGGCATTCGGGAGGCCACCTCTCGAAACGACGGGGCCATGGTGGACGAGATCCTATCATCGGTAGGTCTTGCCGGAACGAAAGCCCCCTGGTGTGCAGCCTTCATCGTTTGGGTCGGCGACAAAGCCTTCGGATCGTCCCTCTTTAACCCTTACCCGAGATCTGGCTGGTCTCCAGTGTTCGTGGCAAAACCGACTTGGGATCGCCAACGACGTGGCACACCTCTCAAGCCAGCCGATGTTTTTGGGATTTGGTTTAACTCTATGGGTCGTGTTGCTCATGTCGGTCTGGTTGAGAAAAACGAGGGGGATTGGCTTGTGACCATCGAGGGTAACACCAATGGTGGCGGGAGTCGGGATGGGGATGGTGTGTACAGACGCAGACGGCTCGCCGTCAATGTGCTTGGAAAGGATTGGCTATGAGTCAGCATATAGGTGCGATTGCCGTAACTAAAATCGCCGCAACTCTTATGGAACATGGGTTCCTCGTCAGCCTCCCAGTTTACGACAGCGGGTACGACTTAATCACCGACTACCGAGGCACCCTAAGAAGGGTTCAAGTTAAGAGCAACGGAGGGGCAGAGGATGGCGTGAAAAACAGAACAAAACTTAAGTTTTACGCTTTGCGTGGAAACAACATTCACCAAGCCAGTATGAAACGGTTATACGCAAAAAACGAAGTGGATGCCTTTATCTTTTTCAACACAAAGCAAAATGCCATTTTTGTAGTCCCGTTTGACAAGCTTCCGAAAACCCAATCCGTTTATTTTGCCCCGAATTGCGAGTGGCGGGACAATTGGGATGTCTTGCGTACTCCCAAAAAAGGATAAACTTAAGACGTGATCAGCGACGCAACATTACTCGTGGATGGCCAAGTCGACTGGTCTGGCGGGATGGACTCCAATTTGAGTCCACAGCTAATTGGAGCCAACGCCGTGGCTCGAGCCGTCAATGTGACTTTCCGTGGTGGCAAGCCAACCAATCGTCCAGGTTTCTCCCAGCTGGCTCTTTCGGATGGTGTTGGGTCTGGTTTGGATCTCTTTTCTAACGGCTACTACCAAGGTGGGTATTTGTATTCCGAAACCCGCTCAACGAAAGATTCTTCCCTTATCTGCGTGGTTGACGGCTATGTGCTCAAGATCAATCTCGCCACCTATGTTGTCGATCGTCTTTACCCACGGACTGCCACTGGAGCCGACAACACCTCTCATCGTCTGGACACCATCTCCCGTTGCTATTTCGCAAGAGCCGAGCGGTATCTGATCATCCAAGACGGAGTTAATACGCCCCTTATCTGGGATGGTGATTATCTTTACGAGTCTGGGATTGGGCCAACTCTCTCGACTGGTGCCGTTTCCCAAGTTCACAATGTTGGGCCTGGGACAATAATGGCTTATGGGCAGGGTAGGCTTTTTGTGACCAATGCCTCTCGGACAAAGATCTTTGCTGGCGACCTTGTATTTGGCGGAAGCACCACCCAGATTGAAATTACCTCTGGTTCACACTCTGCTGGTGAGTATCGAGTTACTACCGCCACTAATCATGGATTTGCGGCAGGCGATGTTATTTCAATATCTGGTCATAGCTCCGAGCATACAATTAATGGCACTTGGGAGATTGCAAGCATAGTCTCCTCAACCGTGTTCGAGATTAACTATTCCGAAACCACGGCAAGCGGTGTAGGCGGTTATGTTTCGAAAGCCAATGCTGGACAGGAATCCGACCTCTTAAAGTTCACCGAGCTTACCTACCTAAACGAAGGCGGTGCTCTTCAACCAGCTACCTTCCTTGGCAAAATTACTGGCCTTACCTTTATACCGATTCAGGACACCGGCACTGGCCAAGGAGATTTGATTGTGTTTTGCGAGCGTGGCGTGGTCTCCCTTTCCGTGTCTGTCCCAAGAACTCAGTGGAAAAACACGACTGGCTTTCAGAGAATCTCGCTAACCGAGATTGGGTGCACCAGCCACGAGAGCATCTCCTCGACTAACGGAGATATCTTCTTCCGCTCCTTTGACGGACTCAGAAGTTACCGAAATTCCAGAGCCGAACGATCCGACTACGGCCAGGTTCCTATCTCCACCGAGATGAACTATATCCTCGATAAGGACAGCCAAAACTACCTTAACTTTGTCAGCAGTACGGTTTTCGATAATCGCCTTCTGTTCACTTGTAGCCCAAAAGTGGACTACTCCAACAGCACGATCCTCACCTCTGGAAAGCGTAGGCCAGTGACCTTTAGCGGAATTATCTCTTTAGACTTCACTTCAATCACTGGTGCTGGTGGCAAACGAAGCCCAGCTTACGATGGTGTTTGGACTGGTCTGGATGTGATTCAGCTTCATTCTGGATCTGTGGCCGGAATCCCGAAAGCCTACGCCATCAATCTTGATTATGTGAACTCTGGACTGCTTGGGCTTTGGGAGATCACCAAGGATCGTGAGTACGACATTGTTTCTGGCGGAACCCAGTCACCCATTCGTTCTATTATCGAAACTCGTGCGATGGCTATGGGAAATCCCTTGGAGCAAAAGCGTTTGATTCGTGCTGATTTCTGGCTGGCAAACTTAAACGGAACGGCTGAGTTTGATATTTATTGGAGGCCAGACGAATATCCATGCTGGCGTCCTTGGCACAGCTTTTCTCGTTGTGCAACCGTGGAGAATTGCGTTACTGGAACTCCCGCTGTTTCCGAGTCTGGCGGGAACTGGACCCTCACTTATTCCTCCTCGGCTCTCCGCAACTACCGAATCGTTGCAGATAAGGTCTACACTTCAATCCTATCTTTTGCAGACCAAGCCAACGATAGCTCCACTATTTCTGCCGCGCTTACCGCCGCTGGTATCACGCATGCTTCCGTTTCTAGGTCTGGGACATTTCCTTCCTATGTGTACACGATAACTGGCCCGGTGACGATCAGCGGGACAACCGTGACTAATCTCATCGTTACTCCAGTCCAAGACCCAGCCACCCAGCAGTGCAATGCCGAGTTTTCTGCCAAGAACTTTAGGGCGCAGTACCGACCCCAGATCCGTATGCCTACCCCTCCAGAGGATGTCGACCCCATCGTCAATAAGCCCTATACCTTCGGCAACGATTTCCAGCTTCGAATTGAATGGTCTGGAAAAGCCACGGTTAGCCGTTTCCTTATCCTTTGCCAACGCATCCTCGAGCAGTACCAGGGGATCGACTATGTGGAGCTAGAATAAGATGGCCGACGAAACATGCCAGGAACTTGATTGTTGCCCAGAACCGATCCTTAACTTTAGGGTCGAGACTTCCTTTGTCCTGCTTGGCGAAGACCCAGCCGCCACCGACCCAAGCATTGTTGATGGGGATACCCTGTTGACAGAAGATTCTTTGGAGATAAAAACATAGTACCTCGTTTATGGCTGGCGTAAAAATCTCTGCTCTAACCACTTCAGCGACCTTTACGGACACGGATGTGCTACCCGTTGTCTCTGGGGGAGTTACAAAGAAAGTTACCGGGGCAGTTGATAAGGCCGCAATCGGTGTCCCTCCCGCTGGTTCCGTTGGTACAACCCAACTTGCCAACGGATCGGTAACTTCTCCAAAATTTGCGGCTGGTGCTGTGGACGCAGCAGCTATTGGGACGAGTGCCGTTGAGACAGCAAAGATCAATAACTCTGCCGTAACCACGGCCAAGATTGCCGACGACAATGTTACTTCGGCCAAGCTTGCCTCTTCAATCCGTGCCGATATTGCTCGTGGCTCCCAGGCTCGCTCTGGAACAACCATCCCAACCACTGGTTCAGTCAAAGGAGTTGTCGTTCTTTCTGGTGGTTCTGGCTATACATCTGGGGCAACCGTAACGATTGCCGCACCTCCGTCAGGCGTTACTGCGACAGCCACTGCAACGGTTGTTGGTAATGTTGTCACCGCAATTACCATTACGGATGGTGGTTCGGGCTACACAGATCAGAATCCAACCGTAACCATTACCCCAGTTGGCGCAGGCTCTGGCGCAACCGCCGTGGCTTATGCGATGGTTCAGCCTCTGCTTGAGGATGATTCGGCCAGAACCAGAGCCGGTGGTTATCAGTTTTTCGGTATTTCCTCCAACGACAATATTATTGTTGCCGGAAATAATTATAATTATGTTTTGGCTATTGGTGAAGGTAACTACAATGTTGCATCTCCGACTAACATCCCACTCATCGACAATTCTGGTGTTCGGTATAAACCAATTAGACTTTTTTGCTCTGGTGAGTCTATTTATGTTTTGGCGTCTGACGGGTCTTTATGGAGCGCCGGTTACAATGGTTATGGCCAACTTGGAAGAGGGTTTACCGGCAATAGTTTTACCTATTCCCAAAACAACGCTATTTTCCAAAAAATAACCTTTAGCGGTGGCGGAATAGTAAAAAAGTTTGCCACAAATTTTTCCACAGGTGGCGGAGCCACAACCTGCCTCGCCTTGGTTCAAACATCGTCTGGGGAAACTCTTTATGGGTGGGGCTATAATGGGAATGGCCAACTCGGAAACGGAACAACTAGCGATGCCAACACGCCACAGGTTCTTTCCTGCTCAGACGGAGCTTCCACGATTACCGATATTGCGGTTGTTGGCCGCGGTTCGTATGGGGTAACAACCGTTCTTTTCTCTTCTGGTCGCGTCAAGGCTTCCGGATACAATGGACAAGCCCAGCTGTCCCGAGGCAACACCTCCCAACCAGGGAGTCCGACATTTGAATTTGTAAATGTTTCCGCTGGAACACCATTGACAAACATTGTTGAGATTGCTGGGGCGGAAGGTGGTTATTCCACACTTTATTTTAGGACAAGCGGTGGGATTATTTATTCAGTTGGATATAATGGGTATGGGCAACTTGGGGACGGCACGACTACCAGCACATCTACTTATATGGTTCAAGTTTCTGGCGGAGCCATTTTCCCGACAGGTTCCGGGAGAAACATTTTTAGCACTGGCGCATATGGCACGGCTTTTGTTTTTGCTTTTAGGGCAAATGGAAATTTGGTGGCTTGGGGTTACAACGGTTACGGACAATTAGGGGATGGAACCACAACCAATCGCCTTTCCCCAGTAGCCGTTTCAAGCCACACTACTTCCAATGTTTCCAAAATTATCACACTAACCGCAGAAACCTCTGCGGAGTCGTCTTTCTCGGCTATATTAAGAACCGATGGGTCCATTTTTGTTGCCGGTAGAAACGCCTATGGAAATCTTGGGCTTGGGACGACTTCAAACACCCTCACCTTCACTCAAATCCCATTCGACAAATCGATTGTCAAAGACATTGCCTTTGTCGGCAGGTGGGAAGACGCAACGCCCTATCTCTCAATCCTAACCACTGACGGAAGTCTCTACACAACCGGGTACAACAATAACGGACATAGTCTTGTCGGAAACGATAACGGGCGTTATTTTACGAGACATGTGCAAGCGAGGTTATAAGTTATGGCTCTAGTACCAGGAACCCTTCCTCCCGATGCTTGCTACGGAACGCCCCAAGCGTTGCTCGAGCTTTTTGCCCAGTACCTCGATGCAGTTCCGTCTGCAACCAACACGGCTGTACAGGCCGTTGCTTGGGCTGAGTTTGATGTCACATCCGCTGGATCTAACCCCAGAACCATTGCAAACGGAGGGATCAAACGCCAATACAATGTGACTAGCGTCAACCGAACTGGTACTGGTGTTTACGCCGTCACTTTCACTAATCCCCTTTCTTCGGCTAACTACACGATCAATACTACGGTTGGCGTTTCAACTGGCTCACCCTCCGGTACAACTCAGCCGATTGCGTCCTACCACGCCAAGACATCGTCCGGGTTTTCCGTAACCCTAGTTACCAGCGGTTCTGGAACTGCCACCGATCTTACCAACGGACTCCTTTCTTTCGTGGCGTTCGGGGAGTAAGCAATGGCCATCACACTTTCAGAGGCCAAAGCTTTTTTAGCCCCTTATGTTGATAATGGTATTTACCCTGGCGACGATCGGGTAATTGCCAGAATTAACGAAGCCCAACGGCGTCTCCACAGCTATCGGGCTTGGCTTGGCGTGATGGCCAAGTACGCCGTCAATGTGACTGGCAGTCAGTTCACGCTTCCCGACTACACCGGCAACATTACGACTTTTGCCGGGTTCGGCCTAGAATCTGCCACTAGGATTGCCGAGACTTCCGCCAATGTCGGATTTATGACCAACTCCGTGCAGGCTTTTGTGGCCGACAGCACTTCCCTAGTTCAGCTTCAATTTGCCCCCACTTCATCTTATTTGCGGACTTTCCAACTTATCGGGGACAGCGTCAATGTCCCTCGGGTTGAGATTACCGGTAAACTCAATTACCAGCCAGCCGTTAACGACAACGATCTTCTCATCATCCAAGACCTTGACGCTCTCAAGTTGATGGTTCTTGCCCTTTGGCGTGAACAAGGTGGTCAGTTGGATGTGGCAAGGGCTTTCTTGGAGCAGGCCATCGAAAGACTTACGGTTAAGACTGATCGGACAGTCGAAGCCGCTCGTCGGGTAAACTTCCAGACCCAAGTTTACTCCAGCATCCCATACTCTCTCGGGGAGTTTCGCTCTCGCCTTGCTCTCGACCTAGAGAACGGAGTCAAGATTTCAGACGCCGAAATGATCAATTTGATCAACGATGCGGAAGAGTCTCTTTTCGCCCTTGGGAAATGGTATGGGACGATTGAGCGTTACCGCTTCAATGTTACCCAGACCAACGAGATCCTTGTTCCCAACGATATTGGGACGATCCTATTTGCCGCAATGGATTCCAACCCAGTCAACATCTTTGACAGAAACTTTGACTTCCACGAGAATGGTCCTGGCTACAACAAGCGGGATTCGGATGGGTGGAATGTTCTGGTGGATCGTGGCGAGGTTTATGCCAACAATGCTTGGCATCGGAAGTACTTCATTCGTGATGCCACGGCTCCCGAATGTATCGAGGTTCTGGCCAAGAAACGTTGGAAATCAAAAAACCAAGATTCAGATTTGATGGATATCCGCAACTACCAAGCCATCAAGGAGATGGTGTTTGGCCTGCAAGCCGCCAAGGACAAGCCTGAAGTTGCCGCTTTTCACGAACAAAAGGCTCTCAACATCCTCCGCAAGGAACTGGCCGAGATGCGGGGTGGAGCCAGAGCCACCATTCGGGTGCAGGCCGAGGGGTTTGCCGCGGGAGAAATTACTGCTTTAATCTAACCTATGCCAGCCTCCGTCACAACCGTTTGCGATCCCGAGTCTTCCGTAGTCTTTGCGGCGGAGTGCCAACCCGGTGTGTACTACTGGCAAGATTATGATCTTATCGGTGAAAATTGGGAGCAATCCTTTGAACTTTGGGAGAGTTTAGCATGAGCGCATTAACCGGACGCACAATTGCCGATTCCTACACGGAGCTTCTAAAAACGGCGGCTAGTGGCGGGATTACTTCTGGCCTAACGGTCGTGGAAGACGGAGACGCAACTGCGTCAGCCCTCCAGATTTCTTCAACTGGGGTTGCCTCTTCCGGAACATTTTTGGTTTCTGGTGTTTCCACATTAAACTCTCTGGTAGTTTCTGGTACTTCAAATTTTACAGGCGTTGCCACCTTGGCCACCGTAGACATCAACGCTGGCGACATCGACAACGCCGTCGTTATCAACAAGTCTCCAGTCGTCACACTAGCTGGGGATCTCGGTGGAAGCGTAACCCTTTCAAATCTTGCAAGCGGAACCTTAACGGCCACCATCCAGCCGAATTCAGTAGCTCTCGGAACCGACACGACTGGGAATTATGTGGCTACCATTGCCGGGACAGCCAACGAGATTTCAGTTTCTGGTTCTGGTTCAGAAACTGCGGCAGTCACTCTTTCCTTACCGAGCACTCTCTCCTTTGCTGGTAAGACCATTTCAAACCTCGGATCGGTTACGACTGCCGATATCAATGGCGGAACGATTGACGGAACTTCTATCGGAGCATCCTCCGCATCGACTGGAAAATTCACCCAAGTCAATGTCGAAGCCCAAGGAGCCGTTCGGTTTGAGGACACAACTGGTGGTCAGTATGTTGGTTTCCGCGCACCTGGGACTATCCCGACCAGCTATACCTTAACCCTTCCGACGGCCACTGGTTCGGCTGGGTTTGTGATGGTCACCGACGGCTCTGGCAATCTTTCTTGGCAAAACCCCTATGGTGGCGGGGCTACCTCGACAATCAGCGCAGGCGACTCGTCTCTTGCCGTTGTGGATTCTGGGTCTGGCCAAATCACTGGGTCAATTGATGGGTCTACCAAATTCCAGGTTAACTCAACTGGATTGTCCGTTACTGGTGATCTAAACGTCTCAGGAACAGTTGTTGGAACCGTGGCCAACGCAAATACACTTACGACTAGCCGAAATTTCTCAATCACTGGTGCTGTCACAGCACCTGCCGTTGGGTTTAATGGTTCTGCCGCAGTCGCTCTTGCCACAACTTTATCCAGCGGGGTTGTATCAAACTCCAATGTCAGCGCATCAGCCGCAATCGATTTCTCCAAACTTGCCCCCTTAACCTCGGCTCATTTCCTCATCGGGAATGCTTCGAATGTCGCAACAGCCCAGACAATTTCTGGTGATGCCACGGTCGATAACGCTGGTGCTCTTACGATTGCCAATGGGGCGATAAATAATAACAAGGTTGCCAGCGGAGCAGCTATTTCATTCTCTAAACTCGCCGCGCTATCGTCTGGAAATATCCTTGTCGGGAACGCCAGTAATGTGGCCACGGCAGTTTCGATGTCTGGAGACGCTACGATTTCAAATACTGGTGCTGTCACTATTGCCAACAATGCGATCACAAATGCCAAGGTGGCTTCCAATGCCGCCATCGAGTTCAGCAAGTTGGAAGCTCTGAACTCCGCTAGAATCATCGTTGGAAACTCGAGCAACGTTGCAACAGCCGTGGCCGTCACTGGAGATGTCACGATCTCCAATACCGGGGTAACAACGGCTGATTCAGCTATTGTTGCAAAACTTGGGACTGCCCAAGAATATACCCGCACACACAACTTTAACGCCACTGCCCTCACCGACGCCACCAACATATCTTGGGACTTGGCTCAAAACCAGGTTTGTTCGGTTACCCTTGCAGGAAGCCGCACCCTGTCGAACCCGACCAACAAGGTCGACGGAGCGGTTTATATTCTCGTGGTCAAACAAAATGGAACTGGAGGCTACACCCTATCCTATAGCTCGGATTATAAGTTCCCAGGTGGCACGGCTCCCGTTGTCACTTCTGGTGCAAACAAGGTGAGCGTTCTCACCTTCGTTTCGGATGGAACTTATCTTTACGGCGTATCGTCCCTCAACTATCTGTAAGTTATGGCGTGGCCAGTTTTACCCCACGGGTTCCTTGGAAGTTCTTCTGGGGACAACGAC
>OGWH01000100.1_pt1 | contig 11163 bp, 10 predicted proteins | sample 1575971 | NCBI WGS metagenome assembly OGWH01 (sample SAMN07581554, study PRJEB24739) | freshwater metagenome
CCCAGTCACGATACTTGGCCGCCTGCAGGAACTTCCCGTCCCCGTCCAGAACGGCCACGCCGCCCCCGCCGAAATCACCGTCCGGGGCGCCCGCCATCACAACCTCAAGAATCTCAGCCTCGCGATCCCCCGCGAAAAGATGGTCGTCGTCACCGGCCTTTCCGGCTCCGGGAAATCCACCCTCGCCTTTGACCTGCTTTTTTCCGAAGGCCAACGCCGCTACCTCGACTGCCTCAACACCTACGCCCGCCAATTCGTCGAACAAATGGAGAAGCCGGACGTGGACTCCATCTCTGGCCTCCCTCCCTCCGTCGCGATTGAGCAGCGCACCACCCGCGGGGGCCGGAAATCCACCGTCGCCACCGTCACGGAACTTTACCAGTTCCTCCGTCTCCTTTACGCCAAGCTGGGTGTCCAGCACGATCCCGATTCCGGCGAACCGGCCATCCGGCAGACCTCCGCTGATATCGTCAAACGGGTCCGCACCCAGCTGCGCTCCACCAAGAATCTCAGCCTGCTCGCCCCGCTCATCCGCGGGCGCAAAGGTTTCCACACCGAGGTCGCCCGCTGGGCGCAAAAGAAGGGATTCTCCCTCCTGCGCGTCGACGGCAAGTGGGTGGAACCCGCCAAATTCCAGCCCCTCGACCGCTACCGGGAACACCACATCGACGTCCTCGTCGCCCAGGTGCAGGCCTCCCGCAAGGATCTGGCCGCTCTCGTCTCCCAGACGCTCTCCCTCGGCCGCGGCACGCTCTACACCGTCGATCACCGCGGCAAGACCACCATCCACAGCCACCATCTCTTCTGCCCGGGAACCAACCGCTCCTTCGACGAATTGGACCCGCGGATGTTTTCCTTTAACAGCCCGCACGGCTGGTGCCCAGAGTGCCAGGGCTATGGCACCGTCTTCGCCGAACCGCCGGAACCCAAGGCCGAGGACGAGGCGGAAAAAGAGCAGGAGCTGGAACTGGCTCGGGAGGAATTGGACGAAAACCAGTTGCTCCCCTGCCCTTCCTGTCAAGGGGCCCGTCTCCACCCGGTTTCCCGGGCCGTCCGCTTCGCCGGACGCCCCGTCCCGGAAATCAACGCCCTTTCCGTCAGGGAATTTGAAAACTTCTTCTCCAAACTCCGCTTTGCGGGACGCGAGGCCGCTATCGTCCGCGACATCCGCCCGGAGATCGAGCAACGCCTCCACTTTCTCAAGCACGTGGGGCTCGACTACCTGAATCTCGACCGCTCCGCTCCCACCCTCTCCGGCGGCGAAGCCCAGCGAGTGAAACTGGCCACAGAACTCTCGCGCCGCGCTACGGGCAAGACGCTCTATCTGATTGATGAACCCACCACTGGGCTTTCTTTTTACGATGTTCACAAACTCCTGGATGTACTTCAGCGCCTCGTGGACAAAGGCAACTCGATCGTGGTGATTGAGCATAACCTGGACGTAATTCGCTGCGCTGATTGGATTATTGACCTCGGCCCAGAAGGAGGCGATCGGGGTGGGGCGATCGGGGTGGAAGGTACCCCGGAAGTAGTGGCAGAACATCCCACCTCTTATACGGGTTTCTATCTGAAATCGATCCTTACTTCGTCTATAGCGGGACAAAGAGAAGAAGACTGTCGGTATAAATAGATACGATTTTTTCTATCCTAAAATCCCCTATCCTGAAAATTTTACGTCCTTCCTCTCATGCGATCGTTCCTGTGCCTCCTTGCTCTTGCACCCTCCGTTGTGGGTGTACTTTTTGTAACTTTTTCTAGATCCGTGTTTGCCCAAATTACGCCGGATGGGACTTTGGGAAGTGAAGGAACGATCGTTACGCCGAACCAAACAATTAAAGACCTACCCGCTGACCTGATCGAGGGCGGTGCGGCCCGTGGCACTTGGGCACCCTTTGTACTGGTAGGGAATTGGTTATGATCTGTGGATATTCTCTCTCCTCTTTTGTAGATTGCAGATGGAAGGAGGGATTCCCTCTGTTTCGTTGAATAGTGTTCCATGTATCCAAAGTTCATACGCACTAATATCAATCTCATCGCTCCAAACTAATGCATGACCTCCAGCCTCAATTTTAAAATTATGAAACAATGCTATATTTTTCAGTGGTTTAAACATTGGTAATTGAAACAAGGGTTGAACATCGTATTTCCGATATTCTTGATTTGTAAATTGTATCAGCAATACATAATTTTCTAACACCTGGGCGGATATCAGTTTTGGATATTGATTGGCTTTCATTTTTTTACTTCAAAGGAGGTAGTTTTGTAAACACTTGAGTGCTCCAGATTCTTTGGAGATCAGCTTGATACAGTTTAGCCCACTCCAATACTAATTTTTCAGCACGACTGGTAAATCGCCTTCAATAATGGTTAAATCATCAATACTAAACAGAGCATTATATTCTCCATAGACTGCATGAAAATGAGGCGGAGGATGATCACCAAAAAAGATTTTAATTGTAATACCGTAAAACCTGGAAATCTCTGGCATAACATTCGATCAAGATCACTGGGTTATATTGTAAAACAATCGATCGTTCTTGTGGCTTTTACAACAGAACCTTTTTCTGGAGATGGATTTTGGCAGGAATAGGATGAATCTATTTTACCTGATCTACCCCTTCAACCCCATTTTGGGATCCCAACCTCCGTAAATTTATGGATCTCACGAAATATTAGGAAATCTTATTGCACTGGCTCTATTTACGTGACATTTCTAAATTTTTAGGTTACTTTTTTCCTATCCTGAAAATTTTACGTTCTTCCTCTCATGCGATCGTTCCTGTGCCTCCCTGCTCTTGCACCCTCCGTTGTGGGTGTACTTTTTGTAACTTTTTCTAGATCCGTGTTTGCCCAAATTACGCCGGATGGGACTTTGGGAAGCGAAGGAACGATCGTTACGCCGAACCAAACGATTAAAGACCTACCCGCTGACCTGATCGAGGGGGGCGCGTCCCGTGGCGCTAATTTGTTCCATAGTTTTCTGGAGTTCAATGTCAACGACGGGCAACGGGTTTATTTTGCCAATCCATCGGGGGTTGCGACTATTTTCAGCCGGGTTACGGGGTCGAATATTTCTAATATTTTTGGAACCCTGGGGGTGAATGGTGGGGCAGATCTGTTTTTCCTCAATCCCAATGGCATTCTTTTTGGCCCCAATGCCCGATTGGATATTTCTGGGTCTTTTCATGCCACGACTGCTGAGGCGTTGGTTTGGGGGAATGGCTTTCAGTTTAGTGCGGTGGATCCCGCTGCACCGCCGTTACTGACGGTGAATGTTGCGCCGGGGTTACAATTTGGGACAACTTCAGGTTTGATTCAGCAACGGGGGCAATTGGTAGCGGGTCAAGATTTGCAGTTAGCGGCGGGGGCATTGGATCTTCAGGGACAGATGGGATCTGGACGTAATTTAAGGTTGGATGCTCAGGGGAATGTGGTGATTCGGGATACTTTACTGAATCCGACAATTTTGGCAGCGGGGCAGGATTTAGTAGTGCAGGGGAATAACTTAGTAGATATTTTTGTATTGAATCATCCCCAAAGTGAGATTTTCGCGGGGGGAGATTTGACGTTACGCAGTGAAAATCCGGTGAGTGGAGATGCTCATTTCTGGAGTGGTGGGAATTTTACCATTGAACAATTGAATGATAATCTAGGGGATTTAGTGAGTCTAAATGATCCCATTATTTTCACAGGTAATGATGTTTTTTTAGCCAGCTATACTGGGGCTTCTTTGCACATTTTAGCAGGTGGTTTAGTTTATATTCCTGGGGATATTTTCATTACACAATCTGATACAATTAATTCTTTAAAAGAAGATGTTACGTTATCAGATGGGCGCACCGTTGTTTCAATTGATGGTAGTGCTCGACCGACGGTAGATATTCGGGCGGGTGTGGATTGGGGGGGGGCCTGGAGATCAGGTTTTTCCTGCTGATTTAACGAATCAAGTTTTTTTAGGGGATCTTGATCCAACGACTCAAAGTGCAGATATTGTCTTGGGCAATATTTATACGAATGCTGTCGGTAACACAGGAGGACAGGTTTTCCTGACGAATAAATATTTTCCCAATCCATTACCTACGGTATTTGGAGGAATTGTGGTTGGCAATATTACTCCTGGGGATTTATACGGCGGAGGTCAGGTAGTGATTGATGCGAGAAGCGATGTTGTGCTTAATGGAACTGTGAATCTCTCCAGTTTTGATTTATCATCATCCGATCCTATAACTTATCCACAGAATTCTTATTTAGGCAATGGGGGAGATTTTGTATTGTTAGCCCAGAATGATGTGCAACTGAGTTCAGGTTCGCAATTGTTATCTTATGGCTTATTGGGGGGCAATATTCGGTTTAACATCGATGGCACTTTTCTGGCGGACAATGCAGTGATTCGCAGTGATACTTATACGTCAGTAGTTGGTTCACAGGGTGGTGATTTGAGTATTACCGCAAACCAAATTCAGGCAGTGAATGGATCATCATTTTCTGCTAATACCTTAGGCAAAGGAAATGCAGGGGCGATCGACATTACCGCAACGGAGGACATTTTCCTGGCGGGTAAAGATTCCCTGGGATTTGTCAGTGGCATTTTTAGCACAGTCGAATCAGGAGCAGAGGGGACATCGGCAGGCATCACGATCGACACCGGTTCCCTCTCTCTAGTGGATGGAGCAGCAATTAATGCGAGTATCGGAGGCAAAGGGGATGCAGGGGCGATCGACATTACCGCAACGGGGGACATCTCTCTGACTGGCAGTGGCATTGGTAGCGTAGTGGCACCAGGAGCAGAGGGGGCTTCGGGAGGCATCACGATCGACACTGGCTCCCTCTCTCTAGTGGATGGAGCAGGAATTACTGCCAGTACTGACGGTAAAGGCAATGCGGGGGCAATTTCGATTACTGCTACAGATTTCATCACGTTACAAGGGCAAGCCACGAACGGAGAGGGGAGCCAAATTTTAAGTCAAGTTGAAAAAGATGCTGTAGGAAATGCCAGTTCTATCTCCATCACGACCCCCCCAACTCACCCTTTTAGATGACGCAGTTCTAGTAGCGGATACAGCGGGTCAAGGAGATGCTGGTTCCATTGTAGTTAATGCGTCCCAAGGCGTGAATTTAGGACAAGGAACTAAACTATCCGTAGAAACCTCCGCCGCAGGAACCCCCGGCGATATTGAAATTACAAGCCCTCAACTTACCCTAGATAAGGACGCTCAACTGAGCGCTACAGTTACCGTTGCCTCTACCAACTTAACTGGTGGCGGTAACATTAGCCTGTTTACCACCGCGATCGACCTTTCAGGAGAACTCGGTATCTTTGCCGAAACCAATAGCACGTCCCCTGCTGGTAGCCTGAAGATCCAGCCCTACGGCACCGATCCCAATCTAGGGATTCAGTTCCGCGATAACGGCTTTATTTCCGCCTCTACCACCGCTTCTGGCAATGGGGGCAGTATCAGCCTCACCGCGCCTGAAACTATTGATGTGCGGGGTCAAGGGAGAATCGCCGTAACCACCAGTGGCAGTGGTGCAGCGGGCAATATTCAGTTCACTGCCCCTCAAATTAACCTCAGTGATGGAGTCACGGTTACCGGATCAACCACAGGTACAGGTATCGGTGGAACCATTATCGTCGATGCAGCCGATCGCTTTACCTTAACCAATGCAACCCTCAGTGCGAGTACATCTGGACAAGCTAATGCGGGCAACATCACAATACAAGCACAGACCCTCACCCTCAACAACGGCTCTACTATTAAAACCAACACCGCCGGATCCGGGACTGCGGGGGATATTAACTTGATTGCCACGGAAGGCTTATTCCTCAGCGGCAGTAATAGCGGTATTTTCTCCAGCACGGAAGAAGGCTCCACGGGTAACGCAGGCAACATCACGATCGATCCCCCCATTGTGGATATTCGAGATGGGGCTGGAGTGGCGGTGAACAGTTTGGGTTCAGGTCTGGGCGGTAACATTACCCTTTCTGCCGGAGACCTCAACCTCACCAATAACGCTTTTATTTCTGCCCTCACCCGCAGCAGTGGCGGTGGCAACATTGACCTGCTCATTAACAACAACTTAATTCTCCAAAATAACAGCTTTATTTCCACTGAAGCCGGTACCGCCGAAGCGGGGGGAGATGGTGGCAACATCACCATTGACAGTAAACTTATTGTGGGTAGCAGCAACAGTGACATCATCGCCAATGCCTTTGAAGGAAACGGGGGCAACATCACCATCAACACTCAGGGACTCTTTGGGTTCACCGTTGAAAATACCGACACACCCCGCACCAACCTCACCAGTGACATCACCGCCAGTTCCCAGTTCGGTGTCTCCAGTACGCCCAATATCTCTCAAGCGATCGATCCGGCCCAGAGTTTAGCGGTGCTGGATACCACCGTTGCGGATCTCTCCAACCAGATCGATCGCCGTTGTGATTTAGTGGGCACTCCCAATGCCAGCAGTTTCGTCATCACCGGCAAAGGGGGCTTACCTCCTAACGATCGTAACCGCCTCAGCCTCACGCCCCTCTGGACTGCACTGGATCTCACCTCAGACTCCACTGATCCGGGACACAACTGGTACAAGCAGGGAAATTATGCCGAAGCGATCGACTCCTGGGAAGCGGCTCTTCAATCCTCAGATTTACCTTTAGAGCAACAAGTGACACTTCACGCTAATCTAGCTCAAGCCTACGCTACTCAGGGGGATTGGGATAGTGCTACGGAAGCGATCGATCGAGGTTTAAACCGCTTAAACCATCACTCCAACCCTAACGATGGACTTTTGAACAGACTCCGCGCCCGACTCCTCACCACTCAAAGCTATCTCCTCACGGAACGGGGGCAACTGAACCAGGCATTCAACCTCAGTGAAGAAGCTCATCGCCTCTATCAAGCACAAAACGATCGCTTCGGCATCCTCCAGACCCAACTCAATCAAGCTCAAATCCTCACCCGGCAAGGCAATCTCCGTCAGGCTAGCGATCGTCTCATCACGGTTCAAAACAGTCTGGAACCCACAGAAAACGATTCATTGACGGCAGCGATCGACCTGGAACTGGGAACCGTGCAGCGACTCCTGGGCAACTACACCGCCGCTCAAACTGCCCTGGAACGCAGTGAAGCCCTCTTCAGTCGAATCAGTCCAGTCTATCAAACGGCTACACGACTGGCACTGGGAGATAACGATCGAGATCAGTTTGTGCCATTGAATCGTCAGTTCAATAATCTGCAAGAGCAAATTGCCCTAGTGCCTGCTGGCTCCCGTGGTGAACTTCAAACGAGAGCGCGATCTGTTACAACCGTGTATGAAACCATTAGCAATAAAGCCTTAACTCAGTACCGGCAAGCACAAACCACTGCCCCCACTCCTGATCGACGATTGCAAGCTTTAACTCAGGAGTTTTTAATGACGATCGACCTGATAGCAGCCCGCAGAACACCGGATTGGTCGGCAGTGACAGTTCTACAAGAGAAACTCCAGGATCAGTCCAGTCAACTGCCTCTCAGTAGCACCCGCCTCTATGCCCGTCTCAACCTAGCAGGGGGGGTACTCGAACTTCAGGAAAAAAATGCCACTGTCGTCACACCAGAAGACTTGACGGCACTCCTCGCCTAGACTCTTCAGGATGCAGATACCTTGGGCGATCGTCGGGCTAAAACTCAAGCCCTGAATCAACTGGCCAGGCTCTACGAACAACAACAACAATGGGGCATTGCCCAGGAGTTCAATGAAGCAGCCCTCGCCCTTGCCCAGGAAGATGGAGAAGCGGATCTCACCTACCGCCTACTGTGGCAACTGGGACGACTTCAGTACGCTCAAGGTCAAACGGAAGAAGCGATCGTTTCCTACACTGAGTCTATCAATACCCTCAACACCCTACGCAGTGACATCAACACCGCCAGTACAGAAGTCCGCTTTTCCTTCCGGGATGCGGTGGATCCCATCTATCGAGAACTGGTTTCCCTGTTGCTCAGTCAGGACACTGCCGAAACACCTCGCCCTGAAAACGTTGTTCAGGCTCGCAATCTCATTGAGTCCCTGCAACTTTCGGAGTTAGTGAACTTCTTCCAAACCGATTGTGATGTCACCAATCTGGCCCAAATTGACCAACTGGATCCCCATTCCGCAGTAATTTATCCCGTGATTTTAAGCGATCGTTTAGAAGTGATTGTCAGTTTACCTGGTCAACCCTTAAAACACTACGCCACTGATTTTCCTGAGTCTACCCTGACTACTGCTGCATTTCTCATTCAGCAGGAACTTGCCAGCCCTTTTTCACAGCGTTATTTACCCCTCGCTCAACGGCTTTATAATGCCATTATTCGTCCTGCTGAAGCAGATTTGAATACCAGTAACATTGAAAACTTAGTCTTTGTCCTGGACGGGCCACTCCGCAATATCCCCATGTCTGTCCTCCACGATGGCGATCAGTTTTTAATTGAAAAATATGCGATCGCTCTCACTCCTGGACTGCAACTCTTTGATCCCCAACCCCTGCAACAACAAGAAATTGAAGTATTACTAGCTGGGCTAACAGAGGCCCGACAGGGCTTTGCTGCCTTACCTAATGTGCAAGCGGAAATCGATAGTATTGGCAATACAGTGCCCAGTGATGTATTACTCAACGACATCTTTGTGGAACAAAATTTACTAACAGCAATCGAATCCAGTCCCTCACCTGTCGTTCACTTAGCGACCCACGGTGAGTTTGGCTCCACTGCCGAAGATACTTTCATCCTCACCTGGGACGATCGCTTTACTGCCAATGAGTTTAGTCAATTACTCCAGAGTCGTAGTGGAGGTCAGCCCATTGAACTCCTGATCCTGAGTGCCTGCCGCACCGCTACCGGAGACGATCGGGCGGCCTTGGGACTAGCGGGGATTGCAGTACGTTCCGGTGCCCGCAGTACCCTGGCCTCCCTCTGGTACATCAGTGACGAAGCTACTTCGGTGTTGATGGGTAAGCTCTATGAGTCCCTGAGTCAACAGAATGTGACCAAGGCGGAAGCGGTGCGCCAAGCGCAGTTGGAACTGCTCCACAACCCCCAGTATGCTAATCCCTACTACTGGGCACCCTTTGTCCTCGTGGGAAACTGGTTATAATGCTTGTTATATTGCTTCAATTGTGGAGCGGAAAAATGGGTGCCTTGATTCCGCAAGAGTTCATCCAGCCATTGATTGAGCTTCTCACCATCCACTGCACCCGATACAACTAAGGCAACCCCAAATACCTCAAGGGCTTTGATGCTGAGCCACACTGGGGAGACCTCCATGACTGCATTGCCCACTCCCCCATCGATCGCATCTGGCTTGCCACAGGTCACACTCTGGATCTCAATCACTGGACACTCCTGGCGGACATCCGCGATCGCTATCCTTACTCTACGCTAAGCTTGTAGCGTTCAAATTCAAATCTTTTTTGTCTAATCATGAAATCTCGTGTTTCTCTCGCTTCGCTGGCCCTATCCATTTTGGTCAGCGGATTATCAACGTTACCTGTGTCGGCACAACCGCGTCGTAATCCTTGCCCCGATCCAGTTCAGGAACAGCCATCTGTAACCACTCGTGAAATCACGAATAGTAAGCACGGATTACGCTTTCAAGTGCCAGATAATTACAGTGCGTTGCTAGAACGCAGCGGTGATCGTCTTACGATCGTGCTTCGTAATCCTGCCGATGTACGTTTTCTCGACTGTGCTAGACATCACATAGCAAGGTGGGTTGGATGGTTTGAGGGCGGATCAATACATCCCCGCGGTGGATTTGATCGGTATTGACGTTCGATAGATTCACCGCCAAGCGATCCCCTACTTTCCCCACACTGATAACTTGGTTATGGCTCTGAAGTTGGCGTATCCGTGTCGGCAGTCCGCTGGGGGCGATCAAAACTTCCGCACCTACAGCGAGTGGTTCACCGTGCAAGGTGCCCGTTACGACGGTGCCGTATCCTTTGAGGTGGAACACACGGTCAATGGGCAAGCGTAGGTGGGTCATACCATCCGCTGGAGCGAAACGCTGTGCCATGTTTAACAAATGCGTTTTAAGGTCATCCAGTCCTCTACCCGTCACCACAGATGAATGAATGATCGGGAAGGGTGGCAAGCCTGCTTGCTGGAGCAGATTGCGAATATCGTGCTCAATCCATTCTAGCCACGCCGCATCATCAATCAAATCTACTTTAGTGAGGGCTATCACACCTTGTTGTATACCCAACAGGCTCAAGATATGAGCATGCTCAATGGTCTGGGGCATGATGCCTGCGTTGGCGTCAACCACCAACAACGTCCCCTGAACCTCGCTTATGCCAACCAACATATTATTTAAGAAATCACTGTGACCAGGCACATCCACAAAACTGATGACAGTGTCCGCTATTTCCATCCACGCATACCCTAGATCAATCGTCATCCCTCGTGTTTGCTCTTCTTTCAGGCGGTCAGGATGCTTGCCTGTCAAAGCATGAATGAGCGATGATTTCCCGTGATCGACGTGCCCCGCTGTCCCTACAATGAACATGATTGCGATTAGCTGGACTCACCATTCAATCGCAGGTCGGGTGCACTGGGAACAATAGATGCTGGGCTTGAATTGCGGTTATTGCCCAACAAGAGGGTACTGCGCTTTGTAGGAGCATCGTACTCGCTCAATAAGGACTGAAACGTGTCCCGCTGCTGGGTCAAGTGGGCGCGTTCTAGTTGCCATAACTTCTCAAGGTTTTCTTCTAAAATGGGAATCTGTTTCTCGACTTGGTTCATTCGCTCCAAAGCCTTATCAAAAGTTTTGTCGTGGTTACGCCAAATTTCATCGCTGGTCACGGTGAATTGCTTAAAACGACGTTGATCTTCGGTTCGCCAATCGTTCCATTCCTGACGAAAGCGTTCCTCGCTGAGGCGTTGCATTTCTGCCACTTCATTGATGCGCCGTTCCAGGCGATCGCCTAAGCGTTCAAATTCATCCAAGACACGTTTCATTTCTCGATAGGTTTCTGACCATTGTTCAAAGCGATCTGAGTATTGTTGTATCTGGGTTTCATAGGTTGTAACGCGACCCAATAATTCATTCAGGCGGACTTCCTGTTGTTGAACCACTAAGTTACTTTGGTCAATGAATTGTTGAATTTGCTCGCGCCGCTCCGCCATATCGTGACTGGGAAAC
>OGWH01000103.1_pt1 | contig 11085 bp, 14 predicted proteins | sample 1575971 | NCBI WGS metagenome assembly OGWH01 (sample SAMN07581554, study PRJEB24739) | freshwater metagenome
GTTTCCCAGTCACGATAGCAAGAACTGAGTTTGCACCAATGAGCATGGCTGGGAAAATAATTTTTCGGTGTAATGACGACTTCATCAACGCCCTTGTAAGATAAGGAGTAACCAGTCCGATAAAAGCAATGGGGCCGCAACATGCGGTGACCAGCGCCGCAAGGACACCGCCTATACACACAACCCACATGCGTATACTCTTTACGTTGACACCCAAGCTAGCCGCGTACATTTCACCCATCAACAAAGCATCCATTGAACGCGCCTTAGAAATCACCAAATACAGTGAAAGCGCCAGGGTTGTCCATAGCATCATGTTACCAGCATACCCCGTTTGGGCAAAGGTACCAAACCCCCATTGCACATATGACCTGAGGTCCTGATTGTGCGCTTGTTGAATGATGATATCCACCAGCGCCCCGCAAATCAGTGATGTCATCATCCCGAAAATCAGCACCACAGCATCGCTGCCACCACGCGATGAAAACCACATCACCTAATAAAAGAAATAAAAACATTGCTACAGCGCTACCCCTTTGCAGAGCAATTTATGAGGGGTATGATGTTGTATCTGTTTGGCTCGCCAACACTTCATTTAAATTCTATTTTAATTAAAGCAGGGGTAAGTAATTTTCTGCAAAAGCATAATATAAAGTTTTTAACATTTCCAACTCTTCAATCTTTTCCGGCTTTAAATGATGCAGATATTTTAGGTGAAAATGACCCTAGATATTTAGAGCAAACTCTTTTATGTAGCTGTAAGAATAACATTCCGGAGTGGAGACCCGCAGAAACTATTTATGATGCTTTTAGAGGAAGCGATTTTGCAATAAATTTTAATATGTTTGACAGCTTTAAAAAATACGGTGTATCTAAAGTGCAGGGACATCTTAAGCCTGCTGCGCACATGAAGCTTGCAGAGTTTTTATTTAATGAAATTAAATCAAGACAGATTGTTGTTGTTTAAAAGAATTTCTATATATTTATCACGAACTATTCTAGCAAAGCAGGAAGAACACTGGCCGGTGGTGTTGTCTTTGAGTTCTTTGAGGTATTCGCTTCGGAGCTGCTCACAGTTCTTAACAAAACCCGGGCACGGTTTGTTGGTATCAAAAAAATCTAAAATATAATTATTGTTCATACAATATTTCTAAGACACATATAAGCCTCTGCATATTGAGCGCCACACTCAGTGCCTCTTAATTTTGCTAAAGTGCGTATGCCGTCAGGAGATCTGGGGTGAGGCGGTAGCTTGCACTCTGTTGTGTAGCACTGCATAGCTTTAATTTTCATTTCTAGAATTCCTTCAGTTAAAGGTAGGTACCAGTTTGGAGTGAACATATTAATAGATATTTTGGGTGCCTGGTCTGTAGAGCTGGGTATTTCACCTACAAAAAATTGCTTGACTGCTAAAGGCCCCCAGACGCGAACTGCACGAGCTACACAGTTGTACGTTATACCGTGATCTTGATGTATGTCTCCCCAGAAGCTAGTATATACCACATCAGGCTTAATATCATTAAGCGATGCTTCAATAGCTCTAAAAAGTTTTAACGGTTCATTTGATATTTCAGATTCTGTTACTAACAGATAACGTATGTCTTGGTAGTTTAAAACATCTTTGGCGGCTTTGGTGTCGTAAAACTGTTTTGCAGTTCTTTCGTCATGCGGACCACGACACGCTACAAGTGTAACGTGATCACCGTTATTTAAATGTGTTATTATTGCGCCTCCAAAGCCTAGCGCTTCATCATCACCATGCGGAATTACAATAGCAACTTTTTTCATTTGCTGCTATGCCTCGGGTCAACGACAGGAGCTATTCCCCCTGTATACTTGAAAACATCTATACCTTTTGTTTGTAAATCTTTGACCTGTAGTTGGTATAGATGCAATAGTCTTTTTAAAAGCACTGATGGTAAGTATTTGCCATTCTTCTTTGTTATTGTTTCATGTACATAATAATCAAACTGCTCTAATAGATTATTACTATACCATGGTTTATTGTGTCCTATGAATTGAAAGTTTTGTGGAGATTTAAAATGGTCTCGCGTTATTCTATCAACTGTTAAATTATACTTTTCTGGTAGCCATGTGATTTTATCTAGAAAATATGTATTTAAAATTGGCTCGTCACTAACCCATTTAGTAGTTTTAACTCTAGCTGGAGGCGGGGTAGAGAGTGCTACATTAATTAATGCAGCTTTTGTTTCCTTGTTTAGATATTTTTTACCAATTGATAGTAGACCACCTTCAAACCCTATTTCTCTATCTATTTGTTGAATTTGATTTTTAGATGCAGGGGCTGCAGCAAAATCACAATCTAAAGCAAATAGCTCTGCCATGTCTATTTGAAAAATGATATCGCAATCAAAAAATATAACTCTGTCGTATTCAGCAAAAGTAAATATATCAAACCTGTAGTTGCAATTGTAAGTCCACTTTCTCCACGTATCATCATATTCGTGATTTGAGTAAGAGGTAATATCTACCATTTTAAATGTTGTGTTGGGATATAGCGTTTTTATTAACGCTTTGTTTGTGTCGCACAAATCGCCCCATTCTAAAATTATTAAATCGCAATTTAAATTTTTGCTTGATTTTAACATGCTATTGATTGTTATCAAGAAACCTGGTAAATATTTGTCATCTAAGACAGTTGTGATAGCTACTTTTTTCATACTATCTTGTGCGTTTTTAACAACTTATAAAAAAGCGTGGCAGGTAGAGGAACGTTCCAATTTCTTTTAATTGCTTTGTTCCATCTTCCTGTGGAAATAGCTTCATTACACCAGTGAATTGCATATCTGGGTAATTCAATATTCTTCGATAGAAAAACATTTGATACATAGTTGGTTAAATCGGACCCGCTGTCATTGCCAAACCATTCAAGAGGTGCTATAGCGTGTGTTAAATCAAATTTCTTAACATTGTCTCGTAGAATTTCTACAGGTTTAATCCAACGATCATTGGATGCAGTGACTTCTAGTTCTGTCTGTCTGATGCAATTAGCGAGAAAATCACAGCCTGCAGGAACTTTCATTATATTACCCACAAGCATGGTCATGATATGCGGTCTGAAGAGATATTCGCGGTCATCAATGTCAGTAAACGTATTGAGACAAGTAACATCCATATCACAATACCACCCACCAACTTTGTTGAGAAGGTAGTATCTAAACAGATCAGAAAACCCACCGTAGCTCCCTTCACGGCAATCACCATTGCCTTTATATGCAAATACTTTGCTGGTTGGCATTATATGCTCAGCATTTTCTACTATTGTACCTGCAGGGATATTCTTGCAATTCATATCATATGCCCAAAGTACTGGCTGATGCCCGTGATCAATAAAAGACTTGAGCGTGAGCTGCTCCATCTTGCTCAGCTCACTACCAATCCAAAAAAAGTTAACCTTCAAAGACATAAAATGGCGCAGGCTGCATAATTTCAGGCCAATAGCTAATAATACCGGCTACTGTTTTAATATCATCAAGCGGTGATAACGACATGTCATTAAGCAGTTTAATCATTTCATTAATTTCAGCGGATGTTTCTGCTTTTTCTTCTTCAGAAGTATATTTCTCAATTGTTTTTAATTGTGTTTCTAGATCTTTTATCATTTTATTTTTTTCCTTATTAATTAAATGCTTCCATTGATTTCTAATTGCATTTATAAAATCCGGATCAATATTAAAAATGTTTGATGTTGATGTACCAAGTATTTGTAGCGCAGGTATAAGAGCATTTTCGGTAGGCAATCCAAAGTCAGGCGCGCTGTGCGTAAAGTATTTTGTAGTTAAGTCATTTATTAGTTCTTTACGTACATCGTCTTTTGTTTCGCCGGATATTTTTTTAGGATAAAATCTAAGACAGTACACGTCCTTTATGGAGTTAAAATCATCTGTTTCAAAATTTTCTATGTAATAATCCATGTATTCTTTGAATGATAGCTTCAGATTCAAGACAGTTTTCATTGCTTTGTACATGTATGGTTTGTTAGTTTCAAGAAAATCATCTCCCAACTTTTTAAACGTTTCAGAGGGATTTATCAAATCCTCTATGCTTACATTCTCCGGAGCTCCAACATACTCAATTAGAGCTGGTTGAATCGTATCGACATTAATAGGCTTGTCTAATATTACATCTACAAATTCATGATCTGGGTAATTGCAATCAATCTTAAATTTTTTAAGCCATTTGCTTTGCGCAACTACATAATAATGATTATCTTGTTTGTTGTCTGTCTTGACAACAAATTTCACAATCAAGCCTTTACGCATCACGGCTTTAGCAATATCTAGAAGAGTCATTTATGTTAATTATCAAAATATTGCAGTTAATCAATATTATAATCTTTCCATGGGCCTTGTTTTGGAGCACCGTTTTCTGTAGCCATAGAATATATAATTTCTATAGGCTCATAACCGTTCTTAACCATAGCATTAATAGACAGATTGTTAAACGGGTTTGCTGATGCATAGTATCGTGTAATTTCAGGGTGTTTCTTGAAAAACGTCATGTGTATAAGTGCTGATAGAGGTATTTTGATAGGAACTAAATTTTCTTGCTTGTATTTTTTAATAGCTTTTTTAATTAAGCTAGGCAATAAAAACTCTGAAATATTATCATCTATATCAATAAAAATAATGCCTATTTTGGTAAACCCAAAATATATGCTGTATATATGCTTAATTTTTTCAGATCTGAATATGCATTCAGCTTCTAATCTGTTAGGTAGATCTGTGGAAGTTTTATACTTAATGTTTATTGTGTCTTTCTTCTTCCATCTGTATTCCATTGTTTCATAAGCAAAGTCAAAATCAGTTTGATTGTAGGGGTCGAGTGGTAACAGCGTTATAGGTTTAACCATATCATTTAGAGGGTTTAAGATTTTCTAAATTCTCGATAATGTTTTGGATGAGTGGCGATTTGCTTATTATTTTTAAAATAATCCTGTTAACATATGCTAGTGGGGGAGGAAGGGGTCTCAAAAAATCAATAATCATAATAACTCGTTTTTCATTAGACTGATTAACCGCTTCGTGTAATAAGGTATCATCGAACACAAAGCTTTTATTTTCTTTCCAAAATCGCTTTTGTTTGTCAATATTAATAAACACTTTATCAGATCTTGGAACAATTATCCCTAAGTGATATCTCATAACCCCATTGAAAACACCTCTGTGAGGCTTAATGTGTGTACCTGGTTCCATCACTGAAAATAAAGCGGAAACTATGTTATCAAAATCTTTTAAAATTTTATAAGTCTCGGGACATTTACTGCAATTTACGTCATTGTAATAGCCAAAAACTTTTAATACTAGTGTCTTCCATTTGTGCGTGTTTTCAATGCGCAACTGTTCTGCAGATATCTCTCCTGCAGATGGTATTGCGTTGTTGCTATAAAATTCTACAAATTCATTTCTAATAATATTAAAGTTATTTTTGAGTTCTCTATCAAATTCCGGAAACTTGCTTGTAGTGAATAGTTTAAATATCTTTTCTGCAGTTTGTATAATTGTTTTGCAGAAGAGTCTGGACGCTTTGTATCTCAGCGATGTATTGCTAATCATTGAACTTTCCAGAATCTCATTTCTAATGAAACACGTGTGCTATTTGAATTAAAATTATAGCCCCCTCCATGGATTGTATAAGGTGTAAAAACCATGACTTCTTCAGGCCCAGGGTTAGGTGTAATCATGTCAAGCCCTCTTACAGCTGCTACAGTTGCAGGGTTGGTATACTTGACGTCGTTTACATATGCGTTTCCATATGTGCGTACTATTTCTGATTCTGGCCAGAGATGGCTGTCAGGAATAATAGGTAAAGAAGAGTCCTCAGTACTGCCCGCTAAAGGAAAATATAGGTTTACAGCGCCTCTGCTACGGTCTAAATGTACATCTCTATGTGGAGGGTTATTGTCTTTATAATGCTGTGGTCTAACTACCCTGATCCAAAAATGTTTAACAGTATATGTTTTCCCATCTCCTAAATCGAACACCTTTCTAGCAGTTACTTTGGTCCCGCAAATTTGGCTTATCCTTTCATCAATTTCATCAATTGAAAGGGGAAACTTTTCCATAGAAATACCGCCAGTTCCATCAGAACCTGCTCTAATAGCTTCTGCAAATTGTAAATGAGTATCATCATTAACAAACTTATGATAGTTAGCAAGTTCAAACCCTTCTGTAGGTACATTTATTGATGATAGAATATCTACAATAATTTTTTTGATTCCTTCACGAATTATGTTGTTTTTTTCTGTAGTTAAGAAAGGTTTAATTGTGTATCCAGGTGATACCCAGTCAACATTTTTTGCTGGTGAATCATCCATGTTAAATAGCACTTCGTTTTTACCTGGAGCAAATTTATCTGCTTTTATAGGTAGCTCAATTACACGAGAATTAATCTTGACTGCTGCTGTTAGTTCGTTCATTTTTAATTAATTTACCTCCACTCTTGTTGTGTATAAAATTATATATTGATAGATCTGGATATCCACCGACGATATCAGGGTAAAAATCGCCCATGGAATCGAACAACCACAGTCCTCTTGCTGCATCATAATTCGGCATATAAAAATTCCACCCCACCATCTTAAATGTGTCATGATCATGATGTATGGGATTTCTGCCGTTAAATCTTGCTAGCTTAAACCAATCAGCAGCTTGCTTATCATCAGTTAATATCATGCCCCCTCTACCTATTTTTAGGTGCTTCTTTACATGGAAAGACAAGCAATGAAGCCCTCCTTCATACATGCCTTTGCGAAATCTGACAGCTCCGTCAAATATTGGAAATGGTTTGAGCTGATAGACTCCTGACCATTTCAAATCCTCAAACTGTAAATTATACCCTGCATGTAAAATTGCGCTGGGAACAGATACATAAGTGCGTTTAGGGATAGTAACAGTTTCAGGCTGTCTATCTATATACATTAAGCATAAAAATAATGCATTAGAACAGCAATCGACTGCTACTGCATACTTTGAGCCGGCGTATTGTGCTATTTTCTGCTCAAATAGCTCAACAACATCATATGAGTTCGTTATACTTTCCATGGCCCTTGTTTTACTTCTCCGCCATCAGTTTTTATAGCTAGTACAGACTCTATGTGTTCATATCCATTGTCCAGCATTGCCCTGAGAGACAGTGTGTTTTTAGGGTTTACTGTTGCATAATGCACAGTTACATCTGGATGTTTACGAAAGAGTTGAATGTGTGTTTGTGGTGTTATTGTGCGTATATCAAAATCTTCATTTCTTTTTCTTAATTCCTTAAATGCATGCTTTACTAGCCATGGAAGTAAAAAAGTACCATTTACATTATTTGCATCGATGTAAATCATACCTAGTGGAAACTCACCTAAAAATATTTTGTAAAGCTTCTTGTATCTTGGAGATTTGAGGGCTTGTACATGTTCATCAAATGTAGGTATTGCTGCTTTTGTTTTATACTTGATATTGATAATATCTGCATTGCTCCAGCGATATTTTATTATATTATAAGTAAATTGCTGATCAGAGGGATCGTCAACATTTAGCTCTTGCAAGCTTATATTTGCCATACTAATAACTTAGTATATACGCTATAAAAGCCAATTCCCGTCTTTTTTCATCCATTCTATCTTATAGTCGCGTGAAGGAATGGGGTCACATAAATCACAAAAGTTGTAATGCACCAAATAACAGTCTTTTTCAATTTTTTCCCGTAAATATGGTACCTTCCAAACACTGCCATTTGGAAATTCAAATACACTCAATACTTTTAATTTGATATTCAATTCTTTAAGTCTTTTATTAAAAATTGTTTGTGCGGCACCAGCTTCTATGCCGACTGGAAATGCTTTTGTATAATCTGATGAAGGTGACAATACGCCCATGAGGGATATTGCACGCTCACTGCATGGGAAATAGCCAAAAGCGCCGTTAGGTTCACCATACAATGCTTGATCCTGAAAACCGTAGTCTGTAGTGCTCTTTTTGTCCCAATCTAGCATCACTAATCTGCCTTTCTTGCGGCCTACAACGTGGGGATCAAATCTTTTATCAGATACAACAACTATGTCATTGCCTTTAGCTATTTCTTCTTTTAGTTTCGAAACAGGGTTCTTATAGAATGCAATATCTGCATCAGAAAAAATAATGTCCTTTTTGTACTTGTGAGCAATGTATACTGGACCTGCCGCTTTGTAGTATTTTTCTATTTCTATCCAATCAGAGCGGTCTCTGTTTATAAAATTTTGCACTTCTAATAAAACAGCTGGTATGTTTAGTGATCTCAATGCATTGTAACCAGGTCTATTGAGACAAACTACAACACAATTTTCATGTTCATTAATTTTTTGTAAAGATTTGAACCAATTGGCACCGAAAACAATGAAGTCATCTGAAAGCGTTGTTACAAAGACATAGTCTGCTTGTGAACTTTCTAGTTGCTGTTTTAAGCGTTCTTCGCCTAAAGTGAACCCATTAATCATATGGGTTTTGTGTGTTTATCAGCTATAAAGTGCGCGAACTTTGGTATTGAACAACTCTACTGCAGCGGCTTTGACAGCGTTGTTACCCTTGTAGGTAGCGAGTCTGCTGTTTTCGTCGATTGAGACGAGATTACCGAGGTTAGTAAGAATTGTTGTGTACTGCACAGGGTTAACTGTTTCAGTTGTGCTGTCAGCCATCAAATGCCATACCAATTCATAAATTAGATACTTGTAGGCATATACCTTTTTCTCATCACCTAGCTTAGCAGCTGTATCTGTGAAAAAAGATTCAGGTACAACTGTTGTGAAAGGCGCATGACAGGCAGGATGACCAGCGTCACTCCATTCAGCGTAGCTAATTAAACCGTCTCTGTTGAGATCAATAGTTTCAAAAGGAGAAAAGCCGCCATTGTTGCGTACAAGTGTTAAAACATCAATGTTTCTAGCAGCTGCAAAACCAACAAGCGAGGGCCATTCTTCACTGTGTTCAATAATTACATCTTTGAGTTCTTGGTCTGTCATATTGATAATATTTATGTTGAACTATTGTTTAAATCTACTGTTTTCTTATATTTTTACATAGCTAGGAGCTGGAAACAGAATTTCTGGCCAATAAGATAGCAATGAATTTATGGTTTTTTTCTGAATTAATGTATTGTCAAGTGTAGCTACTTCTTTATCAAGAAGTTCCTCAACAACAGTAATTTCAAAAACGCTGTCACTATCATTGTTTTGTTGTGCAGCTGTTTTTTCTTCTGATAGAACGGTTTTTGCTTCTGCTATTTTTTCTAAAACTCTGCTTTTAACTGCATCGCGTAATTTACTGCATGCCGGCTCTTCATTAGCCTTTTCAAAGTCCGCTAAAAGCAGATCTTTAATATTAAAATGATTAAAGTATGCAAGATTTTCCAGGTATCTGAAAACAAGCAAATCGCTTAGCCAGAAAGGCTTTTTAATGTCATCATTCATTTCAATTGGCCAGTATGAAAAGATTAAATTTAAACTCTGTACTTTTTTCAATTCCGCAACCATGCTGTCTACTAATTGTTTTGCTTTGGCGCTATCATTGAGTTGACGCTTAAGATAGCGGTACACTACTTTTCCCCACTTTTCTGCAACATGAGAAACAACTTCCGGTGTGTCTTGATACAATTCGTCTATTGTGATTTCAAAAAAGCGTAAAATATACAACGACCCATCAATTATATTGTTTTCAATACTATAATTAAATTCAAATAAATTTTTCCCTTTGCCGAGTTTATACATTTTTCTGAAATATTTTAAAAGTGACGGTTTAGTTTTAATGTAATCTATTCTTGGAAATTTGTTGAGCTCAACAGGCTCCATTGTCACCGCGTCGATATAGTTGTTTTTTGTTTTTTGAATGAATCTAAAATAGTCTTTGTCTGTATCGTTATATACACCTCTGATAATAGCTCCAATCTTGAAGGGCTTTAATACTTCTTCAAATTGAGAAAATATTTGTACCATTATATTGATATATAAGTTTTAAAAAATGAAAATCTAGACATATTATGTGTTAGCAGCTCTAACGTAATAATATTGAGGTATGCTTATGTTATTTTGATTGTTTGCATCGCGGCAACCAAAGTTATTGACAACATAAAGGCTGTGTGTTGATGCTCCTGCTAATCCGCCGATAGTGTAATCGCCATTAGCATTAATAGATCTGTCTAACGCACCATTTCTGTATATTGTGGCAGATGATGCTGCAGTGCCACCATAAGAACCCATGTCTACATTAATTTTAATAGAACCACCTTTGCAATCTAACCATCTAAAAGCAGGCTGACTCCAGTATCCACCTACGCAAGGAGGCGGGGGAGCAGTTAGTAATACAACATTTACAACAGGTCGGGGCGGACCTGGTATGGTGAAATTAATTGTTCTAGTAGAATTGTAGTTTCCGGTAACTTGCCCCTGTAAAAACCCACCATCATAAAATTTTACTGTGACAGAGCCAGATGTAGATGTTGAGCAGTTTTGCCCGCCGGGATTAAAATCATTTCGAAATGAACGGGTATGCGAATTGCCTCCAATTGGTGTAAAGTTTGTATGCCATGTCCAAGTGTAGTTATTGGGGTTACTCTTTATTCGATCAAACCGTCTCCCTTCTCCACCAAATTGCATAGATACAGAGAAGGTTGATCCATGTGGCGGTGATGCAGTTGTGGTTGATGCCTCACCGACTGCACTAACTAAAAAATCTGACATTCTTATGTCAGCTGCTGGCCCTCCATTGCATGCTTCTAGTGAAGGTCTGTTAGCGCTTGTAGCAGTTCGAAGTTTTTGTAAGCTTAAATTTGATGGCATGTTACTCCTTAATTTTTTCGCTAAGCTCTTTGATAGCTTCAACAAGTAATGGAATAACCTTTTCATATCTTACTGCTTTAAATCCGTTGTCTCTTGTAGCAACAATTTCAGGGAAAATACTTTCAACTTCTTGTGCAACTAAGCCAATATCATTACCTTTGAAGGTTTTAAATTTTTCATCCCATTCAAACTTAATTCCTCTTAGTTTTTTCACCTTGTCTAGAGCGTTATCAATCCGTACAATATTTTTCTTGAGCTTCACATCAGAT
>OGWH01000105.1_pt1 | contig 10994 bp, 14 predicted proteins | sample 1575971 | NCBI WGS metagenome assembly OGWH01 (sample SAMN07581554, study PRJEB24739) | freshwater metagenome
CTGATCAGAAGCCGGCACGGTCTCTTTGGCTTCAAAACCAATCATGGCCTGCATCCTCTCCCGGTCGGAGGTGGGAACCTTCAAAATCCGCGCGAATACCGAACTGCCCCCCAGACAAAGTCTTACTTCCCTCCCTTTGGCACCACTCTGCGCAGCCAGCTTTGTCATGCTTTGTAATAAGATCGGGAAAGTTCCTGCCGCCGCACCGTCCTCCATCTTGACCGAGGAATAGCTTTGGAGCAACGGGCGGCCCCGGGAATCGAAACCCAACCCAGCCAACCGCAAACCGGTGGCCCCTACATCAATGCCTAACGTTCGTGACAAGGGAGGCATACAGGGCAAACCAACAGATCAGTTTTTTTTCATTTGAGGATATCTGCGGTAATCCTTCGGCCAAAAGGGCGTCTCCGTGACCGCCAACAACGCCCCTGTCACCTCCTGGGCGTCGGCCGCCTTGTGCCAATCCGGATCTTTTTTTCCGCCCCGCCCGCTCAATAATGCCAATGCGGTCCGCCAATTCAAAAGATTCTTGTTGATCGTGGGTCACAAGAATTGCTGTTATGCCCAAGCGTTGCTGAATCTCGCGCAGATTACGGCGAAGTTGCGTCCGAATGTTGACATCCAAATCACCGAACGGTTCATCCATGAGGAGCACTTGTGGATTTGGGGCTAATGCACGCGCCAAGGCAACACGTTGTTGCTGACCACCAGATAGTTGGGTTGGTTTACGGTTGCCAAAATCGCTAAGTCCAATCAGTGATAAAAGCTCCCCAACTCGTCTATCGCGTTCTTTGCGCGAAATCCGTTTGACATCCAAGCCAAATGCAATATTGTCGACGACATTCAGATGTCGAAAGAGTGAATAGTTCTGAAAGACGAAGCCTACGCCACGTTCTTGAATTGGTAAATGTGTGACGCTGCGTCCATTCAAATAAATCTCCCCTGCATCAATGGAGGTAAGCCCGGCAATCATCCGTAAGAGGGTGGATTTGCCACTTCCCGATGTACCCAACAAGACAAAGAGTTCACCCTTTTCCACATCCAAGGATAAATCTTTGATTACAGCATTTTTCTCATAGCGTTTGACGAGTCCTTCAAGTCGGATGGACATTAATTTCCTTTGCTTTCTTTTGCTTTAAGAATATTCATAAGGAGTAAAATCACAATAGAGATGATGCCCAGTAGCAACGCCATACTATATGCGCCAATATCGTTACGGTCATGGAGTGAACGGAAAATGTAAATCGTGGCATTTTCAGTTGCACCTTGAATGGCTCCGCCTGCTACCGCTGCGGCACCAAATTCGCCCAAAGACCGAGCAAGGCTGAGAACCAAGCCGTACATGAGGGCGGGGCGCAACGCCGGGAAAATCACACGACGGAAGCTATACCAGCGAGAAGCACCAAGTGTATAGGCGGCTTCTTCTTGCTCGTTACTAAGACTAGCTAAAACGGGCATCACTTCCCGAATGACAAAAGGTAACGTTACAAAAACCGTGACCAGTAGCATGGCATAAGGCGTAAAGGCAATCGGGATAAACTTGAACCATCCTAAACGCCCAAACAGTACAATCATAACATAGCCCACAATCACAGGCGAAATCACAAAGGGTATATCCACAAGACTATTGAAAAAATTCCGCCCACCCCATCTTCTTCTTCCTCTTCCTCTGGTTCCTCTGGTCCATCGGCGAGGCCCTCGAGGAAAATCTCGGCTCCTTCCACCTCAACCTCTACTTCCTCGTCAGCATGGCCGCCGTCGTCGGCGTCTCCTTCCTCCAGCCCGCCGTCCCCGTCAACTCCTTCTACCTCTTCAACGCCCTCTTCCTCGGCTTCGCCACCACCCTGCCCGACCAAAAAATCTTCCTCTTCCCCATTCCCATTCCCCTCTCCGTCCTTTGGGTGGCCGGGGTCACCTCCGCTCTTCTTTTCATCCCCGTCTTTTTCGAACCCGCCCTTCTTCCCGGCCTCCTCGCCGGCCACGCCGGCTTCCTCACCTTCTTCGGCCCCGGCCTCATCGAAAATCTCCTCGCCCGCTTCCGCCGCGATTAGGCCGTATGGCCCGCCTGCTCCTTCTTCTTCTCCTTCCGCTTCTTCCCACCCCTCTCCTTGCCTCCCCCATCCCCGATCAGTCCCGTGCGCTCCTCCTTGCCGTTCCCGACGGCTGGCACTCCCGCCACATCACCCTTCGGCTCTATCGGCGCGCCTCCGCCTCCGCTCCCTGGGTCGCCACAAATCCCCCCCATCCGGCAACGTCCAAATACAATGCAAATGTTCCTGCAATACTACCATTGCATCAATCACAAATGGATGACGCTGTTTCACCAAACGAAAACAGCCCCGTAGCAAATCAACCATCACTGTATTATCAAAGATGGTCTGCCGCTGATAAGTTACCACCGTAAAAAAATATGTAGCTCCCGGTGTTTTTGCTCGTCGATACTCCATATCTCACCGTAGGTTGGGTTGAGGTACGAAACCCAAAAAGCTCAAGCTTATTATGGTTTAGAAGCGATGCTTCGCCCTCAACCGTTTTTGGGGTATGGATGACAGACGATCGTTTTTCCACTTTATCACATTCCAGTTTATCGATAGCGATCGTGTTACATGGATAGCCTCATAATGTCGTCCACAAAGTGGATTAGATCATCTAAACCTTCCTCAAGAATATAAACAACGATCGTATAATCAATGCATTGATAGGACTGGTCAGTTAAACTGTGAGGGAAGTAAAACCCCGTAATGATAGCAATTCCAGCATAGAAATCGATCACAGCAGGACGATCGCGCTCAAACCTTCAGGTTCTTCGGTACATCATTCTAAACCCATCCCAAAACGATCGCGTCCAAACTGTCAAAAGAAGCCAATTATGGGTAGTCAACTGTCTTGAAAAAACAAGTGGACGCGATCGGTAGTCCAAGTTGCGATACCCGTGCCAAAGAAATCCTGATCTTCTGTCCAGATCGGACTACCTAGAAAAAGTGCTGCTGCTACTACAGGCCAATCCGCTAAGTCTCGTGATCGAATCCTTTGTTTTGAAACTTCTTCGTATAGTTGATATTCATCAACTGGTACAACAGTAACCAATGTCGGTAAAAGATTCAATATTTCAATAGTATTGTTCACTGAATCTGATCGCCCTGATCGCTTTTGAATTAATAGTGGAATATACTTTCTTGCATCTTCAAAACAAGCATCTGGCGAGAAGAATTTTACATTGCGATATAGCGTCAAAAGGCGAATAACCTTAATACCTAGAACCGCACGAATCAGGATGTTGGCATCTAAGACAATTCTTTTCTGCTGATTTATCATAGAGTTAATCTAGATCTCAACAAATATCTTTTGCTGCTGTTGTCGCATTTTTTTCCATTGTCCCATTAGCGCTTCTTCACTAATCTGCTGAGAGCGTAACCAATTACCAAAGTGATAAGTCGATTCATTGAGTTGAATAATATCTAATAAGTCTTGGATCCATCTGTGGTCTTGTGCCTCCAGTAGTAATGCTGGCACAACTACAATATTTTTTGCTCCAAGGTATTGGCCATAGATACAAGATGCTTCCAGTTCATCCAATTCGGCCAATTGGAGTCCGGCAGACACAGAACTAGGTAACTACGATCGGATACTTCAGCTAACCTTGCTTCCGTGTGGCTTCTGATCTCATCCCAAATTTCTTGTGGGTTGCAGTCTAGATTGACTTGCAAACGATCGTGCCAAACCTCATGACCAGCAGATTGCAGAACGATCGTTGCTTGCTCTACGCAGGTTCGATCGTTTTCCAGGTAAGCCATAAAGACGATCGCCATGATTCACCCCTGTAAGATTTAACTTAACTCAATATAACTCAAAACCTAAGACTCACCCACCACTTTAAGCGATTATGACCTTTTTATACTATAGCCAACACTACGAACAATAAACACTCAAACGTCCCTTTTGTCATCCTGAAACAATGTTTATACAACCCGATCGTTTTAGGAGAGAAAATTAGGATTCAGCCCCTCAACGATCGTAACGTGTTACATTGATAGCCTCATAATGTCGTCCACAAAGCGGATTAGATCATCTAAACCTTCCTCAAGAATATAAACAACGATCGTATAATCAATGCGTTGACTTCTCCAGAAGCGATCGTTTGATTGATTTATAAAATTGTCAAATAAGTATCAACCGATTCCGTCGGTAACACCCGCAGCGACTGATGCTTTAAATCCGGTTCCAATCCCAACATCTCCAACGGAATCACCCCCAACAACGGATCCCGTCCCCCCGGCAACTCCAAACACTCAAACGTCCCCTCACGACCACACAGACAAATCGTGGCATCTCGATAAATACGAGCCGTCGTAATACCCATTGCCGTCGCCACCGGAACCTCCTTAAGCAGCTTAAGCCCCAACTGAGCAATCATATCTGAAGGCAAACAAAGCGTAGTCGCCCCGGTATCCACCAAAACTTGCCTTAAAGTAAGCGATCGAACCTCTTCTGCCGGAATCGTACCATCCTCAGCCCGAATTTGATCCGCACGATTGATGATCGTAATCTGTGTGTGAACCTTACCCATAACCTTCTGCGAAAAATCAAGAATAGCAGTCATAACAATACAGTCCCTAGGACTTCCCATGCTCACGATCGTTCTTCCAGTATATCACAGCCCCATAAAGCTATAATGTAAAAAGGGGTATCAACTTAAGGCGAAACTGATTAGCTGATCATAGCGATTGGTAGCGATCGAACGATCGAACACTTTGAGCAATCTGGGTATAATGGGATAGAAAACGATTCAGTGGATATTAGTCATGGTTACAACACCTAATCAACCCAAAATTATTCGGACAGAGCGAGGACTCACGATCGAGGGAACGCGCATCACTCTCTATGATGTGATGGATTACCTCAAAGCTCAATATCCGCCCAGACTGATTCGTGAAAAGCTTGGTCTTAACGATGGACAGATTGATTCAGCTTTAGCTTACATTGAAATTCATTATCTAGAAGTTGAAACTGAGTACCAAGAATGCTTGAAAACAGCAGCAGAAATTCGCCAATATTGGCAAGAGCGAAATCGTGAACGATTTTCTAGGATTACTGCAATTCCTCCCAAGCCAGGTCAGGAAAATCTTCGTGCAAAGCTTCAAGAATGGAAAGCCCGTATTGAAACTCAAGTATGAATTTTTTGATTGACTACAACTTACGTGAAGACAATACAGCTAATTCCTTGCCAGTTTTAACAATTGGAATCAAAGGCGCTCTAGCTCTCACAAAATCGTCAAATAAGTATCCACCGATTCCGTCGGTAACACCCGAAGAGCCTGATTCTTCAAATCCGGTTCCAACCCCAACATTTCTAACGGAATCACCCCCAACAACGGATCCCGTCCCCCCGGCAACTCCAAACACTCAAACGTCCCTTCACGACCATAAAGAGAAATCTTCGCATCCTGGTAAATACGAGCGCTCGTAATGCCCGTTGCCGTCGCCACCGGAACCTCCTTAAGCAGCTTCAGACCCAATTGAGCAATCAAATCCGAAGGCAAACAAAGTGTAGTCGCCCCCGTATCCACCAAAACTTGCCTTAAAGTTAGCGATCGAACTTGCGCTTCAGCTAGGAAACCATTTTCCATTAAAACCTGATCCGCACGATTGATGATCGTAATCTGTGTGTGAACTTTACCCATAACCTTCTGCGGAAAATCAAGAATAGCAGTCATAACAATACAGTCCTAGGGTTTCCCTACCCACGATCGTTCTTCCAGTCTATCACAGCCCCATAAAGCTATACTGTAAAAAGCAAGACCTCCTAAGGAGCAACGTGTATGTATCAAACCGCAATTCAGTTTGCAGAAACCATGCCCGATGCACGGATTTTACTGAGTGACGAACCGGAAATGGAAAGTTCCCTACATTATCTGCAATTAATGCTTCTTGTTGCTTGCCTTAACTGGCATTGGCAAGATAAAATCGACTATTTTATTGGAGCAAACTTGACCATTTATTTTAGTCGTCAGCAACTCAAAAAACGTGATTTTCGGGGGCCAGATTTCTTTTTAGTTAAAGATGTTACGAATCAGCCTCGAAATTCTTGGGTCGTTTGGGAAGAGGACGGGCGTTACCCCAATCTCATTATTGAATTGTTATCAGACAGTACCTCTAAAATCGATCGTACCCTCAAAAAAGAACTGTACCAAAATCGGTTCCGCACACCAGAATACTTTTGGTTTTCTCCCCGTAACCTATCGTTCATGGGCTATCGTCTAATAGGGGATACCTATCAAGAAATCCCTGTAACGACTTCCGGCAAACGTTGGAGCGAGCAACTGCAATTGTTCCTAGGAGTTGAAAATAAAAAGCTCTGTTACTTCACCCCCGAAGAAGAATTAATCCTCAGTCCTGATCAACTAGCACGACGGGAACAACAACGCGCTGAACAGGAAAAGCAACGCGCCGATCGTCTTGCGGCTTATTTACGATCGCTCAATATTGACCCCGATACCATTCCCTAACCAGCATTTACTTCTCACTTTATAATCCCGATCTTCTGTCCAGATCGGACTATAGCTAACACGACCAACACGACCAAGAATAAACACTCAAACGTTCCTTTTGTCATCCCGAAACAATACTTCTCACAGCGATCGTCTTAGGGAAGAAAATTAGGATTCAGCACCTCAACGATCGTAAAGAGACAAGTCTTTGGAAAAACAGCAGAATCTAGCCCAGTCTCCTTACAGGCATCCCGAACTGCCCGCTCATAAACGATCGTCCAATCTTGGTCTAGAATCGATCGCAGACTAGGACTATCTTCGAGCAGACCTTCGAGTTGGCTACGCTGTTCAACGATCGTACTAAGCCAACCTTGACCCCGATAGGGCAGTTCTGTAGGTTGATATTTCCATTTGAGCAGGTGCATCAATAGTACCCGCAAACGGTTGAGTAATTCTCTGCGTTGGCGTTTGGACAAATCTTCAAGTTCCTCCAAAAGATGTGACCAGTCTACGTCTACATTAGATTGATTTAAGGTGAGTTGGGAGTGTTTTAAGCGATCGATCGTGCCCTCAATCCAGGCATAATAGTCCTGTTCATAAAGGTCGGACAAATTTGCAGATGAAGTAGCGATCGATTTAATCTCTGAAATAGATGACATAACCGTAAATTAAAAATGTACAGATAAAATAAAATCTAGCGATCATCATCCTTCTAGCTTATCACAGCGATCGGGTCTTGATTCATAAAATCTTATAAATCTGCTTAAACCGATGATCTTGTCCTACATCAAGATTGCCGCTTACATCACCGCCTATCAAGATGCCACGGCTTTAAATGCCTGTGTTCACAGTCTTCAAGATCAGCCTCTGGTCAACGAGATTTATATTGTGGATAATTCTCCTCAACCGTTATCCTTACCCCCCTCGATTATTCCAATTATTTATTACCATTACCCCCAAAATATTGGCATTGGTGATGGACTAGCCTTAGCGATCGATTGGGCACTTCAAGAACATTATTCCTTTCTCTGGCTCTTTGACCAAGATAGCCAAGCCACCCCTCACTGTCTAGAGCGCCTGTTACAAGCTTACCAACATCTTCAGAACAAGAATATTCAATCGGGTATCATCGCGCCCACCGCCCTCACCGGTATTCCCTCCGAACCAGTTCTCGCGGCCCATTACGATCGCTACCGGTTCATCGGTCAACCTCACCAAAACGATCGGCCTTACTATCCTTGTATTGCCCCTATTACCTCTGGATCACTGCTGAATTTAGCGGCAGCCAAAACAATTGCCCCGCCCCCAGGAGAATTCTTTATTGATGGCGTAGACATTGAGTATGGAATGTGCCTATACCTAGCTGGTTATCAAAACTACATCGTAACAACCGCTATTCTCCGACATAACTTTGGTCTACCTTATACCATTTTCTGGTTTGGAAAACCCAAAATTCTGCAAAACTATTCTCCACTCCGGCATTACTACACCTGTCGCAATCACACATACTTAGACATCAAATATGCACAGGGAATCTGGAAAATAGTGGCAATTTTATTTCGATTAAAATATCTCAGTGCAACCTTGTTTTGGACTATTTTTTTCCTACCGGATCAAAAGAGACTCAAAAGCTGGGCTTGCCTGAAAGGTACCTACGATGGACTAAGAGGACGATTGGGTAAAAGGTAAAATCTGAAGTACAGCCTAGTTTTAGATCAGAAAAAACGATCGTATAAGCAATGCGTTGAATTTATTGGAAACTATTAAGATTCTACTGGGATACATCTAGCCTAAACTTTGAGTTAAACTTAGATGATGTCGAGTTATTTTGCTCCTACCCCGATCGCCCTATGTCTACAACCCTCCTTGCTCCTCCTCCTGAACAACAAAGCTTAATACTCTATGGAGTCACCTGGGAACAATACGATGCCTTAGTCGGGTTGTTTATAGATCAATTTCCTGCCCTTCGTATGACCTATCTAGAAGGAACCCTTGAAATCATGAGTACCTCTCCCGAACACGAACGGCTTAAAACAATCATTGCCCGTTTAATCGAAGCTTTTGCGGAAGAATTTGACCTTGATCTGAATGGCTATGGAGCCGCAACTTTTCACAAAAAAGCCGCAGAACGAGGTCTGGAACCCGATGAGTGTTACTGTTTTGGCACTTTACGAGAAGTACCAGATATTGCGGTGGAAGTGGTGATTACCAGCGGTACCCTGAATAAGTTACGGGTGTATCAAGGATTAGGGGTTCAAGAGGTTTGGTTCTGGAAAAAAGGTAAATTTGAGATTTATTCTTTAGTGGATGCCGATCGGGAGTACGAAGCTCAGGAAAAAAGTTTGCTTTTACCTCAATTAGATTTTAATCTCCTCACCCAGTTTATTGATAATCCCCAACAAACTCAAGCGGTGAAAGCCTACCGTAAAGCGCTTAAAACTTAAAACTTAAAACTGCTTTAACTTAGCGTGTCTTTCTAGGTAAACCGCATCCAGTTGCGCTCAGTCCCTTTTACAGGGGGTTCCAGAAAAGTTGGAATGCCATTTAGATGCTTAACAGCGTAAAGGTTAGAATAATATAATAGTGAATAGTGAAACGTTGGAATTACTCTAATGAAATTGGATTGTATGACGAGCAATCCGAAACGAATGAATGGTCAACCCTGTCGCAGCCCAACTGTATGGGAAATATCACCCCAGCCAACCCGATCCAGTCCCCCAAGATCCCCCACGCCGGACAGGGTTTCTCTGGATTTTGATCCCTAGTCTCTGTCTACTCAGTATGGAAATTCTCCTTTGGGTTCTGAGTCGAAGTTAGTATTATTATTAGACCTTAGACCCATGGAAACGGAAACTTTATCGATGCTGAAAGCCCTTATTTTTGATGTGGATGGTACTCTGGCGGAAACAGAACGAGATGGCCATCGTTTAGCCTTTAATCAAGCCTTTGCAGAAGTGGGTTTAGAGTGGAATTGGTCTGTGGAAGCCTATGGAAAGCTAACAGAAATTGGCGGTGGAAAAGAACGAATTGCCTATTATCTTGAAAACTTTGATCACTTTCAGCAGCTTGAAAATCTCCATAATCTTCCAAGCCCTGAACTGCTCAATCCTGAACTGCTCAATCCTGAACTGCCAAATCCTGAACTGCCAAATCCTGAACTGATTGAAACCCGCGAACCCATTCAATCCCTAAAATCCCAACTTCAACACATCGCTCAAGACCAAGGGTTTGAAACCCTCAAAGAGTGGATCGCGGACTTACATCACCGTAAAAGTTCCTACTATGCCCAGATCCTCGCCCAAGGATTGATCCGCCCTAGACCCGGTGTATTGCGATTGTTAGAGGAGGCCAAAACCCTCGGCATACCTTTGGCCATTGCCACCACCAGCGCCCTGCCCAATGCCTTAAGTTTATTACAAACAACGATCGCTCCCGATAGTCAAGCCTGGTTTCAAGTGATTGCCGCTGGGGACATGGTACCCCAGAAAAAGCCCGCCCCAGATATTTATCAATACGTCCTCGCCCAATTGCAATTATCCCCGGCAGAATGCCTCGTCTTTGAGGATTCTCAAGTGGGTCTGGCAGCGGCGAAAGGGGCAGGTCTCACCACGATCGTTACGGTGAATGACTATACGGAAGGGCAGGATTTTTCAACCGCAGATTTAGTGATTAGTCACCTAGGGGAACCGGATCTCCCATGGCAAATTCGATCGAATCCTCATCGGTATGTCTCCCCTTTTTCCGAACCCTTTACCTATGCCACCATGGCCAGGCTCGAAGATTTTTTCAACTTTGTAAAAGCCTTGAGAGCCTCCTCGGCAGACTGATACCGATCGCAGGCGTTATACTCCACTAACTTACTGAGTAAATTGATAAATTCCTCCAGTCCCCTGTAGTTGCTATGGTACTCTCGCACGAGGGGTTGCCAGACCAGATCCCCGGTGTCCATATCGATCGCCAGTTCACTGGGAGCTTTGGCCACCAAGCACTGAATGGCAATCATCCCCAGGGCATAGAGATCGCTGTTGAGGCGCGGATGCCCCGCACTTTGCTCTGGAGCCATGTAGCCGGGAGTTCCGAGGGCCAGGGTTCGGGTCTCACTCACCTCCGAAAAATGTTTCACTGCCCCAAAATCAATGACCACCAGGGCTCCATCTTTGCGCCGGATTAGGTTACTGGGTTTTAAGTCCCGGTGAATTAACTGATGACGATGGATAAAGGCCAGGGTGGGCAGAACATCCACCAGCAGATCCAGCACCACAGCGGGGGAAAGGGGAACCCGATCGCGGAGTTCATCACTGAAGGTATGACCCTCAATTAAATCCTGAACTAAAAAGAATTCCTGATCCTCCTCAAAATAAGCCAGGAGTTGGGGAATCCGATCGTGGTGACGACCCAAGGACTCTAAAATTTGCGCCTCTGAGTGGAAAAGACGCTGGGCCGCTTCTAAAAATCGCGGATCTCGACGGGCGGGGGACAGACGCTTAATCACACAGGAGGGCTGGC
>OGWH01000106.1_pt1 | contig 10912 bp, 15 predicted proteins | sample 1575971 | NCBI WGS metagenome assembly OGWH01 (sample SAMN07581554, study PRJEB24739) | freshwater metagenome
GTTTCCCAGTCACGATAACTTATTAAAAATGAGCATTACGGCAAACCAAACGCACGATTTGAAAACCCGCAGTAGCTTCGGCGAAACGGCCATGGCGGCGGCGAAAGCCAAAGCCAAAGTTTTCTGATGAATACGACCTACACCTTTCTGTCAGAAACGGAACACAACGGCGTAAAGACCGTCAACGCCGCTTCGACCAATGAAGTATCGTTAGGTGAGATTGTCTCACAATTTGAGTTTTTTCTAAAAGGATGCGGCTTCGTGTTTCATTCCCTAGAGGTTCATCAAACCGACCCAAATTGCTACAAAGATGAGTGAATATACATACACGGATTTTCTGGCCTCGTTAAAATATTTAGAATCAGAGGGCTACATAGAAAGGTTCTATGACGAGACAGGAGCCGAGTGCGTTAGAATCTGTGAAGGGGCGGAGGAGTGCGAAGTGTGAGTGCTGAAGATCACGGAGTTCTAATAGAGATAAGGGAGAGGGTGGCGAGGATAGAGACCCGCCAGAGCTACATTCTGGAGCTTTTAACTGAACACAAAACCAAGATGGACAGGATCGAACAGGAAGCCCACGGCTTAAAGGGAAGGGTGTGGCTTGTCAGCACAACCGTCTTTGCAATCTTGGCGGCGGCGTGGGAGATTATTAAGAACAGGCTTCTAGGGCAATCTTAAATTTTGACACTAACCAAGGAATAATCTTATGGCCGCAACTTGTATTGGTCTTTCCACCGTAGCCTTTGGTCTTGCCGCCGAATCTGGCGTTGTGGTTCAGAATTTTACCTCCACCGAGACGGCAGAAACTACAGAAATCTCAAAACATAATGGCACTTTTTCTGCAGTTGCCTTTTCAAATCGAAAACAGAATATTAGCATTTCTGGAAATTGTAACGATGCCGTGGACAGCGTTGGAGCAAGCTTGACGCTTACGGCCAACGCCACGGCTGTTTGCTCTGGAACTTATCATGTGACGGATACTAGCTACACGGAAACTGCCGATGGATTTAATTCCTTTGATATTTCCGCAACCAGGTTCCCCGCCCTAAACACCTAATTTTATGCCAGCAACCATTATCGGAAATGACACAGATTTGGATTTTGGAATTGCCGACACACAGGCAGGCATGGTGGTTCAGTCTATCACCCACGCCAACTCTTCCGATGCCGTTGAGCTAAAAAACAAGGCCGGAGACACAACCGCAGTAGTTTTCCGCAACAAGCGAGTCACCTACACCGTAGAGGGTGCGTTCACAACCTTTTCTGATGCGGTTGGAACCGACATCACGGTTAGCGGGGGGGAAACCTTTGGCCTTTCTGGGGCGGCCTATGTTACCGAAATCACCCGAACAAGAAGCGCAGATAACTTTGAGCAAGTTAGCTATACTGCCGTCATCTTTGACGGAATAACCTAATCATTCTACTGAAATCCCTATGACTCAAGAAAAAATCCTTTTCACTAAAAACCTCAAGCTTGCCTCTGTCTTAGCAACGATGGGGATTCCCTTTAGGAAAGATCGTCCTTTTTCGGTTGTTGAGGATGCGGACAACAGCAATCAACGAAGCGTCACCTTCTTTTTTAGCGATACGCAAGACGGCCTTGGGGGAAGAATTGTTGCAACATGGGAAAAGGGCTGGGACGCAATCAAAAACCCCGAAGACCCCTTGGCCTATATGCGAGCCGTCCTAGAGAATCGGGAAAGGCTTCTTGATGCCATGAACAACGCAACGCCCTTGGTCAAAAAGAGCTTTGGAAAGGCAACCCTGCTTATCAGCAAAAACGCCAGCCCAGACCTAAAAAGGAGAATCAGCAAATACCTATGAGCGACTTGGACTTTATCAAAGACGATGAGGCATTAGGCAAAAGATTGGACAAGGCTTTTGCTCTTGGTGAAAGGCAGTTCAAAGGGGAGAAGCTAAACAAGTTCACCCTGGGGCATCGCATTATCCTTAATCAAATAAGAGAGGAAAGCGATTCAACCGAGTTCTTTATTTGGAGCACGCTTTATTGTCTAGTCACGCCAAGGGCTAAGCTTGTTGAGCTTGGATGGGACAAAAACAAGTTTAGGGGAGCCGTGCTGGATTGGGCGGACAAGTTTGTGGAGGAGGATTTTATTGAGGCAGTAAAGATCGTGGAGGATGTTTTTAAGGAAATTACCGACTCCAAGGTTGTGACAAAGGATGGGGGTGGCGACCCAAAATAGAACAGCCCGGTGGGGTGGCGGCAACCATCTGGCTCTTTGCCAAGGAATTTGGATGGGGCAAGGATTATGTTCTTTGGGAGATGGGCGAGGCGGAGTTATTTCAACTTGAACACGCCATCTTAATTAACAAGGGAATAGATGTTAGAAGGCCGACCAAGAACGCAGATAAAATCATAGACAATCTTTTAGGCTAACCATGGCAACCTTATTTAAGCTGGACGCAACCGAGTTCAACCAGACAATAGACAAATACCTTGAGCTTTCCCGCAGGGAAAGGGTGAATGAGTTGAACCGAAGGGCGGCGAATATCTGTGCCAGAGCCGCTAATCTAACCCCAAGGGCAAGTCCAGATCGCATCGTTAGAGATATGAAAGCAGTTGAAACCGTGATGGCTTCTTATGTGAAAGTAACGAAAAGAAAAGGCGAATCGGTTGCGCTTGGCAAGGGCGGGAAAACCACGCAAGGCAAATCAACGGTTGGCTATATGGGGAAAGCAGAAGCCTTTGCCATTGCAAACTTTAGGCTTCAAAGGGGGAAAAGGATGGGATTCTATTCCAAGTTTCCCAAGAATTTTGCGGGGCCGGGAAGGGGAAAGAGCGGGGGAACGGCAAGCCAGTTTTATCAAAGATTCGTCAAAAGGGCTAGGTCATCGGCGGGATATATAGCGGCGGGGTGGTTGCCAGCCTTTAGGCATTTTTCGCAGTTAGCCAAAGGCAAAACAATTAAAATTGCCGGGGGGCTAGATAAATTTTTCAAAACCCTTAAAGGAAGTGCAGGACAAGGATTTGGAATTGAAGCGACACAAGTAGGAGACAAAATAAAGGCCGTCTTTGTAAATACCGCAAAGGGCGCAGGCAAGATAGGGCAAAGAGCCTTGGAAAATGCCCTAAAAGAAGAACAGATGGACATGATTCCTTATATAGAAAGAAAAGAACAAGAGGCTCTTAACAAGGTGAATAGATAACATGGCCTTTGTATTAAGAGGGGAGATTGAGATTGACGGGCGGAAGGGGACTGCCGTTCTTCGAGGAGTTCAAAGGGAGGCCACGGCAACGGCAAGAAGCTTTGACCGGGCAGGGAAATCCACGGCAGGGCTAGTCGCATCTTTCCTTAAAGCCAACTCTGCCGCCTCTGTTTTTGGCACAAGCCTAAGAGCCTTGGGAAGATTTGGAGGGGCTGGAATCCTTGGGGCAGGGGCGGCAACCGCCTTGAACAGATTTGGGGAGGCAGTCAAAAAGAACGCCACAGATTACTTTCAAGCCCAAAAGTCCTTGGCCGATGCCTTTGAAACAAGCTTTAAAAGCAAGAATGTTGAGGAAGCCCAAGCCGGACTTGCAAGAACAGGGGAAATTGCCGATGAATTAAGGGGCAAACTTACCCAGCTTGGCGCACTTGGGAATATCCTTGGGGGATTTGAAAAGCTGACCGGGCTAAAAGTATTTGGGGTTGAGGATACCAAAAAAGCCCTTGAGCAAGCTAGGCAACAGGTTGAGGAACAGGAAAAAATAGTCGAAGCAAGAAAGAAGGAAAAAGAACAAATTGATGCGATTGAGAAAACCACAAGGCAACAAATCAATCAAAGAAAGGTCACGGCGGAAACCCTAAAGCTAATTGACGGAATCAGAAAAACAAGAAAGACAGGTGTTCAGCAATTAGAGCTAGAAGTTGAAACTGCTCTTTCATTAAGAAATGAAAATGAGAGAATACTTGAGGTGCTTGAGAAAACGAATCAAGGGGAGCGCAACAAAGAAGAGATTCAAAAGCGAAGGATTTCAAGGGCGCAACTTGAACTGAACATCGTTAAAGCGCAAGGAGCATTAAGGCTAGGACAACAGCAACAAAAGGGGCAGGTGCTTGCTGGTTCTAGGGCTGGGCAACAGGCACTAGCAGTCGCCCAAAAACAAAAAGAAAGAGCAGATGTAAAACAAGCTTTTAAAGATGAACAACGGGCGGTTAAGGAAAGACAGGCACAGGAAAACAGGGTTAGGGAGGCGCAGGGACTTCCAAGGCTAAATCAAGCGGATATACGAAAACGAATGGCCGCTGAGGCGGTTGGGGGTGAAGTGCCAAAAAGTGCAGAAGGCGTTGGGGCAAATGCTGTATTTACACAAGGAAACCTTGTTGATATTCAAAAGAGAGAGCTTGCTGGAGCCGCCGCAAGGCAGATGGCAAGACCAACAGATTTTAACCAAAGAGTAGAAGAGTTTAAGGGCAGAGAAGCTAAAAAGGTTATGGAGCAGGAAGCTAGAGAAAAGAAGAAGAGCGGAAGCCAAGAGACAAATTTAAAAGGAGCATCAAGCGGCGGCAAAGGAGGCGGCGATCTTGCTTCCGCAATTAAGGCATTGGCCGACAAAATCCCAGCCGCAGTCCCACAATGAGCGCAACCATCATCACAAACTTCTCTGGCGCATTTGAATATGAGCCTGAGATTATTTCCGACAATGCCAGGGACGGCATCTCGGCCTTCCAGTTTAGAATCGTTGGTGGCTTGACCGCCCTTAATTCGGCCTTCCAAGTGGATGAGAACATTGCGGGAGTTCCAGACCAGCCGCCGGGAACCTTCCGTGTGGTAAGGAGAAATTTAGAGCATATTGCTGGCGACCCAGAAACAGGGCTTTATAGATTATCAGTAAGCGGAGAAGGAGGAACAGGGGATAACAATCTTTTTGTCAGCGAAACCTCCTATGCCATGCAGAACCAGCAAGCGCAGGGGGTTATTAACACAGGAGCCGCCTCAGTTGCAATCCAATACAACCTTATTTGGCTCTATCCAAGCGCAACCATCACAACAAACTCAAGGGACGCAAGCCCAGCCAACGCAGAGGCCAATGCAAGGGAGATTGTGGGCAAGCTTTCTATTTCCATAGTCAAAGACCGCCCGACATCAGCGGTTGGAACCATTGCCGGGCCGCAACTTGCTGGAGCCTCACAACTAGACACAATCTACATCACAGGCTCTTCGGTTGAAAAAGCTGGCGGACTTTATCGGGTAAGGGCAACGGCAAGCAAGGGGCTTATCATCACATGAAGGGCGGGGATAAGAATGCAGTTAATGTTGTCCCAAGGCACACGGCTGGAAAAGTTCTCACGGCCAAGTATCTTGAGGACTTGGAAAATTCGATTAGGGGCAGAACCCCGGTGGCGGGTCAGAATATTGCCGTTCAATACCTTGACGGATCAGCAATCATCAGCGTGACAGGAACATTGGGAGGAGGAGCGGGTGAGCCATTTCCCTTAACCATCTGTAGCAATGGAACCCCATCCGTGGTGACGGTTTTAAGGGCAACCTAAAATTGACAAGGAGAAACATTTAAGTGAATCCCCAAGAGCTATTTATTGATGTTTCTAGCGGAAGGTTTTTGGATGGGGAAAGCACCATTGCGGTTGCAAAGCCAAACTTTTTTGGCGATGAAAAAAGGTCGGTAAAATTAGCAGTTTTAAAAGTCAAAAATAATAGGGTAAGTGCGGTAACGCCATCGGAAAACTCAAGATATAAAATGCGGCTTGGCACTACCGCCTTAAAACTTTCCGATGCTACAGATACCCCGACTGCCCCAGCGGTTCTTTATACGGCGCAGGCAACAATCGTCACGGCTCCGGCATCTCAAGCAACAGGGCTTGGAGTATTGCTAAATTATACGCCAGTCACCGCACAATTTGATGCCATTGTTTCCACGCAATCCGCCGTGACTGCGATATTTGAATCAAAAATAAACAGGGTTTCCCCAATTACTGCGGCCATTACGGTTGGAATTTCAGCCACAACCCAGCAAGTTCAGGCGTTTTCTGGTAAAATCACAACAAGCGATACCCCCCTTTCAAGAATTATGCTAGCCGGAGCAATTAGACCGCCCGGATGGCTTAGAACCCTTGAGTTAATAGCTTCTTTAAACTCCACGAACTCAGCAATCTTCAATACCACGGTCACGAATGGAACCGTGACTTGTATTGGAATTTCCGTTGCTGGCAATGGCTATCCAAATGGAACCTACGCAATATCATTCAGCGGGGCATCAACAGCCGGAACCATCACCGCCTCGGCCAACGCAGTTGCCAGCGGGGGCAAGGTTATCTCGGTTAGCCTAACTGATGGGGGTAGCGGATATTCTGGTGCGCCATCGGCAACCCTATTTACCCCAGAAAAACAGATTTCCAAAATAGACGCAGACACATCAAAAGTTTATAACGCAGTTCGGCAGGGGCCGATAAATGGGAAACCCGCCTTCCGATGGGCGGAGGGAAGTTCCGCTGTTAGCGTTCCTAAAATACCCCTGAATTTTTCAGCACCAGACGCAACATCAACAACAATCCCTACAAGCGTTCCCTCCGCCTTTCTTGTTTTCGACAAGGAAGATACTTGGTATGTGGATATTATTTCAAACGGGTATGGGTATGTTAATGTGCCATCGGTAACACACGACACCGCAATTGTTGGTGCGCCAGCCATAGTTTTTTCTGACGACAACGGAGTAAAAAGCACAATAGACAGAACCCGAACAATGACGCTTGAAAACGGGGGGGCCGCCTTAAGTTATTATAATTCCTTTGGTGGGGCTGACTATTCTATATTTGACTTTTTATTTAATCTATCAACAGCACAAGGAAATTTGGCGTTTATTTCATTCCCATATAAATTTGGAAGCGGCGAGCCATTTGGACCTTTTTCAGAACTTAATCCTCTTGATGCTGAATCGAGTGGTGCAAAGAAAAACAACATTACAAGCAGAGGAGGCACCTTTCTTCAAGGCCAGACCGAGGCATTACTCAATCAGGAATTGTTTGGACTTGCAAACTCTAATGTTTTTATTGTTGGGGCGCAAAGCATTTCGCAGGGGTCGGATCGCAGACACCCGATTTGGAGCCTAGAGATACCGTCAATAAAACAAGAGAGGTTTAAAATTCTGCAGAGAACTATAAGGGCTACGGGACCGGGAACAATCCTTGACTATCGCTACGACTTGCCACCGATAGACACCGAACTTAATAAGGGCGGAATATTTAATGCTCAACTTAAATATATTGATGCTGGCACTCTGCACGCAAGAGACCTAAAGACATTTTTGCCAATAAAAAATGCGGATGTTGGAGCAAGTATTCTAGAAACCCCGGTTGCTGTCAATGCAAGCATTCCAACGGCCTTGTTTCCCTTTTACAACACCATATATTCAATTCCCCCAACTGTTGCAACCCGCCAAGGAATTTCTTTTACCGACTACTACTTGGATTTCGGCGGTTTTGGGCTTGGTGGTAATGGAATTGTTAATTTTACAGGAGTCACGCAAACCACGGGTGGAATCGTTGTCACGGCTTCGCTTGCAAACACCCCAATCCCATATCTTGACGGAACCTACTCGTGCGAAGTTCAGTCACCATCGGTAGGAACAAGGGCAAGCATAGACTTTGTTGTTTTGGGCGGAAGGGGCAGGGTTGTCATCAATGACGGAGGGGCTGGTTATACCTCAAAACCAATTGTAACTGCGCCGATCCCAAATGGAATAAATGGAACCATTTCCTCGCTAAAGCTGACGAATAGCCCGGTTGGGTATAAGTTCAATGTTCCCTACAAATTAAGCATCGCCCCAAGCGGGGTAACTGGTGGCAATGTTGAGGCAACCTTTACGATTGTTACTGCTCGGCTTTCAGAAACCATTTCTTTAAAAATAACAACCTCTGGAATTGAGGTCTATAGCAGAACATTTGAAGGAGGACTACCAGCAGGAACTAAAATAATCAACCAAGTTCTTGTGTCTGATAATACCTCTGGGGGGGTTGGTCTAAAAGTTTATACACAGACAGGCGCAATTATAAATCGCTCCAGTAATGGATTTGGATATGTCACCGCACCCGCCGTCACCGCACCAGCCCCAGATTCCGATGATATAGGGAAAATCATCGGCCTAATCTTAAAAAATTCTCCCAAGGGATATATTCCCAACAAGGAATATAATCTTGAAATCGAGGCAAGCCCAAACATTGCGGGTTCATGCGTGGCAAGTTTTTCCGTTTCCGAGGCGGGCATTTTAAACACATCCATTCAAGCACAAGGATTCGGTTATACCTCAAAGCCAGTCGTCACGGCACCCAGCCCAGATCAAAAGCAGGGCATTGTGACTAATGCCAAGAAAACATTTTCTGGTGCTGGCTATGCGCCTGGAACCTACAAATGCGATGTTGCCGAGGCTCCTTCGGGCGGGGAGACCGCACAAGTTTCATTTATAGTTTCCGAGTCCGGGGCTTCTCAATTTTCCATTGATTCGGCTGGCTATGGATATACCACCGCTCCAATTGTTACCGCCCCGCTACAGCCCGGAAACATAGTCAAGAGCATAACCATAACCTGCCAAGGCTCATATTATGATTCCAGCACGGCGACTTTTTCAATCATAGATTCTTCTGGATTTGGTGCGGTTGCAGGAACTCCCTTGTTATTTTCGGGAAAAATAAACAACATACAAATTCTCAACAGCGGGTATGGATATTCATCTGTCCCAATCATCGAATTTGGCGCACCCACGGAGCCAATCATCACCGACATTGAAGCCTCAAGGGTTCAGGGCGACTTCAACATCACCACCGCTTCAGCAAACGCCATCCTTACCACGGCAAACCAAAGGGACATCCTTCTTGAAGTCTATGAGACGGACGGAACCAATGAACAGGTTGTTGCGCAAGGAACGGTGAACTTGGCGAAGCGGGTTTTGGAATAAGCCCCGCCTAGAAATCCTCTATGGCAAGGGTGTTTCACCCAAAGGTTTTCCCCGAATGCTCTCCAAGCATTTTGATTCCAGAAAGCCTAGAGAGGTCGATGGAGGTTTATTGGAGGGTAAAGAAATGGAAATTGGATGCAGTCTTTACCTACGGCGAGGATTCGGAGGATGTTGTTTCTCTAACGCTAGATGTTCAAGCTCCACAGTTTGGAGATGCTGTGACCAACGAGGCAGATTTGGTTTGTCCAAAAAGCAGACGATCCGAACAAGATACAGGTGAGGTTGATCTCCTTAGTGCCTTTTTATCACACAGCCCCAATACCGTATTTTTTGACTGCGATTTTGGAGAGTTTGGAAATGTCACTGGGCCGTATCCATCGCCCGAAGGGCTGAGTGCTCCGGGGCCAATGACTTTTCAAATGGGTTCATACTCAAGAACAATGCAGGCGGAAGGAGCAGGGCAAGGCTTTTTTAATCCACCAGTCATAAGTCTTGTTGCTCTTGAATGGTGGGAATACCGAGATGCAAGTGGAGAAAATCCGCTCTATGACAAAAATACAGGTCAGCGGCTTTGATTGACACTAAAAGAAAGGTATGGAAACCATCATCTCATTCATCACTTCACAGGACTTGTTTGCTTGGCTTGGTGCAATCACGGCTCTCCTTGGGGCGGTTATCGCAGTTGCTCAGTTGATTCCAGGGGATGAGCCAGAGGCGACCCTCCAGCGTGTGGTTGATTTCATCGCCCAATTTTCCCGAAAGTGATTGAGGCTATCCTTGCCATTGCAGGGAGCCTAATTGGAGCGTGGTTATGGTGGCTTAGGAACAGGGCAAAGACCCGCCAGCAAAAGGCCGACCAAGAAATTGAGGAACGCAATGACAAACGCAAGAAGGCGATTGATGGCTGGGTGCGTGGCTCTGACGCTTGGTGGAATCGTTCTTAGCGGGTGCGCCACTACCCAAGAGATAACTTATTCTTACCCCACCCCTTCCGACATCGCTTCGTTAATGGAGGATTGGGACAGGTTGGAAAGGGAAACCAACATCCGAAACAACAAGCTTCGCGAACAATACGCAAAGGCACTTGTCGAGCTTTCCAACGCCATAGCCGAGGGGGAGAGGTGGAGAGCTAGGGCGGAGGACAAATGACGCTACGGCAGGCACAGGAGCGCAGTTTAGGCCATATAAAGAACCTTGAGAAAGGCTTCCAGAAAAAGGTGGCCGAGTGGTTTCAAGAATGTTGGGCAAAGAAGCTTTATGTTTTGATTTATTGCTCCTCCCGAACACAAGAAGAGCAAGAAGAGCTTTACAAGAAAGGGAGAACAACACCCGGCCCGAAGGTTACAAATGCAAGGGGCTATCCACCCCAATCTTTACATATTGACCAAGGCGAGGGCGCAAGGGCGATTGACTTTGTTCCCTTGGCCGAATCACGAACAGGCTGGACGGCGGCTTGGGATGACCAAGAATCCTATGCGATAGCGCACAAAATCGCAAAGACCATCGGGGGATTACGCCGCCTCGATTGGGAGGAACCCCATCTTGAAGATGCGAGCGTGAAGGGATGGCGGGAGCTTGTTTTATCCCCAAAAGAAGAGCCGAAAGAAAAGAAGAAAAGTGTTTTCAAGAGAAATCCTTGGTCTAGTCGCTGACTAAATGACAACGGCCAAGGTTGTGCTGAAGCCCGATAACGAGATGACTCCGGCTCACGAAAAACACCTTGAGCAAATCAAATTGGCGACTTGCGATTTGTTGGATAGAAAATATCGGGCGGGGCAAAAGACCCATGGCGGAAGCCTTTGGAATATGCCAGCGGCAAGACAAGTCGAGAACGCAATCGAGGAAGCAACCGACCAAATGACCTACCTTCTTTCCCTTCGCCAAAACATGAGAATCATCATGCAGTTGGCTTATGAGGGCATGACCGATTTGGAACTGACAAATCCTACCGCAAGAGAGAACTGTCGAGCCATATGGTTCACCATTACAGGACAACCAAAA
>OGWH01000107.1_pt1 | contig 10851 bp, 20 predicted proteins | sample 1575971 | NCBI WGS metagenome assembly OGWH01 (sample SAMN07581554, study PRJEB24739) | freshwater metagenome
GTTTCCCAGTCACGATACATTCCCCGGAGTTCCAAACCACTGGTTTTTTTGCTGCCAGCGCAGTGTACGGTCATCTAACTGCGGAGGTTGTACGGCTGTTTGTTCCCTACATACATCATAGTTTTGGGTTTGTAAAGGGGTGGGATTAAAATTCTTAGCCTGTTCAAATCTAATCTTGGCATCTGCCAGAGCTTCTTGGGCTGCGACAATCTCGTCCGTGTCATAACTTTCTTGTGCGGACTTGAACTTATCCCGAGCAAGTTGAAGCTCCATTTCAGTCTTAGCTTTGAGCATTTCTGCATAAGACTTTGTCCCATTTTCTACATACTCTTTTAGGCGCTTGTTTTCTTCAAAAATCTGCTGGGCAAGGCGGAGGGCTTCTTCCTTTTCCCGATGCGCCGCTTCCTTAGCTCGGCGTTCATCATGCCGAGCGTGTGTAAGTTCCTTGATTCTGACCTTTACCTTGTCGCCGTACTGTTCGATTTCCTCATCAGTGGGGTCTTCAATTTCCTTGGCAAGCGGCTTACGTCCTCGGTCTTCTACAGGTGTGTCATCTACAACTTCAAGGTCGATATCAGATTCACTATCAACATCAACATCAAAACTATCTTCGGTACTTACATCTTCATATTCATAATTTTCTTGCTCTGCCATTTTATGCTCCTTATGCACGGGTAATTCCGCGAGGGTCTTGAACAACCGCTTCAACTTGGTCGTCATTTAACAAACGAAATTCTTTGCCGTGAATTTTAAATCGCGTACCAGAATAAGTACGAACCAATACAAAATCCCCCTCTGCACACCACGGACCTGTAGGAAACTTGCGGTCGTCTTTGTACGCATCAGGGCCAATCTTCATGACGAATAAAACAGTAGTAGCGTGTTCTTCAAGCTTTGCCAAGCTATCCGGGCGATACAAATTAGTCCCTTCAAACTTTTCGTCAATTGATGGCACAGCGCAAAGAATTTTCCAACCAGTAGGGTCGGGCAATTGTCTTGCGCTTGTTACTACGTCTTCTTCCTGCTTTTCCAAAACTTCTGAAGTTTCATTCGTCATCTTCTTCCTCTTTTGCGAGGTCGAGTAACAATCTTTCTGCTAGGGCCAAGCCTCGTATCACCCCACACAGTTCTTTATAAGCAGCAAAATCGGCACAGACACCCGTTGCAATATCGTCTGCGTAGTTATTTAGTTCCTTGCGCAAATACTCGTTAAAGAGTTTTACGTTTACATAGTCGTTCACTTAGTAATCTCCTTTGCAGGCCGAGGATTTGCGCCAAGTTTTACACCTTCAACAAATTCTCTAGATTCCATTTCCTTCGACTTTTGGACGGCGCTGCTACTAATTTGCATACCCTTGGCAAACAAATCTCCCTCAACCTTCTGGCGTTCAATCTCGATGCGCTGTTGTTCAAGCTGCACCTCCGCCATGGCCTTTTGCTCTTTCATCATTTGCTCACGTTCTTTAATTTGAAGTTCTTTTTGTTGCAGTTGAATAAGAGGGTCCGTAGCCATTTCTTGTTGTTGTTGTGCGGCTTGCTGTTGTGCCACTTGTCCTTGGCTTTCCTGCAACACGGTTGAGGCGGCCTGAGCAATAAGTTTGGACAGTTGGACTTCAACCTCGGGTGCCATATCTTCATCGGGCATCGGCAAATCAATACCCATGGCCTGTTCAATTTTTGCGCGATAAGCAAACCCTAGATGTTCAGCAATATGCGCGGACATTGCGGCCATAATCTGACTGGCTTGCGGGCTTTGCCCAACCATCTGCTGCACGATGGGGTCCTGCATAGCCGACATGTGTACCTTGATGTGGGCTTCATGGTCTTGGTACAGGAACGCCTTGACCGGCTTGCCAACCAGCACAGCCATATTCTCACTGACTGGGTCACGCGGTTTCTGGTCGTCGGCTGTGGGAACAAGCTTGTCTGCATCCTTGATACCCAACACATCCAACATCTGACGGTGCAGAGCCGGGAGGTCGTAAATCTGCGGAGCAGTGGACGCAAGTTGAAGCGCTGCCTGATACTGAACAACCCGCTGCGACATAGTCGCTGCATTTGGGTCGCTTACCGGAATAATATTTACTTGACTATAATCCGATTTCTTGGCTGTAGCTCGGCCTTCGTCTGGCTCAAAGGTGTACTCGTCATCGGTGTAGTCACGAATAATACTTGCAAGAAGCCGAAGCTCTTGTTTGAACGAATAGTGCACCCGCGCTTGAACGGCAGACATCACTTTTAACATGCGCTCAAGGATAGCTAGCGTGGTTCCGACAGGTGCTTGCGCACTCATGTCGCTGACCTTCATATCCGCCGTAGCAGCAAAACGCCGACCCTCTTCTACAATCGTACCGAGAAGCGTTAAAAGCGTTGGAGAGGGTTCTTTGTAGGGCAGGGGCAGAATGTTGTCCCGAATCGAACCACTACCCACATCAACGTCACGAAACTCGCCCGGAGAGATGGGGGTGTCATCACCCTTGATACGCAAACCACGAGACTTCAAACCGCCCGGCAGATTAGCCAGCGTACCGGCATCTACCAACTGACGCATAATCGAAGTAGCGCTCTTGGCAAAACCGCCAATCAAATGAAACAACCCGAAACCATACGCACCGAAGCCGGGTATGTATTGATAGTGCACAAAATGCTGTCGCTTGAGTTTAAGGTCGTCGTCTTCCTTCCAGTTACGGCGAATGGCAAGAATCTCATTAGACCCGCGCAGCATCGTCACAACGTACGGTAGCCCGATACCCGTCTTCTCGCCGTCGTCATCAACATCTTCAAATCCCGGCAAATCAAGGTCGGCATGGCACTCGTACAACTCGTAGCGGTCATCGTAGTTAGCAGAAAAACCCGTCTCTTCGTCTTTACGCTGGGTAATGTCGTCTTTAAATTTGGGCGGGTCGCTAAGTTCTATGTCCCTATAAAACCCCGCTGCCTGTAGCTTGAGGATGTCATTCTTCGTCTTACGCATACGGTGCGTCACGCGCGGGCAGGTGCTCAATTCCGTCGTGCCGTACGGCAGGATGATGTCTTCAGCGGGTACAAACAAAGATACTTGGCGCTCTAAGCTGGGGTCAAAATACACCTTCTTAAAAGCCGAACCTGTAGCCGGTAGGCTCCACAACATGCGCTCGTGCTCGGGGCGAAACTCAGTCATTCGCTCTGTCAGTTGGTAATTCATATCCTCTTCAACACGCTGCGCGGCTTCTTCTTTCTCGCGTGTTTGCTTGCCAATAATCTGTGTCTTCACAGGGCCTTTAGCTGGAAAGGTCTCCATAATAGTTTCAGACTGAAAGCGAACTACCGCTTCCGTAATCATCGGATGAAACACACCACAAGCTCCGGGCCACGGCTCCGTGCGCTCCTCATACTTCAAACCAAGCAGCGTGATGCCTTCCTTGTAAGCATCTTCCCAATCCTTGCGTGACCCGAGGTCGTTGGTAATGTCCGAGGACAAGTCACTAGCCAATGACTGCAAAGCGCCTTCCTCAAGCTCTTCGGCGAGGTTTGCATAGAAGTCGTCCGAGCTTTCCTCACCGGGGGCAATTGTAATTTCCATATCACCTACACCAATCGTGACTTCTTCCGGGTCTACGATTTCAATCTCAATCGGCTCAAGCTCCATCTCTTCGGCTTCCGCTTCTAGACCCGGCGGGGCTTGATACAAACTTTTATCAACGGCCATTTTCTTTCCTTATTTTCCTAGTAGTAAGCGGCTCTTCGTGCGGCACGATACATGTGCCTGTCATCTTTCTCGTCGCTATCGAGCGAAATAAACCCGCCCTGCCTGTAACGCAGGAGTGCCTGCGTTGTTGTATCTACATAGTCGTCGTGCTCACCAACGGGGAAAGACGCGACTTCTTCAATAACTTCTCTAGCCCACCGAGTATCCGGCGCCCATACTTTACCAGATGCAAACAAATCAGAAACTGCATTTACCCGTGCAATCTTATCGTTGCCTCTGGATGGTGTAAATTCCTGAATAGGTATACCCATGCGCCTAAGCTCTTGAATCAACGGCGCTCCTGCTGCTTTCTTTTCAATTATGAATGCGTCGGGTTTCCACTCTTTGTAGTGCTTTAGTGCAACCTCTTTCAGTTCTGGAAACGGCATGCGGTCCTTAAAGGCATCAAGAAGTATTAAGTTGGGGCTATTACCGTCCTCCTCGTTATACCACACACCCCACGTAGTGCAGGCGCTGTAGTCGGACGTTGACTTGGTGTCGTGCGCCGTATCCCATGACTGAATAACATACTCACACTGCGGCGGGTCGTCTTCAAGCCAAATCTTCCAAGACTTTCTAGATATAAACGACGCGCTATCTGCCGTTGGTTGCTGCATGTACTGAGCATTCCAGAACCTCGGGTCCATGTTTGCGCGTTTAGACCTGAGCGCTTCTAAACTCCACTGCTCCGGCCAGAGACTTTTTTCTTTTTCAGTATCCTGATTAAGGATGGCTGGCAGTTCTACTATTTCCCATTGGTCTGCGTCGGGATTCTTTATTTGAAAATCAATCAGTTTGCCTGTCAGGTCAAGCAAAGACCAACGAGTCATGATGACCACAATGGCACCGCCCGGCATCAGGCGCTGTAACGGGCCGGTTTGGAACCACGACCACGCATTTTCAAACGTAGCTTTACTGTTTGCTTTTATGTCCTGCTCAGAATGGGGGTCGTCAATAACAAACAAATCAGCGCCGCGACCAGCAAGCGCGCCACCCACACCAACAGCGTAATACTGGCCGCCTTTAGACGTGCTCCATTTACCGGCGGCTTTTTGGTCGGCAGCGACGGTTGTATTGGGGAAGATGTGCTTGTACTCGTCACTATCAATCAAATTACGTATACGCCGACCAAAATCCTCAGACAATGATGCGGTGTGGGTACCCATGATAATCTTCTTCTCAGGAAAATTACCCAAAAAGAACGCGGGGAAAAGATAGGAAGAGAACTCAGACTTACCCATACGGGGTGCGATGTTGATAATTACTCGCTTTTTCTTTCCTGCAATTACATCGCCAAATATTTTAGCCAGCTTGCGATGATGAGACCCCTCCTTAAAACCGGGGTAAATATTGTGTGCAAAGTTCAACAGGTTAGTTTGGGTCTGATTTAGTTTAAATCTGCGTTCTTTCTCCTCCAAGTCCTCAAGAAGCTCCGCCTTTTCAGTAGGGGACATCAGGGGGAGGGCCGCCTGTATGGCCGTTAGCTCTGCGGGGGATAGGAAATTCACTCCGCCTCTCCGTCTTCAATGGGTTTTTCTTCTTTTGGCGTGATGTCAATCACATCCCCCAGCCCGTACTTGGCTAATTTCTCTTTAATACGCTGGTCTAGTTCTTCGTCCTTCAATTCTGTCTTCTTGACTTCCACTCTTTCTGTAAACAAAGCCACCTCTGTCACCTTCCCCAGTAGTTCCAGCGCCTTCAGGCGCACTTTTGCATCGGGGTGCTGGGTTTCCTCAAGAAGTTGGGCTACTGTATAGCCACGAATCTCTTTGGCCTGCTCTACAAACTGCCAATCAAAGGCGGTAAGCATGGCAACATGCTTCTGTACGGCGGCGGGGGTCTTCAGATTGAGGATTTTCTGCTTCTGTTGAGCCGGGGGCAGCGTCAATACACTACTAAAAGCGTCTCTTGCGGCCTTCTCGTCTGCCTTTGTGGCGATTTCTTCTTCGTCTACACACCCCAAACTCTTCAACCAGTCCGTTGTTGCTGCTTGAGCATCAATCACTTCGTTTGGGGTGGCCTTATCAATGGGCGTAAACGGCACATCGCCCGCAATAATTGCGGGTGTGTAGGAGTCCTGCTTTAGCAGGTGGTCAAAAAATTTCATCTGTTGGTGCAACGCGCTTGATAAGCGATAGTTTTTAGTGTATTGTGTTTTTGTGTCTAGCGCAAGCAGGCACTTTACTCTCCTAACTTCGCATCTCCCTGTGCAGCCCCGGATATTTCCGGGGTATTTTTTTGTTCGTTGTAGTGGTGTATGCGGTGGCAGTTGGCGCAAAGCACAATACACTTTTCTTTTACTTCTTTGTATGCAGCGGTAAAGCGTTTGTTTTTTATCAATGTGTTTACGTGCTGTTTGTGTGGGTCGTGCCGGTTGGTGTGGTGAAAATCTATGATGGCTGGGTGTGCGGCGCCGCAGTGGGCGCAAGCTAGGGTGCATTTGAAGTCGTGCCATTCTTTTTTTAGTCTGTCATTGTTGGCGCGAACGCGGGCTATGTAGGAGGCAGAGTTTTTTTCATAGCACTTCTTGCCGCGTTTCTGGTAGTCACCTTTGGGCATATGTATAAGATTTGACAAAGACGTGCAGAATTTTATAGTAGTGGCGGGGGGTTGTGTTAGTGCTTTGTTTGACTGTGATTTGACAAACTGCTTTGTGCGGGTGAGGAATAGTGTTTATGCGCAATCGCCACGCCGCCTGCACAATGGGGTGATGCCCCTCCGGTGGGGTCGAAAAACCCCCGCTATGCTATACTATTTGGGCCAGCAATCCCGCTGGTTTGTTTGTTTTTATGGGTCATATGACCCGAAAGGAATCATCATGAAAAACGTCGTTACCATTGCTGCACCCAAGGCCGAACGGTCGCACGTTACCGCCCTCAAGACCTTCTGGAAGGCCAAGCAGAAGTTTATCGAGGCTTTACAGGGCGCAACTGACTTGCAACTTGTTCTCGCCGTGTCCGAAGTCACGGGCTGCGCGGTCAAGCATTCGACGCACCATCTCGCCAAGACCGAATGGGTTCTGGACAACGAGCACGCCGAGTACGAGGGTGCCAAGACCATGCTTCGGGACATCCGCAACATCCTTTCGGGTCACATGACCCGTGGCGAGCAGCAGGTTGCCAAGGCTGCGGACGCGGATGAGGCTGCGAACTTGTTCAAGGCTCTGGAGCGTGTCGTGGCAGGCAAGGCGAAGTTGAGTGCTGCTGACCGTCGTCGCTTTGTGAAGTTGGCTTCGGGTTTGGGCGTGTCGTTCGTTTGACACGTTTTGTGGGAGCCGCGCAGGGGGGGAACCTTCTGCGCGGTTTTTGTTTGTGTCAAGTTTGTGGACACCGTGTCCACTTTGTTAGGAGGATGTGATGAAAGACTATGTGTATCGCTACGCCTCGCTTGAAAAGCGGAGGGGCTACGCCTGCGCCGAAGAACACCGCGTTATTGCGGTTGCCCATCATGTGTACAGGGCTGCGATGATGTACGGGGTCAGCACCAATCCGTACGAATACTTTTAGCAGGCCGAAACTCCCCGCAAGGGGAGTCCACACGTTACGCGTGTGCTGACGAGGCCCGTCAGAATCTTTGGGGTCAGATGACCCCTTCTTTGAAAGGAACCAAAATGAAACTGCTTGAACTCCTGAAGTCTGGCGCGCCGTTCCACAAGCAACCCTCAGCCACCAAGAAAGGGCCGGGGCGTTTCCACAAGAACGGCCACAAGAAGGCAAAGTAAGTTATGAGTACGCCCTATTTTGTCCTTGGTTTTCTCGCCGTGGTCATCGGGTATATCGGACTGCTGCACGTCCTCAACGATGACCTCCTGTTAGGCTTCCTGTGCTTTGTTTCGGCCTACACCATCTCGTTTTTTAACCTCAAGAACTACATCAAGGAGGTAACAAAGTGAAAACCCTCAACAAGCAGATGCACAACGCTCTGCGACCCATCAAGCAAGACCTGCGTCAACCGCCCAAGCGCAACATCATAGCCAGAGTCCGCGAAGCAGAAGCGGACGAGTGGATTGGCTTTCTCGGGCGTAACACCGACATCACCCCGCTGCGTCTGAAGAAGTAAGGGGTCAGGTGACCCCAAGCCAAAGGGCGGGGCTTGGTACCGCCCTAAACAGGGTGCTCGCAGAGCATCCACACAAGGAGAACCAAGCATGAAAACCATCGACGTTACTCCCACTTGGGAAGGCATCCTCCCGCTGCTGCTCCACCTGTACGAGCGCAAGTCCGACAACACCGACTTCATCCTCTCGCAGTTCCTGAGCATGGCTCAAGCCGCCGACAAGTGGAACGCCCACGCTGCAACCACCCAAACCAAGGAGAACTAAACCGTGCGCACTATCACCATCGACATCTCATCTGAGGACTACCATGACCTCAGCGAAGACACCGACAGCATCGACCTCACCGAAGCGATTGGGTACTTCGTCACATGGGGCATCAGGGCAGCACGTTACGACACCGTCCGCATCTTCATGGACTGGCACAGCAAGACCGACCTCATCGCCATCTACAGCGACAGCGAGAACCCCGACAACAAGTTCACCATGGGCGCAGTCTGGCGTGAGGATGAGGGCAAGTTCACCTTCCACTCATAAAAGTAAGCCCTCTATAACATAACTGTAACAATTGCTCAACTTTTGAACGATTTTGGAGACTTACACCAATAAGTACTATGTTGAACCGATTCAGAGACAGCAGAAACCTAGTAACCACGGGACTTCGTCTATTCTGCGGACATATCTCTATAATAATAATAATAGTAGTAGTAGTAGTAGTGTATAAATATATGTATATATGTATGTCCGTCCATGTTTGTTTGTCTGGGTTTTTCCGTCTTTGTCTGTTCTTGCCGGGCGGTTTCATGTTTAGGTAAGACCGAGACCCCTTCAAACCCGCGCCGTTACTGGCTATCCGCTGTCTCTGCTTTGGAACTACATCGTACAAATTAAGACCCACTCAGTAAATGTGACTCCCTAAACCGCCCATGTGCTATGCTACGCAAAGGGGGCAGATGACCCCAAAACAATCCCGTGAACAAAGGAGTTACAGTGAACGAGACTAACCTTTCTGTAGTACCTGAGACAAAATTCTACAAGTGGGAAGAGCGAGGCACGCTCAGAACCCCTCAAGTGAGAACACTTTTAGCGGTACGAATCCACGCAGCAGACGGCGCGTCGAGAGAGGCTTATGTCAAAGTACGGGAGGCTTTTGACACCCTATGGCGCAAGAAAGGCTTCGACACCTTCCCCACGAAGAAACTAAAAGCCATGCTCGTCGCTGCTGCGCGAGACGTGGGGTGGGTAGTGAGACCGATAGACCGCCGCCCCAACAAACCCAAGCAACCCGCCGACCCCAACCTTCGCACGTGCCCTACCTGCCGCGAGACTAAACCGAAGGAGCAGTTCATCCGCAAGGTATCCCCCGGCAAGATACGCCAGTTCAAACTGCGGGAGGACAGCACGCGCACTACCGTGTACGAGCAATGCAACTACTGCGCTAGTCCCAAGCGAAAGTCCCTCACACCCAAGCGCACCACGCCGAGCGTAGCCAAGTTACGTAAGCAAATCACACACAAACTAATGTTGACTCGCCGCCTGTATGCCTGCGAGTTTAGAGAATTAAAAATAAAACTGTTGGAGGAGTGTCGGTGGCGTCTTAAAGATTATTTAGCCCGTGGCGTGAGAGCGCCCGATGAGTGGTACATGTTGTTAACCAAAGAGGAGGACTACAACTTAGAAGCAGCGTATCTACGAGCAGTATTCCCCCGGCGCAAGCCGGACGTGTTTTGATTTTTTAACGGGGCAGGTGACCCCATAGAGGAGGTGTGAGATGAGTAAAAACTACACAGTAAAGATGTATGGCAAAGTAACAAAGACGTTCAATCTACAAGCCGACAACATGGATGACGCCATTGATAAGGTGTGGGACTTGTTCACTCTGGAGGTGAGTGACAACGAGAAGTACGAGCAGGAACTTGTTAGTTGCGAGGAGGAACTTGATTATGAAGATGAATGAGTCGAAGGAGAGAAATCTGCCGCCCATCGCCCCCGATGAACCCCCTCACCCCAACGAGGTGACCGCTATGATTCGTGAAGAAAGGCACAAGCAACAGCGCATAGTGGAGAACAACCAGACGTACGCAGAAGTAAAACTACGCAGCAGAGATGTACGCATGCTGCATGCATGGGATGACTTTCTAGACAGGCTGTGCAACAGCCGAAAGGAGAAGTGAAATGATTGAGATTGAGAAGGGTATCCCCCTGCCAGAACGCAAGGGGGCATACAAGACCAAACCCGTCAAGTACCCGTATCACACAATGGAGGTGGGAGATTCGTTTCTTGTATCCGAGCCACCCAAAACATTCCGTGCTCAAGTTAACAACTGGGGCAGGACAAGCAACGGCAAGAAGTTTTGCTATCGCACTACGCCCGAGGGCTTGCGTGTGTGGAGGATTAAATGAGACACCGACACTTCACCGAGTACCGGCACAAGGACTACCGCACCCCGCGCTCAACCAGAGAAGCCTACGGGTGGGATGCCCCGCTGTATGTTGAAGAAGAACCCGTAGAAGCAGGTGTTGTTGCAGGCGTAGTTGTGATAGGCTTGACGTTCATCACAGCCGCGCTGTTTGTCTGGGTCATCTGACCCGTTTCTGGACGCCACGTCCACTTGTTTGTTGTTTAATTTTGGGGCGCAGCCCCGTTTAAGGAGGTAACCATGGCTTCATATGCAGACCCAAACACCCCGTTCCTGTCCAACGCGCAGATGGTCAGCGCAATCAAGGCAGTTGGGGACAAGCGCACCATCATCATCCAAGGCGAGAACGGTATCGGCAAGACCGCCATCTGGCATGCACTACGTGCAGACCCTGCGTATAGTGGGTATTTCTTTGCCAACCCCATCGTTGCGCCTGAGTTGTCGGATGGTAGCGTGTGGATGCCCGACCTTGACCGTGAGAACGGTGTCTCCCGTGAATTGCCCAACGAGCGGTTCGGTGTCAGCAAGCACAACCAGTTCGGCATGCCCAACAGCAAGCCCGTCGTCATCTTCATTGACGAGCTAGATAAGGCACCCAACCGTACGCAGCAGTATCTTTCTCCCATCATCTAGTATCGTGACTGGGAAAC
>OGWH01000108.1_pt1 | contig 10807 bp, 11 predicted proteins | sample 1575971 | NCBI WGS metagenome assembly OGWH01 (sample SAMN07581554, study PRJEB24739) | freshwater metagenome
GTTTCCCAGTCACGATATCCAGGCCAATAACCTTACCTGGGAATTTCAATGGTGCTTCCGCCAAGGCAAGCTCCGGGTGCAGCCCTCCCTGGGTCGTGCTCTGATTCAGGATGCTCTGCTTAAGTTTTTAGTCCAACAGGATTATCAGCTAGAACCCGGCGGTAATTATAGTTTTGAAATTCGCGCCCGCATTTAAGGTTTTAAAGTGCCAGCAAATTAGGGATTAGGGATTAGGGATTAGACTTGAGGTTATAAGGGGGTTTAGTCGAGTAGACCTCGTTTTTTCAGGCGACTTAAGGCATCTTCAGCCGCGCCTTTTTCGGCATTCTTTTTACTTTGCCCTTTGCCTTCCCCATAGCACTTATTTTCCACATAAACGCGGGAAATAAATTCAGGATTATGATCTGAACCGCCCACTTTTTCTGTTACATACCGAGGCGGTTGCGTTACGCCTTGTTTTTGTACAAACTCTTGAAATCGATTTTTAGAATCAACATTCGATCGTGCGATCATTTCCGTAGCGGGTACAGACTTAAAAAACGCTTCAATTAAAGGCCTTAAAACTTCAATATTTTGTTGATGATCAAGGTAATATGCACCTACCACTGCTTCAAAGGTACTACTCAGCAAATTTGGATTTTGGTATCCCCCATCCCGGATTGCGCCCTGTCCCAAGCGCATTCTAAAATCTAACCCCACTTCAATCGCAAATTTTGCCAATTGTTTTTCATCCACCAGAGCCGATCGTCTGCGGGTCATTTCATCTTCACCCATTTCAGGATTGAGGTTATAAAGATATTCTCCACTCAGAAAATTTAAGATGGCATCTCCCAAAAATTCTAGGCGCTCATTATCCCGATCGCTTCCTGGATTTTCATTCACATAAGAAGAGTGAGTTAGGGCACGGCGCAACAGTTTTTCGTCATTAAAGTCTAATAATAGATGTTTCTTCATTTTTTTACCTATTTCTAAAAAAATTAGTTATTTTCTACATCAAGCTATAGTAAATCACAGACAGGGTAAAGATACAAATCAGAGATTGTCAAATTCAAGAACTACTCTAATTGTACTTTACCCATCTTTTTTGTACTCAAGTTCGTAGTGAGGATTTTAATCCTCAGATTTTAATCCTCAGATTTTAATCCTCAGATTTTAATCCTCAGATTTTAATCCTCAGATTTTAATCCTCAATTAACTGATCTCAAGTTGTTGGTAGATGAACAAACTTAGGATCTTTATTCACTTTTAGCAAAGAATGACGGTGCTTTACCCTAGAATCTTTCGCTGCATTTTTCACTTCAAGCGAAAAATTTTTAAGCGGGTAGAGGCTGTTACCACGGGATTGATTGCACGATCGACAAGTCAATCGTAAATTCTCCAAAGAATTAGATCCACCTCTACTTTTAGGGATGAGATGATCGAGAGTTGAGCCTTCTATGGATAGATCACAACCACACCACCAACACTGCCAACCAAAAAGACCAGCAAGTTTCACTTTTTTCGACATTTTTTGTTTGAAATTCATAAGGATAATTCCTCACTAAATTTGATTTAGCATCGGAATATCAAGGGATGCTTCAGAACAAAATGTAGCCAAACGAGCCCATCAAAGTCGATCGATGAAGCACCTTACTTATGCTCACTCTGATCTACTTGTAGCGTCCTGTTAGGTACACTCTAGCCTGATGCAAAACCAAAAATTACCAAAAGACTCTAAAAATAGAGTTTGGAGACTTTCGCCTTCTGATAAACGTCTCAAACGCACTACCTCTATCTCTCGAATAGTGCAGATCCAGTAGCCTGAACCAGTGATTACCTGACTGTGATCCGAAACTCGGAACGGCTCTCCAATTAGATCTCAGACAATCGCTGAACCAAAATACTGGATTTGCATCCATTGGAGAAATGGAGGTAATGCGTATGAGACGAACATCTAGGCATTGATATTCGTTTGCATGAATTAATTAGGCCATAGGAAATTTCAAACGTCAAGGGTCATTCAACAGCAATTTTCAGGATAGAGATTAGGTTAGGGGCAATCTCCCTGTGGTTGCCCCTAACAAAGGAGGGGTTACACAGGACGATCGTTAATCACTCGATCGATTAGTCCATATTGTTGAGCTTCCTCAGCGGACAAATAGTAATCCCGATCCGTATCCTTCTGAATTTTCTCTAAAGACTGACCTGTTCGAGCCGCTAGAATTTCATTGAGTTGATGACGAATACGGAGAATTTCCTTCGCTTCAATATCAATATCCGTAGCTTGACGACGGCCCGTGCCCCCCAGAGGTTGGTGAATCATAATACGAGCATGGGGCAACGCTAATCGCTTGCCTTTACTACCCGCCGTCAGCAAAAAAGCCCCCATGGAAGCCGCCAAGCCCACACAAATGGTCACCACTTCCGACTTAATGTGCTGCATGGTGTCATAAATGGCCATGCCAGCGGTGACAGAACCACCGGGAGAATTGATGTACAGATAAATTGGCTTATTATTATCTTCTGAGTCCAAATACAACAGAAAAGCCACAATTCGATTGGCTAAACCATCCGTCACTTCCTGGCCTAAAAAGATAATTCGCTCTTGACTCAGACGAGTATAAATATCAATCCAGCGCTCGTAAGGACTGCCCGGAAGGCGATAGGGAACACTGGGAACTCCAATAGGCATTATGATTCTCTCTTTGGGGATAGGGTTCGATGTTGTTCAATCATGCGATTCAGATGTGCTGGGTCGCATTAGGTGCAATACTGAAAAATTCAAGCGTCAGGATGTAAGCATTAGGATTCAAACCCTAGAGGCTGGGGGTCAAGCTCACGGGCAGATCCTTGGGACTTTCTAAAACCCGATCGATTAAGCCGTATTCCTTGGCTTGGTATGGGGTCATGTAAAGCATCCGATCGGTGTCCTTGGCCAGTTGCTCTGGAGTTTGCCCCGTATTCCGGGATAAAATTTCCAGGGTGGTACGCTTGTTGTCCAAAACCTCTTTAGCCCGAATTTGGATGTCCGTCGCCTGACCTTGGGTGCCGGTGCGGGGTTGGTTCAACACGATCGTGGCGTGGGGTAAACTGGCCCGATTTCCTTTGGTTCCTGCGGAGAGGATCATGGCGGCGGTTCCCATGGCCTGACCAATACAAATGGTACGGACGGGGGGCTTGATGTAGCTTAAGGTATCGCAAATGGCAAAGGCTTCCGTTTCAAAGCCAATGGCTGAACCGTCGTACCAAGCGGTTCCCGTAGAGTTGATATAAAAATAGATCGGCTTGTCAGGGTTATCAAACTCTAGGTAGAGCAATTGCGCCAGAATTAATTCCGTTACGTCAAGCCCCACCTGACGTTTCACATCATCGGAAGAAAAGAGGGGCATTCCCAGATATACAATCCGCTCTTTCAGTAGCAAGGATTCCAGGTCAGGGGGAGGGGTGCGATAATAAGCATCCCCGTAGTAGGCAGTTTGGGCAGCCTGAATCGGTCCATTCATAATCGATGAGCGTTGGGGCAACAGTATTCTTATACCTAGGATAGTAGACAGCCTGCAAAATAGCTTGGAATTCAAGAAAGACCTATGCAAAAAGATGTACTCACCCCCTTACCCAGACCTGGGGCAAAATCTGGGGCAAAATATTTTCCGAAGCTCAAGTTCAGTTGGCCGATCTGGGGAACCATTGGCTTTGGCTTCGTCCTGCTGGTAGTGCTGGTCTGCAAACTGAAGGCGGAAGATTTGTGGTTTGCCACCTTGGGCTATTCCTCGGTATTTACACTGCGGATTAAAACCCGCGTTGCCCTCTGGACGATCGCCCTGTTGATGTCTGCCGGGGTTTGGGGAGGAAATTTCTACCTGGCCCGGCAATATTGCCAAACCAGTGCGCCCCAGTCTCCCTGGCCCCAGCAAAGGCGGATGGGGCTCTCGGCCCTGTTGGGCACTATTACCATCCTGGCCTTGCTGCTGAGTGTGTTGATGTATCACCAGATTAGTGTGGTGCAGGAGTTGGCGCAAAATGTGGGCGATCGTCCTCGTCAATTACCCAGTTTACCCCCCACCCTCGGTTGGTCAATTTTACGGGGCATTCTGGAGGTGTGGTGGAAAAATCCCTACTGGTTTCTCCTGCCCTTGGGCTTAACGATCGGGGTGGTGGTAGCTCCGTGGCAGTGTTTAAGTGTCACGGGTAGTTTAATTACCTTAGGGTTAGGTTTTGCGTTTAGTCAGGAATGGGCTAGGGTTTTAAGTGCTTTTTATGCCACTCCTTTTGGGAGACACGATCCGCTGTTTCATTTGGATATTGGCTTTTATGTGTTTGAAATGCCCTTACTGAAACTCCTCCGGTTTTGGAGTTTAGATATTTTTGCCTTTACTTTTATTGGGGTGACTTTATTTTATTTATTAAATAACAATAGCGTGAGTAATGGCTATTTTACCGGCTTTACCACCCAACAAAAACGACATCTTTCTGCCCTCGCCGCTTGTTTCTTAATTGCAGTGATTTTCGGTTATGATTTAGCCTGCTTTGGGCTATTGTATTCCCAGCGAAGTATCACCTACGGAGCAGGTTATGTGGATACTCACGTTCAATTGCCCGCCAATATTATCCTGATGATTGCGGCTAGTCTCCTCTCCTTAGCCTGTTTAATTGGCGCATTTTTTCCCCAGTGGCTAGATCCCCTCAGGTTTTCCCAAAATCGTCCTCGCCTGTGGGGGCGATCGGTCTTGCGGGTGAGTGTGATTATTTTTTGTGGAGCATCCTTCTGGGTCGAACAATTTTTACCCACTCTGGTACAGCATTTGGGGGTAGAGCCCAATGAACTCCGCCGGGAAACCCCCTATATTCTCAGAACGATCGCGGCAACCCGATCGGCTTTTGGTCTGGATCACATTGAAGCACGGACGTTCAACCCGGAAAGTTTTCTAACCCTTGAAGATCTGACTAAAAATAAGACAACGCTCAATAATATTCGCCTCTGGGATCGGCGGCCCCTGTTAGAAACTAATCGCCAACTTCAGCAAATTCGCCTCTATTATAGTTTCCCCGATGCAGACATCGATCGGTATACCTTGCTCAATCCCCAGGGAGAATCTTTTAAGCAACAGGTGTTAGTTTCGGCGCGAGAATTGGATTATAATTCTGTGCCCCCGGAAGCCCAAACCTGGGTCAATGAACATTTAGTGTATACCCACGGCTACGGCTTTACTCTCAGCCCAGTTAATACGATCGCGGATGGGGGGTTACCGGCCTATTTTATTAAAGATATTGGAGGTACAACCAGTGGGAATACAGCCCTAGATATTACCAGCGATGCGGTACGAGCCAGCATTCCCATTAGCCAGCCTCGGATTTACTATGGGGGGCTCACCTATACCTACATTATGACCCATACCCAGGTACAGGAATTAGACTATCCCAGTGGCAATGAAAATGTCTATAACGTCTATGATGGCACGGGGGGAGTGGTTCTCAATGCTGCCTGGAAACGGTTTATTTTTGCGATTTATTTACGGGATTGGCAGATGCTACTCACCCGTAATTTTTTGCCAGAAACCCGCGTCTTATTTAGACGATCGGTTAAGGATCGTATTCAAGCGATCGCCCCCTTCCTAACCTATGATGCCGATCCCTATTTAATCATTGCCAATGCGGATCTCAGTGAAGTGAATGGAAAAATTGTCGATACAGCCCCAGCAGAAAAACAAGAAACTCGCAATTACTTATACTGGATTATTGATGCCTATACCACCACAGAAGCCTATCCCTATTCCGATCCGGGGGAACATCCCTATAACTATATTCGTAACTCGGTCAAAGTGGTGGTAGATGCCTACAATGGCGCGGTTACCTTTTATGTGGCAGATCAATCCGATCCCTTAATTCAGACCTGGGAAAAAATCTTTCCCAATCTTTTTCATCCCCTCCAGGAAATGCCGATTTCCATGCAATCCCATATTCGCTATCCCAGTCATTTATTTAATGTGCAATCGGAACGACTGTTAACCTATCACATGACCGATGCCCAGGTTTTTTATAACCGGGAAGATCAATGGCAAATTCCCCAAGAAATTTACGGGGGTGAAGAACAACAGGTAGAATCCTACTATCTAATCATGCGTTTACCCACGGAAGATTCAGAAGAATTTATCCTCTTAACTCCCTTTACCCCCGTGAGTCGGAGTAACTTAATTGCCTGGTTAGCCGGACGATCGGATGGGGCAAACTATGGGCGTTTATTGTTATACCAGTTTCCTAAACAACGCCTGATTTATGGCCCAGAACAAATTGAAGCTCGTATTAATCAAGATCCGATCATTTCCCAACAGATTTCCCTCTGGAATCGTCAGGGTTCGAGAGCCATTCAGGGTAATTTATTGGTGATTCCCCTCGAAAAATCCCTCCTGTATGTGGAACCCCTCTATCTGGAAGCGGAGAAAAATAGTTTACCTACTTTAGTGAGGGTGATTTTAGCCTATGAAAATCGAATTATTATGGCAGCAACCCTAGAGGAAGGCCTACAGCAAATTCTCAACCCCGATCAAGTCAAATCCGTTACCTCAGAAGATTTACTCCCCAGAACGATCGTTCGTCCCATTGAAGTGGAGTCGGAACAGTAGAGACTAACCTGGATTCTCTAGATTCAATCCCAAGCCCAAAGCGATCGGGATCACCCTGTGCCTGAGGTATCCTTTGAAAACCCTGCTAATCCTGGTATGAAATTCGGGGTGAAATCCTGGTTAGCTGAGAGCCATTTTCCAAACCAAAGCTTTACAATAGACCTCAGAAAGCTCAAGAAAATAGTTTAAGATTCCCATGTTACTATCTCCCCCAGAAATTGAAGGCAAGTTATCCCAACTCCCAGGCTGGCAACTGGACGGCAACAGCATCTACTCCACTCGCCGGTTTAAAGGGTTTCCTGAAGCGGTTCAATTTGTGCAGGCGATCGTCGCCCCCGCAGAGCAGGCCGGTCACCACCCGGATCTAGAAATTTCCTATAATCGGGTCACCATCCGGTTGACCACTCATGATGAGGGGGGCTTAACCCTCAAAGATTTTGCCCTAGCTCAGGTTATCGACACCCTAACCCCCTAAGTAGGTGAGCAGTAGGTCAGCAATAGAGCAAAAAAACAGCAACAAAACAGCAACAAAACAACAGCAAAACACCGCTTGAGTTCCTGACTTGAAGTTCATTCCCTTAACCAGACTCATCAGGGAGCCTAGCAGATTACGCCGTGACCCTACCTAACAGGACATCTCCGTGACTACCCATCTCAACCTGAGCCTATCTAGTTTTTTAACCTCCCCTCCCCTGTCTCACCAGAATGGCCATGGTGAGGGGGTTGAGCATGGTGTGGGAAGTTTCTCCTCCCACCTAGTCCAGGAGTTATTAGCGATCGGGACGGCTCTATCCGGCATCCAAGATTTAGATGAGTTACTGGCCCTGATTTTGCTCAAGTGCCGGGAGATTACCTGTAGTGATGCGGGCAGTGTTTACCTCTTAGATCAGAGCGATAATGTTCCCAAACTGCTGTTTAAGGTTACGCAGAATGCGTCCTTACCCCACACCTCCTTTAGTGAATTTGCCGTTCCCCTCTCTCCCCGCAGTTTAGCGGGCTATGTGGCCCTCACTGGCAAAATCTTAAATATTCCCGATGCCTACAATCTGTCGGCAGATGTACCCTACACCCTCGATCGCTCCTTCGATCAGGAATTTGCCTACCGCACCCGCTCCGTTTTGGTTTTACCCATGCAAAACCGCGAAGGGGATGTGATGGGGGTGTTGCAACTGCTAAACCGTCGGGTTAGTTCCCAAGTGCGGCTCACCGTGGAAAACACCCTGCAAAACACCCAGCCCTATTCCGAATGGGAAGAAAGTGTGGTGCGATCCTTAGCCAGCCAAGCGGCCATTTCCATTGAGCGTAACTTACTCCAGGAGAGCATCGAAAATCTGTTTGAAGGCTTTGTTCGGGCTTCCGTCAAGGTCATTGAATCACGGGATCCCTGCACCTTTGGTCACTCTGAACGGGTGGCAGAGTTGACCGTACAACTGGGCAAGGAGGTGAACAGCCTTCGCCAGGGCTATTTTAGTAGTCTTTACTTTGACGATCGCCAACTCCAGGAAATGCGTTATGCGGCTCTGCTCCATGACTTTGGGAAAGTCGGCGTGCCTGAGCGGGTTTTAAACAAACAGAAAAAATTACATCCAGAACAACTGGCTCAAATTCAATCTCGCTTTAGCCTGGCCTGCAAAAGTCTGGAATTAGAGCGGGCTAACCTCAAATTGGATCGGGTCTGGCATCACTTTCAACCCTCCCTCGGAGACGTTCATTTCTCCCTTGAGCGAGTTAACATCTCCCTGAAGTGCATGGACATCCCCCTTGAGCGAGTTGACATCCCCCTTGAGCGAGTTGACATCCCCCTTGAGTGAGTTGACATCTACTTGAACGCCCTCAATGGCATCTAAAATCCGTTGTTCTGTTTCGGTCGGCATCGGTTCTCTCCGTTTTTCATCCTCTCCCATTAGTTTATAACCTTAGTTACAATCTTTCCCCGATCCCCATGAGTATCTTTGTTAATCAAGTCTCAAAACAATTTGGCACCTTTCAAGCCCTACACCCCCTGAGTTTGGAAATTCCGACCGGCAAGTTAGTCGCACTGTTGGGACCTTCTGGCTCCGGTAAGTCCACCCTACTGCGCGTCATTGCTGGGTTAGAAATTCCCGATGCGGGATCTGTCACCATCAATGGTCAAGACAGTACCTATCTGGATGTGCGTCACCGCAACATTGGTTTTGTGTTTCAGCACTATGCTTTGTTTAAGCATTTAACCATTCGCCAAAATATTGCCTTTGGTCTAGAAATTCGGAAACAGCCTCGTGCGCTCATTCAAAAACGAGTGACGGAGTTATTGGATCTGGTGCAATTAGCGGGTCTGGGCGATTGTTATCCAGCCCAACTCTCCGGCGGACAACGGCAGCGGGTCGCCCTGGCTCGTGCTTTGGCCGTGCAGCCCCAGGTGTTGCTGTTAGATGAACCCTTTGGTGCTTTGGATGCTCAGGTGCGTAAGGAGTTACGGGCGTGGCTGCGACGACTCCATGAGGAAGTTCATGTCACCAGTGTGTTTGTGACCCACGATCAGGAAGAAGCGATGGAAGTGGCGGATGAAATTGTGATTATGAACCAAGGACGTATTGAACAGGTTGGAACTCCAGCAGAAGTGTACGATCATCCGGCAAACCCTTTTGTCATGAGTTTTATTGGGGCAGTGAATGTATTACCGGCGAATTCCCCGTTGTTTGCCCCTTGGCATGAGAATCCCACCAGTCCTTTGTTTATCCGTCCCCACGATATTCAAATTCACACCACGCCTCAACCTGGAGCGATCGTGGCGACGCTCGATCGTTTAATTCACTTGGGATGGGAAGTACAGGCAGAACTCAGTGTATCCAATGGTGGACAAGATCATGAATTAGTGGGCCACCTCACCCGATTGCAATTAGCTGATCTGGATCTACGGGAAAATCAAACGGTTTTTCTGACCTCTCGCACAGCTAAATATTTTGATAATTCTCAACCCAAAACGCATCAGCCCCAAGCTTCCCCGATTAACGCCTATGTTGAAACTGCTGAGAGCATCGTGAGAATGCCTCGTTAAAGGAAACGACCCATGCTAAACGAAAAGACGGATCTTTCTCCCAGTTCCACTGCCTCTAGTTCTGTTACGCCAAGTTCTTTTATCCCCAGTTCCACTCCTGCCAGTTCTACTTCCCCCGGTGCCGCGTCTCGCATTCGAGATCATTTAGCCAATGAACGAACCTATTTGGCTTGGATGCGAACGACGATCGCCTTAATGGGGTTTGGAATTGTCATTGCCCGATTACGATCGCTGTTGGCTGCGGGTACCACGGGAACAGGTCAGGGACGATTGTTAGGATTGATCTTTACGATTATTGGTTTGTTGACCATTTTGATTTCCACCCAACATTACTTTGCCGTCAGAAACAGCATTGAACAAGCCAATTATCAACCGCGATCGGTTCCCATTTTAATCTTTAGTTCCATGATCTTTTGTCTAGGAGGAGGAGTCATTTTTCTGATTTTATCCATTACTTAAAAACATCCCCAACTTAAAAACAGATCTGCAAAATCCTGTAACACAAACCCATGAATGGTAAATCTTATGTCCCTAAACAATTTGACTTATTTTTTTGAGTTTACGGAACCGCATCCTCTTTCCGCAGCGGTCAATCAACGCGAGCAACGAGAGGCTAAACCCGTTCGGCACCGTCTCAGGTTGAGAATCCCAAAGGAATATCAACAAGAACCGATCGTTTTTTATCTGGTTTCCCTCTATGGCATCACTGTAAATATCAATTCTGCTATTTTAGGCGTTAGTGGTAACACGGATGGATGTTTTGATCTAGAACTCACGGGAGAACCCAATGCGATCGATTCTGCATTGAGTTATCTGAGCGATTTAGATGTAGAAACCTGGACGGGAAACACCCTTATCGAATCGACCTTTCTAAGAAGTTTCTAAGGAGTAGAATATGAGTATTGAACTGACCGAAACCCGATTGACTCAACAACGATTACGCATCCGAATTCCCAAGGAATATCAACAAGAACCCATCATTTCCCATCTCGTCAGTAAATTTGGACTCAAGGTGAATATTAACGCCGCTATTTTAGGAGCGAATGGGAATACAGATGGCTGGTTTGAATTGCAACTTACGGGACAACAACAAGCGATCGATTCTTCCCTTAACTATCTCAATAATTTAGGAATGGAAACCTGGACAGAAGAGATATCGTGACTGGGAAAC
>OGWH01000110.1_pt1 | contig 10701 bp, 14 predicted proteins | sample 1575971 | NCBI WGS metagenome assembly OGWH01 (sample SAMN07581554, study PRJEB24739) | freshwater metagenome
GGGAACCGGAATAAACTCTTCTAGGAGGGGAACCGGAATAAACTCTTCTAGGAGGGGAACCGGAATAAACTCTTCTAGGAGGGGAACCGGAATAAACTCTTCTAGGAGGGGAACCGGAATAAACTCTCCCAGGAGGGGAACCGGAATAAAGTTTTTACTAGATGGCTTCCATATCCCGTTCGCCAGTCCGGATCCGAATGATTTGATCTACGGGGCTGATGAAGATCTTACCATCCCCGATTTCACCGGTACGGGCGGCGGAAATGACTTTTTCAACTACCATATCCACCTGATCATCCTCGACCACAATTTCAATTTTTAGCTTTTGTAAGAATTCCACGGTGTATTCCGAGCCACGGTAGCGCTCCGTTTGCCCTTTTTGACGACCAAACCCCCGCACCTCGGAAACGGTCATCCCGACAATTCCTGCATTCACGAGGGCGATTTTAACTTCATCCAACTTAAAGGGGCGGATGATTGCTTCTACTTTTTTCAAGAGTCTTTCTCCTTATTGATCTCATAATGATGCTATACCGCAAACGGTGAGGCGCAACCTTCGCCGTGTTGCTTAGTATAGGAAGATTACATCTCCCCTAAGCTAAACATTGGGGATTTCTTAATTTTTGTGACTATAGATACATTTTGGGATTTGCCATGAGGATTTTGTTTTGGCATCGTCGGGATTTAAGGGTTGGAGATAATTGGGGGCTGTGGAAGGCTCGGCAATCGAGTGCCAAAATTACGGGGGTCTTTTGTCTCGATCCGGGGATTCTGCAACGGGAGGATACGGCGGCGATTCGGGTTAATTACTTGCTGATCTGTTTGCGGGAACTTCAGGAGCAGTACCGCCGTTTGGGGAGTGAGTTGCTGATTTTTAAGGGGAATCCCATCCTGTTGCTCCCTGCCCTAGCCAAGGCGATCGATGCGAAGGTGGTCTACTGGAATCAGGATGGGGAGCCCTATGCCCAGGAGCGGGATGGGGCCGTTACCCAAGCCCTAAAAGCGGCGGGGATCGGGGTAGAAACCACCTGGGATCAATTGCTCCATGAACCGGGGAGTATTATCACCGGAGCCGGTCAGCCCTATACGGTTTACACCCCCTTTTGGAAAAATTGCCAGCAGCATTCCGTGGCTCTGCCCTATGCGGCCCCCGAACCGCTGGCAGGATTAGGGGAGGACGATCGGGTTCGGGTGGAAGCGCTAGGGAATCAGCCCCTGCCCACTGCTTCGGACTTAGGGTTTGCCCCGTGGGATACTTGGCTCGATCCTCCAGGGGAGCAGGCGGCCCTGGTTCAGTTAGAAACCTTTTGTCAGAAAGCGTTAACTTCCTACGGAAACGATCGTAATTTTCCGGGTCAACCGGGCACCTCTCGCCTGAGTCCGGCCCTCAAATTCGGGACGATCGGAATCCGGCTGTTGTGGCACAGTGCCCAAGAGCAATGGGACTTTGCCCAAAGTGATGAAACCCGCAAGCAGATTCAAGCCTGGCAACAGGAGTTAGTGTGGCGCGAGTTTTACCAGCATTGTTTGTATCACTTCCCCCAATTGGCAGGTGGCCCCTATCGTCCCCAATGGGCGAATTTTCCGTGGCAAAATGACCCAGACCAATTCCAAGCCTGGTGCCAGGGTCGTACCGGCTACCCGATCGTGGATGCGGCCATGCAGGAACTTTTGCAAACGGGTTGGATGCACAACCGCTGTCGGATGATTGTGGCCAACTTTTTGACCAAGGACTTAATGATTGACTGGCGCTGGGGGGAGAAATTTTTTATGCAGCATTTAGTGGATGGGGATTTAGCCTCAAACAACGGCGGCTGGCAGTGGAGTGCTTCCAGCGGCATGGATGCCCGGCCCCTACGGATTTTTAACCCCATGGCCCAAGCCCAGCGGTTCGACTCGGACGGGGAGTATATTCGGCGCTGGCTCCCAGAACTCGCTTCCGTGGATACGGAACATCTCCTCACCGCCACCATTCCCTCCCTGCTCCGGGGAGACTACCCCGCCCCGATCGTGGATCATCACCAACAGCAGCAGCGGTTTAAGGTTTTGTACCAGGAGATGAAAGCCGATCGAGGATAGGTTCTCCTCCCACTTCCTACTTCCTACTTCCCTAGTCAACCCGATGTGCAACTATTCTTCCCACACTGCTCCTAACTGTAGTCCCAAGGTATAAGGTAAGACATTAACACTTGCTCCGGTATCGAGTAAGGCACTTGTACGAATGATAGTTCCTCGGTATTCGAGTTCTAGGGGGAATTGGGGAACAGCATCGGGTACGCCAAACGAATCCAAGCTTCAATAAAGTTAAAGCGTCGAGCATTATCCATGATTAAGAACCTGACTCTAAAAGTTTTGCAAGTTGATGGGCGGCAGCATGAGAATTCAATGGAGTCAAAATGGGATATGTTGCCCCTGATTGAAGTGTCAGATTTTCCTCACGGGCAAGTTCTGTAAGGATGAACTGCATTACTATAAACTTGTCAGCACGGCTGAGGGTTTTGATTTGAGGCAGGAGTTCAGCAAGGGGCATAATTTAACTTTCCTCTAATGCAGGTAGTTCATTGACAATTTTAACAGTTTCTAAGCTGACGCGGAACTTAGAAATTGTTTGACTTTATGGCGGAACGATCGCTACTGATGCTTTTTGAGGAGTTCTTGCAGCAAGCGATCGGATACCCGAAAAGAAGTCTGTTGCAATTTTTGAATAGCATTGGGCAAGTCAATCAAACCTTGGGAGGCTGCCCGATCGAGAAGACCGATTATACCAGTTACTTGAAGCCCCTGTTTTTTGGCAATTTCTCTTGCCTGGAGATCATCTAGGAGGACTAAATCAGCCTTGAGTTTTTGAGCTAAAAGAATAGCCTCAGTTTCTCCTGGATCGAGCCATTGAAGCAAAGATGTGTCAACAAGACAAATTGGTTGGACGTTGATCCAATTTGGTAAATGACTGGCCCAGATTTGCACAGGAGTCGGAGCATCAGGGTGTTGTAATTCCTGACAGACTGTGGATGGAATGGCCAAGGTACCAAAGAGTCTCGGTAGAATGTCGATCGCTTCAATCAAGATCAAGTAATTGAGTGGAGATGTATTAGAAACAACAATCATGGAGTACCGAGGACTTGATTTAAAGTTTGACGATCTTGCTCCAGAATGTCTTCAGGATAGGGTAAGTAGGCTTGTTCTGCTTTGAGGAATTCATAGGTTTGCCAACGGCTACTGAACCCCAGATAGTGTCGAACTTGAGCGGCACTGAGGTATCCTTGACGATATTGGTCAGCAATCAACAATTCCAGAATACGTCGGGAAAGGGTTGAGGGCGGAGTTATCAGTTGGGGGGGGAGTGTATCGGGCAGTTCGATCGTGATTTGCATAATTTAACGCTTTTCTAATGGGGGTAGTTCATTGACAATTTTAAGGGTTTCTAAGCTGACTCGCACGATGCGTTTGAGCAGATCCAGGATATAGCGCGGGTTTTCGGGATTATAAGTATTGGGATGCTGCGCCCCCAAACGTTGAGGATGCCACTGTCTTTGTCTCTGCTGATTTGATAGCGTTCCATAATCCATTCGATCGCATACTTTTGCTTCTAAAGATCAACATCGTCTTCTAGGGGTAAGAGTCCTTCATCAATGTTAGGAAATTCAATGTTAAGAGGTGTAAGTGTAGAAAGATAAGCTATGAGAGTATTGGGTTGAGATGATGTTTTGGGCTGGAAAGATGCTAAAATTCGGGAGATCAGTCCTTGTAAAATCTTAATAATCAGGCGCACTTGATCGGCGATCGTAAGTTGTTTGGCGGCGATGAGGATTTCGGTAAAGGTCATAATTTAATGCTCCTCTAATGGGTGGATTTCATTTGAGTTTTGTCAGCATGATCTAGGAAATGGCAGTCGATGATGCGCTTGATAAGCATAGAAAATTTACAGGAGATCTGTGATATTGTCAAAAAGTTCTGGAATAGATCATAGCAGTTTTATTCTAGAGAACTGGAGGGATTAAAATAGAGAATTTTGGCAGTGGAAAGGATTTCTTGGCGGCGGATGTAGTTGTGACTACGATCGATCGCTGAATGACTAATCAGATCGACTTTACGTTGAAAAATTTGTTCTAGCTCTTGCTGCATTTCTACCATATCTAAAAGTGACCAAGGGGCTTTTTCTGTAAATCTGACTAGAAAATCAATATCACTATTAGCTTTAAAATCTGGACGCAAGATGGAACCAAAAACAGACAGTTGAGTAATTTCCCAACGCTTGCAAAAGTCAATAATTTTGGATTGTGGAAGATCGATGGGCAGAGAGAGAGCGTTTAAGGTATGGGAGGTCATAATTAAAATCTCCGTCCCTCTTCGATCGTTTCACGGATGCTGTTAGCTGACAAGGTAATTTGTTTTTGGAGTTGACGCAGTTTGACGATCGCTTCAGGAATAGTTAAGGGTTTTGAGTCTAGGGGTGGGAAAACGATCGCTGCATGATCGGGATGATCGGTATTTAGGGATTCTAAAAGATCAATCACCAGGCGCACTTGATCGGCGATGGTGAGTTGTTTGGCGGCGGTAAGAATTTCGGTCAAAGTCATAATCTAACTTTCCTCTAGTGGGGGTAGTTCATTGACAATTTTAAGAATTTCCACACTGACCCGGACGATGCGCTTGAGCAGATCCAGGATATAGCGCGGGTTTTCGGTTTTGTAATGTTTAACTGACGAGTTGATAAATGGCTGGTCGATAGGTGGGTAAAGGAATTGCTTTTCCCTGTTTCTGAGCCATTTCTAGCCACAAAGCCTTGGCGATTTCTAGTTCTTGTAGTGCTTCTGCTGGAGTTTCCCCAAATGCAGAACAATAGCGTAGATCGGGAATATCTGCGATGTATCCTTCGTCTTCTTCGCTATAAAAAATATTGATGTGATAGTCCTTCATGGGTTAATCCTCCAGGGTAAGGTTGTGTTGTTCATCCAGCCAATCCTCTAGTACAAGGTTTTCAATGTGAATAAAGTCACTGGTGTTATGAGTTACTAAGGTGAATTGATGAGAACGAGCAACAGCCGCTATTAAGGCATCCATTACCCCTGTTGGTTTGCCTATTTTTCTCAGTGCTCCTTGGATTTTGCCAAACTCTAATGCAGCATGATGGTCAAAGTCTAGATGAGGGCGATACAAATATTGGTGTCTAGTAGGTACATTATCTTTCCCATTCTAGGTAATCCCTTCCTCGATCGTGATGACGTTCCTGCTCGATTTGGGCAAAAATGTTAGTTAATTCTGAGTCTTGGGCTATTCCTTGAATACTTTGAAATGTCTCGTTTAGTTTTTGATCATATTCTTGGTATGTGAGATTTTGTAGTGGGTGGGTTGGAATAGTCTGTGGAGGAGTGGAAAAATAGTTTAGCCAATGAGAGAAAACTGATTGTAAAAGCTTAATGATCAAGCGCACTTGATCGGCGATCGTAAGTTGTTTGGCGGCGATGAGGATTTCGGTAAAGGTCATAATCTAACGTTCCTGCAAGGGTTTGCGTTTTATGATTTAGATGATAACGCATCAAAATAACTCCAACTCACGGGGAGGAAGCAGTTCATCTCGATAAGATTCAAAGGGAGGAAAATCAGGGGCACCTGTATAGGATAGAACGATCTCCGACCATTGAGAATTGTAATTTTTTGGCGTTTGAATAATTTGGCGTAAGGCTTGCAGGATAAAGGTTTGTAGTGAAACGTCGGTGTGGGCAGCTTTACGCATTAGATCTTGTTCGAGATCTGGCGGCAGTTCGATCGTGATTTGCATAATCTAGCGCTCCTCTAATAGGGGTAGTTCATTGACAATTTTAAGGATTTCTAAGCTGACGCGAATAATTCTATGGCAGAACGATCGCTCCTCGGTATTCGAGTTCTAGGGGGAATTGGGGAACAGCATCGGGTACGCCAAACGAATCCAAGCTTTCAATAAAGTTAAAGCGTCGAGCATTATCCATGATTAAGAACCTGACTCTAAAAGTTTTGCAAGTTGATGAGCGGCAGCATGAGAATTTAAGGGGGTCAAAATGGGGTATGTTGCCCCTGATTGAAGTGTCAGATTTTCCTCACGGGCAAGTTCTGTAAGGATGAACTGCATCGCTATAAACTTGTCAGCACGGCTGAGGGTTTTGATTTGAGGCAGGAGTTCAGCAAGGGGCATAATTTAACTTTCCTCTAATGCAGGTAGTTCATTGACAATTTTAAGGGTTTCTAAGCTGACTCGCACGATGCGTTTGAGCAGATCCAGGATATAGCGCGGGTTTTCGGGATTATAAGTATTGGGATGCTGCGCCCCCAAACGTTGAGGATGCCACTGTCTTTGTCTCTGCTGATTTGATAGCGTTCCATAATCCATTCGATCGCATACTTTTGCTTCTAAAGATCAACATCGTCTTCTAGGGGTAAGAGTCCTTCATCAATGTTAGGAAATTCAATGTTAAGAGGTGTAAGTGTAGAAAGATAAGCTATGAGAGTATTGGGTTGAGATGATGTTTTGGGCTGGAAAGATGCTAAAATTCGGGAGATCAGTCCTTGTAAAATCTTAATAATCAGGCGCACTTGATCGGCGATCGTAAGTTGTTTGGCGGCGATGAGGATTTCGGTAAAGGTCATAATTTAATGCTCCTCTAATGGGTGGATTTCATTTGAGTTTTGTCAGCATGATCTAGGAAATGGCAGTCGATGATGCGCTTGATAAGCATAGAAAATTTACAGGAGATCTGTGATATTGTCAAAAAGTTCTGGAATAGATCATAGCAGTTTTATTCTAGAGAACTGGAGGGATTAAAATAGAGAATTTTGGCAGTGGAAAGGATTTCTTGGCGGCGGATGTAGTTGTGACTACGATCGATCGCTGAATGACTAATCAGATCGACTTTACGTTGAAAAATTTGTTCTAGCTCTTGCTGCATTTCTACCATATCTAAAAGTGACCAAGGGGCTTTTTCTGTAAATCTGACTAGAAAATCAATATCACTATTAGCTTTAAAATCTGGACGCAAGATGGAACCAAAAACAGACAGTTGAGTAATTTCCCAACGCTTGCAAAAGTCAATAATTTTGGATTGTGGAAGATCGATGGGCAGAGAGAGAGCGTTTAAGGTATGGGAGGTCATAATTAAAATCTCCGTCCCTCTTCGATCGTTTCACGGATGCTGTTAGCTGACAAGGTAATTTGTTTTTGGAGTTGACGCAGTTTGACGATCGCTTCAGGAATAGTTAAGGGTTTTGAGTCTAGGGGTGGGAAAACGATCGCTGCATGATCGGGATGATCGGTATTTAGGGATTCTAAAAGATCAATCACCAGGCGCACTTGATCGGCGATGGTGAGTTGTTTGGCGGCGGTAAGAATTTCGGTCAAAGTCATAATCTAACTTTCCTCTAGTGGGGGTAGTTCATTGACAATTTTAAGAATTTCCACACTGACCCGGACGATGCGCTTGAGCAGATCCAGGATATAGCGCGGGTTTTCGGTTTTGTAATGTTTAACTGACGAGTTGATAAATGGCTGGTCGATAGGTGGGTAAAGGAATTGCTTTTCCCTGTTTCTGAGCCATTTCTAGCCACAAAGCCTTGGCGATTTCTAGTTCTTGTAGTGCTTCTGCTGGAGTTTCCCCAAATGCAGAACAATAGCGTAGATCGGGAATATCTGCGATGTATCCTTCGTCTTCTTCGCTATAAAAAATATTGATGTGATAGTCCTTCATGGGTTAATCCTCCAGGGTAAGGTTGTGTTGTTCATCCAGCCAATCCTCTAGTACAAGGTTTTCAATGTGAATAAAGTCACTGGTGTTATGAGTTACTAAGGTGAATTGATGAGAACGAGCAACAGCCGCTATTAAGGCATCCATTACCCCTGTTGGTTTGCCTATTTTTCTCAGTGCTCCTTGGATTTTGCCAAACTCTAATGCAGCATGATGGTCAAAGTCTAGATGAGGGCGATACAAATATTGGTGTCTAGTAGGTACATTATCTTTCCCATTCTAGGTAATCCCTTCCTCGATCGTGATGACGTTCCTGCTCGATTTGGGCAAAAATGTTAGTTAATTCTGAGTCTTGGGCTATTCCTTGAATACTTTGAAATGTCTCGTTTAGTTTTTGATCATATTCTTGGTATGTGAGATTTTGTAGTGGGTGGGTTGGAATAGTCTGTGGAGGAGTGGAAAAATAGTTTAGCCAATGAGAGAAAACTGATTGTAAAAGCTTAATGATCAAGCGCACTTGATCGGCGATCGTAAGTTGTTTGGCGGCGATGAGGATTTCGGTAAAGGTCATAATCTAACGTTCCTGCAAGGGTTTGCGTTTTATGATTTAGATGATAACGCATCAAAATAACTCCAACTCACGGGGAGGAAGCAGTTCATCTCGATAAGATTCAAAGGGAGGAAAATCAGGGGCACCTGTATAGGATAGAACGATCTCCGACCATTGAGAATTGTAATTTTTTGGCGTTTGAATAATTTGGCGTAAGGCTTGCAGGATAAAGGTTTGTAGTGAAACGTCGGTGTGGGCAGCTTTACGCATTAGATCTTGTTCGAGATCTGGCGGCAGCTCGATCTAGAGTATTATAAATTATTTTAATTATGAGCGGTGTATTAGGTAGTAGCTTCTTTCGAGGTATCTAGAATAGGAAATACAAATGTCTTTAAAGGCACTTCAAGAATATACTTTTATCAGCAGATATGCAAAATATAACAAAAATTTAAAGAGAAGAGAAAAATGGATTGAGTCGGTGGAGCGAGTTGAGAACATGCATCTAGAACGCTATCCACAAGCAGAGAAAGAGATTAAGTGGGCTTTTGAGAAAGTTAAACAGAAGAAAGTTTTAGGGGCACAGAGAGCATTACAATTCGGTGGAGATGCAATAAAACGTCATCACGCTAGGATGTATAATTGTTTTCATCAAGATACAGAATTTGTAACTTCTATTGGAGTACAGTCATTTTCAGATTTTAATTCAGGAGATACTACAACCGTATTGACACATAAGGGACAATGGAAGAAGGCTGTAGTTAAGTCATATGGAGAACAGGATTTATATGAAATAACCTTTAATAAAGGAATTCATTTAACAAAAATTATAGCCACAAAGGATCATAGATGGATATTACACGATGGTACTAATACAACTAATCTAAAAATAGGAGATAGGTTATATAAACCATATGACACATATAACGAATTTAATTGGGATACAGCAGAACCATTTGAAAAATTATATTGGTGTTATGGATTTGTTTATGGAGATGGAACACGAACAGGTGAAAATAAAGAATATTCAGTAGTTAGACTTTGTGGAAATGATGTTCAGTTTTTATCAAGATTTGAAGAAATGGGCTTTACTTCATCTAGTAGTTTATCTTTAGAAGGAGATGTGATTGTATATACTGGAAAATATAAAAAAGAATCGCCAAATCCAGAAAAAGACAATCCTAAACTAATTAGGGCTTTTGTGTCTGGTTATTTACAGGCTGATGGATGTAAAAATAGTAATCCGAATGGAACTAAATTTATCAGCATACAGTCTTCAGAATTGGACCATATTAACTTTATAAGAAAGTGTTTTCCAATAGCTGGTGTTTGGATTATTTCTGAAACAGATTTGACAGGTCAGGTTACAAATTTTGGAACTAGAGATTATACAATTAACTTTAAAATATCTACAACTATGGGTTCCAAATTTAATGCTGGATGGAGGGTAAAAGATATAAAATTTCATTCTAAAAACACAGTATGGTGTTTAGAAGTTGAAGACGATAATAGTTTTATAATGCCTAATGGTATAACAACTGGAAATTGCATTAGCTCATATGCTGATAGATTGTGTTTTTTTCAAGAGGCACTTTATTTATTATTATGTGGATGTGGAGTTGGATTTTCTGTTCAGAAACACCATATTGAAAAGCTACCTAATTTCTTAAATGATAATGATTTTCGCATCAAAGGTATAAAGACTTACGTTATACCAGATTCTATTGAAGGATGGGCAGACTCATTAGGTATTTTGTTATCTACATTTTTTCAAGACGCAGAGTTTCCAGAATATCAAGGATATGATGTAGAATTTGATTTCTCTTTAATTAGGCCAAAAGGAGCACCTTTATCTTATGGCGGCAAGGCTCCTGGTCCAGAACCGCTAAAAAAAGCTCTACAAAAAATCAAAAGTTTATTATCTGCATTAAAAACCAATGGTTATAATAAGCCAAGACCAATTGATGTGTATGATATTGTAATGCATTCTAGTGATGCTGTTCTGGCTGGTGGTATTCGTCGTTCTGCTACAATTTGTTTGTTTTCGCATGATGATGAAGATATGATTAAGGCTAAAACCGGCAATTGGTTTATAGACAACCCACAAAGAGCACGCTCTAATAATTCTGTAGTTTTAATCAAAAATGAAGTTACATTAGAACAATTTAAACAGATAATGGAGTCTGTTAAACAATATGGAGAGCCAGGATTTGTTTTTGCTGATAGTTATGAGAGTTTATTTAATCCATGTGTAACTGCTGATACACTGATACAATACAAAAAAAACGGAGTAATACAGCAAAATTATATTCAATATCTAAATGGTGAAACCATAACAATTTGGAATGGTGAAGAATGGTCCGATGTTAAAGTTGAAATTACTGGCGGTACGTATCGTGACTGGGAAACAGATCGGAAGAGCACACGTCTGAACTCCAGTCA
>OGWH01000111.1_pt1 | contig 10601 bp, 17 predicted proteins | sample 1575971 | NCBI WGS metagenome assembly OGWH01 (sample SAMN07581554, study PRJEB24739) | freshwater metagenome
GTTTCCCAGTCACGATAGGTGCACCTTATTTTAGCATTGATCACCTGCTGATCAAGCTTTCTAGTTAACTGCCGATGTAGCTCAGTGGTAGAGCACTCGATTCGTAATCGAGCGGTCGTGAGTTCAAATCTCATCATCGGCTTCTTCCAGCCTTGCTTAAAACGCTCTCTGTTTATTATTTGCGGCCAAAGCGATCGAAAGCACACTGAGGAACGATCGCTTCCCCACCACCCCCAAACCATAAGGCTAATCGATCGCTCTTCGGAGTATTCAGTAATAAAAAACGGTTGAGGGCGAAGCATCGCTCTCCATCCAGAAGAACGATCGTTTCTGAGTATATTCTAACTAATTAAAATCCGTAAATTCATCAAGGCTTTTTCCTTGTTGTAAATTCTCGATATGAATAAAATCACGATCGTAGGTGAAAAGCGGAAGTCTATGCTGGAGGGCTGTTGCTGCTATCCACATATCATTGGTAGGTATCGGTTTTCCTTTACGTCGCAGTTCAGCATAAATCTGGGAATAGTATTCTGCTGTTTCTTCGTCTATAGGTAAACATTTGATTCGAGGTGATTCTAAAAAGTTTTGTAAAATTATTTGGTTAAAATCTACCTTACTACCGAATCTTAATCCTCCTTTAATTTCTCCGAGAATTATAGTGTTTATATAAATAAATCGAGTATTCCTGATGATCTCAATGGCTTCTGATTTACTTCTTTGAAGTGCAATGTAAGCAGAGGTATCTAAAAGAATACGATCGATTACCATAGATCTGAATCAATAGTTGAAAATTGAATGGTATTACTTAAAAATTCTTCTTCATCTGTTTCTGACCAATGCCCAAAGAGATGATCTAAATCGTAGTAGGGGGGAGCAGTATCTAGACTGAAATCTTCAAGATCTAGAAAAGTTATAATCACCTGAGTGTGTTGTGGAATGTTTGGAAGGATCTCTAAAAATTCAATTTTCCCTTCGTTATAAATTCCTTTGACTGTTTTTAGCATGGAAGTTCTCTCTAACGCCCCTTAAATTGTAGCACGATCGCCCCAAGTCAGGTATTCAAGCCTATTAAAAAACTCTCCAGGACGATCGCTCTCCATCCAGAAGAACGATCGCTTCTGCCTATATCCCAATCCCGATCGCTCTAAACCATAAAAACGATCGCTCCTTGGAGTATTCAGTAATAAAAACGATCGCGTTTGCCTAATCCAAATCCCGATCGCTCCCAAACTTGTCACAAAATTACGATCGTAAAAACATAAAAACCATCGCCTGTGCTAGATTAATGCGCGGGTTTAATGGGTGCGTTACATTTCATGAACGCACCCTACAAGACAACGATCGCACTCATGCAACAGATTGATATTGCACAATTTGCTCCAATTCTCTAGCTTCTGCCCGTTGCACATGATACAAATCCCAACACATTTGCAGATTCAGCCAGAAATCTGGAGTCATCCCAAAAAACTTAGCTAATCTGAGTGCAAGACTTGGCGTGATCGATTGCTTTCCGTCTAAAATTTCATCGATCCATTCCCGCGATATAGCGATCGAATTCGCCAGTTGTTCTGGACTAATCCCCATTGGTTGCAAAAACTCCTCCTGGAGCATTTCACCAGGATGTGTCGGGGGTTGGTGGGTTGGTACTCTAATCATTCTGCTTGCTCCTTAATGATAATCGGTAACTTCAACATCAGAGACCCCAGATGGATACCAGATGAAACAAACGCGAAACTGATCATTTATTCTGACACTGTGCTGCCCCTCTCGATCTCCCGTCAGTGCTTTGAGCTTATTACCTGGTGGAACGTTGAGATCATCTAAATTCCCTGAAACATTAATTTGTATGAGTTTCCGCCGTGCTACTTTCCAGAGACTTTGAGGACAAGTTTTGCGAGCAGCCTTACTATCGATACCGTTAAATATATCCTGAGTACCTTTATTCTTAAATGACTGAATCACGATTCGTCAGAGTAAGATGGTTGAAACCACAAGCTAGCATACACAAAACCTTTTCGCAAGAACAACGATCGCTCCCCGCACCTCTTCCCATCTCCCAGGCCGATCGCTCCTTCACTGAGCCACAAAAACGGTTGAGGGCGAAGCATCGCTCTCCATCTAGAAGAACGATCGCTTCTGCCTATATCCCAATCACGATCGCCTCTTCACCACAAAAAACGATCGCACTGGTTATACAAAAACGATCGCTTCCTACCCCCAACACAGGCCATGCGGGGATGGATGAGAAGAGCTAGGATGTAATCTCTCTTAATCTTTCTGCAATCCAAAACTTAATAACAGCATTACGATCAACACCTAAAAGCATTGCTTCCTGTTCTAGAGCATTCAACATCCATTGAGGAAAGTCAATTTCAATTAAACTTTTTTCTAATCCAGGGCGTTTTAGTGTAGATAAGTCAAACTACTCTAAAACTTCTTCATCATTATCAAACTTAAGATCGATTTCTTCAGCCTTCATAGAGTTTAACCTCACTCTCTTTAGAACGTCTTACAGAGATAATTCGGATGGTTTGATTTCGGTAAGTAATAATTGCTGACCAATGTTTTCCTTGGAATTTGGATATGATCATAAATCGTGGCTCGTCAACAGAGATAATTCAAGTCGTGATACCGTACTCCCTAGCGATCGACACCTAATCGATCGACAATAGGAACGCACCGCTCACACAAGTCGGGGTAGTTGCTAAACTGCCCGACATAAACGGAGTAGTTCCAACACCGATCGCATTTGCGACCCTCTGCTTTCACCATTCCCACCGCCAGATCTTCGATTTCCTGAAAAGTATTGTATGGCTGATAAGCCTGATCTGTTGTTAGGGTTTGACTTTGTATATCTAGATCTACTAGGGCAAAAAGCTTTGCAGGATTTAAATAGGAGGTCTGAGGGTTCTGGTTATGTAAATCAATGAGTGTAAAGAATGTTTCGATAGCTTGGCTACGACTACCAGCATTAATAAATTCAGGATATTTAATACCACTGGTCTTCCACCAATCTGGTTTACACTTGTCATAAAAATGAGCATCATGCTGCTTTGCAGCTTTTACTGAACGAGTAAATCTTCTGCCAGACTGTTGTAAATTAAGATCTGCATAAGAGCCTGTAATCTTACCTTCGCATAGAACAACTACGCGATCCTTGTAGACTTTTTGCGTTAGGATAAACTTAGAAAAGTCATGGATATTAATCATCATTATTTCTCAAAATATCTGGTTTTAAAAGCTTTGGCTCAATTTCTTTAATATGATGGAAAGTGAGTGCCTGACAAATTTCATAAGAATGGGTAGCAAGAATATACTGATTGCTAGGCTCCCAATCCCATAAATTATTGGTCAAATCGTACTGCCAATCGGGATGTAATGCAATTTCAGGTTCGTCCATCAGAACGATCGCTCCTTTCATATTGCAAGTTTTGATCCAGGTATAAATATTCAGTTTTTTCAATTCTCCATGACTTAAATCTTCAGGTAAAAGATTACGCTCCTCTGAATCGATCGTCATCCTAAAAGTAACTTGAGACAGATCCGCTGCTATAACGTTAATTGATTTCCCTGGAAGAATAGAATTGATCTCGGTAAGTAAATTCTGATAGTTGGTTCCATATTCTCCTTTGTTTTCAATGGCATACTGAAAGTCTTGATCTCGTGCTTGGACGAACAGAGAAATTAGAAATTCAGTTTCAAAAAAATCATAGGTATTCAAAAATGTACCAATCTTAATTTTTGCATCTTCCAAAGCTTGAAAATAGTTTGAATCTTTAAAATTTTTGCTTTTAAAAATTGATATTTTATCTCGTTTTGACAAAAATAGATAAATATTCGTTAATGGTGCTGCTAAGAATATTTTGCGTGAAATAGCCTCTAGTAAATCAAGAGCATCTTGTTGAGATAGACTGTCAACTTTATAAAATAATGATTCATTGATGCTGTCGTCTTGGTAATAAGTAGTAACATAGTTTAAATACCTCTCCTCAAGATAGCGATTAATGATTTCAAAGTCATTACTCAATTTTTCATGTTCATATTGAGCAGTTGAGAGATTAATTGTTGCAATATCTAGTAGTTCTTGTAATTCTTCCTGGATTTTTGTAGGAGAGATATTAATTCCTCGTAAAAACTTATGCTCAATAATTCTTGAGAATTTTATACCTTTACTTCTAAGATCCTTTAATTCATCATCAATTCTCATACGACGTAAGTTTGAATCGTCTATTGATTCTAGTATTTCAATCTGACGAATACTCTTCTTTATTAACTGTACTTCAGATTTTAGACTTTCGAGCTTGTTCTCATGTTTCTTTAAATCAATCATACTGGAAAAGCTTATTGAACTAGAGTTAGATGATTGATCATGATCAGTATGTAAGATTTTTTGAATATAACTATCTTTACAAGCATAAAATCTAATGCAGTATTCCTTATTATTATGAATAATCTCAAATGATACTATCTCTTCTAATGCATCAGAAGCTTTAACTCGAAAACCAGAAAGCAAATTTTTGATGAATTGTAGCTGATCAGGATCCTGACTTGCAGAGCAATGTAATAGGATAAAGGTTAACTGAAGTAGAGTACTCTTGCCCCCACCATTTAAACTTCCTAATGGGAAAATACGTCGAGGAAATTCTCGCTCGAACTCTATTTCAATATTTTTTAGTGCCCTAAAGTTATTGACTTTAATACGTTTGAGGTGCATAAGTTCTAAATTGGTTAAGGGTTAAGGTTTATTCTAGATAAATTTGTCTGGTTGTTGTTAATTTTTGTTGTTAATTTTATTTCCGAGGGATTCGCCATTTTTGATAGCGAGCCTGAATCGTTTTCATAAGCAATTTGACTTCCTCCTCAGATTCTAGTTGCTCAGACAAAACCTGCTCCGTTTCAGCCAAAAGACGATCGATTCCTAAACGATCGAGATCAGCCCTGAGACCTTCACCGATATACGATCGTGCTAAACTTTCAACTGATGAGGATTGACGAAAAATGGCTACTTCCTCAAGCCATTTGAGAACTTTTCGAGGAACCTTAATTTGCAACACAAGAGTATCGCTACCATTTGAGTCCTCTTGACTGGCAATAGCGATCGTTTCAGATGTTGCTTTCATAACGTCTTAACTCCTGATTGGTAGCTTTACGGACAGAAATGATGCGAATTCGATCGCTCCTTTCTACATGAATAACCATTAAGGTACGAAAACGATACGAACATCCTAAAACAATTTCTCTGAACTCAGAATTTTGGTATTCATTGTCAAAGACGGCTAAAGGATCAAAAAACACTTCAGCTGCTTCTTCTGCTTCTTCAAAGGTAATACCGTGTTTTTGGATATTTCGCTCTGCTTTTTGTTCATCCCATTCAAAGGTAACCCCCTGAAATCGGTAAACTTTGGTCATACGTCATACATATCCCTCAAGATTAACGAAAGGATAGCAAACTGTCATCCCCTCGTTAATGCATCAAATTTACTCTACCCCCTCAATGCGATCGTCCACTTCCTGATCGAGTTACGATCGCATCAAATATAGCTTGCCATAGTTCCAAATGTCGATCGAACTCTAACAAAACTTCACGATCGTCTCCTTTCAGGGGCTGTAGCTAAACGGGCACTAACACAATACTAGCGATCGTTTCAGATGCTATTTTCATGATTTTTAACTCTTGATTGGTAAGACGATCGTATTTTCTGCATAATACCGATGATTTCTTCCTCTGAGCTTAAATGCTGTCTTAAAATTTCTTCTGTTCTTTCTAAAACGGTATTTTTGAATAGGTCGGATAAGTCTTTTCTCAAGCATTGACCAATATAAAGTCTCACCAATGCATCGATCGTTGTGCCACGACGATCAGCTATTTCCTTCAAGGACTTCATCACATTCTCAGGAACTACAACGGATAAGGTTTCTGCTTTTCGAGGATAGGCTCTTGCGGTTAATTCTTCGATCGTAAATTCACAATCGTCGTCAAAGCGATCGTTTATATTAGAAGATGATCTAATCTGAAGATCTTCAAAAGTAAACATATCATCTTCGATCGTCTCTAAAAATTCTATAACACTGTCTGGAACAGCTATTAATTGATGCTCATGAACTGAACACATGGCATAGGTTTGTCCCTGATTATCGCTAAAATCAACTTCATAAACACCATGCTTTAGAAATTCAACGATCGTTCCGATTGATCCTTTTTTCAATGGGTAATCAGGTATGTCTTCACAGAGTATTACATTGTCAAAAAGCTTGAATTGAGTATCTGGGTAAGTAATGGTATTTTTCATGATAGTCTCCTTAAGCGTTCAGCCTTTTCAGAAAAACGATCGCTTCTCTTCCTTTATCGAAAATTCACCTTGGTGATTCTACAAATAATTGCAAAAACTGTTTTAGATCTTCTAAAGCTGAGTGGTTCAAATCCCAAATCTGGGGTTTATTCTGCATCACATACTCAAATGCAGCCATACTACATTTTTTTCCAGCTTGTTTGCGCTCTTCCAAGTTACAAGTATCCCAGCGAAGATATTGAGCAACCCAAAATTTATTAAATTCCTTATCGCTGATGTTTTTACCCTGCGTCTGCAAACATGTACGCCAAGATGTCAAGCAATCTGCATAGGGAGAAGGCTGGGCCTTAATGGTCTTCAAAAGGGTTTCAAGTTCTCCGTGTCCTTCAATATGAGTAAAATAACAAGCTACCTGAATCGAAAAAGCCGGTGATTCCTGTTCAATTTGGATAAATTCACAGGTTTGCTTCAAGCCTAACGTATCCTTAAAAACAGTACAAAGACACTGATTCAGAAACTCTAATCGACTTGCTTCCCCCTCTTGATCGATATCAAGAATAATTCCTACCTGATCAACTTGTCCCTTTTCAGCTTTCGACTTTAAATTCTTGAGAGCATTTTCGATCTTTTTAGGATCCAGTCCATCGAGTAGTTCATATTCCTGAATATCAAGGGCGTTTACTTGATTGATTGAAGCCTTGATTTGCTTAACCAAGGCTTCAATGAAATATTGATCGTTTTTACTCTCAACCATTAAGATATTTGTCATTATTTTACTCTCCCCGAATTCCTTTACCCTGCTCCATCCGTAAAGGGTAGTTTAAGGTCTGTACATCGCGGTGAATAGCAACAATTTGCTGAGTTTTTGCATGACGAGCTAGTTCAAAGTAGGCAAACTGCTCAGGATCAGAGCCGAGACCAGCTTCGGCAAAGGCTTGAATCATTTCTAAACTGTGAGTTGTAGCGAAAAGCTGAACATCAAGTTCGTGACAAAGCTGAAATAGACCCTGCCAAAATGATTTTTGATTACTAAAGTGAAGACCATTTTCAATTTCATCAATAAAAATAGCACTCGATTCATGATTAACAATTTTAAGCGCAATGTCTGCCAGTCGATTAATGGCATCCCCAAATAAACAGATAGGCAAGCGAGGTTGACCCTTGCGCTTTAAGTATAAGTTAGGCTCACCGATGGAGAAACTTTCAATTTTCTCGATTTCAGGATCTAAAATCTGAAATAACTGAAGTACCCGATCGTCTCTATCTTGCAGCCGTGATCGATCAAACTCCTCTGTAAGATCGTCGGCATCTGTCCTTAAACCAGAGGGTATAATTAGCGGATCTGGTAGATCACTATCCCGTAGATTGAGAATGCCTTTATGTGTCGCAATCATAGAGGTTTGGTGCGGATCGGCATCTACACCTTGTCTGAGAGTAGCTACTAAGGTTGATGGAGGTTTTGAACTAGTTGTTACAAATTCAACCAAATTTTTGAAGTCATCATCTAGAGTTAACTTACCCGATGAAATTACACTTTCAATAGAAGTTTCAAGACTAAGTTCAAGAAACTTTTCATCTTCATTTACATAGTATCCATGAAGCTTAATTGGAGTAGAAGTATCTTGATTATGAAAAAAGCTAATCCAAGCTTGATCTGGCATATGCTTCAAAATTTTTGAGGATTCGCGCCGTCCAGCTTTTAAATGTAGAGCAGCAAGTGCTGTACCTGTACTGAGAAAAAAGAGTGCTTCTAGTAAAGCAGTTTTTCCAGCATTATTTTTTCCACCGATTAAGTTTAGACGAGTGAAGGGATTTACTGTGAGGCTCTCAAAGCAGCGAAACCTCTGGATGTGGACTTGCTTTAGCATACCTAAAAACTTGACTATCTTGCTGAAAAGTTGAAGAAAAGATAAAAGGGGCATAATTGCCCCCAGAAGTTGATTACTCTACCCCCTCAATGCGATCGTCCACTTCCTGATCGAGTTACGATCGCATCAAATATAGCTTGCCATAGTTCCAAATGTCGATCGAACTCTAACAAAACTTCACGATCGTCTCCTTTCATGGGCTGTAGCTAAACGGGCACTAATAATCCGTAGCTAATCTTGAACACTCCACAAACACAATAATAGCGATCGTTTCAGATACTATTTTCATGATTTTTAACTCTTGATTGGTAAGACGATCGTATTTCCTGCATAATACCGATAATTTCTTCCTCTGAACTTAAATGCTGTCTTAAAATTTCTTCTGTTCTTTCTAAAACGGTATTTTTGAATAGGTCAGATAAGTCTTTTCTCAAGCATTGACCAATATAAAGTCTCACCAATGCATCGATCGTTGTGCCACGACGATCGGCTATTTTCTTCAAGGACTTCATCACATTTTCAGGAACTAACACCGATAATGTTTCCGCTTTTCGAGGATAGGCTCTTGCGGTTAATTCTTCGATCGTAAATTCACAATCGTCGTCAAAGCGATCGTTTTCTAAAGTTTCAGACTCAGAAATTAAGATTTTAACAAACGGCAAAGTCGGTAATCCGTCTGCGTTCTTCGCATTTGAAGCCCAGGACAATCTGGTGTTTTGGAATGCCTAGGGCAACCAGTTCGATCGCTATTCCTTCTTCGGTTCCGTCTTGTTGAATCCAAATTTTATCTCGAATAATATCCAGGTGAAGAATAGTCCCATAGATGCGGCGATCGTTTTGCCAACCTAGTTCAACTAACAAATAGCGATCGTTTTTTTCATCTATTATCAATTCAAGTTGAGTCTCTGGATCTTCGCCCAGAAAATCCATATAATCTTGTAAAACTTTGATAACAGATTCTTTTAACTGTAATTTTAGGGTATCCATTTGATAATTTTCTCCTCGGAGGGATTAAAGGAAAATAAACGTATCAAGTTATCTTCTATCAGAACCATTCCAGCTTCTTCTTCAAATACAGATTGGCGGACTGTATCGGGAACAGCTAGATAAAGTGTGCGATCGGGATCATAACGAGCCAGAAGGCGATCGTATAAAACAAATTGTCCGAGAGCATCTTCAAGATCTTTCATATCTGAAGGGCTACGAAAGCTTTTGATTTCAACGGCGATTTTTTGAAAATCCTTTTGAGCTGCAATCAGACGCTCTGCCCCCAAATCGACAAAGAGATTTCTACCTTTTGATAATTTGATTCGATACGGATCATGGGTAATTACCCATCCGTCTTTTTGAAGCGCTTCGATTACGTTGTTATGATAGAAATCTCTTGCTGACATAAAGTTTCTAAATGACTAGCTCTCTTACCATATATCCAATAGCAGATCCTTTCTGAACTAAAAAATCTAAAACTATTAAAAGCTTGTTTTTGATTAATTTTGTTCTTCTAATTTTCTCACGATTTCTAAAGCTAAATTTCCTAACAAAATTCTCTATGTGAAAGATCGTATTAGTTTCAATATCTTTATTTGTGTAATCAGAATTCATACTGAGTATATTGGCAATCCAATCTATGCCGTCATCAGATAATTTTAACCTCACTGTTCTGCCACCGAATTCTCAAACCATTCATTCCTCGATTTGCAATGGTGAAATGATATCGGTTTTGGATACCACAATCAATACCCAGGGATCTTACACATTCGTTACCCAAACTGCTGCAGGTTGTGATTCGTTGATTGTTGTTGAGGTCGAGGTGCTTCCTGAATATTTTGTTGATGTTGATGCTGAAATCTGTGACGGGGAGTCATTGGTTTTAGCCAATGGCGCAATCGTTGAAAATTCAGGGGATTATACCTTCATTCTGCAATCGGCTGCAGGTTGCGATTCTACGGTAACTATTCATCTCATCGTTCATGAGCTACAAGATACCGTGTCGGTTTCAGATACTTTCTGCGAGGGTGAGAATATCGTTTTGAACGACGGAACTGTGGTGACCATCTCAGGGGAGTATATTGAAAATATCACGGATGAGAATGGTTGTCAGGCTGTAATTCAACATGATGTTACAGTATATCCCGTTGCCTCAATTCAACTTTATGACACTTTATGTTTTGGCTCATCCCTTATTCTTCCAAATGGTGCGGTAATAGATAGTTCCGGTTCGTTTACTTTGAACTATACCGGCATGTCCGGATGTGATTCTGTTGTGTTCTACAACGTATATGAACGCCCTTTGATTTCCTCCGATGTAAATGTTTCGATTTGCTTCGGTGATAACTATCAGTTGCCTGATGGAACTTCAACTTCAGAGCCGGGTAACTTCACTTTTGTTTACCTCGCTGAAAACGGCTGCGACTCACTGGTGACCATATCGTGACTGGGAAAC
>OGWH01000113.1_pt1 | contig 10561 bp, 25 predicted proteins | sample 1575971 | NCBI WGS metagenome assembly OGWH01 (sample SAMN07581554, study PRJEB24739) | freshwater metagenome
ACCTCTGCCGGACGCAGGTAACGGGGGTCAAACTCCACATAATCCTCCCACTTCAGGTTCACGTAATCAAAGGCAACTTCTGGGTGCTGGCCAAGGACGGCAAGATGGTGGACAAGTTGCCGAGCAAGCACGGCGGTGGCAACGGAGTGGACGGACCAGCTTTACGCTGGGCGTTGAGTGCCAGACGATTCGCCAACGAGATGGTGCTTTGGGTTTGCGATGGTGCGGTGACTGACGGAACCAACGACGGCTTCTATCCCAACCTTGCCGAAGGGGCCAAGGCATTGGTGAGAAAAGGTCGTGTGGTGATGAAGGAATGTATGGACGATGCGGTTGAATTCCTCAAGCGAGTAGCCCAAGGAACCGCATCCCCGACTGGCCCATTGCTGGTCGGACCCTTGGTTGAAAGAGCCTAAACGAAAGGAGAACAAGTTATGGGAACATCTATGAAATCTGATGAATCGGTCAGCGAATATCTGTCACGACGACACAAGGAACTTGAGGAAAGCTACGGCGACCTCAAGGCCAAGGTGTTCAAGACTCTTAAAGGTCTCCAACTCAAGCGGGTTCAAGTGAACTTCGATGGGTGCGGAGACTCTGGGCAGATCGACTCGGTGGCCTACGGCAAGATGGCTACTGGGTCTTGCGAGGAGAACAAGACCATCGACGAGACGCCAGTTGAGGGGGTCGAGATTACCGACACAACGAGGTGGGACGAGAAAGCCAAGGATTGGGTCAGCGAAAAGCGGGCTGGCAACCTTCGTGATGCCATCGAGCAACTTTGCTACGACCTCCTTGAAATGGAACACGGCGGATGGGAAATCAACGAGGGTTCATTTGGCACATTCGAGTTCACCATCAAGGACAACCTAATCCATCTGGCCTTCAGCCAGCGTGCCCAGACCACCGAAGAATCAGAGCACGAGTATTAAAACCTTCGAGGTCAGTGATCCAGACAGCGGTGTTCTGTGGTTGGTTGAAGCAGACGCCATCTCGGATGTGAAGAAGTGGGTCGTCAGCCAACTTCCAAACTCTGACCGATACAAAATTAGGGAGGTGCAGAATGGCTAATCCATACCATCACGCAGTCAGTTCAGCCAAGAAGTGGGGAGGCAAGGCGGAGGATTACCAGCCTATCCACGACTGGTTCGATGAATCCAAGATGATGTTCGCCGACTTCCGCCATCGAGCCTTGAGGCATCACGCCGAAGGATGCTTTATGGCGGAGCGGATCTTCGGGCATACGATCACCAACTCCGAGGGCATCAAGATCCCGACGAGATGGATTGCGGAACAGCATATCCGTGAGGATCTCGGAAGAATTCCGACCATCCAAGATTGGTTCAGCAACATAAGTCCCAAACCCTGGATGGGTAGGACTCTGAAACTTGAGGAGGAGAAAACCGACACGATGGTCGAGTTCGTCGATCAATGCGTGTCGGTCAACCAGAAGGAGGTATGCGTATGATTACTGGAATCCTTATCGACCCCAAGCAGAAGTCGATCACCGAGGTCAAGTCGGACAATGGCTTTCAGCTTGAGGAAATCACAAACCTAATCGGTTGTAGCTATATCTCAATCTTTGATCTTCCCAACAAACACGACACGGCTTTCGTCGACGATGAAGGTCTGATCCGAGGGGCAGAGCACATCGAGAATGTAGGTTGCTACAAGTTCAAGTGGGCAGGTCAAAGCCATTTGGTCGGCAAGACATTGATTGTCGGCAACGCCTACGACGGCGAGACGGCATCGTGCAAGTCCACCATCGAGGAACTTGAAGGGCAGATCGAGTGGGTCAAGCCACCCACCGAGGATCAAATGGACGACCTACTCCAGATCAAGGTCTTCCCCCTGTAAAACCTATGGAGTTCCATCGTATGGACGAAAGACAATTCACCATTCTAACCGAAACCTTGCGGGAGTTGGTCGAGGAGATCGCCCGACTACGCAAAACCTTGGAGGAAAAATGAAACACCCGATAGTCAAGAATCAGATCGAGTCATTCTTTCACTGCAAAGAATGTATGAGTGAGATACCTGACGGAGAAAGCCCAGCAAGTTGGGCACGCATCAATACTGGATTCACCAAGAAGGGACTTCAAGTCTGGTGCGAACGGCACGACAAGAACATCATTCACTTGGACTTCCTTGGGAACAAGGTTGCTTACGCTGAATGAAGTTTCTCTTTTACAAAGAATCTTATTTCAAGCGTCTTATCAAAGACGCCAAACTTCACCACGCCAAGCAAAAGAAACTGGTTGATTCCAGACTTGATCTCGGAGTGGGGGAGACAGAGCACGAATATTTAGGCTACCTACAAGGCAGATTGTATATGTTGCAACTCCTTTATAGGGAGGCGTTCGTCACCACCAGAACCAAATTAAAGGAAGGGTTAGACTTATCGTGAGATACAAGATCCAAAGCCAAGCCGTCTTTGGATGGGGAGACCTAAAAGAGAATGTCGATGGCTCCGACAAGTATGTCGATTGTCATTACGAGACGAAAGAACTTGCCGAGTTGGAGTGCGAGAATTTGAATGAACATTGCGGAGGAGGATACCGAGTGGTTCCAATAACCACACGATCCGACTTCGATTTCTATTAAAAGGAGATCAGACAATGAAATTAAAAAGATGGCTGGTTACCGCCACTCAAAGTATGCAGTTTGAGCTTGAGGTTAAAGCCAAGGATCAATACGAGGCTCAAGAAAAAGCAGAGGAAATTGACGGAGCCTTGTGGAAAAAACAAGCTACTTGGTGTGACGATTGGGACATCACTGGAGTGGAAGAAATCAAAGAGGCAAAAAAGTAAAATGAAATACCGCATCCTCTCCCCAGATGGTTTGCCAATTTGTGACGACAACCCAAAGGTAAATACGCAAGCAAAAGTAATCAAACACATTATGACTTGGGCGATGTTATACGAACGCCAAGGATATTATTTCACCGCAAGAGGTGAGCGTATTCACTGGTTGGATTTGCCGTATCGAACTTCAATAGTTCGATGGGGGAACAAAGGAAAGATTACAAAAATGCGTCTAGCCCGAGTGGGTTATGAAGCGACAACACAAAAACTAAAACAAGAAAGGGAATATGAAAAAGAAATTACTACGCACTAAGAAAGAATTCAAATGGGGAACCCTCCCAGAACGGGACTATCGCCTCATCGGTAAGATTGCCAAGAGGGCAATCAATAGAGATTCACAATTAGCGGAAAGCCTTGGCACGAGTTCAACCTTGGCCAAACGAGGACACACGGATCTCGTGATGGATCTGGAGGTTTGTCACGCCCACCACTTTAAGCTTCGGCTAAAAGAAATGCTGGAGACCGAAGATACTTTCAGTCTTATGCACGACATTTATATGATCGCTGGCTCGATCAATAAGGAAACTTTTGGCTGGGATGGATTGGGCGTTCCCCGATTTACCAAGTCATCAAAAAAGTAAAGGAGACACTATGTCTGAAACCACACTAAAAAAATACACAGTCACCATACAACGAAATCAAATTGCTGAAGCCGACATCGAGGTTGAGGCAGAAAACGAGAGCGAAGCCAAAGAGAAAGCTTTGCTAATGGCGGACGACAGCTACGCCAAGTTTGATGAGGTTGATTATACCTACGATGTTATAGACATCGATACCGACGAAGAGGAGTAAAGGAAACACTATGTCTACGACATCTGAAAGTTATTATCTGACACACTACAAAAAGTTGAAGGGCAAGTTTCTTGTCGATGTGGTCGAGGACAAGGACGGAGTGAACGGCGAGCCGATGTATGGCTTGGTCTTCAAGTCCAGCCCCAAGGATCGCAAACCTTCCGTGGCTTGGATCTACCGAGACGAGGAAGGCAATGGTCCTGGATTCTTAGACATACTGGAGGTAGACCTTGACGCCAAAAAGTAAACCCTACAACTACGGCGATAAGGTTGCCGTCTACTACAACCTTCGTCGCAAATGCCTTTCGGTTTGCGATGCTCGGCGTGGCAAGTCAAAGCGGTTGCTCGGACACACCGACAAGATCAGCCTCAAGCGTGTGACCTTCAAGGTAAGTGAAGCTGGCCAAGCCAGAGTCCGCAAAGAGAAGCGGAAGAATGTTCACGCTTTTGTTATTGGGAATGTTTCCAGAGTTTTCTTGGCTCCCCACGGAACCGAAGAACTGGCCTACAATCCCTATAAACACAAAGGCTTTACAGATAAAGATGGGTATGTGAGAAAGTGGGACGACTACGCAAAGGTAATTGGTCGTCGTGTAATTGTCCCGCTTATCCAACTGCCCAACCAAATATGATCCCGACAACCAGACCCTTGATCTTCCACTTCGAAATCAAGGGTGTCTTAAATAAAAATCCCTACTTGCTTGGCGAGCGGTATGTGAATAAAAGGGTATGGATGGTGACACAAGTCATACCTCCGTGCAAGCCGAAGCAGATAGATTACTGGACAAACTTTAGAAACGCCACGAGGTTCCTCAAACAAATAGGAGCCACTTGGGAAAAGGTGAAAGGAGAACCAGAATGCAACCAATCCTTATCGATGAAAAGGAAGTGGATCGCTCGAGTCTAGTCATTGACAATGTCGATACTCGGGACTTCCCCGACTTCGCCGATGCTATGTTCAGCGAGGCCAGCTTCACGGATGGCAAGGCTTTGACTGACGAGCAATTGGAAAAGCTAACCTTTCAAGAAGGCTGTCTCCTCAATGAGATGGCTCACGAGCATTATGTCGGGCGGGACTACGATCCCTACGACTGAGCCGATTGATGGGGCATAGAGTCGGAAGATGTTTCCGAACTGGAAATTCCTCCAGGTTTAACACCCATCAAGATTTATGAAACCACAACCACAGCAAACCAATCCAGAGGACAAGTTGCTCCTCGGTATGGCGATGTTTGTCAAATCAATGCGGACAACCATACGACGATACGACGATGGATCTATCGAGGACATACCATCCAAGGAGATTCTTCGTTGGACGGACGACTTGCTTCGGGATTACAACCACTACATACACAGCCGATGACCATAGAACTAGACGCATACGAAGCGACATTTGAACACGACTCGAAACAATACGATGTCGTCGGGTCGGTGACCCACGAAACCCACACCGAAGACATCGGCATAGGGAGATACGAATATTGGGGGCATATGGAAAACGACAAGAAACTTGTCGAGATCAGCGATTATGTGGACGCAGAGTTCCACGACTTGCAGATCTTTGAGAAGGGTTCGGATGTTCCAGTGCTTGAGCCGTCAGCCGAACTGACGGAAGCCGCACAACTTGCCCTCTACGGAGCAACCTATGAATATGCGGAACAACTTGCCGCAGAAAGGGATCTGTTATGACAATCAAAGTATTCTTGTATTCCGATAAACTTGGACGCAACGGAATCTATGAGTTCCCGAGCAAGGACAAGTGCTATCGGTGGCTGAACGCCGATGCGTTTCGGAGAAAGGTAAAGCCTCGGTTCACCCTCAAGCTGGCCAGCGAGGGGCGTATTACCGATGTGCGTGACGATCAGATTGGGATTTGGAGGGAGGTCGAGGCAGTATGATTAGCCCAGAAACCAAAGCATTGGTGGAACTATCCGCCGTTCCTTTGCTGAATAGCCAGATCGAGACGATGCGTAAAAGCATCCATAATCTTGAGGGCTTTATCTTCAAGATTGAAAAGGATCTGCAAAGCTATGCCAAAGCAACGACGGCTCTGGCCGAAGAGCTAAACGCCCTTCATCAAATCAGAACACACAAGACAACCAGAATCAACGACGATGGCAAAGCCACCTACTACCGAGACCCCAATAGTGTCAAAGGTAGATGGGCGGAATGGAAGGAACTCCTTGAGCAAGGTTACCCAGTATCTGCGGTAGCCCGACGCTGGGGAGTTGACCGAAGGTCAGTGCAGTATGCACGGAAGCAAAACTTCAAACCCTCGATGTTCCGTGTTGCCACCAAGAAACCAAGGAGGAAACGATGAGCCTACTTAACAAAAAGAAATGCAAGCAGTTGGCGTTGGAACTGGCTGGCAAGCGTGCCCACAAATTCACAAGGGTCGCCCCCAGCTTTCTTGAAACCATAGAAAGGAAGATATCCGTATGGATGCTGGACTATATCCACCAGTTGCCGAGCAAAGGCAAGACCATCAAGTGACGCAACGGCTTAAGTTCAACAAGGGCAATGCCAAGCTGGGCAAACATATCTACACCTTCAGCTTACCCGCTGGGTATTCCTGTCCTGGTGCCAAGGAATGTTTGTCCCGTGCTGGCCGACACAGCGGTGAGATTCAAGACGGACTTGAAACCAAGTTCCGTTGCTTTGCCGCATCGGACGAAGCGAGGTTGCCGAATGTCCGTGAGCAACGCTGGCACAACTTTGACTTGTTGAAAGGCAAGTCGACCTCACAGATGGTCGAGTTGATCCAAGCCAGTCTCCCGAAAAATGCTATGCTTATACGCATTCATGTTTCTGGAGATTTCTTCAACCCACAATACTTCGATGCTTGGATTGAGATAGCACAGAAGAATCCAGATCGAACCTTCTATGCTTACACTAAGAGCCTTCACCTTTGGTTGGGTAGGAAAGATGACATCCCACCCAACCTAAAACTCAACGCCAGTCGTGGTGGTATCCACGATTGGGCAATCGACACCTACGGACTTAAGTCTGCGGAAGTTGTTTTCTCAGAGGAAGATGCAGATACCAAGGGTCTTCCTATAGATCACGACGATCAATATGCTTATGGTTCAAGCAAGTCGTTTGCCTTACTTATCCACGGAACACAGCCAGCTGGGAGTGAGGCTTCGAAAGCCTTGCAAGCCTTGCGTAAGAAAGGCTGGACTGGCTACTCAAAGAAAGGGAGAATTCATGTATGAGATATCTGTCAGTATGTTCTGGCATCGAGGCGGCATCCGTAGCTTGGGAGAAGCTTGGGTGGACGCCAGTTGCCTTCTCGGAAATCGAACCTTTCCCAGCCGCCGTGCTCAAGCATCGGTGGCCAGAGGTTCCCAACCTAGGAGATATGACCAAGTATGAAGAATGGAAACTCGGATCAATTGACCTTCTGGTCGGAGGAACGCCGTGCCAAGCCTTCAGCGTCGCTGGAGTTAGGGGCGGACTCGACGACCCAAGAGGGGGACTCACGCTTACCTTTGTCAGAATGGCAGACCACTTCAATCCCAAATGGGTTGTCTGGGAAAACGTGCCAGGAGTCCTCAGTTCCAAAGACAACGCCTTCGGTTGCTTTCTGGGAGCGTTGTCAGGAGAAAGCTGTGAACTCAAACCGACAGGGGACAAGTGGACAGACGCTGGTTGTGTGTATGGCCCCAAAAGGACAGTTGTCTGGAGGTGCCTCGATGCCCAATATTTCGGTCTGGCCCAACGACGCAAGCGTGTGTTCGTTGTCGCATGTCCTCGAGACCAAGGAGATCCCTCAGAGATTCTACTTGAGTTCGAAGGGTTGCGCAGGGATACTGCGCCGAGCCGAGGCTCGGGGAAAGAAACTTCCTCCGATGTTGCAGGATGCCTTAGAAGCGGTGGTCAAGGCGGAGTCCCCTCAAGCCGAGGAGAACATTTAGTAACTACCGAAGCTTTCAGGATGCAGGCGTTTGGGGAATATTCCAACGACGATACTGCGTCCACAATAAAAGCTAGGGATTATAAAGACGCAACCGATCTGGTTACTTCTTCCGTTGTCGGAGCATTATGTGCAAGAGACTTCAAGGGAGTAGGCAACCAGTATGTTAATGAGGGTAAGTGTTTGCCGGTTACCATCCCCATCCACGACCAAGCCACCCGACATAGTGGCAAGCGTGGCGACAAGCGGGACGGCAAGGGCAACGGCCTTGGCGTTGGCAAGGAAGGAGACCCTTGCCCAACACTAACCAAGGGTGACAAGCACGCTGTTTTAGCGTTTGAGCCAGGCATTGCTAAACGTGAAGGAGACCCAAGTAGATTTGTTGAAGAGCTATCTCCAACTCTTCGAAGCAATATGGGCGACAACCAAGTGGCGGCAGTTCTTTATGAGAACCATCCCAATGACAGCCGTGTGACTGGACCACTCGAGGTGGCTCCCAGTTGCGTGTCTCGATATGGGACTGGAGGTGGGAATGTCCCACTCGTTGAGGAGAGACTGGTTGGTCAAGTTGATTGGCGAACAGCCCACGGAGATGGTGGTGAAGTGTCCCAAACGCTTAAGACCGACTTGGCTCACCAGAGTGGACCTTGTCTTGCAGTCGACACTTACAATCAATGCCTTCAAGAAACAGCCATACCCATTCGGTCAACTGCCTCGGATATCTGCCACACTGGAGGTGTGTTGGATCACCGAGTCAGATCTGCGGTTCGTCGGCTCTTGCCTTTGGAATGTGAAAGACTCCAAGGGTTTCCCGACAACCACACCTTGATCCCCTGGAAAAAGAAACCAGCCGATCAATGTCCCGATGGTCCACGATACAAGGCACTTGGCAATTCAATGGCCGTGCCGTGCATGCGTTGGATCGGGACTCGGATACACAACTACCAAGAAAGGAATCGTTAATATGTGGATTGCAACAACAATAGGATTCTACTCGATTGTTCAGAAGGGACATCACGATGACCCAGATGGCAAGAAGCTATTTGTGATTCGTGCCAGAACCAAAGACGATCTTCAAAGGCTCGTCGATCTTATCCAACCAAAACTAAAACTATATGTGGGAGATACCCCAGTTAGGATCAAAATACATGAATATGAAAAATCGGATTATCAGTTCCGCATCTACCTTGATACCAAGGAAGATCTTGCGACAACGCTTGCAACGCTTGCCGAGAAGGTCACCTACCCAAATTTCAAGGATGAGATTGCAGAGATTCCTCACCAGCAGGACAAAGCCCCAGCCTATGCCAACCTTTGGTTAAAGCTGTTTCTGCTTACACACAAGGGATTGTTCGATGAGCAACCAGCAGAAGCCTGACCTTTCAAACAAGCTCCTTCGCTATGGCTACTGGAGTTGGGCGGCGGATGAGCCAGCCGTCCACACCTGCGAACACAACCACGAGGGTTGTGCCGTGGAGAAGGATGGCGTTTGTATGGAATGGTTGGGCAACGAGGTGGACAAGGATTACCCAGTAAGGGAATGCTATCCGCCTCTCAATATGGAGGACTTATGGGAATTGTAATTGCAGTCGCATTGTTTCTGACCACGGCAATCGGGCAAGCCCAGTTGCTGGTGGCCAACCCGATCTGGTTTCCCCGAGGCTATGGAGCACCCATCATCTCGGCCAACCCAGATCTGCTTAACTCAACCTCAAACGATTATGGAATCTTCGGAGCACCCGAGTCCTACTGGTCACCAACCAATGACTATGGACCCTTTGGTGCACCCGAGAACATCAACAGCGTGACAAACGAGTATGGTTATGGGCTAAGGCTGGGACTTATCCAACCAGTCCTCGAACCTGTCGAGGTGCCGTTCCAGATCCTTGAGACTTATTAGATCCATCGTGGCGGCTCGGGCTAGCAACAAGATATCACAGATCATGTCAGGGAGTCTCCTAAGATCCGAATGCTCATCCAGTCCATCCCACAAAGGGCTGTCTGGAGGGATTAGGAATTCAGCATTGCCCTTCTTTTCGCGCATGATCCACACCCTCGGATATTAGTCCCAGCCACCATATCGATGGCTCTGGCAATGGGTTGGGCGAGAGCGTGAACCGCATCGCCCAGCCCAAAGCCCTCACAATGAGTTGGTCCAAGCTTGTCGCACATCTGGTCGTGGATCATTTGTTCTTGGTTTCCATTTATAGGTAAGTTATTGGCGGCTCTATGACGCGTCACGTTACGGACTAGCTCTTCAAAGTACCCTCCAGTAATCACCATCTTGGTGTCTGGGTCTTGATAGGTAAAGCCTATGGGTGGGACAATGGATGTGTCTTTTAACCGCATCCACCCATCTTGACACAACTTACCCACCTTTCAAGCTTGGTGTATGGAAGATGATGGTTATTCAATTGATGGTGGAAGCCCCACCTCAAACAAGCTTTTGCGGATCTTCTTGGCCGCAACCATCATCGATAACAACAATACTTTGTCGGTATCCAGAAGGGCTTTGGCCGAGTTGTCCGATAAATGCATGACTCATAGGGGTTTTCAAATTATCGCAACTCCAGGCGAAGACCACGGGATGGATCTATCCGTGGAATGGACAAAGTAAAGCTGGCGTTTAAGTTGCTTCTACTCTCGCCGATGATTATCTATCGGCTGGCAACCCTAGTTATTTATTACTGGCTAGCTCGGTATCGGCCTGGGCTGTTTCGTTGGCTGCAAGCAAATTGTAAAATTTGCTGACACCAGACTTCCAGTTGGCATTCAAATTGGTCGGGTCATTCTCTGCACCGACTGGGGCATAGACAGCCGCAAGTTTGTCCATATCGCCACCAGTTTGATCCAGTCTCCGCTTTAGATTCTTGGCCGAATAGTCCAATCCCTCAGACAAAGTTCCGAACCTTTTTAGTTTCGTCCACTTTGTTTTGGGGTCCATAATGCCAGCTGGGTTGTTATAATTGATGATATCGTGACTGGGAAAC